>Ga0335078_10019403_pt1 | contig 10109 bp, 10 predicted proteins | sample Lox_Sample_32_FD_206711 | JGI IMG/M metagenome (GOLD analysis project Ga0335078, IMG submission 206711) | Soil microbial communities from Loxahatchee National Wildlife Refuge, Florida, United States - Lox_Sample_3.2 | ecosystem: Environmental > Terrestrial > Soil > Wetlands | place: USA...
GGCCGCAACTGGGAGCATGCCATCGCCGCCAAGGTGCCCTGGAGATAAACCGTGACCAGCGTCCCGCTCGATGGCGAAATCCGCGACGGCCGCCACTTCCTGATCGTGCGCGTCTATTACGAGGACACCGATTTTACCGGCATCGTCTACCACGCCAACTATCTGCGCTACATGGAGCGCGGCCGCACCAATTATCTGCGGCTCATCGGCGCCGACCATCGCGCGCTGTTCGAGGCCGCCGCGAGCGAAGCGCCGGGCTTTGCCTTCGTCGTGCGCTCGATGAGCATCGACTTCCGCAAACCGGCGCGCATGGATGACCTGCTTGAGGTCGTCACCGAGCCGGAAGAGGTGAAGGGCGCGTCGATTACGCTCAATCAGCGGGTCATGCGTGCCGGAGAGCTGTTGGTCGGCGCGCGCGTGCGCGTCGCTTTCGTCTCTGGGGGGCGTGCGCGACCCATCCCAAAGCCGCTGCGGATCGCGCTCAAGGCCGATCGGGACGCGGCGCAATCCGGGCCGGGCTGCGCGTGATCGCGCTGCCTCCCATATTGGCGTGATGATGAGCGGCCTTGGCTTTGCATTGTTCGATACGCCTATCGGCCGCTGCGGCATCGTCTGGAGCGAGCGCGGCATCGCCGGCGTGCAGTTGCCCGAAGGCAGCGCGGATCGGACCAAAAGGCGGATACTCCGCCGCTTCCCCGCGGCGATCGAGGCGGCGCCGCCGGCAGAGGCGCGGCGTATTATCGACGAAATCGTCGCCCTGCTCGGCGGCGAGCGCAAAGACTTCGGTGACGCCATCCTGGATATGGAGGCCGTACCGGAGTTCCATCGCCGGGTCTATGCGCTCGCGCGCGCCATTCCTGCCAGCCGCACGGTGTCCTACGGAGAGATCGCCGAGCGGCTGGGCGACCGCGGCCTGGCGCGGGATGTGGCGCAGGCGCTCGGACAAAATCCGTTCCCGGTCATCGTGCCGTGTCATCGCGTCGTGGCAGCGGGCGGCAAGACCGGTGGTTTCTCGGCGCCCGGCGGGGTCCGCACGAAGCTTCGCCTCCTCTCGATCGAGGGCGCGCAATCAGCAGAGCCGACGCTGTTCGCCGGCCTGCCCTGGGCGACGCGCCCGCAACGGCGCGGCGGCCGGTGATCGGGTGCGCATCGACGCCGGTCCCGGCGTCATGTAAGACCTATTTACATGAGCTGGTCGAAAGACGACAGGGACGGGCCGCGCGGTTACCACCACGGCAATCTGAAAGAGGCGCTGCTTCGCGCGGCGCTCGAACTGATCGCCAAGAAGGGTCCGGCCGGTTTCACCTTTGCGGAAGCGGCGCGCTGGGCGGGCGTGAGCCCGGCGGCGCCCTATCGGCATTTCCGCGACCGCGACGAGCTTTTGGCGAGCGTTGCGCTGCGCGGTTTCGAACTGTTCGAGGTGGCGCTGGCGCGGGCTTGGGACGACGGCCGGCCGGACGCGCTCACGGCGCTCGATCGACTCGGCAAGGCCTATCTCGCCTTCGCCAACAAGGAGCCGGCGTACTATTCGGCGATGTTTGAGGCCGGAATACCGCTTGGCACAAGCTCCGAACTGCGCGAGGCCGGCGAGCGCGCCTTCGCGGTGCTGCGCCAGGCTGCTGACATGCTCTGCGCCCAAATGCCGCCGCAAGGCCGGCCGCCGGCCTTGATGGTGGCCCTCCACATCTGGGCGATGACGCACGGGATTGCCTCGCTGTTCGGGCGCGGCGATGCCGCCCGGCGCGCCTTGCCGATGTCCCCGGAAGAACTACTTGAGGCGGACGTCCTGGTTTACCTGCGGGGCCTCGGTTTGCCCGCCGCCAGTGCCCAGCGCGCGATCTAGAAATGCCGCTCGGTAGACCTTGGAGATGGCCCTTGACAGGGCGAGGCGCCGATGTAAATGTTATTTACATTCACAAAACGAAGGTCGCGTCATGGCTATCGTGGAAAAGCTCGATGAACTCGGCAAACCCGCCTGGATCGGCCTGATCATCCTCGGCTTCCTTGCGTGGTGGCCGTTGGGCCTCGCCATCCTCGCCTTCTTTCTCGGGAGCGGACGAATGAGTTGCTATCATCACGGCATGGGCCCCTGGCAGCACAACATGGGCCGGTGGCAGTCGAAGATGGAACGCATGCAGGAGAAGATCGATCGCATGCGCGCCAGGATGGACGGCGCGCGAGCGCGCAGTGACTGGTGGGGCGGGCCGCCCTCGAGCGGCAATCGCGCCTTCGACGACTATCGGTCCGAGACGCTCAAGCGTCTCGAGGAAGAGCAGCGCGAATTCAAGGAATTTCTGGCGAGGCTGCGCTTTGCCAAGGATCGCCAGGAGTTCGATCAGTTCATGGCCGAGCGCCGCGATCGGTCCCGCGAGGAAGGCCAGCAGCCTCCGCCCCCGCCGCAATCCTCCTGAGCGCGGTCTATTACCCTCGGGCTGCGTTCAAGGGCCGTCCGTCTTCCGAGACGGGCGGCCCGCGCATTTCTCACCGCCGCTGCGTCAGCGTGGCCGCCGCAATATTAACGGCACATTAAGGACAACTGGGCTTCGTTAGACGCGGACGACCGGTGTTGCGCCCTAGTTTGGACAAGTTTCGCGATGATTTCGATCCGGCCGGTGGCGGGTCCGGCTCGGGTCTCGCGAAATTTCGGGTGTCGTTGGCGCGTGAATGCGCGGCCGCGATGTCCCTTTGGTCCTGCGGCGTGGCGCGCCGCCCCGGTCATGACCAAGGTGTTTGGTCGAGGGCCGGTCGGGGGATGGCCGGGAATCTCGACCCGAGTCGGACCGGCGAAAGGACGCGCCCATGAATCCTGCCGACATCACGCCGTCGGCGTTGCCTTTGACCTCGTCGGATCTCTCGCTTTTCCACCTGTTCTGGGAGTCCCACTGGCTGGTCAAGACGGTAACCGTCGGGCTCGTGGCGTGCTCGGTGTGGGTCTGGGCGATCGCCATCGACAAGACGCTCCTGTTCGCGCGTATCCGCAAAGCGGCCGACGGGTTCGAGCAGGCGTTCTGGTCCGGCCAGTCGCTTGAGGACCTTTACAAGACGCTGGCGGCAAAGCCCGGCTACTCGACCGGAGCCCTCTTCGTCGCGGCCATGCGCGAATGGAAGCGGAGCTTCGAGGGCCACGCCCGCTCGCTCGGCGGGCTGCAGATGCGCATCGAAAAGGTGATGGACGTCGCCATCGCGCGCGAGGTCGAGCACATGGAGCGCCGGCTGCTGGTGCTGGCTACGGTTGGCTCGGCAGGTCCCTTCATCGGCCTCTTCGGCACGGTCTGGGGTATCATGACGAGCTTCCAGTCGATCGCGGCGTCCAAGAACACGTCGCTCGCCGTAGTTGCGCCCGGCATTGCAGAGGCGCTGTTTGCGACAGCGATTGGCCTCGTTGCCGCCATTCCGGCGACTATTTTCTACAATAAGTTCACGACCGAGGTGAATCGGCAGGCGCAGCGCCTGGAAGGTTTCGCCGACGAGTTCGCCGCGATCCTGTCGCGGCAGATCGACGAGCGGGGGTGAGGGACTAGAATGGCGGCGAGCGTCATCGGCCAGGCGTCTGCCGGCAGCCGCCGGCGCCGTCGCCGCCGCGGCGTGATGAGCGAGATCAACGTGACGCCGTTCGTCGACGTCATGCTGGTGTTGCTCATCGTCTTCATGGTGTCGGCGCCGCTGATGGTCAACCTGATCCCGATCAATCTGCCGGAAGCCAAGAGCGGCGAAGCCGTCAAGGATCAGAGCCTGCAGCTCGGCGTCACCGTCAAGAAGACCGGCGGATCGTGCAACAGCCAGTACACGGTGTTTCTGACCGCTTCCCAGGACGAGGGCACGCCCGTCAACGTCGGCGACCTCAAGGAGAAGATCAAGCAGGTGAAGGACGCCAGCACGGCGCCGTTGAGCCCTACCGTCCGCCTCTCCGGCGACAAGGATTTGTGCTATTCGGATATCATGCGCGTCCTCGGTGAGCTCAAGGACGCCGGGTTCGGCACCGATATCGCTGTGCTGCCGGAGCGGGAGCACTGATCGGCGTGCGCAAGGACTGGACCATATCTGCGGCCCTCCACGTCGCGGTGATCGTGTTCGGCCTGATTACATTTGCTTCGACCAGGCCGCGCGCGACCGACGCGCCGGAGTTCATCCCCGTCAACATCGTATCCAACACGGAAACGAGCCAGATCACCCCCGGCGTGAAGAACGCGCACAAGGCGGCCGAAAAGCCGAAGCCGCTCGCCGATGCCGTCGGCGATCCGAAGCCGATCAAGCAGCTCGCGCCCAAGGTATCGGACAAGCCGGAGATCACGACGGACGCGGCAGCGCCCGAGCACAAGCCCGAGCCGAAGAAGAAGCCGAAGACACCGGAGTTCAAGCCCGACCAGATCGCCGAAGAACTCAAGAAGGACGAGGCCAAGAAGCCGCCGCCCAAGCCCGAGGACCGGCCGCGCAAGGACGCGCGACCCTCGCCCAAGTTCGACGCCAGTCAGGTCGCGGCGTTGCTCGACAAGCGCGATCCGCAACGCCAGCTGGCGACGGCGGAGACGCTGACGGGGCAGGCCTCGCTCGGCGCGCCGACCGGGCACGCTGCGACACTGTCGCAGAGCGAGCTTGGCGCATTGCGCGCGAAGCTCATCTCGTTATGGAATCCGCCGGCGGCGGTCAGCGCCCATCCTGACCAGTACGTCGTAACCGTTCGCGTGCGGCTCAGCCGCGACCACCGGCTTGCCGGGCCGCCGATCGTGATCACCAGCGGGGAGGGCGCGCTGTTCGAAGCCACCCGCGACAGCGCCGTGCGTGCCGTCGTGCAGGCGCAGCCTTACGACATGCTGTCGTTGAGTACCTACGATCAGTGGAAGGAAATGGACATCAACTTCGATCCGCGGGAGGTTTTCGGTGGCTGATCGGTCTGCTCCCGGCGGCGACAGCGGTGATCGAACAATTGTGCGCACGGCCCTCGGTCCCCACCGGCCCGGGCAAGGATGGAACGCATCTCCTTCAGCCCTCTGGCGCATAAGCCGCCGCGACCTCCTCTCGCTCGGCGGCGCCGCGTTGGCCGGAGCCGTCGCGGGTTCGCGCCGCGCCGCGGCGGTCACCATCGATATCACGCAGGCGAACGTGCAGCCGCTGCCGATCGCGTTGCCGGATTTCCTGGGCGCTTCGACCGACGGCGAAACCGCGCGCGCCGTGACCCAGGTCATTGCGGCGAATCTCAAGCGCTGCGGCCTGTTCGCGCCGATCGATCCTTCCGCCTACATCGAGAAGATCGCGAGTGCCGACGCGGTACCGCGCTATCCCGACTGGCGCGCCATCAACGCGCAGGCGCTCGTGGTCGGACGCGTGTCACGCCAGAACGACGGCCGTCTCGCCGTCGAGTTCCGGCTGTGGGACGTCGTTTCCGGCAAGCAGCTCGACGGCCAGCAATATCTCACCGCACCGGACAATTGGCGGCGGATCGCGCACATCATCTCCGACAATATCTACGAGAAGCTCACCGGCGAGAAGGGCTATTTCGACAGCCGTGTCGTCTTCATCGATGAGACCGGGCCGAAGGAGCGCCGCGTCAAGCGGCTCGCCATCATGGATCAGGACGGCGCCAACGTGCGTTATCTCACGCGCGGCGACGAACTGGTGCTCACGCCGCGGTTCTCGCCCTCGACGCAGGAGATCACCTACATGGCGTACGGCCAGGGCGATCCGCGCGTCTATCTGTTCAACATCGAAACCAGCCAGCGTGAGATCGTCGGCAACTTTCCGCACATGAGCTTCTCGCCGCGTTTCTCGCCGGACGGCCAGCGCATCATCATGAGCCTGCAGGAGGGCGCCAACTCCAACCTCTTCGTCATGGATTTGCGCTCCAAGGCGATGACGCGGCTTACCAACACGCCGGCGATCGACACCGCGCCCTGCTATTCGCCGGACGGCACGCAGATCTGTTTCGAATCCGATCGCGGCGGCCACCCGCAGATCTACGTCATGTCCGCTGCGGGAGGACCGGCGCAACGCATCAGCTTCGGCGAGGGAACCTACTCGACGCCGGTGTGGTCGCCGCGCGGTGACTACATCGCCTTTACGCGGCAGTTCGCCGGCAAGTTCGCGATCGGGGTGATGAAGACCGACGGTACCGGCGAGCGCATTCTTACCGAGGGTTTTCATAACGAGGGGCCGACCTTCGCCCCAAACGGACGCGTGCTCATGTTTTTCCGCGATCCGGGGGGCAGCGCCGGGCCCTCGCTGTTCACCATCGACGTCACCGGGCGCAACGAGCAGCGCGAACCGACGCCGAGCTTCGCCTCCGATCCGGCCTGGTCGCCGCTATTGTCGTGACGGTTCCAGGGTAACTCATTGGCCTTGCGCGGCCCCACAGGATCGCCGTATTCACAAGGCATTAACCATTGCGCGAGCTTTCAGGGGGATCGGCGGGTCCGGGGCATTTTTGCAAGACCCCATCAAGGTTGACGGAACCTTCGTTTAACGAAGGCGCTGCTAGATCGATCCGCGTGACCAACCATGTCCGCTCGAAAATGGAACTGATGGAGGCACTGGAATGAATGTCGTGAGCCTCGTCCGCGGCGCCAAATTCGCAGTGCTCGTCGTTGCTGCCCTCGCGATCGCGGGCTGCGCGAAGCAGCAGCTGGATCAGACCGCGGCCGCCGGCGGCGCGGCCACCCCCGGCAGCCAGCAGGATTTCGTGGTCAATGTCGGCGACCGCGTGTTCTTCGAGACCGATTCTTCCGAACTCACCCCGCAGGCGCGCCAAACGCTCGACAAGCAGGCGCAGTGGCTCGGCCTCTACGGCCATTACGCCTTCACCATCGAGGGCCACGCCGACGAGCGCGGAACGCGCGAATACAACATCGCGCTCGGCGCCCGACGCGCGCAGACGGTGCGCGACTACCTCATCTCGCGCGGCGTCTCCGGGCAACGCATGCACACGATCTCCTATGGCAAGGAGCGTCCGGTCGCGGTCTGCGACGACATTTCCTGCTGGTCGCAGAACCGTCGCGCGGTCACCGTGCTCAATCAAAGTTCGTAGCAAAGCGTTCACCAAGATTTCTTTCATGCTTGCGATGGCCGGCCTGCTGCCGGCCATTTGCTTTTCTGCTCGCGGCCGAAAGCGGCGCCGATCGCAAGAGGTGCGTGGTGAAAACGCAAGATTTGTGCACGCAGGCCGCACGATGTTTCAGCTTGCCAAGGCGAAGCTGAAATCGGATCGTGGCTGCTCCTGCGTTGTGGCTTTGCGTTACGGTCGCTAATCTTCACGCGATTGATGGGGGTTTCGGTTGTGACCGTCACCGCGCTCGCTCGCGCCGCGCTCGTGATTGCTGCTGCGGCCGTCGTTACCGGTTGCGGCGCCGACAATCGTTACGCCGCGCCGCCGCCGCCGAAGGTGACGGTCGCCAAGCCCGTCGAGCAGGAGGTCACGCGCTACTTCGACGCGACCGGCAACACCGCTGCAGTCAATACGGTCGACCTCGTCGCGCGCGTTCAGGGCTTCGTCCAGGCCATCACTTACACCGACGGCGAGTTCGTCAAGAAGGACACCCCGCTTTTTCTGATCGAGCCGGAGCCCTACGAGCTCAAGCTCGCCGCCTCGCGTGCGGTCGAAGCCGGTGCGGAGGCGACTCTGAAACAGGCGGAAACCGAATATCGGCGCCAGGCCGATCTCGCGAGCCGGCAAGTGTCGTCCCAGGCGGTGCTCGACCAGGCACAAGCCTCGCGCGACAACGCGCGCGCAAACCTGCAGCAGGCGCACGCCAACACCCAGATGGCCGCGATCAATCTCGGCTACACCAAAGTGGCGGCGCCGTTCGATGGCGTCGTCTCGGCGCGGCAGGTCTCGATCGGCCAGCTCGTCGGCGCAAACTCGGCCACCGTGCTGGCCACCATCGTTCAGCTTGATCCGATCTACGCGAACTTCAACGCCAGCGAGCGCGACGTGTTGGAAGTGCGCGCCGGTCTGGCACGCAGCGGCCGCACCGTGGCGGATCTCATGGGCACCCCGGTCGAGATCGGACTGCAGACCGAAACCGGGTATCCGCACAAGGGCAAGCTCGACTACATCGCGCCGTCGGTCAATGCGTCGACGGGAACGCTCGCCGCGCGCGCCACTCTGGAGAACACCAACCGAACGCTGCTGCCCGGCTATTTCGTGCGCGTGCGTATTCCCTCGCGGTCGCGGCCTGCTTTGCTGGTGCCCGATGTCGCCGTCGGCAGCGATCAGGGTGGACGCTATGTGCTCGTGGTCAACGGCGACAACGTGGTCGAACAGCGCGGCGTAGAGCTCGGGGAGCTCATCGGCGATCTGCGCGTGGTGGAAAAAGGCCTCACCAAGCATGACCGCGTCGTCGTCGGCGGCATCATGCGCGCTATTCCGGGACAGAAGGTCGACGTCACGGTGCAGACCGCGGCGGCAGGCAACTGACGAGGATGTGCAGGCGTGGCGTTGCTCCCTGCGCTCATTCCCAGACCCGCTCCTGCGTTCCGGGCTCGAGCGCGGCTTCCTATCGGCAGGGCGCTCCGCGTAGTGGCGAAAGCGGGGGCGCTGCGAATGATCGGAAGGGGAGCGGACCGCCGGCCGCGTTCGCAACCACTCGCGACTGAACCGAGAGCGGTCCGATGATTTCGAAATTCTTCATCGAGCGTCCGGTTCTCGCGAACGTCCTCGCCATACTGATGATCCTGCTCGGCGCGGTCGCGCTCTACGGGCTTCCGATCTCGCAATACCCTGACGTGGTGCCGCCGACCGTGCAGGTGACGACACGCTATCCCGGCGCCAGCGCGCTCACGCTGATGGATACCGTCGCGCTGCCGATCGAGCAGCAGGTGAACGGCGTCGAGAACATGATCTACATGCAGTCGACGAGCGCCAGCGACGGCAGCTACACGCTCACGGTGACTTTCAAGATCGGCACCAATCTCGATACCGCGCAGGTGCTGGTGCAAAACCGCGTGACCAGCGCGCTCTCTTCGCTGCCCGAGGCGGTGCAGGCCCAGGGCGTTACCGTGCAGAAGCGTTCGACCGCGGTCCTGATGTACGTGACGCTGTCGTCGCCCGACAATCGATACGACAGTCTTTATCTCGCCAACTACGCGACGATCCGTCTCAAGGACGAGCTTTCGCGTCTCCCCGGCGTCGGTAACGTCAACATCTTCGGTGCCGGCCAGTATTCGATCCGCATCTGGCTCGACCCGGAGAAGCTCAAGGCGCGAAGCCTCAATGCGCAGGATGTCGTGACGGCGCTGCAACAGCAGAGCCAGCAGGTCACCGGCGGCCAGGTCGGCACGCCGCCCGCCCCAGCCAACGTCGATTTTCAGTACACCATCGAGCTCCACGGTCGGCTCTCCGACGTCGCCGAATTCGACAACGTGATCGTCAAGACCGGCGATGCCGGCAACATCACGCGGCTCCGTGACATCGGCCGCGTCGAGCTTGGAGCGCAGACCTACGGCCAGATCTGCACGCTCGACGGCAAGCCCGCGGCGGGGATGGGAATCTACCAAACCCCGGGCGCGAACGCGCTCGATGTCGAGCGCGCGGTCAAGGCCAAGATGGAGGTCCTCGGGCGCGACTTCCCGCAGGGTCTCGTCTACTCGGTTCCGTTCGACACTACGGTGTTCGTCAACGCCTCGATCCACGAGGTCTACAAGACGCTCATCGAGGCCGCGATCCTGGTGCTGATCGTGATCCTGGTCTTCCTCCAGGATTGGCGCGCCATGCTGGTGCCCGCGACCACGGTGCCGGTGACGATCATCGGCGCGTTTGCGGCGATGTGGGCGCTCGGCTTCAGCGTCAATTTCTCGACGCTGTTTGCGATCGTGCTCGCGATCGGCATCGTCGTCGACGACGCCATCGTGGTGGTGGAGGGCGCCGCGCACAACGTCGAACGAGGCATGAGCGGTCACGACGCGGCGATCCGCGCCATGGACACGCTCTTAGGCCCGATCATCGGCATCACGCTGGTGTTGATGTCGGTGTTCCTTCCGGCTGCCTTCCTGCCGGGTCTCACCGGTCGCATGTATGCGCAGTTCGCGCTGGTCATCGCGGCAACCGCGCTGCTGAGCGCGATCAACGCCATAACGCTCAAACCGACGCAGTCTGCGCTGTGGCTGCGGCCGCCGGTTCC
>Ga0335078_10019404_pt1 | contig 10109 bp, 10 predicted proteins | sample Lox_Sample_32_FD_206711 | JGI IMG/M metagenome (GOLD analysis project Ga0335078, IMG submission 206711) | Soil microbial communities from Loxahatchee National Wildlife Refuge, Florida, United States - Lox_Sample_3.2 | ecosystem: Environmental > Terrestrial > Soil > Wetlands | place: USA...
ATCGAGCCGTACCTGGCCGACCTGGAGGCTGGGCGGGCCCGCCAGGTCTGGGCCGAGGCAGGGCACACTGTTGAGTCCAAGATCTTCGGGCCGCACTTCGAGGCCCTCGCCGCCCAGTGGGCCGCCCTCTACGCCCCTGGGGAGGCAGGCCTCGCCGTCGGCCCGGTCGGGCAGACCGTCATCGCCTGCCGCGAGCACAAGACCGGCCACGAAATCGACGTCCTGGCGCTCGCCCGCGGCAGCCGCCCGCGAACCCCGGGCACGCCAGTGGCGTTCATCGGCGAGGCCGAGCACCGCGACCGCCGCCCAGGCCTGGCCGAGTTGCGCAGGCTCCAGCACCTCCGCGACCTGCTGACCGCCGCTCGGCATGACGCCACCGACGCCGCATTCGGCCTCTTCAGTGCGACAGGCTTCACCGATGAACTAGCAGCCGAGGCAACCGCCAGCAGAGGCAAGATTCTCCTTGTTACTCTGGACAAGCTCTACGGCCAGCCGTCATAAACGACGCGGTCTGCTCACGGCGCCGAGAGGCTATGGCCGCCGTCACCCCCGCCTGTGCAGGATGAGGACGAACTCGGCGGTCGCCTGGCTGGAAAGCCCGCCTAGGAAGCCGGATCCGGCTGGCGGCGTGATGCCCTAGCGCCCAGACGCGACCGGGAGTGACCCGGCAGCCTCGACCGCCGTCCCGCCCGCCCCGGCACTAGCCTATCGGCGCCGGTGAAAGAGTTTGAGTGAAGTCTTGCTGATAGTTTGGATGGCTGTACCACAGATAGCCTTGAAACGTGACCGGTTGACCATTAATGACCGTTGGAATGGCTACACTTGATACTGCTTGCTCCGGAAGCGAAGCGCGCGGACCATCAGGAAGAGAGACAGTACAGGTGCGTGCATCCTTCGGACCGAGCCGAGTCAAATACCACTGGAGCTGCATGCCGCCCAGGTAACCGGTGGGGTAGGATTCGATCCAGTAATATTCCTGCTCGCGATAGAAGCCTCGCATTACGATCGCAATACGTCCGTCAAGGCTGAGCGGTGGGGCAGCTTCAGAGATATGACTGAACACGGTCGTAGACGGCGAGCGGAAACCATCCTGGGAGCCGCCACAGCTTGTATCGGGTTGCGTCACCAGAATACTCGCGCCGGGACCAGTCTTGAAATCCTTGATGGCAGGAACCGAAGGGCTAGTGTCACCAGTCAGCCGGTCTCTCCCGCGCCGCTCCCGCAGGCGATCAGGCATCGGGGGTCCTACCCGGCTTGACAGGGCAGCAGGCCGTAGGCCTGCTTGGCGACGAGGATGTGCATCACCGCGGCGTCGACATCGGACCGGAACGCGGGATCGCGCTTCATCTTGGCCAGCACCGCGGCGTCCATGGTGGCGGCCGCGGGCAAGCTTTCCGAGAGGATCATGTCCCCGCCAGCGTTCAGGAAGCTGATGGCGCGGGCGGCCAGGGACAGGCTCGCCACCGCCGCGGCCGCGCCCATGTCGTCGGAGATGATCACGCCGCCGAAGTGCATCCGCGTGCGCAGCAGTGTCCGCATCGTGCTGGAGGAGAACACCGCCAGATGACGGGGGTCGATCCTGGGGTAGCTGGCCAGGGAGACCATGACGAACGGGACGCCCGCGTCGATGGCGGCCTGGAAGGACCCGAGGTAGGGGTCACCCGGGGCGGTCACCGGGTCGACGACCCCGGCGGCGAGGTCGGTGTTGCCCGTCACCCGGCCCAGCCCGGGGAAATGCTTCGCGGTGGCGGCGACTCCCGCCTGCCGCAAGCCGCGCAGGAACGCCACGCCGTGCGCCGCCACCGTTTGCGGATCGCTGCCGAACTCGCGCCGCAACGCGCCGATCGGCTGGTTCCGCCCGGCGGTCCCGGGCGGGACCACGTCCATGACCGGCGCCAGGTCAAGGTTGACGCCGGCCTGCTTCAGCTCACGCCCCCACCCGGCGGCCTCCCGCTTCAGGGTGCCGGGGGCCAGCTCCCCCTGGGTCACGGCCGACGGGATCGCCGCGAAGCCCGGCCCGCGCAGCCGCTGGACCTCGCCGCCTTCGGCGTCGGCGGCGATGAAGAACCGGGCCCGCGCGGTGGCCGCCGTGGAAGCCAGCGCCTGGTCGGCCGCTGTCACCTGCCGGATTCCGGCCAGGCTGACCGTTGTCGTGGCGCCGAACATCAGGGAGCCGAAGTGATAGGACGCGACCGCACGGGCGACCACGGAACGAGGACTGCCGGCGATGCCGACCGCGAACAACTGGCCCGCACGCTGGGCCGTGGTCATCTTCGAGAAGACCTGGGCCGCGCAGGAAAACGGCTTGGGAGCCTGCGGCGACGGCGACGCCTGCGTGGCCGCGGGGCGCGCGGAAGCAGCCGCCGCCGTGGGGGTTCCGGGCGCCGGGGCGCCGCTAGAGCTGGAATCGCATCCCGAGCAGGCCAGAGCCAGCGAGAGAACGCCGCCGATCAGAGCGCCGGCTACCTGGTACCTGACCATGCCACCGGATTTCCTGCGGGTAACGTTGCCGATCCCGCACGCTATCACCGTGAGGCACGGCCAGGGCGCGATCGCTGAGATCAGCTGCGGGAGGGGGCGGCCACCCGGGCCATGAACAGGGGCTCCCCGGTCACGCGGTCGGTCACCACCATCAGGTAGGGACGGTCGAACGTGACCTTGGGCGGATACACGTGCCCGGCGGTCGCCTGCATGCCGACCGCGGTCGCGGCGCTGGCCACCGTGCCCTTCTCCCCCACGTCCAGGGTGGCGGCGTGCTCCACCAGTCCGATGCAGCATGCCTGCCCGGACAGCCCGGTGAAGTCGGCCGCGTGGCCGAACGCGACGCCCATGCCGAGCCCGGTCAGCACCGGCTTCATGCTGACCTGGGTGGCGATGTTCACCTTCGGGAAGGAGACGCTCCTGGTCAGGGCGCCGGGCTGACCGGTCGCCAGGCGGGTGGTCATCGCGCCCAGGGCCGCGGCGGCGGGCAACGCGCAGCCAGCCGAACCCGGCGGCGGCAGCAGCGCTTCCATCCCCAGCTTGCCGCCGCGATACGGAAGCCAGACCGCGGTCCAGCCGCCCGAGGTGACCGCCTGGTACGAGCCGCCGATCATGAACTGAGCGGTGACCTGGCGCCCCCCGGCGGTCGTGAACGGCCCCGGGCTGGTCTCCTCGGGATCGAACGGCGTGGTCCACGCGGCATGCAGGTAGAGCGCATCGGTCAGCACCCAGCCGATCTGGTCGTCCAGGGAGCCCGGACTCAGCAGCTGCGGGATCTGCCCCCGGGTCGCGATCGCGATCGCCTGGTTGATCTCCTGCCTGGCCTGCTCGGGATCGGTCAGCAATGGCGCCTTCGCCAGGCCCGCACCGTAGCCGGTGGCGACGGCGTTCAGGTAGGTACGTTCGGTCCGCAGAGCCGGGTCGGCCCAGACCTGATCGCTGGCGTTCAGGGTCACGCCCGGACCACCCGCGCGGCGCAGCGCGGCCGACCGGGCCTGCAGGCCCGCCCGGAGCGCCTGACCACCCGCGGCCGGCAGGTGCAGCACGCCGGCCATGGCCCGCGCGGTCCCGCGGCGGGCGCCGAGATACGCCATGCCGAGCCCGCTGGCCAGGCTCGACGGCGACAGCACCAGGTTGGCCCGCGGGTCGCTCCGGCATACCGCGCCGAGCACGTCGAGGCCGAAGGCCGCGTCCGCCTTCCCGTAGGGACGCGGGTCCACCAGAGGTTCCCTGACCGCCACGCCGCGGGCCATGACCGGCGGCGGAACCGGGTTCGACCCGCATCCCGCGACCAGCAGAGCCACCACGGCCGCCCCGGCGACGGCCCGAAGTTCGTTCTTCATGCGCATCAGACGGCGGGCGGCCCGGCCGCGGTTGCATGCAGAAGGTAACGTCACGGTCAAGTTGCCATAACCGGTGGGATCATCAGGTCATGGCAGAGAGCAGCATGACCTGGACCGAGGTCGCCGACAGGCTCGCGGACGCGCGCACCTACTGGCTGGGCAGCACGACCGCCTCCGGGGCCCCGCACGCGGCGCCGGTCTGGGGCGTGGTGACCGGCCAGACGCTCTACTTGTACAGCGAGCGGAGCACGGTGAAGGCACGCAACCTCGCGGCCGACCCGCGGGTCGTCGTCCACCTGGAGAGCGGTGAAGATGTGCTAATCGTCCGCGGGATGGCCGAGGACCTCGGCCCGCCTGCGGCGGTTCCCTCGGTGGTCACGGCGCTCGCTGCCAAGTACACCAGGCCGCAGGACCGGCAGTACCTGCCGGACCACGATCCCGACTTCGACGTGGTCTGGGCGATCAGGCCGCGGTCTGCGATGGCGTGGCGACTGGACGACTACGACGCCTCGCAGCGCCGCTGGCCGGCATTATGGTGAAAAGACCGCCGGGTGAAGATGGGAGCCCACATGGACAGCGCGGAGTTGCGCGCCCTGCAGCAGCCGCTCAAGGACGCCTACCGGGAGGACCCGGAGCAGGCGGTCGTCACGCTGCGGGCCCGCGGCCAGCTGGACGAGGCCGTCTCCTGCTCGGTCGAGACCGGGCGCGCGTTGGCCGTCGCGGGACTGCACCCCGCGACCGGCGGGGACGGCACCCTGCTGTGCTCGGGTGACATGCTGCTGCAGGCGCTGGTGGCCTGCGCCGGGGTCACGCTGCGGGCGGTGGCCACCTCGCTGGGGATCGACGTGGCCGGGGGCACCGTCTCGGCAGAGGGTGACCTGGATTTCCGCGGCACCCTGGCGGTCAGCAAGGACGCGCCGGTCGGGTTCCGGTCCATCCGGCTGGCCTTCGACCTGGACACCGACGCCAGCGCCGAGCAGGTCCAGACGCTGATCAAGCTGACCGAGCGGTATTGCGTCGTGTACCAGACACTGACGCGCCCGGCCGAGATGACCGTTTCGGCCGAGGTGGGACGGTTACGTTCTGCGATACTCCTTTCATGACTCCCTTAGCGCAAATCGTCGCGGTGGCCATGGCGCCGGACGCGTCATGGGCCGTCACCGTGTCCGCGGACGGGACCGTGTGGACGCGGGGTACCGGCGTGCCGCCGCGGATACTCCCGCGAACGGTACCGACCGATGGCAGCCAGCCGGTCGCGGTGGCGCTGGCACGCGGCCGCGTCCGGATTTTTTGGGCGGACGGGGCGACGATCAGGCTGCACGACAATGTGAGCGACGCCTGGCGGCTAGAAACTGAAATCGACGCGTCGGCACCAATCCGGGCGCTGGCGCTATCCCCATCGGGCGCTCTGGCCGTCGTGGCCTGCGGGGACGGGACCCTGCGGACCGTGAACGCCGACACCGGTGAGTTCGGCCCGCCGCTGGCCACCGACGGAGAGACGGCCCGGGCGGTCGCGATGGCTTCGGATCATGGCCCGGTCGTCGCCGCCTTCCCGGGCGGCAGCATCCGCCGTTATGATCTTGCCGCCGGAACATCGGACATTCTGCCCAGCAGTCCCCGCGTCTCGCTCCTGGCGGTGAGCCCGAACGGCAAGACGGTTATCGCCGTGAGCGACGACGGCATGGTGCTCTCCTGGCATCTGCCCGTCGCAGCACGCCCCGGCTCCCTTGACCTCGGGACGGCCGTCACCGCGATCGCGGTCGACGGCAGCGGCCGCATGGTGCTGGCCGGCTGGGCCGATGGCACGCTGTGGCTGCATGACATGGCCGGCGGGGACCCAGTGGAGTTCGGCGCGGCGAAGGCCCCGTCTTCCCCGGGCACTATCATCCAGGCTGGCCGCGATCACCATATCCATGTCCCTGACGACGTGGAGGATTCCTCTCCTCTCGGCCCGCGGAGCGTTGCACCCGCCGCGAGCCTGGTGGACAACGACGTGCGCTTTACCGTCTACCGGCCTCAGGCCATATCGCCGGGAACCTGGGAGTCGCTGCTGGTATTCGCGCACAAGACCGATCTGGTGGAGGAACCGGGACAGCCACCGCTCGACCCGAACGAGCAGGTCGAGACGATCGCGCGGGCCCATTTCGGGAACAGGCCGGTCCGGCAGGCCGCCGAGGACGCCCGGAGCGGCGTTCCGCGTGGCACCCGGCTGCGGATCACGGCGGACCTGCCCGGCCTGCGCTGCAACCCGGCCAGCGCCGAATTCGACTGGTGGGAGCCGGTACATCACGTCGTGTTCCGGCTGCTGGCCCCGACCGACCTGGTCGGCTCGGTGGTGCGCGGGACGGTGCGGATATGGTGCGGTCCGCTGATCCTCGGCGAGGTATCCCTGGCGATCACCATCGCCGCGTCGCTTCCGGCCGTACCGCCTCCGGCGGTGGTGGAGTCGGCGGTACGCTATCGCAAGATCTTCCCGTCGTACTCGCGCGCCGACGGGGTGATCGTCGATGCCTTCAGTGAAGTAGCCCGCACTCTCGGAGATCGGTACCTGCGGGACGTGGTGGCCATCCGGGCGGGCGAGCGGTGGCGCGAGCGGCTGCCTGAACTCATCGAGGAGGCGGACATCTTCCAGCTGTTCTGGTCGAGCAACTCGATGCGCTCGCGGTATTGCCGGGAAGAATGGGAGCACGCCCTGTCGCTGGGCCGGCCGTTGTTCGTGCGGCCGTTCTACTGGGAAGATCCGCAGCCCGCCGACCCGGCCAACGGGCTGCCACCGCCTGCGCTGGCCGCCCTGGAGTTCGTCAAGGTGTCGCTGCACGCGGCGCGGGAAACCATCCGCCCCGCGGAACATGGCCATCTGCAGCCGGCCTGGGCGTATCACCCTACGCAGCAGTATCAGCGGTGGCCGGGTGCCTCGTCTCCGGCCCGTACTCCATCCAGGCGGGCGAGCGCTGGCGCGGGACTGGCGGTGGCCGTGCTGGTCCTGGCCGTGGTGGTGGTAATCATCGCCATCCTGCTCTCCGGCTGACGCGAGGGGCTTGAACGGCTGAACCTCGGGTAGACGCTCCGGGTGAACAAGACCCGCCAGGCTCCGGAGTCGGCTGAGATCCGGGCGCAAGAGGAAGTCCGCACCCAGGACGAGGAAGCCAGGGCAAACCGCGGCCCCGGCGATGAGCCGATCCAGGAGGCGCTGGAGACGGCGGCCGAGGTCGCGGAGAAGACCGGCGGCCTGGGCGAGCTCGGACGTCCGGTCAACCGGCGCTCTCCGTTCATGATCGGGCTGTACGCCGCCTTCGGGGTTGCCGTCGCATACGGCCTGATCGAGCTGTTCATCTCGGCCCGGTCCGTGCTCATCCTCATCGGCCTGGCGTTCTTCATCGCCGCCGGTCTCGATCCGATCGTGGGCTGGCTGGTCCGCCACGGCATGCCCCGGTGGGCAGCCGTCCTGGTCGTCATCGTCGGTGGCCTGGGCATCGTGGCAGGCTTCCTGGCCGCGGCCATCCCGCCGATGGCCAGCGAGGCCACCGCGCTCGCCCACCAGGTCCCGCATTACCTGCACGATCTGCAGGACCGCAACTCCCAGCTTGGCAAGTTCAACGTCAAATATCACGTCCAGGACCGGCTGACCAAGCTGCTCACCAGCGGCAGCGGCAGCCTGGTGGGCGGCGTCATTGGCGCCGGGGCGCTGGTGATCGGGACCGTGTCCGAGATCCTCGCCATCGCCGTGCTCAGCATCTACTTCCTGGCCGGCCTGCCGCAGATCAAGCTGTTCACCTACCGGCTGATCCCGCATTCCCGGCGGCCGCGGGCCATCCTCATCGGCGACGAGATCTTCGCCAAGGTGGGCGGCTACATGCTGGGGAGCTTCATCACCGCGGTGATCGCCGGGCTCGGCACCTACCTGTGGCTGCTGGCGTGGGGTGTCCCCTACCCGCTGCTGCTGGGCACGTTCGTGGCCTTCCTCGACCTGATCCCCGTGATCGGCTCGACCGTGGGCGGGATCGTGGTGAGCCTGGTCGCGCTGACCGTGTCGCTGCCGGTCGCGCTGGGCACCCTGGGCTTCTACGTCTTCTACCGGCTCGCCGAGGACTACCTGATCGTGCCGCGGATTCAGGGCCGCACGGTGGAACTGCCCGCCCTGGCCAGCCTGGTCGCGGTGCTGATCGGCGGGGTGCTACTCGGCATCGTCGGGGTGCTGGTGGCGATCCCGGTCGCGGCGGCCATCCGGCTGCTGCTGCAGGAAGTCGCGTTCCCCCGGCTCGACAAGAGCTGATCCCGCTGCGTAACCCGGTATTTCTGATCTGGCAACCCAGGATTAGGCGAGGGCGGGAATGGATACGATCCCGCCGATACCTGACCATTCCTCTGGGGAGGAACCGTGAGTAGCACCGAAACCTACGTTGCCAACGCCGAACAGTACGCCGCAAGCTTCGACAAGGGGGACCTGCCGTTGCCACCCGCCAAGCAGACCGCCGTGGTCGCCTGCATGGACGCCCGGCTCAACCCTTACGGGGTGCTCGGGCTCTCCGAGGGCGACTCGCACGTGATCCGCAACGCGGGCGGCGTGGTGACCGACGATGTCATCCGGTCCCTCACCATCTCCCAGCGGCTACTCGGCACGAATGAGATCATCCTCATCCACCACACCGGCTGCGGCATGCTGACCTTCCATGACGACGACGTCAAGGCCCAGATCGAGGCCGATACCGGCATCAGGCCCTCGTTCGCGCTGGAGGCCTTCGGCGATCTGGACGCCGACGTGCGCCAGTCCATCGCCCGGATCAAGGCCAGTCCGTTCATCCCGAACAAGGACTCCATCCGCGGCTTCGTCTACGAGGTCGAGACCGGCCGCCTCCGGGAGGTCAAGGAGTGAGCTTGATATCGTGATCGGGTGACGGTCGCAACGGAAACGGACGAACCGGGAGCGGATGCCACCGCCCGGTCGGCCCGGCTGCGGCACCTGATCATCACGGTCTACGGGCTCTACGCCCGGCACGAGGGCGGCGGCTGGCTGTCGGTCGCGACCCTGATCCGGCTGCTCGCCGATCTGGGGATAGACGAGCCAGCCGTCCGTTCGGCCATATCGCGATTGAAGAGACGCGGCATCCTGCAGTCGCGGCGGTACGGCGGCGCGGCCGGCTACCAGCTATCCGCCGAAGCGCTGGCCATCCTGCGCGAGGGTGACGCACGGATCTTCCGGCGGGGCCGGGCCACTCCCGCCGACGGGTGGGTGCTCGCGGTCTTCTCGGTGCCCGAGTCCGAGCGGCACCGGCGGCACGTGCTGCGGTCCGAGCTGACCAGGCTGGGCTTCGGCATGGTCGCGCCCGGGGTGTGGATCGTGCCCGCCCACCCGCGGGACACGACGGCCGAGACGCTGCGGCGGCTCGAACTCGACGCGTACGCCGACCTGTTCCACGCCGACCACCTGGCCTTCGGCGACCCGGCCGCGAAGGTCCGCCAGTGGTGGGACCTGGACGAGCTGGAGCGGCACTACGAGTCGTTCATCCGGGCACACGAGCCGGCCCTGCGCGCCCCCGGCTCGGGGCTTCCCGGTGGGCCGGAGGCGTTCACCGGGTACGTACGGGTGCTCACCGACTGGCGGCGGCTCCCCTACCTGGACCCTGGGCTGCCCGCCGAGCTGCTGCCCGAGGGATGGGTCGGCATCAGGGCCGCCGAACTGTTCTTCGCCCTGCGGGCGCAGCTCGAGGAGCCCGCCCGGGCCTACGTGAAGTCCGTCAGCCCCTGACTCAACCGGCACCGACCACAGCGATGCCCTGGATCTCGACCAGCAGCTCGGGCAGCCACAGCCGAGTCACGCCCACCGCCGCCATGGCCGGGTAGTCCGTTCCGGCCAGCCGGCGCCAGACCGCGCCGATTTCCCTGGCGTGAGCCTGGTAGTCCGGCACGTCGGTCAGGTAGACGGTCAGGCTGACCAGGTCGGACGGCAGGCCGCCCGCCGCGCCCAGCGCCGTCAGCAGGTTGGTCATGGCCCGCTCGAACTGCGGCACGACTCCGCCGTCGGCGACGGTGCCGTCCCGGTCCACGCCGGTCTGGCCGGCCAGGAACACCATCCGGCCGGCGGCCGGTCCCCCGCCGACAGAGACGGCGTGCGAGAAGCCGGAGGGCCGGGCGAGTTCGGCGGGGTTGATGCGCTCCGAGGTCATTGGTAGTCAGGGGCGCGGTGCCGCGAGCGGCCCGGTTCCCCATCCCCCTTTCAATCCGTACGTGCGGTTTTCCCGCATACGGCTTACCGATGATCTTCTGTGCATGGTTACGCTGCCTTCG
>Ga0335078_10019405_pt1 | contig 10108 bp, 8 predicted proteins | sample Lox_Sample_32_FD_206711 | JGI IMG/M metagenome (GOLD analysis project Ga0335078, IMG submission 206711) | Soil microbial communities from Loxahatchee National Wildlife Refuge, Florida, United States - Lox_Sample_3.2 | ecosystem: Environmental > Terrestrial > Soil > Wetlands | place: USA: Florida...
TTGCTATTGCGTACTTCCTGAAAGAGCCGGGCTACGCGCTGTTCGGGAACCCGTGGATGGTATGCGCCCTCATCTCATTCGTGGCCGCGTTCGCCTGTTTCTTTGGCGTGGCCACGGGCTGGCGCCCCCCGGTGCAGCGGCGGCTGGCGTTCCCGGGTATCCGGATGGAAATCACCGGGACCGGGTCTATCGAGACCGAACGGGAAAGCGACGCCGGTCTCGATGTCCCAGCTCACCTGCGGTCCTTCAATGTGCGCTGGGCCAATGAGACGCAGCAGGAATCGGTCCTCACCGTACTGCTCTACGTGAAGCTGGTGCCGGGTTCCTGGGGACGGGTAGCCGAAGCCATCTGCCCGCCGCCCAGCTGGCCACTGCCGCCGTCACTGAATCTCAGCCCGATCAGCCAGCCGTTCGCGCTGGCCCCGGGAGCCGCCGTCACCGGGCAGCTGGTCTTCGAGGTGCCGCGGTATTACCTGGACAGCCTGGCCACCCCGGCGGAAGCACGGCTGGAAATAGCCGACGAGGTGTCCGGGAAGAAAGTGAGCGCCCCGGCCGAGCTGGGCCAATACGACACGGCCGCGATGGCGCCTGCCGCGGGCGGCGTGGCTGTCCTCGGACCCGAGTACGAGACCGCGCCCGCGCCGCAGCCGGGCGCGGGCGCCACCCCCGCCTAACGCCTCCGGCCCCGCCGGTCCCAGCGGTCCTGCCGCCGGTCCTGCCGCCGGTCCCACCGGTCCGGCCGCCGTTCGCGGTCGCTGCGCTCCCCCGGATCCGGGCCACTGCGCCAGATCCGGGTCCCGCCGACCAGCGAGAAGGCGCGGACATGGACCGTCGGCGCACCCGGGCCGGGCTCCGGGCCGCGTTCCACCCGGGTGCCGCCGACCAGGCTGAACCCGGACACCTCGACCCGGATACCGGTGGGCACACCGATCCGCACCCCGCCGACCAGTGACACCTTGGTCAGGGTGACTTCCGGCGCGGCCAGCTCGGCCTGGCTCAGGTCCAGCCGGGCCCCGCCAACCAGGCTGACCACGATCTCGTGCCGGGCCATCCGCCATGGCCCGGATACCCGCAGGCCGCCGATCGGCGAAACGTGCCAGGACGCGGGTGCGGCCGGCGCCCGCCCGGCCACCGCGGTCGGCGCCGCCTCGGCGGGCAGGTCAGCCACCAGGCGGTCCAGCTCGGCTCGGGTCTGCGCGGTCGTGGCGTGGTCCATCCGCTGGCTGAACTCGGCCAGGGTCAGCCGCCCATCCCCGGTGGCCGCGCTCAGCCGGTCGACCGTCGCATCCCGTTCCGCATCCGACGCCCGGATGCCGCCGGGCGGCTCGCTGCCTCCGGTGCCGCCGGGCGGCTCGCTGTCCCCCGTGCCGCCGGTCACCTTGTGCAGGCGCCGGTGTAGAAGCCGGGGCCGTCCAGGCCGGGCCCGGTGGTGTGCGGCCGGTTGGCGCCGCCACCGCGGGGGTAGGCGGTGTCGAACCACTGGGTGAAGAACTGGCTCAGCCGCTGCTGGCAGGCGGCGCTGTGGCTGGGCAGCCAGTGGTGGAACGCGGCCTCCCATTGCGGTTCGGTGATCGAGCCGCCACCGTACTGGTGCTGGACGCCGACCAGGGCGCGGGTGAACCGGGCCGGCCCGAGGATCTGCCGCAGCGCGATGTAGGCGATGCCCGGCCGGTCGTAGGTGGACGACCCGCTGAACAGCCCCCACGGTGTCGGGTTGGACGGCGCCACGGTCCAGAACCCGTCCTTGGCCCGGTAGATGGAGTTGAACGTGGCGACCAGGCTGCGCTGGAATGCCCGGCGGCCCGCAGCCGTTCCCGGGCCGCCCGCCTTGGCCTGCGCCTTCCGCGCCGCGAACAGGAACTCGGCCAGGGTGGCCATGCCCTCCTTGTAGAAGGTCATCTGGTAGCCGCCCTCGCTGACGTGGTCACCCCACCACTGGTGCATGTTCTCGAGGTACAGCGTGTCGGTGTCGATCTCGCCGCCCGCGAAGGTGATCATCGTCTGCATCTCCTCCTCGAAGGAGGCCGACGGCCGGCCGACGACGACCCCGTCGGAGGTGAACGGGAACGGCCCGGTGAACATGCTCTCGAACCTGGTGATGTCCGGCTGCTTGTTCATGATCACGCGGTTCTTGGCCTTCCGCGCCGCGGTCAGCGAGCTGGCCTGGGCCTGGTAGAACTTGATCCCGCCGACCGTCCGCTGGGTCAGGTGGAACTGGCCGACGCTGTCCTCGACCAGGTAGCTGGCCACTGGTGCGGCCGAGTGCCAGTGCCAGGTCACCGAGCCATGCCGGAACTGCGCGCTGGCCGGATGCCGCTGCTTGCCCGCCAGCATGCCGTTGGCCAGCACGGTCTTGCCCGCGTTGACCGTGTCGTAGAAGTCGTAGCTGGGCTTGGCGGTCGGGTAGTCGTTGAGCGGCATCCAGTCCTCGGTGCCGACCGGCTCGGTGGTGACGAAGCCACCGTCGCCCTTGGGCTGGTTGGACCGGAACCAGCCCTCGGTCGTGCCGTCCCCGTCGTTGTGCACACCGGGCCGGCCAGTGTAGGCGACGGTCACCCGGAACGTGCGGCCGGTCCCGATCACCGCCGCCGGGGTGATGACCAGCTTGTTGGCCGGGCACTGGGTGCCGTTCTTTGCGGACTTGTGGGCCGGGTTGGTGGAGGTCAGCTCGGGCGAGCAGGCGGGCGGCAGCGGGTTGTGGTGCGGCCCGCCGACCGGGTTGACCTGGGACGCCTCGTGGGCCAGCGGGTCCGGGTCGTCCTGTCCCTTCGGGTCGCCCGGGTAAGTGGGCTGGACGAACCTGAATGACACCGGGTGACCGTTGACCCGGACTGAGTGGACCGTCAGGTCCGGGCCGGCCGTAGCGTTCACCGACTTGCGCTCGAAGTCCAGGCTGAAGCTGGTCAGGCACTGGGTGGCCCGGTCGGTCAGCGTGACGTGGTTCCCGGCCAGGAACCGGTTGCTGGTCGCGTTGTAGACCAGGTGCACGTCAGTGTGCAGGCTGGTGTACCCGCCGTTCCCGGTGTCCGGGTACAGGTGCGAGCCGTGCGGCGCCAGCGTGTGCGCGCCCGCCGAGCACCCGGCCCGGTGCGCCGCGGCAGGCACCGCCGGTCTGGCCGTCCCGGCCAGTGCAGGCCCGCCCGTGCCCACGCTGAGCAGCAGCAGCGCGCTGCCCGTCATCCCGGCAACCGCCCAGCGCTGACTGGCCATCCTGGATACTCCTCAACCTGGCAACTACGGCATCAGGGGGTGTACCCGCCACAGCATGCACCATCCGGGCGGCCCAGGGGAATGGCGATCTTCCCCGGGTCAGCCCGCGGCAGCGGCCTCAGCGGCCGTGCGCCTGCCGCCGGGCCTCGTAGGGCAGCGGGTGGCCGGGGTGCTCGGGGTCGACGAGGTGCGCGTAGCCGGGGTGGTCGGAGATGAAATCGGTGACGAAGCTGCAGTAGCTGGTCAGAGTCAGGCCGCTGGCCGCCACGTCGTCCAGCGCGGCCTGGATCAGGGTGGTGCCCACCCCGTGCTCGCGGAACTCGGGCGCCACCACGGTGTACCGGAAGATGGCCCGGTTACCACGGCGCTCATACACGATCGTGCCGACGGCGCGGTCGCCCAGCATCGCGTCGTAGGTCTCGGACTCGGTGTTGTGCCGGACCGTGACGTCTGCGTCCATCTGGTACCCGCTCCTGCTCGCACCAACGGTGACGTCCTGGACAACACCCGCCCGGCCGGCCGTATTTCGGCGGCCCGCCCGCAGGCGGCCCGGCCGGCGGGTGGGCAGCACACGGAACGGGCCGTTCAGCTGATGGATGCCAGCAGCGGCGGCAGTGCTGGTCCCGGGTCAGCTGGCCCGCCTGGGTTTCCTGGCCTTCGGCGGGAGCGTGCTGACGTGGGACAGGGCCCGTTCCACCCAGCCCGCGGCCAGGCCGGGCGAAGCGCGCCAGGCTGCGGGCAGGCTCAGGTAGCCGCCCATCGGCCGGTCCGCCGGGCCGAACGGGCCCGATCCGTCCATGGCGGCCAGCTCTTGGCTGGCCGCCTCATCGAGCCGGACGCCGACCGCGGGCCCGAACAGCCCGGCGAACATGTTTCCGTGCACGAACGCGCCCAGGTTGCCGAACATCGGCTTGACCTCGACCGCCGGGTCCGCCGGGATAAGCGACCGGAAGAACTCCTTGTCGGCCTCGGTCGGCTTAGGTATCTCCATACCCGTGCTCCTGACTCGCCAGGCTGGGGCTAGGCGGGCGGCGGGGTGGGCTGGATGATGCTGAACACGGCGCCCTGCGGATCCTGGGCCACCGCCATCCGGCCCACCGGCGTGTCGAATGGCCCGGCCAGCATCGTGCCGCCCAGCCCGGTCACCCGGGCCGCGGTGGCGTCGGCGTCATCGACCGCGAAGTACACCTGCCAGTGACTCGGCGTGCCGGGCTGCTGCGGGGCGACCGTGCCGCCCACCATCTGCCCGCCCACCTCGAACAGCGTGTACGGGCCGGTCCCCATGTCCATGGTGGAAGTGGTGACGCCGAGCAGCTGCTCGTAGAACCCGGCCGCCGACGGGTCGCTGGTGACGAGCTCGTTCCAGGTCACCGCGCCCGGCTCGTTGACCAGCGAGGCCCCGATGTGCTGGCTGGCCTGCCACAGGGCCACCGGGGCCCCGGTGGGGTCGATGATGAATGCCATCCGGCCCGCATCCATCACGTCGAACGGCGCCATCGCGAGCTGCCCGCCGGCCGCCTCGACCCGGGCCGCCGCATCATCGACCGAATCCACGGCGAGATAGGTGTTCCACATCGCCGGCGCGGCCGCGGCGGCCAGTTCTGGTGATTGCGGTGCGATCGCGGCGACCGGCTCACCGCCGAGCATGGCCATGGAGTAGGCACCACCCTGCGGCATCGGCTGGTCGTCGTAAGCCCAGCCGAAAAGCTGGCCGTAGAATGCCTTGGCGCCGGCCGTGTCGGTGGTTTGCAGGTCCACCCAGTTCGGCGTGCCCTGGGCATAGGACGTACGTTTCGGCATTATTCCCCCTGTGCGCGTCTCCCCGTCCGGCTCATCGTACGCGCTGGCGGGGCGGCTCTACAGGCGGAGCCATTCGGTCAGCACCACGACCCCGTCCGAGCCCTGGCAGCGCAGCCGGAATGCCCCGCCGGGTGCTGGCTGAATTGTGAAGAATCCCATTGCGTCGACGCTGGTTTCGGTACCTTTTCCCGGGCCGGACTGGATTTCGACCAGCCCGGTCTGGGGCGGGACTAGCTGGCCGAGAATGGCCTCCGCGGCGGCTTCCAGCTCGATGGTCAGGTGGTCGGAACTGAAGGTGAGCGTGCGGACGGACGGGTCGCCGGCCCGCTGGCCGGCCCGGGCCAGGGAGTCCTGGGCCGAGTCGTAGCTGAGCTCGGCCAGTTCCGCGTCGATGTTGCGCCACGTGTACAGGGCCTGGCCCGCCTGGACGAACTCTGGCGGCATGTCCTGCCCGGCGGGCGGCTCGTGCGCCGACCGTGCCGCCCGCCCGGGCAGCGCCTCGCGCAGCGCCGCCAGCAGCTCCTCGTCCCGGTCCCACCCGTAGGGCACGCGCCCACCTCCCAGTTAGTCCGCATCGCCGCCTGATTCTGCCCGGCTGGTCTCAGTAACCGGGGCCGGCTTCGCGGATGTCGGGCTGGGAGTGGCCCGGATCTGGGCGCAGGAGCTGGTTGGCGGCTTCCCGGGCGGTAATACCGGGCCGGGTCATCCGCCGGGCGATCTCACCGGTGACCATGCCTGCAGCGTACGAGGTCCCGCTGCACTCGGCCCAACCGGCGAACCGGAGCTGCTGGGCATTGCGGAACGTGCCATCCTCCGCGGCTACCAGCACGTCCCCGGACAGGTAGGCCACGGTGAGGTTCACGCCGGGGGCCATCAGCCGGATCCACGGCGCGTCTTTGGGTGAGAACGGCGCGGGCTTGCCGTCCGCGTCGAGAGCACCGACGGCCAGCACGCCGGGCAGCGCGGCCGGGTAGGACGGGGACTTCTCGGTCAGGCCCGGGGGCACCGTCCCGGCGGGCCGGGACGCCACGTTCCCGTGGTTGCCCGCCGCGGCCACGATCACGCTGCGCGCGCTCAGCAGCTGCACCGCGGTGCCGATCACCAGCGGCGGCTGCCCGTCGTCGGTGAAGTATTCCCCGAAGGACAGGTTGACGACGTCGAACCCGGCCTCGGCGACCTCGGCCATGGCGGTGGCCACGTCCCAGGAATCGGCGGTGGCGTTGTCGTCCAGCACGCGGCGCAGGTGGACTTCCGCCCCCGGGGCCCGGTCGAGAATGCGGCTGGCCACCGACGTGGCGTGCGCCTGCGTGGACCGGTACGGGTACTGCGGGCGGAGCAGGTCACCGGGGCGGGCCAGGTAGCCACCGGCCAGCCACTCGTGGCTGGATATCTTCGTGTCCAGCAGGCCGACCCGCACGCTGCGCTGCTGCGGGGGTGCCGTCCGCGGCTCCAGAGAGGAGCCGGTCAGCTGGGGCGGCCCGACACCGCCGCCGTCCACGTGCGGTGACCCGGCGATCTTGCTGATCGTCCGGTTCTTGCCGAACGTCGGCAGCCAGTTGTCGTAGTCCCGGGCAAAACGCAGCCGCAGGCCCTTGAGCAGCTCGTCGAGCGGGGCCAGCGGCCCGCCGGTCCGTGCTTCCCGGGCACTGCTGTCGGCGGTCAGTTTCCCCGCAATGTCGTGGTCACGGCGGAGCTCGCCGACGGCCGCCGCGATGGATGCGCCATCCAGCGGCAACCGGGCCAGGCCCAGCCGTGGGTGCCGGTCCGGCTCTTCCATCCGGACGTGGAGGGTGTCGAGTTCCCGGGCGACGACCGCCAGATCGGCCAGGGCAACGACGATCTGGTCGTCGCGGAACGTCTCGAGCCGGGTTTTCGCGGCCATCACGGACCCCTCCTCCTCGGGCACTGCTCGCGCGCAGCCCGACAGCTGCTCGCTAATCACACGGAGGAAAGCCGGCGATCGCTGATACACCATCCGGCAGGAATCCTGGTTGACACGGACCGGCCCCCCTGTGCTTAGCATCATTCGTGGGAGGGATTCTGCAAGACCGGGCGCGCGAAGCGCTGCGGCTGGCCAAGGCGCATCCGCGTGAATCCGCCGTGCTGGCCGAGGCAGTCGCCATGCAGGCCCGGGCGGAAAAAGATCTCCCCTCGCTTTCGGCCGCCGAGCGGGCGCTGGGGCTGGCCACCCTGCATCTGTCCGACCCTGACACCGCGCTGCGGCATTTGCGGGCCGCGATCCGGGTCGGCGGCCGGGCCGGATCGTCGGAGCTGGAGAACGAAGCGCGGATGTCGCTGGCCTTCGCGCTGAACGTGCGGGGCCGCGCCGCCCAGGCGCTGCTGGAGATCGGGACGGCCATGGCCGGCCTGCGCGGGGTGCCCCGGGCCCGGGCCCAGGCCCAGTACGGCGCGATCTTGACCCAGGCTGGCCGGCACGACGAGGCGCTGCCGTGCTACCGGGCGGCGCTGCCGGTGCTGCGCCGGGCCGGCGACGATGTGTGGATCCAGCGGGTGCTGTCCAACCGGGCCGTGTCGCACGGCTACCGGCAGGAATTCACCGCCGCGCAGGCCGACCTGCGCGAGGCCGCTGTCCTGTGCATGCGACTCGACCTGGACATTTCGCTGGCCTTCGCGCGGCAGAACCTGGGCTGGATCGAAGGGCTGCGCGGTAACGCGCCAGCCGCGCTGCACAATCTCGACATGGCGGAGGCCAGCTTCCGCGCGCACGGGTCACCCGTGGGTGAGCTGCTCATCGACCGGTGCCAGCTGCTGCTGTCGGTTCGGCTGATACCGGAGGCCCGGCAGGCGGCCGAGGAGGCGGTGCGGGAGTTCAGCCATGAGCACCGGGAGAACGGGCTGCCCGAGGCGCGGGTCCTGCTGGCCCAGGCCGCGCTCCTGGACGCCCAGCCCGGCCTGGCGCTGCACCAGGCCACCCGGGCGGCCCGGGAATTCGCCGGGCAGGAGCGGCTGCGGTGGGCCACGCTGGCCCGGTTCCTGGTGCTCCAGTCGCGGCTGGCCACCTGCGGCACCGGGGCATCCCTGCCGCAGCTGGAACGGGTGGCCGCCGAACTGGCCGCGGCCACCTGGCCGGTGATGGCGGTCGAGGCCCGGATGCTGGCGGCCCAGCTGGCCCTGGACCGGGGCTGGCGCACCCGGGCCGGCCAGCAGCTCGAGCAGGTGGCCAGGCACCGGCGGCGCGGGCCGGCCCTGCTCCGCGCGCGCGGCTGGCACGCCGAAGCGCTGGCCCGGCACGCCCAGGGGAACGACCGCGGCGCGATCGCCGCCGCCCGCACCGCGCTGCGCGTGCTCGACGATCACCGGGCCGGGCTCGGCGCCACCGACCTGCGGGCGTTCTCTTCTGGCCACCGCACCGAGGTGGCCCAGCTCGGCCTGCGCATCGCGATGCGCAGCGGCCAGGCCAGCCAGGTACTCGACTGGGCCGAGCAGGGCCGGGCCAGCCATCTGCTGATCCGCCCGGCCCGGCCACCCGCCGACCCGGTGCTGGCCCAGGCCCTGGCTGAGCTGCGCGCCACGGCCAGTGAGATCTTCCGGCGGCGGGGGGCCGGGGCGGGTACTGGCGGGCTGGAGCGGCGCCAGGTGGTACTGGAACGCGAGATCCGGGACCGTACCCGGCACCGGCCGGGCGACCCGACCTCCCGCGCGGCCCGGCCGGTGCCCGCCGGTGATCTCGCGCACGCGCTGGGCGCGGCGGCGCTGCTGGAATTCGTCGATCTCGACGGAACACTGCACGCCGTTGTCATCGCCGGCGGCCGGGCCCGGCTCCGGGCGCTGGGGGGAACTGCCCAGGCGCGCGACCTGATCAACCGGGCCCGGTTCGCCATGCACCGGCTGACCCGGCGCAGCACCAGCCCGGCCAGCGCGGCAGCGGCACAGGCGCTGCTCAGCGAGATGGCGTCGCGGCTGGATGATCTGCTGCTCCGGCCGCTGGCCAGGATGACCGGTGACCGGCCGCTGGTGGTGGTGCCGACCGGGCCGCTGCAGGCGCTGCCCTGGTCCATCCTGCCGTCGTGCTACGGGCGGCCGGTGACCGTCGCCCCGTCCGCCACCTTGTGGTACACCGGGCGGCCCGCCGGCGGGGCCGCGGGCCAGGCCGTCGTCGCGGCCGGCCCGGGCCTGCCCGGCGCGGAGGCCGAGGCGGTCGCCGTGGCCGCCATTCACCAGGTGACCGAGACGACCGGCCCAGCCGCCACGGTCAAGGCGGTGACCGCCGCCCTGGACGGGGCGAAGCTGGCCCACCTGTCGGCTCACGGGCGCATCCACCCGCAGAACCCGCTGTTTTCCTCGCTGATGCTGGCCGACGGCCCGCTCACCGTGTACGACCTCGAGCACCTGCGCCGGGCGCCGGAACTCGTCGTGCTCGCGGCGTGCGACGTGGGCCGCCCGTCCGTCAGTGCGGGCGATGAGCTGCTCGGCCTGGGCGCGACGTTGCTGGCCCTGGGTACCCGCCAGGTCACGGCGTCAGTGGTGCCGGTGGCCGATACCGAGACCGCCCCGGTCATGCAGGCGTTCCACCGGCTGCTCGCGGCCGGCCAGCCCGGCGAGCAGGCGCTGGCCTGCGCCCAGCTGGAACTCGGCCGGGGTGAGCCTGCGGTGATGGCCTCGGCGGCCGGTTTCGTGAGCATCGGCGCCCGGTCCGCCCCGGCGGCCGCGGCCTGATCCGCTGGGCTGGCGCTGGGCTGGGCCTGGCGCTGGGATGCGCTGGGCCCGGCCGTTACGGCCGGCCGGCCGGCACCCGGGCGGGGTGCTGAGCAGTGTCGCCGCCACCGGGCTGCGCGGTCTGATTCTGAGCGCCGTTCGTGGCCCGCACGGCCGGCTGGGCCCGGGCTGGGGCCAGCCGGCGCGGCCACCGCCCCGCCGGGCTGGGCGCCCGGCGGCGGAAGCCCGGGCCGGAGGAGCCTGAGCCGGCGGAGCCTGAGCCGGCGGAGCCTGGGCCGGGGGAGCCTGAGCCTGAGCCGCGGGAGCCTGGGCCGGGGGAGCTGTTTCGCTGGGCCACGACGAGCCGGCGGAGGAGTCCCGCGAGGGTCCACACCGGCGGCAGGAGCAGCAGCACGACCACGATGGCCCACCACACCGGGTG
>Ga0335078_10019406_pt1 | contig 10108 bp, 10 predicted proteins | sample Lox_Sample_32_FD_206711 | JGI IMG/M metagenome (GOLD analysis project Ga0335078, IMG submission 206711) | Soil microbial communities from Loxahatchee National Wildlife Refuge, Florida, United States - Lox_Sample_3.2 | ecosystem: Environmental > Terrestrial > Soil > Wetlands | place: USA...
TCCCCGAACTCGCGGGCTATCACCGATATCTGTCAGAGGATGGTCTCCTCTCTTCTCATGCTGCGGAACGAGTGCTAACTCACATTCTGACGAATCGCTCTCAGCCATGGAGCGGAGTTGCATCCGCCAGTGGCGCGGACGGGCTCCTCTGATGTGAAGGAATGCGATTGGGTTTGGTTTGTTCAGAGTGTTTTACGGGGAACGTTCGTCACACATTTCTCTTTCCGGCACACTTCAAACCGTTGTTTTGCAGGTCGATACTATGCACATGAAGCGTTCCGTACAATGGCATACCCGCCGTTTCGAGGCTGGAGCGCCCGTTGCATCAACTCGGTAAGCTTCTTGCGCGCACGGGCCGATCGGGCTTTCACGGTTCCACTTGGGACTCCCAGAATCCGGGCGGCCTCGCGGATCGATAGACCATCGATATCGCGCAGCTGAAAAGTTCTGCGCAAGGTCGGGGAAAGCAGGGTTTGGAAATGAGTTAAGCGTCTGTGTAACTCAGTAGTTCGACACTCATCCTCCGGACTAGGCCGGCGATCCGCTAATAGCTGAGAAAAAGGGTGTTCGTCGACCTCTCCGATCGGCTGCTCGAGAGCGACATGGACTTGGCGCAGTCGGCAGCGCAACTGCATTCGGGCGGCGTTCAGCACGATCGCGGTTAGCCAACTGGACATCTTTGACTGTCCCCTGAACTGGTCCAAGTGCGTATAAGCTGCAAGAAGAGCATCCTGAACTGCGTCTTCGGCGTCGGCCGCGTTGCCTAGGAGGCGGTAGGCTCCTCTATAAAGAGAGGGCAGACTGCTGCACAAAACCTGTTCGAATGCCTCACCTGCCACCTGCCTGCTTTGCCTTTCGATACGGTCAACGGCATAAGTGCCTGCGTTTTCACTCTCCATGTGGTTAGCCTCCGTTCTGACAACGGTGCAAGCCTAGGTCCAATCCCGAGACGTGCGAATATCTGCGCATTTGCAACAAATGACGTTGTGAATCCCGCATGGCCGCCACTGGCGGAGCCAGAGGGCTGTCGATAGCGACAGAGAGCTGTCACATCGATCGCCGGGTTCGGAAGAGTTAGAGCGGCTGATGATGAGCTGCGGGTTGTTGTCAAGACCCACAACCTGGAGAGGGTTGGAGTCTGGAATATTTTGGCGCAAATCGCCTTCACAGTAGCGTCAGTTAGAAAGCAGGGGGGCTATAAAGGCGACCTGTATGCTTCTCCAAACAAATCTTGCGGTTTTCATGCCGTATCGCGAACTCTCCTGTCAACTCACAATCGCTGGATGATAGTGCTGTGAGTTTCGTGCCGCCCAAGACGAAGTCTTGAATTGTCCGGCCGGACGCTGTGGTTCTCGAGACCACTCGCGGTATCGAGTGCTGAGTAAGCCTCAAGAAGTGGTCCCCCGTTTGCTTACTCGATCATTGTCTGTTTCTGAGATCCCGACAATCTGTCGAGCTTGTGCAGTTGGGGTGGGAGCAGAGAAGCCGCAGAGAGGCCGCCCATGCTTGGTAAGTGCGCCAACCCGACGTGCGCTACCCTGTTTCGAAAGCTAGGGAAGGGCAAATTATTTGCTTTTGAGCCGGCGAAGATCGCTACCTCTGTTGACCTGATGTCGGACACAAGAAAGACGAAGACAGGCCGGAGTCCCATCGTTTTCTGGCTTTGCGAAAGCTGTAGTCTGACCTTCACCCTTGGGCTCGATGCCGCCGGCCAACTGACACTGCAGAGAGTTCTCGATGGAGCACGGGTCACCATTTTCGATGATCGCCGGTCGAATCGAGCTGGTTAGTTTTTCTCAGGGCATTTTCGTTAATCTCATTGCAGATCGAAGCTATCTGCAATCCGTCTCGCATAGGCTTAACAACGCGGCTTGGCATCACTGGGAGTTTCGCCGGGATGCGCGGGAACAAACGACCGCTGCGCTTACAACCTGTCAATCCCTAGTAGCTACATACTTGTTGACCGCGCCATTCACCGTGTAATCCTGATGGTCGATTGTCAGGACCTTCTTGCCGTAGAGCCTCACGCGAACAAACGTCTCATCTCTTTGCGAAAGCCAGAACCCATCGATCTTTTCGTACTCCCGGATGAAATCTGCTTGTTCGATCCAAAATGATAACTTCTTCGCAGGGTGACCTTCGATGCGCACGACGGCATAATCCTGCGCATCGATCCAGAGTCTACCATCAAACAGGAATTTGTCCCTTCGCTTGGGCACTGCTTCCGCCACGTAACAGTGATGAGGACCGACCTGTTGTTGGCCCAGCAAGTGGAGTGTGTAGTTCGCCGGGGTGATGGAGCTGTCGTGATGTTGCTTCCCGGCTGCCGCTTGGATCTCACTGGCGATCAAAGGTTGCAATGCCAGACGGCGAACGAGTCCAGAACCGCTTTCGGAGCTGATGACAAATGTTTTCTGGTCAGGCGCATGGTACTCCATCCGCCCGACTTCTTCAGCGTGAACCTTGCCCTTCAGGTCGATCACCCGATAAGTCCTAACTACCGCATAGTCATTCAGCGCGGCGCTTCGACGCGCGTTGCTCTCGGTCATTAGGTCGAAAAGCTGATCTCCCGTGATGCCATCGCGGGGAGGCTCAAGAGGTACCGTAACTGCGCTCTGATTTTGCCGCCAATCAGTCTGTGCAGTGGCTCGTCCGACCAAAGGAGTCAGAGTTCCAAGCATGGCTGTCACAAGAACTACTATTTTCGTTGTTGTTGTCATCCATTCCTCTGTCCGCGATGCACAGATCTAGTCTTCGAAACTGCGCACACCGCCCTGAAATTTGTTCTTGATCACGTTGGACCAGAGCCACTTGATCACTCGGGCATCGTTGTAGCAGTAGGCCAGATTATGGTTCAAAGTCGAGAAGCAATGACGCTGGCAGGTCCCCTTCATCGCGGAAAGCTGGGCACGATCAAACCTGGGGTTGTCGATATTGCCCCAGTCAAACGAGGCCCCGTACATCGGAAAACAGGGAGCGACCGTGCCATCGGTGCGAATGATGACGTTGTTTTGTCCGGCGCGGCAATTCCATTCCGCAAAGTGCAGCTCACCATTGGCATCCTGCTGAATTCCGGGCATCGAACCGAGGAGTTCCTGCAACTGTCTGTTTCCGTTCGTGCCGTCGCCGTTCCAGCCGCACTCCTCCAGGTCAACGCCCGAAGACATGCGCAGGAAGGCCTTGATCTCCTGCAGGCGCTGCACCGAATTCACCATCTGGTATCCGACTTTGTTGCGATCGATAAGCCAATCCACCAAACTATCCACCTCGCGCCAATCTTCAGGCCGGATATAGGTTGGATTGTCGTAGAGATGCTTGAAGTGATCGTCTTGTTCGAGCATCGGCGTCTCATTGATGTGGTAATCGGTGGCGATCCGGTGATCGTGCGCGTACTCCGTCAGCCTTCTGACGTCCTGCAGATTGTTACGACAAATATTGATGTTGAAGAAGACCAGGTAACCGTACACGTATTGCTTCCGAAGAATGTGCTCCAGGTTTTTCTCAGCTGGAACAAACGCTTTTGGCAGGCTCGGCTGCAAATCCCAGGAGTCGAGCGCGAAGTTGAATACCGACACTCCGGCATCGCCCAATCGATCGGCGAAATCGGGTTTCAGCAGGCGCCCATTGGTCGCGATGTAGACCCAAAATCCCTTCTTCGCGGCGTAATAAACAACCTTGTGCACGAATTCCGGCCGAAGCAGAGGCTCGCCGCCCATGAGCGCTAGTACGCGACAACCATTGTCGTGGAGCCAGTCGATGGAGCGGCGTGCCACGTCTTCCGTCATCCCTCTGACTTTGTTGTTGTACGACCAGCAGTACCAGCAATCGAGATTGCACTTGTATTCCAGAAAGAGATAAGCCGTAATGGGGTGAAATTCGCCCGGGAGTACGCGGGAGCGGACGTACGGAAATAACCACCCTCGGGCGGTACGATAGACGTCCTTGGCGCCCCACGTGCGCTTTTCTGGCGCCGTAATCGGGCCGGGATCATCCAGCCTCTTTGGATATCTCGGGAACACGGGGTCGGGAAGCGTCAGACCCCTTGTTTCTGCCGGGGTGGGTCGTTCGACGGTAGTCATCAAAAGGTCATTAATCGCGACATCGATACGGAATCTTGCGGCAGTAGCCATTGGAATCTCCTACTATCGGGGTCGAGACCGAGGTTGCAACTAACGAACCACTCGCCGCCTGAGGGTGAGATCGGTTTAACTCGAGCCGGCAAAGCCTAGAGAGTTCTTGCATTTGCCGCTCCCTATAAGCCTGGATCACTCTCAAGTCATTCTTTGTTGGTGTCCTCAGGATCAGTCCAGGTTTCGCCGCACGCTTTCGCGTGCGCATTTTCTGGCGGCCCGTGCCAGAAAACTGTCATGGTCTAAATTGCCGAATATCCGACTCTCGCGTGTCGGACTAACAGGTTTTACGCTCTATGGCCTTAGGTTTTACTGTCCTGGAAATAGCTGAGAGGTGGATTTGCGCAAGAAAGCCGCGCCGACTTACAGCACGCGGATCGTCAAGAAGCTGAGATTGATTGGAAGCGTCACTGCACGTGGCCGCCTCTCTTGGTGAATTTACCAATGATGAATTCCTGAGCCAGGCTAGCTCCTATTCGTTCTGCGGTTCCGATGGCGAAATTTCCAAAGACAAGACCGGGGCCGCGATCTGCTCGCGGAAAATACAGATTCGAGAGAGCAGATGATGCCAGGTCACCACCAATACTGGAGTAATTCGGCACCCACTTTCCGCTGTCACTACGCGCGATAAACGGGCTAAATATCGCATGCCGGATTCGAGAGCCGGTTGTCCCAGTCCCTTGATAGAAGTAACGCGGATCTTGATGGAGCAAGCACGGCAGTATGGCGCCGCCGATCATAATATCCGAGAAGCCATCGGCCGCAGTTGCCCCAAAGCGCTCGCCGAAGGGACCCCAGCCCTGGCCGAACTTGGGACTGTTTGCCGCCTGCCGGAGAGCGGCCACGCCAAAAACCCCGGCAGCGGTGACCGGATCGATCGACACCTTTAGCGCAAGCTGAAATTTCATTCTGGCGGTGAGAGGTGCAGGGTCTTTTTCATAGGAAATGTAGAAGTTCGGCAAAATGCCGAGGACTCGTTGGTGTTCCTCCGTCTTGAGTTGCTCGGCCGCGACCTGCACTGGGTTGTATCTGACTTCGACCTGCGTGACCTCAGTTCTAATCCGCAATTGAATTCCTGTCACGATTTTGAACTGCCCGGGTTCGAGTGTCCAAATGGGCGAGGTCCAAGCGGCGAAATCCTGGGCAAGAATCGTGATCTGGTACGGCGCTCCCGCTTTCACGTGGTCGAATTCGAAGTATCCACTTTCCGGTGTAATCAGGGTGCGGCGACCTCCGCCGTCCGAACTCTTGAGTTCAACCCTGGCGTTGGGTACAGGACCACCGTTTACATCAGTTGCGGTGCCGATGATGATTCCCGGCTCTTGCCCTGGCTTTACGCCCTGTCCAAACAAGCACACAGGAACCAGCGAGGTCACTGCAATGGCAATCGCTAAATGAATTCGAGATCTGCTCAACATGGTCTTTGCTCTTATTTATGGATCAGTGACTTCGGCGAAAGCGTCGTTCTCCTCTGGTTTGGAGGGCCGACGCAAGATGAACCATGCAACCGGACCTCCATCCTGAAGGCACTGAAAGGAAAGAAAGACGAGCACCAGAATCACGCCATATATTCAACAAAAATGACGGAAGTTGATCACAAGGCGAAAGGGGATGAAAGCCTACTTGGAAGTGGATGACGGTCGGACGGTACACGGGCGCTGGCGCTACGTCTGCCGACCGAAGACGCATGCCATGGTTTGACTCGAAATTTCAAGTCAATCTACATCCGGGGGTTCTCTAGCCGCGCGCAAGCACCATCAACACGAATAACGCCGGAATATAGATGATGGATGCCGCTAGAAGGCGTCGAGCGGCTGGGCTGGACTTGTGAACGACAAACTGTGCCCCATAATAGAAGAACCCTCCACCCAGCAACAACGCTCCGGTCCCATAGAATCTCGGTTCACCCATCCACTCTGGCAGGAGACTGAGCGGCAGTAAGGCTAGAAGTGGCAACACGGTTTGCAAACGAACTAAACGGGCCCGCGCGCAAGGACCAGAAGGGAGCACCTGGTAACCCGCGCGGGCATAATCCTCACGGTACATCCAGGCGATCGCCATGAAGTGGGGAAACTGCCAGAGAAAGAGGATTGCGTAGAGTGTCCACGCCTGGAAGTTCAGCTTTCCGGATGCCGCGGCCCACCCGATGAGAGGAGGCATTGCTCCGGGAAATGCTCCGACCAACGTGCACAGCGGTGTTTTTCGCTTGAGCGGGGTGTAAACAAAAAGATAGGAGAGCAACGTCGTCAGCGCGAGCAGGCTGGCAAGAATATTGACCTCGACGGCAAGATACACGCTGCCGAGGAACGACAACGCCAGACCGAACCACAGGACAGCGCCTGGCTTAACTCGGCCCGCCGCCAGCGGCCGACGCGCCGTCCTGCGCATTTGGGTATCGAAGCGGCGTTCAAGATATTGGTTCAGAGTCCCCGTGCCGCTCGCAACCAACAATGTACTCAACAGAGCATTGATCGACAGCCAGAATGGAAAATCGCGCCATCCATTCGCACGAGCTAAGCAGAAGCCGGCGAAGCTTGTGATCACAATCAGAAAATTGACTTCCGGTTTGGTGAGCGTCCAGTAATCGGCCAGGACTCTGGAAGGAGCAAAGCGAGCGGGCGGCGAAACGGTTACATCGAACCTCGCAAGCATAGGTTCCGTGGCCATGCTCAGAAAGCCTCCAGTCCCCGAGGTACAGACCTGACATGCAAATCCGCATGCTCGAATTCATCGTGGCGAGAGTTCTGCGTCGAGAGCAACTTCACTGCTAAGATCGCCGCGGCGGCCAGATACACCACAGTGACGCAGGTCCACATCAGTGCGGCGGCACACTGTTGATCTCCCAACACAGTAAATCCGAAGTGCTGCGACGGGGAAGAGTAGACCGGATAGACCACGCGGTCGCAAAAAACCAGGAATCCGGAAAGAATGTCGCACGGCAGCGTGGCAAAAAAGAGATACAGGAGAATAGATATTTCTGGCTTCCACACGCTCGGCCATGGCTCAATTACCGGCCACCAGAACAGAAGTCCAGTCACAAGAAATGATGCCTGCTCGGCAAAATGCCATCCCGCCGATTGCATCGCCAGGGCAAACAATGCGGGAATGTGCCATCCGATCAACGCAGCAACAGCAGCCAGCCAGCAGAGCGTCAGCGTTCCTCGCGACTGGCGTGGGGCGGCTAGTGTTCTCTGCCAGATCTGCGGCAATGCGTGCGTTACACAGCGCACCGGCTCCCCCAGCCAGATCAGCGGAGGAGCGATAGTCATCAATAGTAAATGTTTCACCATGTGCACCGTCAACAATTGGTGATCAAGTGTCGCAAACGGAGAAGCGACAGCTAGCCAGATCAGGAACAGCCCAACGAGAAAACTGCAGGCGCGCCAAGTTGGGATGCGAGTCAAAGAATTGGCTCGAAGAGAAACCCATCCACGAAGATAGATCAAGGCAGTGAAAGCGAGCATTAAGGTGGCCAACCCTGTCCCCAACGATCCCGATGCGCCGTGATTGAGATGTGGCATCGACCCCTCCTATGGCTGCGCCCCCGGTGACTTGTCGTCCTTGAGAGCGACATCGCGTGCTGCATCGCGCGCTGGCGGTTGTCCCTTCGGGTGCAGAGTTTCAAGGAAGGCAACCAGCGCCGTTGTTTCCGCTGGACTCAGATTCTTGCCGTAGGCCGGCATGTTGCCGCCTCCTTGAATCACCTGGCGGATAAGCTGGTCTTGCGTGAGGCGCACAGCCACGCTGTCCAGGGCCGGCCCTCTCTGTCCGCCACTTTCGCCGAGTGAGTGACAGTTACGGCACTGCTTGACCTGGAATACCAGAGCGCCTTGCCGCTCGAGTGCGGTCGAGCCATGAATGAACTCATCCGGCACCGGATCGGCGCTCCACGCATTCATGTGGGGGCTCCACGGTGTGTATCCCGCAAGGTGAGTAAACGTCCCCAGCGTAATCGCAATTAAGGAGACGGTTAAAACCGCAATCGGCCGGCGCTTCCAGCTCTTTTCACCCTCGCCGGATAGAAACGGAAGCAGCAGCAGTCCTGCGATCACCACTACCGGTCCGATCAGAAGCGCCGGGGTTTCGAGCGACGGTGGCAGCAACGAGAGCAAAGCATAGAGCCACAGGAAAAAGTAATCGGGCTTGGGGACGGTCTGAATGATGGTCGGATCCGGCCTGCCGGTCGGCCCGAATGGGCCAAAGTAGAACGCACATGCGGCAACAGCCAGAATTATGGTCGCCGCGAGGAACATGTCTTTCCACACGGCGTAGGGAACGAACGGCTCGCCCTCTTTCTTGATCAGTTCGTGATAGTCATTCATGTACGTCGCACGTCTCACGATGCGCCCGGGCATCGGCCATTCGTTGATGCCCAGCGTCACCACCATCAACACATGGAGGCACACGAAGCCAATCAGTAATCCCGGGATCACAAATACATGCAGAGCAAAGAATCGTGACAAGGTCGCGCCTGCGATGATCGGGCCGCCTAACATCAACCTCACAATCGCAGGACCGAGAACGGGAACGCGGCTCGCGATGGACGCGCCGATTCCTAGTCCCCAATACGCATCCTGATCGAAGCGCAAGACCTGCCCAGTGAAAGCCATGCCCAACGTCATGAGCAATAGAAAGACGCCCAGGATCCAGGTCAGTTCGCGGGGGAACTTGTATGCGCCAAAAAGAAAAACCTGCACCATGTGGATGAGGACGATGGCGATCATGAAATCCGAACCCCAGCCGTGCATCGCGCGAATGAGCCAGCCCAGGGTCACAGAATGGTTCAGGGCTTGCAGGCTGCTCCACGCTTCCGCGCCCGAGGGCACATACACCAGCGCGAGCAGAATTCCCGTCACAATTTGTAACACGAACACCGTAAGCGCCACGCTGCCAAACACGTACCACCAGCTGGCGGTCTGCCGCGGGACGCGATGCTCGGCGATTTCGCGAAGCGGCGCCGCTAGCTGCAGGCGCTGGTCGACCCATTGGCCGATTTTCCCGATCATCACGCGCATGGCGGTTTCTCTCCCGTAAGAACTGCTACCGCAGCTCCCGGCGTCGGCAACTCACCCGCCTGAATGGCAATCCGGCCGTTTTCAACTTTGTAGGGATATTGGAAGAGCCCCCGCTCGGGCGGTCCCGAGGCGCGCGATCCGTCACGATAGTACGCGCCGCCGTGGCAGGGACACATGAATAAGCCAGACTGCGGAAACCAGCGAACCGGGCAGCCCAGATGCGCGCAGTTGACCGCGAAGACCTGAAATTCATTTCCTGCAATATGTCGCACCCAGCAGGCCGTGTCGGCGGTCGCGCCATCGGTGGGCATCACGTAGGGATTGCGAAATGTTGCCAGTCGCGTCTCGCCTTCCGGGAAGTCGGCAACCTGCCCCAGTCGCACCCAGGAGAGATAACCATGGCCGCGGCCGCGTGTGATTGCGGAGAGAAGAAAGCCGACCATGGGCACGGCGACTACGGCCGCCGCCAGCCCATTGAACAGCATTCCCAATTGCGTGAGGAATCCGCGTCGCGACATAACGGTTTCGCTCGCCCCTCCAGTGGCGGGGATGGGGACTGGCTTAGTGGCCATGGTTTGACTCCTGCTTTTGCGCATAAGTGGAGGCTGTGTAGGGTTGTCCGGGGTTTGGCACGCGGTATGAAGCCATCCATGCAACTACATCGGTAATTTCCTGATTAGTCATGGGTTTGCCGGGTACGTTTCGACGCCAGTCAGGCGCGCCGAGTTCGGGGCGGCCCGTGATGACAATCGTCCGCAGCCCCTGATCGCTGACCAGCGCCAGGAACGAATCATTCGTGATCGCGCTGCCTTTGGGTGTGCCTTGGCCTTGTGTACCGTGACACGCCGCGCAGTAAGTACGATAGACAACTTCCCCCTGCCGGGCATCGCCCGCAGACTTTGCCCTATAGGCGGGCGGATTGGCTCCGTCAAGAATTCCCGGCCGGCTCCAGTGCGAGCGCAT
>Ga0335078_10019407_pt1 | contig 10108 bp, 13 predicted proteins | sample Lox_Sample_32_FD_206711 | JGI IMG/M metagenome (GOLD analysis project Ga0335078, IMG submission 206711) | Soil microbial communities from Loxahatchee National Wildlife Refuge, Florida, United States - Lox_Sample_3.2 | ecosystem: Environmental > Terrestrial > Soil > Wetlands | place: USA...
CATCTTCGAATTTCTCTACGGCTGCGGCCTGCGCGTCAGCGAACTGGTGGGGCTGAACGTGGAGGATATCGATCGCGCCGAGCGGTGGATTCGCGTGCGCGGCAAGGGGAAGAAGGAGCGCCAGGTGCCGTTCACCTCCCAGGCCGCCGCCGCCCTGGATCGCTATCTGCCGGAGCGCGGCGCGGCTCCGCAGCAGCGCGCCATTTTTCTGAATCATCGCGGCGGGCGGCTCACCGCGCGCGGCGTGGGCGGCATCGTCAAGCTCTACGGCATCCTGGTGAACGGAGACTGTTCCATTCACCCGCACAGTTTCCGCCACGCCTATGCCACGCATCTGCTGGCCGACGGCGCAGACCTGCGCGCCATACAGGAGTTGCTGGGCCACGCGCGCCTGTCCACCACGCAGAAGTATACTCAGGTTTCCCTCACCGATCTGATGGAGGTTTATGACCGCGCCCACCCCAAAGCCTGACGAGCCTGATGCGAAGTCCCCGCCGCGCCGGTTCCGCATCCCGCGATGGGTTACCCTGGGCGTCAGCGCCTGCCTGGCCTTCGCCATCTTCGCCGTGGCGCTGATCCGCGTGCTGCCGTCGCCTCACGCGCGGGCCGACTATTTGATCGTTGGCACGCTGGCCACCTTGGCGGCGTTGATCACCATCTTCGCCGGGCTGGTGCTGGGACGGCGCAAGAGGTAAGACGTGCGGCGGGCCTCCACGCCCGGTCTCCCCACCCTCAGGGCTGCCGCGCCGCCACTCGCTTCAATTCGCGTTTGGCTGGCGAATCAGAATCGAGCCGCAAGGACTCGGACCACTCGCCGATGGCCTCCGCGCCGCGCCCTTCTTTTTCCAGAACCAGCCCAAGTTGCCAATGCGCCTCGGCGCGAGTAGGCGCGTTTCCTTCGGGCTCGGCGGCCAGGTATGTCCGCAGCAGGCGCTCGGCCCGCTCTATCTCGCGGCCCGAGGCCAGTATGGCTCCAGCCGCGCGATAGTATGGCGTCGGATCGTCGGGTACAGCCTTCTCCGCGCGCGCCAGCACCGCGTCCATGTCCGTCCAGTTGCCGCGGGCGGCGCTGGCTGTGGCAAGAATGGCATACGCCTCCATGCGGCTGGGGTCGACTCTCAAGGCCTCACGGCCATATTGCTCGGCCAAGTCATAGTTCTTATGCATGGCGGAGAGATAGTAAGCCGCCATGGCGATGCGCGCCCGATGGTTACCCGGCTGCGACTCGGCCGCCTTTCGCAGGAGACCTTCCACCTTCTCCGGGTCGTCCAGCTCTGCCAGCCGGGCTTGCGCCAGGCAGCCCTCGGCGAGGTTCACGCGCCCAATCCGATCGGCCACTCCTCGCGCCTTATTCCTATCCCCGCCGGCTATGCCCGGAGCGAGTAACTAATACTCCATCAGGTCGCGCAAACCTTGTAAGTCGTTTGGGTCTTCAGCCAGGTCTATGTCGATCTCTTTCTTGAACCGGCGCGCCAGAAAGAGCTGCTGTAGCATTCCTGAGTGTTGGGCCGTCACACCCAGGACTTCCGCAAGCTGCCGGTGCTACTTCGCGACACCGCTATCGAGTCGCACGGCGTTCTCGGCCAGCCCCAGCGGCGACTGCCGGTCGTGAAACGCATTGCGGATCTGCGATGCCAGGAAGTTGGCGCGCGCGTCGCTGGGCTTCTCCCGGATCCACGGCTCCACGATCGCGCGGGCGCGTTTCCAGTGGCCTTCCTCGATCAGCTTCTCCGGCGGCGGCTGTACTGCCACCGCGGCCAGGGCCAAAGAGCAATGCAGCCAAAGCCGGGTCATCGCACCGCCGGAATGCCGGCGCAATGGCTCCGATATAGCCTCGCCATGCGCCCTCCGTCCCTCACACCCGATGATACAACAGCTTTTCTACGCAGCAGCCCCGCCAGGCCACTTATCCACGAAACCTTCATCGCATCGTAACGATATCGAAGCAATTGTGGTCTATGAATAGAATATGGGCCCCAAAACAAAATTGCTGCCCCTTGTTATAGCGCTCGGCATAGCGCTGGGTTGCTGTCCAACCGTCTTCGCCGAACCTGCCGGCGCCTGGCGCGGGCCGCGCGTCATCATCGTCGGCGTGGACGGGCTGAGCGTCGACGGGGTGGCCAAGGCGAATGTGCCCCGCCTCCGCGAGTTGATGGCCCGCTCGGCCTGGACTCTGGAAGCGCGCGGCGTCCTGCCGACCCTCAGTAGTCCCAACTGGGCTTCCGCGATTAACGGCGCCTCGCCCGCGCAGCACGGCATCACCTCCAACGGCTACTTTCGCCGCATGGTCGAATTCCGGCCGGTCTGCTACACCGAAGACGGCAAGTTCCCCACCATCTTCGGACTCCTGCGGGACGCTTACCCGGCCAGCCGCATTGCCGTGTTTCACGATTGGGGTGGCTTTGCGGACCTGCTCGAGAAGCGCGCTCCGGACGTACTGCGGCACGTGGCGGGCGCGGCCAAAACCACCGCGGCGGCCATCGCATACTGGACGGCGAACCGCCCCGCGCTGATGTTCCTCCACCTGGATAACGTGGATCACACCGGGCACGTCCACGGCTGGTTCAGCAAGGAGTATTACCAAGCCGTCGCGGACGCCGACGGGTATCTCGGCCAGGTGCTGGATATGTTAGATGCGCTCTCCGCGCGCGACTCCACCTACGTCGTGGTCACCTCCGATCATGGCGGGACCAAGCATGGCCATGGCAAGAACTCGCTGGCCGAAATTCAAATTCCCTGGATTCTCTCCGGTCCGGGCGTGACACCCGGCCAGATCGCCGTCCCGGTGAACATCTTCGACACGGCCTTGACGGTGGCCTGGATCTTCCATCTCCAGCCTTCCCATTGCTGGATCGGCCGCCCCGTTCTCACCGCCTTCCGCCCCTCGCTGGTCGCGGCCCACACCAACGCCGCCGCCCGCGCTCCACTGCCCGATTGCGCGCCGGGCCGGCAATTGACCGGCGCGGTCGATCATCTGAAGGTCCAACTTGCCGCGGCCAAAGATTGACCTCATCTATATTGACGCGGGTGGCGGCCATCGCGCCGCGGTCACCGCTCTCGACGCGGTCATCCACGAGCAGCAGCGCCCCTGGGAAACGCGGCTACGCAATATCCAGGATCTCCTGCACTCGATCGACGTCTTCCGGAAGCTCACCGGGATTCCGTTCCAGGAAGTCTACAACATCATGCTGCGCCGCGGCTGGACCCTGGGCACCGCGCAACTGATTCCGCCCATGCACCTGGCCATCCGCATCTTCCATGACGCGGAGGTGCGGGCGCTCGCCGCGCATTGGAGCCAGGACCCGCCCGACATGGTAGTCTCGCTGATCCCGCATTACAACCGGGCCATCAAGCAGGCGCTGGCGCAAGTGTGCCCCGCCGCGCCGCTGGTCACCATCCTCACCGACATCGCCGACTATCCGCCGCACTTCTGGATCGAGCGCCAGGACCAATACGTGATCTGCGGCTCCAGCCAGGCCGTGGCACAGGCGCGCGCGCTCGGCTATCCCGAAAGCCGCATTTTGCGCACCTCCGGAATGATCCTGAATCCGAAGTTTTACGCGCCGCAGATTTCGTTCGATCGCGCCGCCGAGCGCACCCGCCTGGGGCTTCGCCCGGATTTGCCCACCGCACTGGTGTCGTTCGGCGGGCAAGGCTCCCTGGAAGCGGTGAAAGTTGCGCGGGCCATCAATCGTTGCCAGTCCGAAGTCCAGATGATCGTTCTCTGCGGGCGCCATCGGGAAGCATTCCGGAAGCTGCGCGCCATGCGCCATCGCGTGCCGGTGCACGTCGAGAGCTTCACCACCGAGGTCCCGTTCTATATGCGCCTGGCCGACTTTTTCATCGGCAAGCCCGGCCCCGGCAGCATCAGCGAAGCGCTGGCTATGCGGCTGCCTGTGATCGTGGAGCGTAATCAGTGGACGCTGGCGCATGAGCGTTACAACGCCGACTGGATCGTCGATCAGCAGGTCGGGATGGTAGTGAACAGCTTCTCGCGTCTCGGCAAAGCGGTCGCGGACTTGCTGTCGCCCGCGCACTACGAGCGCTACCGGACCAACGCCGCGGCGTTCAAAAACTCCGCGGTTTACGAGATTCCCGAGTTGCTCGCGCAGGTTCTCGCCGGGACTGCGGCGGCCCATTGGGTCCCGCCAGCGGCGGCCAGCTATGACGACACCCGAGACGCGCCGTTCAGCTAAGATGAAAGCAATGCGACTCGGAGCGTTCCTGTTGTCCGGCTGTCTGGCCGCCGCATGCCTTGCGCAGGTACCCCCGCCAGCGACCATTCGCGGCACGCTGCTGCAGCGCCCCGGGAAACCGCCCGCCATCGAAACCGCCGGCCATCGCGTCGTTTCGCTCGATGGCGACGAACCCACCAAGGGCGTGCTCAACGACAAGCGTCTGGCCGGCTTCGACCTGGAAGCCAAGGGTCACTTTACCGCCCCGGACCAGTTCCTGGTAGACCCCATCCATACCAAGGCGATGTTCGTCCATAAGGACGGCCACGTGAAGGTGATCACTTACTGGTGCGACACATGCTCCATCCGCACCTACACGCCCGGAACGTGCTGGTGCTGCCAGAAGGAAACGCTGCTCGATCTGCGCGATCCGGACGAGGGCCAATAAGTGCGCCTGCTGGCCGCCTACCTTTTTCCGCTCATGTCCATGGCCGCCAATTATTCCGCGCAGAAAGCCGTTGTGGACGGCATCGAAGTGGTGCGCCTGGCCGATTCCGCGCGTCATGCCGAAGTGGCCATCGCGCCGTCTCTGGGCAACCTGGCATACGAGTTCAAGGTGAATGGCAAGAATGTGTTTTGGCTGCCCTATGCGACCTTGGCCGAGATGAAGGCCCGGCCGCAATTCGGCGGCATTCCGTTCCTGGCGCCCTGGGCCAATCGCCTGAGCGAAGACGCGTTCTTCGCCAACGGCAAGAGATTCCGGCTCAATCCAGATCTGGGCAACATTCGCCGCGACCAGAATCGGAATCCCATTCACGGCCTGCTCACGTTCTCGCCGGACTGGGCGGTCACCGCAATCGAGGCGGACTCCGATTCGGCCCGTGTGACCAGCCGTCTGGAATTCTGGAAGCATCCCGAATTGATGGCGCAGTTCCCGTTCGCGCACTCGATCGAGATGACCTATATCCTGCGCGAAGCCATCCTGGAAGTCCGCACCACGATCGAGAATCTCTCCACCGATCCCATGCCGGTGGGCATCGGATATCATCCGTACTTCCAGCTTCACGACGCGCCCCGCGACCAGTGGAAAGTGCACCTGGCCGCGCGCGATCACCTGGTGCTATCGAAATTGCTGATCCCCACGGGCGAACGCAAGCCGCTGGAATTTCCCGATCCGCTGCCCCTGGCGGGTGTGGCGCTCGACGATGTGTTCGGCGGTTTGGTGCGCGACGCCTCCGATCGCGCCACATTCTCCGTCGAAGGTGCGCACGAAAAGATCTCGGTGATTTATGGGCCGAAATACACAGTCGCGGTGGTCTTTGCCCCGCCCGGCCGCCAGTTCATTTGCTTCGAACCGATGTCGGCGATCACCGACGGTTTCAACCTGGCGCACGCCGGGGTGTACAACGAATTGCAGAGCATCCCGCAGGCGGGCGTTTGGCGCGAGAGCTTTTGGATCGCTCCCAGCGGATTTTAACCGGGTCAGAACAAGAACGGGACGAACCGCCGCGTACGTTTCATATAGTCTGCATAGGACGCGCCGAAGCGCGCAAGGTTTTCCCTTTCCTCGGCAATCGAGGTGGCGATGAGAAAGCCGCTTGCGCCCAGCGCCAGCGCCATGCCGGCGATCGCCGACGGATCCTTGAGACAAGCGGCCCACACCAGCGCCAGCAGCGACGCGTACAGAGGGTGCCGGATATAGCGATACGCGCCTACCGCGACCAGCGCAGTGGTGTTCTCAAAAGCAAGATTTGTGCCGCGGGCGGCTGAGGGCCTTGGACGGCCAATCAAGCGAAGCAGCCGGAATCCTTCAATCGCCAGTCCGATGGAGGCAGCTCCGAGGAACCATGACACCAGTTGACGCGCCGAAAGCGGATCGCGAAACCAGATCGGGACGTTGCGCAGGATCAGGGCCGACAGGAGTTCAAACGCGAAGAAGCGATAGAAGCCATGCGCGCGCCAATCGCTCAGCGACCGCCACGACAACCAAGTGAAGACGACCGATGCCGCGAGGAAAATGCCGCCTCGCCACATCATGTTTGCTGTCTTGTTCGCCGGGCCGCTCTGGCCGCGGCCAACAGGCCGCAGCCCGCCAACGCTCCACCGGCCTGGATCCAAGTGCCCGGCTCGGGCGCCGGGTCCCCGACAGGCGTCGTCGCGATCAGGTTCGCCCAGAGCGAGGCGCTACCCTCGCCGCAATCCTGCGTGTAGGCTGTGAAAGTGTACTCGCCGGCAGGCACCGTCTGGTTCCAGATCGCGTCAGTGAGGCCTTCCGAGACCCACTGTACCAGCGGCGCGTATTGCCCGCCCATGTCCAGCGTCATTGCGTAGTCGGCTTCGGAACTCCAGACGATCTGCCACGTCAGTACTTCCGCCGTGGGAAACACCACATCCCAACTGGCGAGGGTCGTCGCGAAGGGGTCGGGGAAGAGACTGTAGGCATAGGACCACGCGTACAAGCTGCCCGCCGCAGCCGTGCCCGATCCCGACGCTATGCCCCTCTGTCCTATAAGCGAGCAGGCCGCGCTTTGAGGATCGGAGACCTGCTGATTCTGATTGCCGTCGTTGCACGTCGCGGTGATGGCGGTACCGCTGCGCAGACCCGCGGGAAGCAAGACGAACGGCAAGAGGAGCAGAACTCTTCTTGTTGTCCCGCGCATATATCCTCCTGCTGGCGTGACAAAGCTCAGGCGGCTTCAGACCGGTGGTGACCAGGAATCTCGCTGGCGGACCCGCGCGCCAGGGGTCCGGTAGTATCCCGGTGATATCCAGATAATACCCCAGTGCTACCCTGAAATCTATGGCCACACAGGAGGAAAAAGCCGAGATCTTTCGCGCGCTGCATCGCGGCCCGCGGATCCTGGTGCTGCCGAACGCCTGGGACTGCGTCAGCGCCCGCATCGTTGAAGAAGCCAGCTTTCCGGCCATTGCCACCACTAGCGCTGGCGTGGCGAACGCGTTAGGCTATCGCGATGGCGAACACATCCCAGCCGCCGAGATGCTGGCAGCCGTCGCGCGCATCGCGCGATGCGTCCGCGTTCCGGTGACCGCGGACCTGGAAGCCGGCTACCGCGACGTCGCCGCGGCTGCCGCCGGCCTGGTCGCCTCGGGCGCAATTGGCTTGAATCTGGAGGACGCCGGCGGCGATACCGCGCAGCACGCTGCACGCGTTGCCACCGCGCGCCGCGTGGGCCGCGACCTGGGTGTGAGCCTGGTAATCAACGCCCGCACCGACCTGTATCTCGGCCGGATCGGCGACGCCGCATCGCGCTTCGAGCGCGCATGCGACCGATTGCGGGCTTACATCGATGCCGGCGCGGACTGTGTATTCGTGCCGGGCGTCACGGACGAAGATACTATCCAGCGCTTCGTTGAGGCGTTGCGTTTCCCGCTCAACGTGCTGGCCGCCGCGGGAACGCCACCGGTCCCGCGTTTGCAGGAACTGGGCGTGGCGCGGGTGAGCGCCGGCTCCGGGCTGGCCCGCGCAGCCATGGGACTTGTCAGCCGCATCGCTCAGGAATTGAAGACCAGCGGGACCTACGACGCGATGTTACAAGGCGCTATCCCATACGGGCTCAGCCGCCTCTTCGAACAATAACTGCCAGCCGATCTACTCATGGCTTCAGCTTCAAGGATGCCAAACCGGGGCCCAGCGCATCGAGGAAGAACCAGTCGTGTGACACGACCATGACGGTGCCAGGATACAGTTGCAGCGCCTCCTGTGCCTCGATTTCGAGGTGGTTGGTGGGCTCGTCCAGAAGGAGCAGATTCGCTCCGCTGGTGAGGATTCGGGCCAGCGCCACCTTGGTTCGCTCCCCTCCACTCAACCCAGGAAGCGGCCGATTCAGACGGCCGGGCCGCAGCTTCAGGCAGGCGAGCAGTGTGCGCGCGGCCGTGTCCGAGCCACAGAGATCGAGCGGCGACTGGCTGAGGTCGCGCCCGCCTGGATTCTACGCGACGCTCGCCAGTTCGACGTTGGCCCCAAAACGAACCGACCCCGCGTCCGGTGACGTGGTTCCCTGGATCACATTTAGCAGGGTTGTCTTTCCCGATCCGTTCGGCCCCACAATGGCAAGCCGATCTCCGCGGCGAACATGGAAGCTGAGATCCCGGAACAAGATTTTCGAGCCATAGGATTTTGTGAGCCTGTTAGCGGTCATTACGACATCGCCGCTTCGAGTGACCCGATCGAAGGTTAGTCCTTCTATCGGCCGTTCTTCCCATGGCCTTTCCACGCGCCCGCCATCGCTCGCCTGCTGCCCGAGAATGCGCGCCGTGCGGGCCAACTTCGCCGGTTTTCGCGCGTAGTGATCCTTGCCGCCCCGCACGCCCTCGGGCGCAGCCGCCACCCGCGCCGAGGCCTGCTCTGCGGCGGGCAGCCCGCCCTAAGACGGCTTTGCGCCGCTCAAATACCTCGTAAGCGGACCAGGCCTGTCGATCGCGCAACGCTCGTGTACGCCGGTAATTCGCCTAACCACTTTCATAAACGCACAACTTCGCGCGCTCGATTTCGACGATCCGGTTGGCGAATCCGGACAGGAGCGCACGGTCGTGCGAGATAATGACACAGGCGGCTGTGCGCGATGCCAGACTGGCTTCGAGCCATTCCCGCTCCGCGATGTCGAGGTGATTGGTGGGCTCGTCCAAGATCAACAAGTCCGCCTCGGTGGAGAGTGCCCGGGCCAGCCCGGCGCGGGTGCGCTCACCCCCGGACAGTGATCGCACATCCCGGTCCAAATCCTGAACAGAGTAACCCAGCCCGCTAAGCGTTCGAGTGACGCTCGCTTCCGCCGGGTATCCGCCCCCTTTCCTGGTATTCATTGACTTGGCTGGCGTATTCGGCCGCGCGCGCTGGATTCCAGAGGTGTCGCTCCAACTCCCGAATGCCGGCATGCAGTTGCGCCAGGGTTGGAAGCGCCGCGAACACGAAGTCAAGCAGCGTCTGGCGAAGGGTTGCCGGAACCTCCTGGTCGGCGACTGCAATTCGAAGGGTACGTTGACAGACGATCCGGCCGCGCGCCGGGTTTGTCAAGGAGTTTGTGTAAGTGTTTCTTCGCAGCTATGGGTTGATTGTCTGCCACCGCCGCTCGGTGCGGGCGCTGAATGTCATATCGGTCAGGGCGCCTCGAGTGCTTCCCTCCGTCCCGCTCCTGCAAGGAGTTGCCGAATCTGATCTACGGTCATCTGGTCCGGCTGCACGCCGGGCGGCAGTAGCCGCTCTGTGACCGAGCATGCCGGTGCCAGAGTGCCGGCGACCTGCGACGTTGCGGCACGGCCAGTGGCGTCGCCAGGTAGCAGCAGCACAATCTTGGAAAATCGGTGGGTCAGCAGTTCCTTCTGGGCCCCTAAACGCGTGCGGCCCCGCAGGGCCAGGTAGGTATGCCGGCGATCGACGTCCAGGGAGAAACCCAGCGGCGGGTCACATTCTCTTTTTTTCCTAACCAGTTTCCTTCGGGTGGTTCCGTACGCCGTCCCCGGAGCCCGGCCGGCGGCGTGAGATCCCTGCAACCGTAGGGCCGCTTCTCGGATCGAGCACCTTTCCATCGCCGATAACAGGTCCAGCACGTTACCTCCGGCCCTACAGGCAAAGCAGTGGAACAGGCCGCGCTCCAAAATTGACATGGAGGGCTTCCGTCCCCTGGCCGCGGTGAATTGGACTGCGCCCCCGATATTGCCCGCGGCCGCTACGACGCAGCCAGTCCACCTGATAGCCGCGCAGCACCTGCGCCAGCGTTATCCGGCTTTTAATTCCGAAAAGCTAATCCAATCCCTCACGCCCCGGCCCCTTTCTGCGCCGCGCGAATCCGATCCCCCCACAGCACCACTTGTGGTTACGTACCCGATAGGGCGGCACACTTTACTCGTGCCGCAAAGCAACCGTCGGATCCAGCCGGGCCGCCCGCCGGGCGGGTATGTAACTGGCCGCCAGTGCC
>Ga0335078_10019409_pt1 | contig 10107 bp, 7 predicted proteins | sample Lox_Sample_32_FD_206711 | JGI IMG/M metagenome (GOLD analysis project Ga0335078, IMG submission 206711) | Soil microbial communities from Loxahatchee National Wildlife Refuge, Florida, United States - Lox_Sample_3.2 | ecosystem: Environmental > Terrestrial > Soil > Wetlands | place: USA: Florida...
GACCTCGCCTCTCGCTCCCTCACCACCCGCCTCGGCCAGGGCGCGGCTCGCCTGCTCGCGCCCCTCCTCTAGACGGCCGAGCGCGAAACGGCGGCGCAGTCGGGTGCAATCAACCGAAGGCGCCGGGTGCTCGCGAACCCACGTTTCGAAGGTCCGCGGCTGCTTGCCGGTTGCCTTGGCGACGTCCTTCGTCAGGTACGCGAACCGTCCCCGACGAACGAGCGAGAAAGTCTCGACGAGGCCGTCGACCGCGTACTTCGGGAGGACGCCCATCTTCGTGAATCGCCCTCCCTGCTGCGGCTCCGTGAGATCCACGTGCCGGATGGGGACGTTCTTCGAAGACTACTGCGCACTCCAGCGGACTCACGCTGAGCGGATCCGAAAGGCCCGAGCGCGCTGACGAAGGTGTGGCGCCCGGCGGAACGCTACCGCTTCACTCCGCAGCCGCCGCGAGCAGGGGTGGCACTTTCCCGCTCGACGATCACCGCCCGAAGCGTGGCCGCTGATCGGGATTCACGAACGGTCGTCTCGGGCGATGCCCGGCCGGCGGAGGATTCAGGCCCAGTCGCGGGGTCGGCGCACCACCTCGAGGAGCCGGGCCTCGGCGCTCCCGGGCTCGGGGCGGTGGTCGTAGACGAAGCGGACCCGAGGCGGGAGGGACATGAGGATAGATTCGGTCCGCCCCCCGGTCTCGAGCCCGAACACCGTGCCGCGGTCGAAGAGCAGGTTGAACTCCACGTAGCGCCCGCGGCGGATCTCCTGCCAGGTCCGCTCCGCTTCGCCCCAGGACAGGTGGCGCCGCCGCTCCACGATGGGGAGATAGGCCTCGAGGAAAGAGCGGCCCACGTCCTCGACGAACGCGAGCTCCCGCGAGGGGTCGCCGCCCAGGTCCTCGAAGAAGATCCCCCCCACGCCGCGGTGCTCGCCCCGGTGGCGCAGGAAGAAGTAGGCGTCGCAAGCGTCCTTGAAGCGCCGGTGGCAGCCGGGCTGGTAGCGGTCGCAGGCGGCCTTCAAGGTGCGGTGGAAGTGGGAGGCGTCCTCGTCGAACAGGTAGTAGGGCGTGAGGTCGGCGCCTCCTCCGAACCAGGCCTTCTCGCCGCGCGCCAGCAAGCGGATGTTGGCGTGGGCGGTCGGCACCATCGGGCTCAAGGGGTGGAGGACGAGCGAGAGCCCCACGGCCGCGAACCGGTCCCCCTGGCCGGGAAGCTTGGCGGCGAGCGCTGGGGAGAGCGCCCCGTCCACCCGGGACACGTTCACCCCGGCCTTCTCGAAGACGGCTCCGCCGCTCAGCACCCGGGCCAGGCCGCCGCCCCCGCCGGGCCGCTGCCACTCGTCCCGGCCGAAGGTGCCGGCGCCGTCCACCCGCTCCAGGGCGGAGACGGTCTTGTCCTGGAGCGAGAGCGCCAGCGCGTGCATTCGCTCCAAGAGCTCGGCGTGGGTCACCCATCCCCCCTAGGCCGCCAGGAACTGGCGCTCGAGCAGGCGCCGGTAGGGCCCCTCCTCGTCCGCGAGCCGGGCGTGAGGACCGCTCTGGACTACGGCGCCGTCCTCCAGCACCACCACCCGGTCCGCTCGGCGGACGGTGGAGAGTCGGTGCGCGATGACGAGGACGGTGCGGCCGCGCAGGAGCCGCTCGAGCGCCTCCTGGACCAGGCTCTCGCTCTCCGCGTCGAGGGCGCTCGTGGCCTCGTCCAGGATGAGCAGGCGCGGGTCCTTGAGCACGGCCCGGGCGATGGCGATGCGCTGCTTCTGCCCGCCGGAGAGCTTCAGGCCGCGCTCGCCCACCTGGGTGTGGTAGCCGTCGGGGAAGCGGGAGACGAAGTCGTGGGCGTTGGCGACCCGGGCGGCCGCCTCCACCTCCCGCTGGGTCGCCTCCTCCCTGCCGTAGCGGATGTTCTCGGCCACCGAGGCGGAGAAGAGGATGGGCTCCTGCGCCACCACGCCGACCTGCCGCCGCCACCAGGCCGGGTCGAGCTCCCTGAGGTCGCGCCCGTCGAGGCGAACGGCTCCCATCCCGGGGTCGTAGAGGCGGCCGAGGAGCGAGGCCACCGTGGACTTCCCCGCGCCCGAGGGGCCCACGAGCGCGAGCACCTCTCCCGGGGCGATGGCGAGGGTGAGCCCGCGCAGGACCGGCAGGTGGGGTCGCGACGGATAGGCGAAGGTCACCCCTTCGAGCTCCACCCGCCCCGGGACGGTCGGGGGCACCTCGCCGCCGTGGGCGGGCATCGCCGGGGTCCGGTCCGCGAGCTCGAAGATGCGCTCGGCCGCGCCGGAGGCCTTCATGAAGGTGGCCCAGAGATCGGCGAGAGCCCCGAGCGAGAAGGCCACGATGAGCGTGTAGACGAGGAAGGAGGTGAGGGCTCCCACCGTGAGCGACCCGTCGAGGACGAGGCGCCCCCCGTACCCGAGCACGAGTGCCACCCCCAGGTAGCCGGCAGTGGCGGCTCCCGCCATGAAGGCGCTGCCCGCTCCGGCGCGGCGCCGGGCGAGATCGTAGACCCGGCCGATGGCCGCGGCGTAGCGGTTCGCCTCCCGCTCCTCGGCGGAGAAGGAGCGCACCGTGCGGATCCCGGAGAGGCTCTCGGCGGCGATCTCGCCGGCTTGGGCGAGCGCGTCCTGCGCCTGGCGGGAGAGCCGCCGGATGCGCCAGCCGGACACCACCGCACCCACCGCCACCAGGGGGACGACCGCCAGCATGACCAAGGCGAGCCGGGGCGAGGTGAGGAAGAGGAAGGCGAGCCCGCCCGCCGCCGAGGCGAAGTTCCGGAGCGCCAGGGAGATGCTCGTGGAGACGGCTCCCTGCACCGCCTCGGTGTCGGCCGAGAGGCGCGACACGAGTTCCCCGGTCCGGCGGTCGTCGAAAAAGGCGATCTCCTGGGCCAGCACGCGGCGGAAGAGCTCGGTCCGCAGCCGAGCCACCACCCGCTCGCCGGCCAGGGTGAAGAGGAGGTAGCGAAGGGCGATGGCGGCCCCTTGCGCCATCGCCAGGGCGGCCATGGCGAGGGCGGCGCGGCGGACGAGAGCCGGACCGGGCGAACCGAAGAAGGTGGCGCCTCCCTGGCCGGTGGCCCCGTCCAGGACGAGGCGCATGGCCTGGGGGTAGGCGAGGCCGGCGGCGCTGCCGAGAGCGAGGGAGAGGACCCCGCCAGCGAGGGCAGGCCACTCCGGTCGCGCCAGGCGGAGGAGGCGGAGCGCCGTCCGGGGCCTCGCGGGCGTTCGCGCAGCCATGGCAGACGAGTCTAACGGGCAGGCGCCGGCGGCGCCTCGGGCCCGGCCTCGGGGCTAGGCAAAGACGATGGTCTTGTTCCCGTGCACGAGGACCCGGTCCTCGCAGTGCCAGCGCACGGCGCGCAGGAGCACGCGGCGCTCCAGGTCGCGCCCGAGCGCCCGCAGGTCCGCCACCGAGTCGCGGTGCGAGACCCGGGCCACGTCCTGGTCGATGATGGGGCCGGCGTCGAGCGCCGCCGTCACGTAATGGGCGGTGGCGCCGACGATCTTCACGCCGCGGTCCCAGGCCTGCCGGTAGGGGTCCGCGCCGGCGAAGGCGGGGAGGAAGGAGTGGTGGATGTTGATCACCCGGCCGGGGAATCGGTCCAGGAACTCGGCGGAGAGGATCTGCATGTAGCGGGCGAGCACCAGCAGGTCGGCCTTCCCCTCGAGGAGGCCGAGCATCTGCCGCTCCGCCTCGGCGCGGATCTCCCGGGAGTTCGGCACGTGGGAGAAGGGCACGCCGAACGACTCCACGGCCGGCCCCAGGTCCGGGTGGTTGGAGAGGACCGCGGTCACGTCGGCGCGCAGGTCCCCGCGCTTCCAGTTCCAGAGGAGGTCGAGGAGCGCGTGGTCGTGCTTCGAGACGAGGACGGCGACGCGCTTGCGCTCCGCTCCGCTCGTGAGCCGCCACTCCATGCGCTGCGGCGAGGCCACCTCGGCCTCGAAGAGCCGCCCGAGCTCGGAGAGGGAGACGTCCAGGCCCGAGGCCTGGAGCTCGAGGCGCATGAAATAGGTCCCCGGCTCCTCCTCGGTGGAGTGCTGGTCGAGGTCGACGATGTTGGCGCCGTGCCGGAAGAGGAAGGTCGAGACCGCCGCCACGATGCCGGGCCGGTCCGGGCAGCGGATGAGGAGGATGGCGTGCATGCGCGCCCTTCTCTACCTCGGCGCGGTCTTTGCCGCGAACCCATTCCCGCGTTTGACCTTCGACAATGGCGTCCCCTTCCCCTGGGGGTAGGGTGAATCGAGGAGTGCTTTGGCTCCCGGAGGGGCTGGGCGTGCAGGGTGAGCGCGATCCCGCAGGACGAGCCGGCGGCCCGAAGGAGCCTGCCGGGGAGGGAGTGCCGTCGCGAGGAGCGCGGGTCCCGACGCCCAGGGAGCCGGCGGCGCTCCAGTCCATCCCCTGGGGGGACCGCCTCTCCACGCAGCTCCTCGGCTTCGCCTTCGTGCTCCTCGTGGCCGCGGTCGCCGCCTTCTCCCTGGTGGAGATGTTCATGGCGCGTCAGCGCCTCCAAGGGGTGACGGCGGCGGCAGACGTTCAGAGCGAGACCATCACCTCGGCGATTCGGCAAGCCATGCTCGGCGACGAGCGAAACACCGCCTACGCCATCATGAGCAGCATCGCCCGCCAGCCCATCATCGACCACGTGCGCCTCTTCAACAAGGCGGGGCGCATCACCTACTCCACCGTCCCGGAGGAGGTGGGCCAGCAGCTGGACAAGGGGGCGGAGGGCTGCCGGGCCTGCCACGCGAACGACGAGACCCTGATCGTGCCGGCGGAGACGCATCGCGCCCGGGTCTACGAGGGGCGCGGCCACCGGGTGCTGGCGGTCGTCACCCCCATTCGCAACGAGGGGGGCTGCTCCTCCTCCGCCTGCCACGCCCACCCCCCCGAGAGCCAGGTCCTCGGCGTCCTCGACGTCGGCTACTCCCTCGGACAGGTGGACCGCTCCCTCTCGGAGTTCCGGCGCTTCAGCCTCCTCATCACCGCTTTGGCGAGCCTCTGCATCGCCGCCTTCTTCTGGTACTTCGCGAGGCGTCGGGTGGTGCGGCCCGTGGAGGCGCTGGTCCAGGCCACCCGCCGGGTGGCGCACGACGAGCTCGACACCGAGATCCACGTGGACGTGAAGGGCGAGCTCGGGCTTCTCGCCGCTTCCTTCAACGAGATGGTGCGCTCCCTGCGGCGGATGGAGGGGGAGCTCCGCCAGCTCACGGACAACCTGGAGCACAAGGTGGCGGAGCGCACCGCCGAGCTCACCGCCGCCCAGGACACGCTGGTGAGGACGGAGAAGCTGTCGTCCCTGGGCAAGCTCTCGGCCTCCATTGCCCACGAGATCAACAACCCGCTCGCCGGCATCCTCACCTTCGCGAAGCTCATGATCCGGACCCTGGAGCAGGGCCCGGTGGGGGACGGGGAGCGCAAGACCCTCGTGCGCCAGCTCGCCCTCGTGCAGCGGGAGACGGAGCGCTGCTCGGCCATCGTCCGCAACCTCCTCGACTTCGCCCGCGAGCGCCCCTTGAGCCTCAAGGAGGTGAACGCGAACCTGGTGGTGGACGAGGTCTTTAGCCTCATCTCCAACCAGTCGGCCATGCAGGGGGTGGAGCTCGCGAAGGACCTGGCCTCCCTGCCGCCGGTGGAGGCGGACTTCGGCCAGCTGCGGCAGGCCTTCGTGAACATCGCCATGAACGCCATCGAGGCCATGCCCAAGGGAGGGCACCTGCGGGTGACGACCCGCCCGCTCCCGGAGGAGGACGGGGTGGAGATCGCCTTCCAGGACGACGGGCCGGGGGTGCCGCCCGAGCTCATGCAGAAGATCTTCGACCCGTTCTTCACCACGAAGGAGAAGGGAACCGGCCTCGGGCTCTCGGTCGTGTACGGCATCGTCGAGCGCCACAAGGGACGGGTCGAGGTGGAGAGCGAGCCAGGGAAGGGAACGCGGTTCACCATCCGCCTGCCGGTGGCGAAGGGCGGTTGACGGCTGCCGCCCTCGAGAGCGCGGAGCGCGCCGTGGAGGTCATTCACTTGTGGTGGATCGGTGAGCAGGAGTCCAAGGAAAAGCACCTGGGGCACGTGCGCGGCCACCTGGAGCGGGCCTTCCGCCTGCCGGTCTCTCTGTGGGCGGGAGCGGAGCGCCCGGCCGAGGCCTTCGATGCGCGGCGCAAGCAGTGGTCCTCGAGCCGCATCCTGGAGTGGCTCTCGCGGGCGGGGCCGGACGGCAAGGTTCTCGGCGTGACGGACGTCGACCTCTTCATCCCCATCCTCACCTTCGTCTTCGGGGAGGCACAGCTCGGCGGGCGCGCCGCCGTGGTCTCCACGGCTCGCCTCTGGGAGCCCGGCCTGCCGGACGACCGGGTCGTGCTCGAGCGGCTGGCGAAGGAGAGCGTCCACGAGCTGGGGCACGTCTTCGGCCTCCTGCACTGCGACAACGCGGGCTGCGTCATGGGGCGCTCTTCCAGCGTCCGCGACGTGGACAAGAAGCGCGGAGAGCTGTGTTCCTCGTGCCGAGGGCGCGTCGCGCGCGGCGGCGGAGAATCGACATGACCGGAGCCAACACACGCGTGCTCATCGTGGACGACGAGGAGATCGTCCGGGAGTCCCTGGGCGGCTGGCTGGAGAAGGACGGGTACCAGGTCACCTCCGCGCCCGACGGCCGGACGGCAGTGGAGCGGATGAAGAGCGAGCGCTGGAACGTCATGCTCGTCGACCTGAAGATGCCGGGCATGGACGGCCTCCAGGTGCTCGAGGAGGCGCGAAAGCTGCAGCCGGACGCCGCCGTGATCCTGATGACGGCCTACGCCACCGTGGACACCGCCGTCCAGGCCATGAAGCTCGGGGCCTTCGACTATCTCGTGAAGCCCTTCGACCCGGAGGAGCTCTCCATCCTCATGCAGAAGGTGGTGGCGCAGCAGAGCCTGCTCCGCGAGAACGCCGTGCTCCGCAAGGCACTCAAGAAGGAGCACCGCTTCCGGGACCTCGTCTCCAAGAGCCCGGCCATGCAGCGGGTCTTCGAGCTGGCCCAGGTGGCGGCCCGCTCGAACTCCACCATCCTCGTGCTCGGCGAGAGCGGCAGCGGCAAGGAGGTGCTGGCGCGCACCATCCACGCGGAGAGCACGCGGGCGGAGGGCCCCTTCGTGGCCGTCTCCTGCGCCGCTTTGACCGAGAGCCTGCTCGAGAGCGAGCTCTTCGGCCACGAGAAAGGGGCCTTCACCGGCGCGGTCTCCCGCCGCAAGGGGAAGTTCGAGGCCGCCCACGGCGGCACGCTCTTCCTCGACGAGGTGGGGGACATCACCGCCAAGCTGCAGCTCGACCTCCTGCGCGTCCTGGAGGAGCGGAAGATCCAGCGCGTCGGCGGGAACGAGCCCATCGACGTGGACGTGCGGGTCATCGCCGCCACCAACCGCGACCTCAAGAAGGCGGTGGCGGACGGCAGCTTCCGCGAGGACCTCTTCTACCGCCTGAACGTCATCCCGGTGACCTTGCCCCCGCTCCGGGAGCGCAAGGAGGACATCCCCATCCTCGTGGACCACTTCCTCGACCGACTGGAGGCGGAGCTGAAGCGGCGCGTGCAGGTGTCGCCGGAGGCCATGGCGGCGCTCCTGGCACACGACTGGCCCGGGAACGTGCGCGAGCTCCGCAACGTGCTGGAGCGGGGCGCGGTGGTGGCGCAGGGAGACGTGATCAAGTCCGCCGACCTGGGGCTCGCCCCGGCGCCGGCGAAGGCGGCGTCGGCGAATCCCCCGGGCGAGCCGCCCACGCTCGAGGACGTGGAGCGGCGCCACATCTCCGAGGTGCTCGCCCACACGGCCGGCAACGTGAGCCAGGCGGCCCGCCTCCTCGGGATCGACCGGGTGACCCTCTACAACAAGATCAAGAAGTTCGGGCTGCGCCGGGACGGCGAGGAGCCCGAGCCGGCACACGGATGAGGAAACGAGGAGACGGCAGTCGCCGACGAGGAGGGAAGCTTCGGGGAGGGCAGGGTGCGGTCCTGGCACCGCCGCCTCGCGGCGCGCGGCAGCGAACGAGGGATTGAGAAGGAGGGGAAGACATGAGGCTCGGCAGGAGGACGTTTCTCAAGATGGGTGCGGCCGGGACGGCGCTCGCGGCGCTGCCCCGGGCCGGGGAGGCGGTGGGGGGGTTCGAGATTCCCGGCGAGGGAGAGCGCGCGGTGCTCGTCGACACCACGGTGTGCGTGGGGTGCCGCGGCTGCGAGGCGGCGTGCGCGGAGGCGAACGGCCTTCCGGACCCGGTTCCGGACGCGCAGGCGTACGCGACGGTTCGCAAGACCACGCAGAACTCCTTCACGGTGGTGAACCGGATCGAGAAGCCCTCGGGGGAGCCGCGCTACGTGAAGCGGCAGTGCATGCACTGCGTGGAGCCAGCGTGCGCCTCGGCGTGTCCGGTGCGGGCCATCGACAAGGAGCCGACGGGGCCGGTGGCGTACCACGGCGACCGCTGCATGGGGTGCCGCTACTGCATGGTGGCCTGCCCGTTCGGGGTTCCGAAGTACCAGTACGAGAAGGCCATCCCGCTCGTGCGCAAGTGCACCTTCTGTGCGGTGCGGCAGGCGGAGGGGAAGAAGCCGGCCTGCGTCTCGGTGTGCCCGAGCGGGGCGCTGAACTTCGGGCTGCGGGGGGAGATGCTGGAAGAGGCGCACCGGCGGGTCTTCGGGAACGAGGGGAAGTACACGCAGCACATCTACGGGGAGCTCGAGGCCGGCGGGACGAACTGGATGTACATCACCGACGTTCCCTTCGAGGACCTGGGGTTCGAGGTGAGGGTGAACGACAACTCGTACCCGAAGCTCGTGAAGGGCGCGCTCGGGGTGCCGCCGGTGGTCATGACCCTGTGGCCGCCGCTCCTCATGGGGATGTACGCGTTCTCGCACCGGGACGAGAAGAAGGGCGAGGAGAGCCAGGGAGGGAAGCACCATGGATAGCCAGGCGACGACCGCACCGGCCCAGCAGGGCTCCTGGGTGCAGGAGAACATCTTCCTGGGGATGACGGCCCGGGAGTACCTGAAGTCCCTGTGGACGCCCTTCAACGTGGTGGCGGCGGCCATCCTGGCCTTGGGGGTGCCGCTGTTCCTCTACCGCTTCTACGCGGGCCTGGGGGCGGTGACGAACCTCTCGCAGACGCAGCCCTGGGGCCTGTGGATCGGCTTCGACATGATGACCGGCATCGCGCTGGCGGCCGGCGGGTTCACCATCGGAGCCACCGTCGAGATCTTCGGCCTGGAGGACTACCACCCCATCGAGCGGCCGGCCATCCTGACGGGCTTCCTCGGCTACATCCTGGCCATCGTCGGGCTCATCGCCGACCTGGGCAAGCCCTGGAACATGGTGGGCATCTTCTCCCAGAACGGCACCCAGTCCGTGCTCTTCGAGGTCGCCTGGTGCGTGTGCTGCTACACGAGCGTGCTGGCGCTGGAGTTCGCGGTCCCGCTCTTCGAGTGGCTGGGGTGGGAGCGGTTCTACCGGCCGCTGAAGAAGATCCTGCTCGCCCTCACCGTGCTCTCGGTGATGTTCTCGACCATGCACCAGTCGGCGCTGGGGTCGCTCTTCATCATCGCCCCCGGGAAGCTGCACCCGCTCTGGTACTCGGAGTCCATGTTCCTCTTCTTCTTCCTGAGCGCGGTCATCGCCGGCATCTCCATGGTGATCGTGGAGAGCGCCATCTCCCACAAGATCTTCGCCTCCCAGTTCCGCGGGCACCACGTGGACGCCGACGCCCTCACCGTGGGGCTCGGCAAGGCCGGGGCGGTGGTGATGTTCGCCTACTTCTTCCTGAAGCTGCAGGGGGTCGTCGACAACCACGCCCTCGAGTACATCGGCAAGGGCTTCTACGGGAAGTGGTGGCTCGTGGAGATGCTGGGCTTCGTGCTATTGCCCTCCCTCCTCTACGCCTGGGGCGCGCGCAACCAGCGCGCCGACGTGGTGCGCGTGGCCGGCGCGGTGGCCGTCGTCGGCATCATCCTCAACCGCGTCAACATCTCCATCATCGCCTTCAACTGGAACCAGCCCGTCCACTACGTCCCCAGCTGGATGGAGTTCGCCGTCTCCCTGGCGCTCGTCACCGCCGGCATCCTCGCCTTCCGCTGGATCGTCAACCGCATGCCCGTC
>Ga0335078_10019410_pt1 | contig 10107 bp, 13 predicted proteins | sample Lox_Sample_32_FD_206711 | JGI IMG/M metagenome (GOLD analysis project Ga0335078, IMG submission 206711) | Soil microbial communities from Loxahatchee National Wildlife Refuge, Florida, United States - Lox_Sample_3.2 | ecosystem: Environmental > Terrestrial > Soil > Wetlands | place: USA...
GGTCGCTCACCGGCGTCGCCGCCGCGGCGCTACCGCTCAGTCTTGCGCTCTACATCGTCAATCACGATCGCCATCCCTATCGCGATCCGTCATACGCCGCTCTCGCCGACATGTTTCAAACGGTGCGCGACCACTACCATCTCGACGGCAACGTCCTGACGCCGGATCCGCAGGCCTTCGGACTTTACACCGGACAGAAGGCGCCGATGTCGGTTCCTGGAATCGGCGTCGATCCGCGCTATGAGTATGTCATTCTTCCGTCGGTGGAGTGGAACGAGGATCGGCTCTCTGGTACTCTCATCGTGAAGAACAGCGTGTGGAGTCTCGTCGCGCTGCGCGCGCCGCTCCGGCTCGCGGAGTTTCGCGCGCGATACGACTGTACCCGCGCGGCGATCCCGGCGATGTCCGTGCTCACGAATTGCATGATCTACTAGAGGGCGCGAGAGTTGCTCTTGCGCTTGACAGGGCGGCAACGCTTGCTTAGACGCGGGCGCCATGCTCGACACCGTTCACGCCAATTTTCCCGGGCGGCTCGTGATCGTCGGCTTCGGCAGCATCGGCCAGGGCGTGCTGCCGCTCATCCTGCGTCACATAAATGTAAAGCCGTCGCAGATAACCATCGTTACCGCGGCCGAGAGCGGCCGCGCCGAAGCATTGGAATACGGCGTCGCGTTCCGTGTCGAGCCGCTGGCCGAGGCGAATTATGCACGCGTGCTCGAGCCGCTGTTGGGCAAGGGCGACTTTCTTCTCAACCTGTCGGTCGAGGTTTCGAGCCTCGCGCTCGCCGAGCTGTGTCACCGGCGCGGCGCGCTCTATCTCGACACTTGCATCGAGCCGTGGCCCGGCGGCTATACCGATCCCGCTCTCTCGCCATCGCTGCGCTCGAACTATGCGCTGCGCGAAAAGGCGCTGGCGCTTCGGGCAAGCTTCAAGTCGGGGCCGACCGCGGTGCTGACGCATGGCGCCAATCCCGGGCTCGTGTCGCATTTCGTGAAGCTGGCGCTGCTCGATGTCGCCGCCGGAACCGGGCTCAACGTGCCGCGGCCCCGCGATCGCGCCGCGTGGGCGGCGTTGGCCGAGCGGCTCGGCATCAAAGTCATCCACATCGCCGAGCGCGACACGCAGATGGGTGGCGCGCCCAAACGTCCGGGCGAATTCGTCAACACTTGGTCGATCGATGGCTTCTTCAGCGAAGGCTCGCAGCCGGCCGAGCTCGGCTGGGGCACGCACGAGCGCCATTTCCCCGCCGACGGCGGCCGCCACGAGTTCGGCGGCGGGGCCGCAATCTATCTCAACCGTCCGGGCGCCAGCACGCGCGTGCGAAGCTGGACGCCGCGCGAGGGGCCCTATCACGGCTTTCTCATCACGCACGGCGAATCGATTTCGATCGCCGACTATCTCACCGTTACCGCGAGTGGTGCCGCGCGCTATCGCCCGACCGTGCATTACGCCTACCATCCGTGCGACGGTGCGGTGCTGTCGCTGCATGAGCTCGCCGGCAAGAACTGGTTCTTGCAGGACGACAAGCGCCTTCTCATGGACGAGATCGACGAAGGGATCGACGAGCTCGGCGTGCTGCTGATGGGTCACGCTGGGGGCGCCTACTGGTTCGGCTCGCGCCTTTCGATCGGCGAATCGCGGCGCCTCGCGCCTTACAACAACGCGACCAGCCTGCAAGTGACGGCGACGGTGCTCGGCGGCATGGTCTGGGCGCTCGAGAATCCGGACCGCTCGATCGTCGAGCCCGACGAGATGGATCACGACCGCATCATCGCGATCGCGCGGCCTTATCTCGGCGATCTCGTCGGCGCCTATAGCGGCTGGACGCCGCTCGCCGATCGCGAGCGGCTTTTCCCGGAGGATCTCGACCGCGCCGATCCGTGGCAGTTCAAGAATTTTCGCGTGACGTGAGGTCGAGCACGATCCAGCCATCCTCGAATACGACCGGCGCCGGCGCGAGCTGCCGTCCGACGCATGGCCCGCGCACGCACAGGCCGTCGTCGGGCCGGAAGATGGCGCCATGCGTGCCGCACAGAAGATGCTCGCCGCTGCGGTCGAAGAACCGGTCGGGCAGCCAGTCGAGCGGCGTGCCGATATGCGGACAGGAATTGATGTACGCGCGAAGCGCGCCGCCCCTGCGGATGACGAAGACCGCGACTTGCTCCGTGCCCGCGCCGAGGCGGAAGCCGCGTCCCGCCCCTTCGGCGATGTCATCGGCGCGGCACAGGCGTTCGCGCGTCACGCCTTGATGCCCGCCATCCCGGCGATCACGCGCCATTCCTCCCCCGATACCGGCACGACCGACAGTCGCCCCTGCCGCACCAGCGCGAGGTTCTTGAGCTTCGCCTCGGCCTTGATCGCGGCAAGCGTCACCGGCTTCTTCACCGGCATGACCGCCTTCACATCGACCATGACGAAGCGGCCGCTTTCGTCGCTCGGGTCGGGATAGGCCTCCTTCACGATCTCGGCGACCCCGACCACGGCCGGCCCTTCGCCCGAGTGATAGAAGAAGGCGCGGTCGCCGCGCTTCATCGCCTTCAGATTCTTGGCCGCCTGGAAATTGCGCACGCCGTTCCACTCGGTGCGGCCGTCGGCGACGAGCCGGTCCCACGAATAGGCAGAAGGTTCCGATTTCAGCAGCCAGTAGTTCATGCCCGCGCCACCATGAAAATACGCCGGAAGGGGAGGAGCGTGTGACCATCGGCGCGGCGCGGGTAGGCCTCGCGCAGCTTCGCCCCGTAGCGCGCGGCAAACGCCTTCGCCTCCTCGGGCCCAAGCGCCTCGAGCACCGGGCGCAGCGCGCTGCCACGCACCCATTCGAGTACCGGGTCCTCGCCCTCGAGCACGTGGAGATATTCCGTCTCCCACAGATCGAGCTCCCGCGACAGCGGCCGCAGCAGGTCGTAGTAGAACGCGGGCGGGCCGACTGGATCGGTTCGCAACGGCATGTTCTCGCCATGCCCGGCGCGCGCCTGCGGCACAAGCGCCTTAGCCCAGCGCGGCTCGGCCGCCGTCTGGCGCAGCAGCGCGTGCGAGGGCGCGTCGAAATTGCGCGGCATCTGCACGGCAAGCACGCCGCCCGGCGCGAGATTGCCCATGAGGCGCGGGAAGAGGCGCGCGTGGCCCTCGACCCATTGCAGCGTCGCCGTGGAGAAGATGAGCGCCGCGGGCTCGGGCGCGGACCATTCCTCGATATCGCCCTCGACCCAGCGCACGCGCGACGTCTCGGTGCCCGCCTCCTTCAGCATCGCCGCCGATTTGTCGAGCGCGGTCACGGCGCGGTCGGGCCATTGCCCGGCCATCGCCCGTGCGTGGACGCCAGTGCCGCAGCCGAGCTCCCAAATCGGCCCGTCCGGCAGCTCGTCCACCCGCGCCAGAAGATCGAAGCCGGGCCGCAGCCGCTCGCCCGAGAATTTGAGATATTGCCGTGGATCCCAGCCCATGCCGCCGTCGCCGCTTGATGCCTGCGCTATAATGGCGCGCGTGGCGGGGCGGCGAAAGGGATTGGACGGATGTACGGCAGCGAAGTCGACACGTGGCTGCGGCCTGCGGCGACATTGACGGCGATCGCCGCGATCGTCCTGGTGTTCGTCAATGCCGTGCTCGTCGTGCGCAACCAGGAAGCGCAGCGCGAGGTGAACCAGCGGCAGCAGGTGATTAATCAGGGCGTTCAGCTCGCCCGCGCGAGCCAGCTCCTGGTCGAATCCATCGCCAAGGTGGCGGTCGCGAGCAAGGACGACAGGCTCGTCACGCTGCTCGAGCGGCACGGCGTCCACCTCACCGTCAATCCGCCAGCCGAGGGAGCGAAGCCATGACGCGGACGCTCGAGTTGCCGGTGGCGCTGACCGCGGTTGCGCTCCTCCTTTACCTCGCGTTCCAGACCGTCGAGTTGGTGCGCGATACGCAAAGCCTGATCGCCATCGCGCACAACCAGGACACGCCGCTCCAGGAGACGGGACGGCTGAAGCAGGCGGTCGATTCGCTCGCAAGCGAACTTTCCCAGCTCGCCCATGACGGCGACGCCAATGCACAACAGGTGATCGACGAAATGGCAAAGCAGAACATCAGGTTGCAGCCTGCCCAGCCGACTTTGGCGCCGGCTAAATAGATAGAACATATAAGTTATGTAATTTAATATTATTGACATTCTGCCTCCGTAGAATAATCTGCAATGACACTTGCGGGTTCCGGAGGCGCGCGTGCTGCCGCTTTTCATCGATGTCTCGCGCTTGTCGCTCGCGCTGGTCGGAAACGGCGATGCCGCGCTCCGCCGCTTGCGCCTGCTCGAGGAGGCGGGCGCCGGACAGCTCGCCGTGTTCGCTGCCGAGCCCACGGCCGCGCTCGCGCTCGAGGCGGGCGCTCGGCTGGAACGGCGCTGGCCCACGCGCGAGGAGCTGGCGCGCGCGCAGCTGATCTTTCTCGCCGACGCGCCTCCCGATGTCCGCCTCGCGTTATCGCGCGCGGCGCGGCTCTTGGGCGTCATCGTTCATGCCGAGGACGAGGCTGCATTGTCGGATGCGCAGATGCCGGCGGTACTGCGGCGCGGCGGGCTCACGCTCGCGGTCTCGACCGGCGGCGCGAGCCCGGCGCTCGCGACCCGGCTCAGGGATTTTCTAAGCGGCCTGTTCGGGCCAGAATGGCGCGGCCGGCTCGAAGAAGTGTCGCGGCAACGCCGCGTCTGGCGCGAGGCCGGGATGGCGCCCGCCGAGATCGCCGCGCTCACCGATGACTGGGTGAGCCGGCGCGGCTGGCTTTCCATCTTCCCGTCCCGTCACTGATCGACGCCGTCCACACCTAGGAGGCACACATGTCATTGCGCATCAATTCCGAAGCGCCCAATTTCACCGCCGAGACGACCGAGGGAAAGATCGATTTCCACCAGTGGATCGGCAACGGCTGGGCGATCCTGTTCTCGCACCCCAAGGACTTCACGCCGGTCTGCACGACTGAGCTCGGCGCCGTCGCCCGCCTCAAGTCCCAGTTCGACAAGCGCGGCACCAAGGTCATCGGCCTCTCGGTCGATCCGATCGACAGCCACAAGCGCTGGTCCAAGGACATCGAGGATACGCAGGGCGCCGCGATCAACTATCCGCTGATCGGCGACCCGCAGCTCAAGGTGGCGAAGCTCTACGACATGCTGCCGGCCGAGGCTGGCGAGACGTCGGAGGGCCGCACGCCGGCCGACAACGCCACCGTGCGCAGCGTCTTCCTCATCGGCCCCGACAAGAAGATCAAGGCGATGCTGACCTATCCGATGGCGAGCGGGCGGAACTTCGACGAGGTGCTGCGGCTTCTCGATTCGCTGCAGCTCACGGCCAAGCATCCGGTAGCGACGCCGGTCAACTGGAAGCCGGGCGAGGACGTCATCATCGTGACCTCGGTCAGCGACGAGCAGGCGAAGCAGCGCTTCCCGAAAGGGTTCCGCACGCTGAAGCCCTATCTGCGCCTGACCTCGCAGCCGTGATCGCCTGATGGCCGAGTCGGACGTGAAGCGCATCGTCACAGCCAACCGGCTGCGCGACGGCATTCCCGTCTATCGCACGCTCGATGGCGGCTGGTCGGCCGCCATCGACGATGCGCGCCTTGTCGTCGAAGAAGAATCCGAAGCGCTGCTCGCCGAGGCGCAGAGCGGGCCGCCGCCGCTGCCGGTCGTGGCGCCCTATCTGATCGAGGCCAGGCGGGTCGAAGGCAAGGTCCGCCCGCTCACCTTGCGCGAAGTGATCCGCGCCTTCGGCCCCACTATTTGAGCCGCGCCATGTATCGCTACGACTCCTTCGACACCCGCTTCATCGCCGAGCGCGTAGCGCAATATCGCGACCAGGTGCGCCGCCGCCTTGCCGGCCAGCTCACCGAGGAGGAGTTCCGGCCCCTCCGCCTGATGAACGGTCTTTATCTTCAGCTCCACGCCTACATGCTGCGCATCGCCATCCCCTACGGCACGCTGTCCTCGCGCCAGCTCCGGCAACTTGGCCATATCGCGCGCACCTGGGATCGCGGCTTCGGCCATTTCACGACGCGCCAGAACATCCAGTTCCACTGGATCAAGCTCGAGGAGACGCCCGACATTCTCGCGGCACTTGCCGAGGTCGAGATGCACGCGATCCAGACGAGCGGCAATTCCTTCCGCAACACCACGACCGATCCCTTCGCCGGCGCCGCCATCGATGAGATCGAGGACCCGCGCCCCTATTGCGAGATCATTCGCCAATGGTCGACGCTCCACCCGGAATTCTCGTTCCTGCCGCGCAAGTTCAAGATCGCCGTGTCGGGCGCCGCCAACGACCGCGCCGCCGTGCGCGTGCACGACATCGGCCTTTATCTGCGCCGCAACGCGGCCGGCGAGGTCGGATTCGAGGTTCTGGTGGGTGGCGGGCTCGGCCGCACGCCGATCCTCGCCGAGACCATCCGCGACTTCATCCCGAAGCGCGATCTCCTGTCGTACATCGAGGCGATCCTGCGCATCTACAACCAGTACGGACGGCGCGACAATCTCTACAAGTCGCGCATCAAGATCCTGGTACAGAGCCTCGGCATCGCCCGTATGCGCGATGAGGTCGAGGCGGAATGGACGGCGATGGATCACGCCGCGCTCGCGCTGCCGGACGAGGCGATCGCCGAGATGGCGCAGTTCTTCCCGCCGCCCGATCCGGCGCCCGCACCGGCCGACGACGACGGGTTCGGCGCCGCGCTCGAGACCGAGCCCGGCTTCGCCCGGTGGGTCGAGCAGAACACCGCGCCGCACAAGGTGCGAGGCCACGCCATCGTCACGATTTCGCTCAAGGAGCCGGGCCTGACGCCGGGCGACTGCACCGCCGAGCAGATGGATCTGGTGGCCGATCTCGCCGACCGCTATGGCCAGGGCGAAATCCGCGTCACGCACGAGCAGAACCTGGTGCTGCCGCAAATCCGCCGCGTCGATCTGCCTTCGGTCTGGCGCGCGCTCGGCGCGGCGCGACTCGCGACCGCGAACGTGGCGCTTGCCAGCAACATCATTGCCTGCCCTGGTCTCGACTATTGCGGCCTCGCGAACGCGCGTTCAATCCCAGTGGCGCAGCGCCTTGCCGTGGCGCTCGCGCCGCGCGAGCGCGAGATCGGCGATCTCCAGATCAAGATCTCGGGCTGCATCAACGCCTGCGGTCATCACCATGTCGGCCATATCGGCCTTCTGGGCGTCGACAAGAACGGCGAGGAGTTCTACCAGATCACGCTTGGCGGCAGCGCCGACGCGAACGCGGCCCTGGGCGCGATCGTCGGTCCCGCGGTCAAGAGCGAAGACGTCGTCCATTCGGTCGATACCATTGTCGATGTCTATCTGAAGCTGCGCACGGGCGGCGAACGGTTCCCGGAGACCTATCGCCGCGTCGGCAACAAGCCGTTCAAGGACGCGCTCTATGCCGCTCATTAGGAACGAGCGCTTCGTCATGGATACGTGGCGGCATCTCGCCGACGACGAGGGCGTGCCCGATGCGCCGCGCTTGTCCGTCTCCTACGTCCGCTGGATCGAACAGCGCAACGCGCTTGCGATGTTGCCGGCTTCCTTGGGCGTGCGGCTTCCGAACGACGTCTCGCCGCAAAAACTCGCGCCCGACCTCGGCAGACTTGGCCTCATCGTTCTCACCTTCCCGCGCTTCACCGACGGGCGCGCCTATTCGCAGGCGCGGCTCCTGCGCGGCCGGCTCGGCTTCGCCGGCGAGCTGCGCGCCGAGGGCGAGGTGCTGCGCGACCAGCTTCTCTTCATGCGGCGCTGCGGCTTCGATGCGTTTACCGTAAGCGAGCGCGCGGTGGCCGAGGATTGGCTCGCCGCCTTCCGCGAGTTCGACGTTTTCTATCAGCCGGCCGAGGACCGCGAGATGCCGGTCCTGCGCCGCCGCCTCGAAGCGGCGCGCCGCCACTTTACGGTTGCTTAAACCCGCGCTGCTAGGGTTCTCGCGTGGTTTGATGCTGGGCGGTTGGGCGCCCGATCTTCACAGATCCTTATCCATAGTAGTTCTCGCGCGCGAAAGATCGCGGCCGGTGGCGGCCTCCCCCTCAACCGCCCCGGCCGCGATCACTTTACCGCGACCGGCGCGCCGATCTCGGCGAGCGCCGGCATCACCTCGTCGCGGAAGAGCGCGAGCGAGCGCATCTCGGCCGCATGGCCGAGCGAGCCGAAGGCAAGGTGGAGCACGAGATAATTGAAGCCGATGCGCCGCGCCTGGCCGATAAGCGCGTCGCGCACGGTTGCGGGCGATCCCGCGACGAGCGCGCCGGATCGCGTCGCCTCGTCGAAATTGGGCGACAGCGCGATCGGTGGGAAGGAGCCGTTCTCCTTCCACAGCCAGCACAGGCTCTCGAACCATTGCTCGTGCGCCGGGCCGGCGATCCGCGCCGCCTCTTCGTCGGTGTCGGCGACGACGACGGCGCGCATCGCGCCGATAAGAGGCTCTTCCGTCCCCGTGCCGATCCGGCGCCGCTCGTCGGCATGCTCGCGCCAAGCGGCGCGGAACAGCGCGATCGAGCGCGCGATGCGGTCGTCCGGCCCAAGCGTCACCACGTTCATGCCATAGCGCGCGGCAAGCGCGTGGCCGTAATCGCTCCTGAGTCCGTACCAGAGCGGCGGCAGCGGCTTCTGCACCGGCCGCATCACCATCGCAAGCCCGTCATGGCGCCAGCGCCGACCCTGATGCGCGAGCCGGTCCTGCGTCAGCCCCTTGTAAAGAATCTCGAATGTCTCCTCGAAACTGTCGCGCGCGGTGGCGAAATCCTCGCCCAAGGCGGCGAACTCGAAGGGCGACACACCGGTACCGACGCCGATATCGAGCCGGCCGTGGCTCAGATGATCGAGCATGCACACCTCCTCGATGAGCCGCACCGGATTGTAGAGCGGCAGGAGATAGAGGAGCGTGCCGAGCCGCAATCGCTTCGTCTCGCGCGCCGCCGCGGCCAGGAACAGGTTGGGCGAGGGCGCGAGCGACAGGGGCGTCACGTGATGCTCGGTCAGGTGATATCCGCGAAAGCCGGCATCCTCGGCCGCGCGCAGTAGCGCCATGCGCTCGTCGAGCGTGCGGGCGGGGGCCTCGGCGCGCAGGTCGATATAGTCGAAGATGCCGAACTTCATCGCATCCCTCCCGCGCGATTGCCGCGGCGCGCGCGCCTCTATAGCATCGCCCGAGGACAAGGAGGAAGCGATGGAAATCGAGCGGTTCATCGACGAGGAGATGGTACGCCGCGTGCGCCAGCGCTGGGCCTTCGCGCGCGACTATGGCGATTGGGAAGGGATGCGCGCTTGCTTTCATCCTGACGCGACCGTGTGCGTCTCGTGGTTCTCGGGGCCGGCCGCGACCTTCTTCGAGCGTACCATCGCCATGGCGGCCGAGCGCCGCCCCGAGGAGCGCAGCAAGCACTGGTTCGGCAGCTCGCGCGTTGCCGTGAACGGCGACCGCGCGATCCTCGAGACCGACGCGCAGGTCCAGGTGCGCGACCGGTTCGACGGGCACCTGTTCGATCTTACTGCGACCGTCCGCATGTATGACCGCGTCGAGCGGCGCGAGGGTACGTGGCGTATCCTGCGCATGGTCGTGATCTACGACAAGGACCGCATGGAGCCCGTCCTGCCCGGCGCGCTGCCGCCCGGCTTCTTCGACGGCATCGAGCTTTCCGGGCCCGCGTCCGGCATCGCCTTCATGCGCTTTCGCACCGAGAAGCGCGGCCGCAAGATGCCGCCCGAACTCGTCATCGGCGGCAGCGACGGCGAGCGGCGCCTGCGCGCCGAGACCGAGGCCTGGCTTGCCGGACGCTAGCGCAGCGCGTAGTCGGCCTCGTCCTCGTAGATCGCGCCGCTCTTCGTCAGGTAGCTCGCGATCAGGCTGAACCGCGCGACCGCAAAGGGCTCGGCGCGGAAGAGCGCGTTCTGCGTCAGGAATGCCTGGAGGCGCTCCTCGGCCGGGTACTTGAGGCGCGCCAAGGTCACGTGCGGCGCATAGCGCCGTCCCTCGGGCTCGAATCCCGCGCGCACGATCGCGCTTTCGATCTTGTCGCGGAGCGCGCCGAGCGCCGGATTGCGCTCGACACCGACCCACAGCATGCGCGTGCCGAAATGGCCGACGCCCTGCAGCGTCAGCGAGAAGC
>Ga0335078_10019411_pt1 | contig 10107 bp, 7 predicted proteins | sample Lox_Sample_32_FD_206711 | JGI IMG/M metagenome (GOLD analysis project Ga0335078, IMG submission 206711) | Soil microbial communities from Loxahatchee National Wildlife Refuge, Florida, United States - Lox_Sample_3.2 | ecosystem: Environmental > Terrestrial > Soil > Wetlands | place: USA: Florida...
CGAGCGCGACGGCCAGGTCAAGGTGCGTGTCGGCATCGTCGGGCTGGAGACGCAGCGCCGCCTCGAATTCGGTTACTGCTTCGGCAAGCCGGCCCGGCTGGAACACAAGGAGACTGCCGAGATTGCTGTGCGCCATGTAGGAATCGGGATTGCGGCGAAGGGTCTCGCGATAAAGCGTTTCGGCGTCGCGATACATGCCGCACTGACGCCACGTGAGCACGCCGAGGAGCGCGACGAGTACGGCGGCAAGCGCCACTCGGTTCTTCGCGATGAACGGCGAGCGCTCCGGCAGAGATGCCAGGGCGGATGCCACAGGCACAATCATAGCCAGCGTGGCCAGGTACTGAAAATGATCCGCGACCCACGAGAAGCGAAATGGGTAGACGTTCAGAAATCCGAGAACCGGAGTCAGAGTTCCGATGAAGATCAGCGCGGCAGCCAGGGGACCGCGATTTCCACGAAGGGCGATCGCGGCGAAAACCGCCAGCGCCAGGACGACGGCTACCGGAAACAGCCACTGCCACCACAGGCCGGAATCGACGGTCCAGCGCGGATACGTGAACATCAGATTCACCGGCCAGATGACTTTATCGGCGTAGAAACAGATCACCCGGCCCGCCAGCAGCAGCTTCTGGAGCAGACTCAGGGAGTAGTGGCCGCCTTCGGCTCCGATGTACGTCTTCTCCACCCAGGCGGTAAACAGGCCCGCGGCGGCGCCCAGCGGAAGCCATGCTGCGAGCGGCAGGACATCGTTCTTCCACGACAGACGCCTTCCCCTTTTCCACCAAAGGATGACCAGCAGCACGGCGGGCAGGGTCGCGGTGACCGTTTTGCTCAGGAGAGCCAGGATGAACAAGGCCAGCGCGAGAAAGTATCCGGAACGCCGGCGATTCTCGTCAAAGCGCAGCCAGGCGAGCGCCGCGGCGAGATAAAAGACGGCTGAGAGCGCGCTCTTCTGCTCGGAGATCCAGGCAACGGCTTCGACGCACACCGGGTGCAAGGCAAACACGTATCCCGCCAGCCACGCGCCGCGAAGGGAAAGCCGGCGCACAATCATCACCACGAGGCACGCGGAGAACGCGTGGAGCAGGACATTTGTCAGGTGATAACCGAGCGTCGCGTTTCCCCAGATCTGGTGTTCGAACCAGAACGCGCTATGCAGCAGCGGGTAGTATTGGGCGGTGGAACCAAGCTGGAACCAGATCTTCCAAAGCCCTTCGAGCGATTGCAGGGCCGGCGCGGTGACGTGATGCTCGTCGTCCCAGATGAAGCCGCCGCCCAGGGCGGGAAGATAAGCGGCGAAGGTGGCGGCGATCAGCAAAAGCCAGGGACGAAGAGAGGGAAGGTGGAACCGCGCGGGGCTGGCCGCTGCGTGCGCTGGAGCCTCCCGAGCCGGCTCTCGTCTTTTCTTTTGCTGCTTTCGTTTCGCGGGCGCGGTCATTGCGGCTTCGCTGATGGGCGCCCCTGCGCGCCGAACCGCTCCAGACGATCCAGAACGCCCAGCATTCGCCGTGCGCCGGATGCTTCTCCGCCGAAGCGAAATTCGTTGTAGGCGCGGGTGGCGTCGTCCACCATAAGCGCCAGTTCGGGGTTCTGAACCATTCCCGCGAACTCGAACGGCGTCAGCCACGACGGCTTCTCAATACCCTGGCGATGGAGCAGACGCAGCATCCGCCGGTACAGGAGCGTGGCGTCTCCCGCATTCACCAGGCCCTCGCGGATATGGCGCACGCGGCTGCCGGTTCCGATTCTCCGAACAATCCAGGGCACGACCCAGATCAGGAGAGCGGCGAGCAACGCGGCGAGCGAGACCGGCAGAGTATAGCGGCGGGCCAGGCTAACGCCTTCCTCGCGGCGCATGTTCCACCACGATGCGCTAAAAATGTCGGGCAGGGCGAAGCGGAACCGGCGGCTGGAGTCCTCGACCCGGGCCGCCAGGGTGAGCTGCTGGGAGAGGTTATAGTCGAGAATCCAATCCTGCCAGAAGACCGTGGCGGCGTCCGCCCAGAGCACGATACGGCCGGCGATGCTCTCCCCCGTAGCCGGCAAGGCGGGCGGCGTGGCGTCCAAGGTAATCCATCCATGGCCCGGCATCCACGCTTCCACCCAGCTATGCGCGTCGGAGGCGCGAATTAATTGCCGGCCGTTAATGGGGTTGTACAGACCGCTGTCGAAGCCGGTGGCCACGCGCGAAGGGATTCCCAGAGTGCGCAGCATTACAGCCAGCGCCGAGGCGAAGTATTCGCAGTGTCCCTTGCGCCGGTCAAAGAGGAATGCGGCCAGGGGATCGGCTGGCGGCATGAGCGGCTGCTCCAGCGTGTACGTGTAGTGCCGGCGCAGATAAGTCTCCAGCGCGCGGGATTTCCCGGCATCCGACCGCTCGCCCTCGGCGATTTGCGCGGCGAGAAGAGGAATTCTGGGATCGAGCCGCGGAAGTTGCAGATACCGTGCTTTCTCGGCGCCGTCCAGAGAGTCATTGCCGGCCGGCACATCGGCGCCGGGAACGAAGCTGCTGGCCTGATAGGCAAATCCGCCGGCCATGCCGAATCGGGGCCGGTAGGTGCCGGGCGCCGTGCGCACCACGATGGGTGTCTCCAGCCATAAATATGCGGGATCGCCGGCGAAAAAGAGCGAGCCGCCTGCTTCGTCGTTCACCCGCACCAGGTAGCCCAGCATCTTCTGACGCTGTATGCGGTCCGTGGATGTCTCCAGTGTGAAGTAGCCCTGCCGATTCCGGGGGAATGCCTCCTGCGGGCCGGGGGGGTTAAACCAGCGGCGTCCATCGAATTGCGACAACGTACCGCCCTTCCACTTCATGTGCGCGGGCGGCCTGGAATCGTCGGCCATGGCGATGTGCATCACGGCGGCGGATCGTTCTTCGATTGTTCCCGCGCCGCCGAGCCGGACTTCATTCGCGAAACCCGTGACATAGTATCGGCTGGAAACCAGGTGCTGCAGGGCGGCGCGCGCGGTGCGCGGCAGGAGAAAGAACAGGCCGCAGGTCATCACCAGGATTCCGAAGGCCAGAGCGGCTGTGAGCGACCACAGCCGGACCGTGGCCGAGGTCTCGGCGGCACGCACCACCACTCCGCTTCGGCCCGCCGAACGGCGGATCTCGCCCGCGGCGAAGGTCCCGATGGCGAAGACCATGAAAATGGCCAGAAAAATGAAGAAGTTCAGATTGGCGGAGATCACCGCCGCCGCCAGCAGTTCCAGAAACGCGATGACGCGCAAAAATGCAAAATCCCGATTCGTGCGCGCGCTTACGGCCTTCACCGCGGCAAGGAACAACACGAGGTGGACCGTGGAGGTCATGAAATCGCGCGAAAGGAATTCGAAATCAATGGCGTAGAAGGCCATGTACGCGATTGCCAGGGCAGTCGCGGCGCCCCCGCGCAGCTCGAACTGCAGAACGCCTGCAATCAAAAGGAAGCGAACAATGAGGGCCGCGACGGTCACCGCAATGGTCAGCGGATCGAGACGCCCGGAGCCGGCCAGCGCAAGAAATCCGCTGGACAACAGACCCAGAAGGGAGTACTGGAAGAAACGCTCCACCGCTGGGTCGGGCGGGGCATTGGCGGGCATATGGACCAGTGTCCCATGGGCCGAGCAGCCGGTAAGTACTCTAAGGCGCTTCGGTAAGGCGGCTTCCAGGTACCAGCCAGGGAAAGCGCCGAGCGCAAATTGACCGTCTCTGCCCTAGATTGGAAACATGCAGAGCTGGATCTGCCCGGAATGCGGCAGAGAAAACGACCCGGCTTTTCAGGAGTGCCCCGGCTGCACGCCAGGGGCAAAGCCACAATCCGCCGAGCCCGCGCCGAGGCATCGCGACCAAATCGATGCCATGCCCATAAGCCGCTCATTCGAGATGGATTATGCCACGGCCCCGTTTATCGACCTGGCTACCCTCGGTCTGCCCAACCACCCGCTGTCTTCACGGCCGCCGATGGCCGAACGAGTCTCCTGGCACCCGGAAGTCCACAAGTCAGAAATTGCGCCGCCGCCTCCGGCGTGGCGAGACTCCATCGCGCTCAAGTCAAAGACCACGGATGCCCCGGCAATTGACGGGCGCGGGCCCGCAGCGGATATCAGCCTGGCCCTGGCGGAACGGGTTGACGGGCTTCAGGAGCCCTTCTTTTTCAGAAACCTGGCCGAGCTGGAAGTTCCTGAACCGGCGCCTTCATGGGCCATTGCGAAACATGACGATCCGCGGCTCGATCTCATTCCGGATCACGATCTGATTTCGGGTATCCAGGCCGATATTCTCAATCTGCTGAAGGCGCTTTGGCTGGACCCGGGTTGCGCTTTGCTGGAAAGTGGTTCCGAGGGATCTCTGCTGCCGGCGACCCAAGCGCCATTGGCCCTTGCCAGACCGCAGGACCTTGCGTACACGCTGACGTGGGCGCCAGAGCCGGAATCGCTGGCGGCGGCCGTCGCATGGCATCCGGACGTTCATGCCGCGGACGCTGCGGCAGTGGCTGCGGAACTCCACGCGGCCTGCGTGTCGTGGCCCGAGCGGCAGATGAGGACGCCGGAGATCGGCCAGCACTCGCGGGAGACTTTGATTCCTCTGGCTCCGCGTGCTACTCGGCTGCTGCGGTTACTCTCTGCGCCGTGCCGGCGCTCTCCGGAAGCACGGAGAACCGAGCCAGTGGCGACCGTTCCACCGCCCGCGGCCGGCGTTGCGGTTCCCGTCATGCTGCGCGGTTTCCACGAGGACGGATTGCTGGTTCGGCCCTTCGTGCAGCGCGCCACCCGGAAATCGTCCACGCCTGGCTGGATGCTCAGCCTGGTGGTGGCGTTGTTCATCATCCTTACGTCAACGTGGTTCCTGCAGAAATCGACGTTTGCCGACAGGTTCCTCACCACGCATGCGGAATCCGGCAATCCTTCCGATGCCGCCCTGGGCGCGTTCCCTTCGATGGCGAAGTACGTGGAAGTAACCGGGTTGCGGGCTTCGGTGGACACGAAGAAGGGCGCCGAAGTCCGGTACATTGTGGTGAACCACTCGCCGGCCGACCTTCCACCGTTTCAGGTGAACGTCAGGATCCATCCCCGAAAAGGCAGCGCGACCGTTTTCTCTTTTTCCGAGACGGTTCCGGGACTTGGTCCGAACGAATCGCGCGAGATGCATACGACCATTCCCGGCGAGTTGCACAGCTACGAAATGCCGGACTGGACGAATCTGCGGATCGAAGCGCACGTAACCCCGAGAAGTTAACCGCCGGACCCGGCGGCCTCACGCCGGCGGCGGGTATGATGTTTGTTCGGGATGAGTGTGCCCAACGCAGCGACGAAGAAGACCGCGAAATCCGCAAGACCAGCCAGGCCGCGTACCCAGGCCGAAAGAAAGGCCCGGGTTGGCCGCATCCTGCAAATCCTGGATGAGACCTATCCGAATGCGACGTGCGCGCTGAAGCATGGAAATGCCTGGGAATTGCTGGTGGCGACCATTCTCTCGGCCCAGTGCACCGACAAGCGCGTGAACGAAGTGACGCCGGGCTTGTTTCGGAAATACCCGGCCATTCAGGATTTCGCGCACGCCAGCTCCGCGGAGCTTGAGAACGATATCCGTTCCACTGGGTTCTTCCGGAACAAGACGAAGTCACTGATTGGAGCCGCGCGGAAGATACTCTCCGACTTTGGCGGCGAGATTCCGCGCACGCTGGAAGAACTGACGAGCGTACCCGGAGCGGCGCGCAAGACGGCGAACGTGGTGCTGGGCACGGCCTTTGGCATCGCCTCCGGCATCGTGGTGGATACACACGTCCAGCGTGTCTCACAAAGGCTGGATTTGACGAAGGAATCCGAGCCGGGAAAGATCGAGCGCGATCTGATGGCCATTATTCCGCAGGAACGCTGGATTCTGTTTTCGCACCAGATCATTCATCACGGCCGCGAGCGCTGCATCGCGCGCAAGCCGAGGTGCTCGATCTGTCCGCTCGATTCGCTGTGTTACGCGAAGGATAAAACGACGGCCTGACCGGGGCTACCGGGTGCAGCCTCAGCCACTCAGGCGGACATCACCTGGTTATAGATGTTCTGGAACAGGCTTTGCAGGCTGGATGTGCCCGGGTCCGTGTTCGACCCGCCGGTGCCTGACGATGACGAGCCCGATAGCGCCGAAAGCAAATCTGACTGGCTGTTCTGCGAGGCATTGTAGCCCCCCCCGCCGTGATGATGGTGATGATGGTGCATTGCGCCCGAGACCGGCTGCGCGGAGGGCGGCTGTGTTGCGAGGGAGGCCGTGCTGCCTGTCTGTGAGGCCGTCTGGAAGTTGTTGGCCAGTTGTTGCAGGAACTGCTGCGTGGTTCCGGTGGCCTGCTGCGCCGCCGAATTCAGTTCACTCGAGATCTGCGAAGTGATCTGCTTGAACTCGGTGGGCGAGCTCTGAGCCAGGCTATCCAGCTTGGCGTAGAACTGGCCCACTTGCGATAGGTTTGCCGTCCCGTTGGAGTTAACGGCCGAACTGCAGGAAGAATTCGTTGGTGATGCCGTTTTGTTCGTGTTGGTGAGAGACTCCAGCCACTGGAGTGCTGCATTGCCGGCTGTACCGGCGACGGAAAGAAGTGACATTTTTCTGTGTGCTCCACTAACTCGGGCGAACAGAGCGCTCGCCTGTTCTCCCATCGGTCGCACACTTTGCCGACATCACGGACTACGCAACCATGCGTACTCCTTCAGGCCTTCACGGCTACACTGCCGGTCATCATCGGGTGAATACGGCAGAAGTAGGGGTAAACGCCGGGTTCGCGAAAGGTCCAGGAGAAACTCTGGTCCGTGTCGAGCGCCGGGGAGACGAACTTCTTCCCGGTGCTGGCGACTACGTGCGGGATGTCATCGCGATTGGTCCAGGTGACGGTGGCTCCCGCCGTCACTTCAGTCTTGCCCGGGGTGAAGGCGAAATTGTCGATCGTGACGGCCGCGGAGGGGCCCGATCGGTTGCCGGCATCGGCGAGGGTGGAATCGACAATGGCCAGTGGGCCTGCGCCGGGAACGAAGCTCACCTGGGTAGTTCCGAGAACGCCCGCCAGCTCGCCGGCTGGAACTTTCATCGGGCCCGGCGAGGGCGCGGCGCCTGGCGCCGGTTGGGGGAATGCGGTGGACCGCGCCGTGTGGAAGGAAACGTTGCCCTCCACCTTTTGCATGATCTGATGGATGTGGCCGTTCAGCACCGTCACCGAAGCGAAGCGTTTCATCAGTGCCAGCGCCTGCGCGCCGTCATTCGTTCCCCATCCCCATTCCGGGTACACGCTCCAGAGGGGGATGTGGGCGAACGTCATCACCGGCGTGCTGTCCTTGTACCCCGCCAGATCGTCGGCCAGCCATTTGAGTTGCTCGTCGCCGAGGTTGCCGAGGCCGCCGCCTTTGAGATCCACGACGTTGACCAGACCGACAAAGTGCACGCCATGTTTGTCGAAGCTGTGCCAGCCGGCGCCTTTTGTCCCCTTGCCGAAGCGGTCCAGATATTGGCGGCCATCGTCGGAGAGCATGTCGTGCTCGCCGGGAACGTAAAGGATGCGATCTGTTCTGGCCGATTTGAGGGTCTCGGCCAGGGTGTCGAACTCGGAGGGTTTCGACATGTGCGTCAGGTCACCTGTGTGGATGATGAACTCGGGAGCGCGCGGCAGGGCATTGATCCGCGCGATGGCCTGCTGCAGAGTGGCGGTGACGTCGGTGTTGGCGGGTTTGCTGAAGCCGATGTGACTGTCGCTGATCTGAACGAAGCTGAAGCCGTCGCCTGCATCCGGCGCGCCGAGCGCGTGAGATCCCGCGATGCCGCCCTTCACCGTCCAGACCAGGCCGGTGCCGGCCCAGGCCATGCATTTCAGAAATCCGCGGCGGTCCACGCCGTCGTTGGTTTGGTGGTTCATACTGAGCGGAGGACTCGCGCAGGGCCGGGTTTATTCCCGCGGCGGCCTGACAGGCTGAAGTGTGCCACCTGGGAATAAAATCGCGGATAATCGAGTCTTCACCTTGACGGACCGGACCACGAACACGCGCTTCGAGCGGGAGATCATGCCTCATCTCGATGCGGCGCACAATCTGGCGCGATGGCTGACCCGCAATGACGCCGACGCCGCGGACATGGTGCAGGAAGCGGCCATGCGGGCGCTGAGCTTCTTCGAGGGGTTCCGCGGTGGAGACGCACGAGCGTGGCTGCTGCGCATTGTGCGAAATACGTGTTACACGTGGCTGCGGCAGAACCGGGCCGAGCTGATGGCGCCCCTCGATGAGTCCGCGCCCGACCGCGCCGGCGCAGATCCGGAGCGCAGCACCATTGCCCGCGCCGACCGCCAGGCGCTGCAGCAAGCCATCGAGGAGCTGCCGGTGGAGTTTCGGGAAACGCTCGTGCTGCGCGAAATCGAGGGACTGGCGTACAAGGAAATCGCGCACGTGGCCGGCGTGCCGATCGGGACGGTAATGTCGCGGCTGGCGAGAGCGCGCAGTCTGCTGCGGGCGCGGCTTGCGTCACCGGAGGCGGCATCATGACCTGCGCCGAACTGGGCAATCTGCTGGAAGCCTATGTGGACGGAGAGCTCGATCTTCGCTCGAATCTCGAAGTGGAGGCACATCTGGCCGGGTGCGCGGCCTGCGGGGTTGAAGTTCGAGAGCGTTTGGAGTTGCGGGATGCGATTGCCGAAGCCGGTTTGTACTATCCGGCGCCGCGTCCGGTGCGCCAACACGTGAAGCAATCGCTGCCGGGCCGGCCGTGGCCGCGCGCGCTCTGGATCGCCCCGATTGCCGCGGCACTGGTGCTGTTTGCCATTTTGCTTCCGCGTCCCGGTTCGCGTGGGCTGGAAGAAGCGGTAATCGCGGGGCACGTGCGCTCGCTGATGCCGGATCATCTGCTGGATGTGCCATCCTCCGACACGCACACCGTAAAGCCGTGGTTCAATGGGCGGCTTGATTTTTCGCCCCCGGTGAAGGACCTGAAGGCCGAGGGATTTCCGCTGGCCGGAGGACGTCTGGATTATCTGCGGGACCAGACCGTTGCGGCACTCGTGTACCTGCGCCACCGGCATGTGATCAATGTCTTTGTGTGGCCGGCATCGAGCGGCGATCGTGGCGTGTACGTTGCGTCGAGGCAGGGTTACAACATACTGCACTGGGCACATGGCGGATTTGAATATTGGGCGGTATCGGATCTCAATCAGCAGGAACTCGGGGAGTTTTTGCGGTTGCTGCGTGAATGAGCGCCACCGGCGCGGGATACGAATGGCAGGCTTTAAGCCTGCGCTACCTAATCTGACAGGACGCGCAGCAGTTCCTCGGCCTGAGGTGCGGGAGCGTTTCGGCGGGCGCGCATTTCACCGAGGGCCAGCGACGCTTTGAAGATGGCGCCGACGGGAATGATTCCCGCAACGCGGTGTTCGGCGATGGCCGCTAACCCCATCGAGGCGATGCAGCCGCAGGAACCGCAATCGGGATTGCCGCCGAACTGGCAGGGCACGATCTTTGTTCTCAGGTCGGCGGAAATGGTTTCCGTGGTGCGGGCGAAGACGCAGTCGCGCGGACTCGTCGGCGGTTTCGAGAACTGGCGGATCAGGTCCTCGGGCATTTCCAGCTTCGGAAATGCGCGGCGCAGTTCGAGCATGTCGGCTATGGCCTGATGGCGTTCGCGGGGCTGTAGCATCTCGGGCAGGTGGTCGCCGATCTGCGGGGTGAACAGGCTGAACCAGACGCGGCGGATTTCCGGGCGCGGCGTCCAGAATTCGAGAAATTCGCGCAGGTAGCCGGGCCGCTTCATCATCTGGCCGGTGACGGTGCAGTGGATGGTGATGCTGCCGCCGGCGATGTTCTGGAGGATGCGCTGGTAGGTGGCGGGGGCGCGGCGGCGGTCGTGTTCGGGCTGCAGGCCGTCAATGGAGACGGCGACGGTCAGACGAGGAAAGCCGGCCCATTCACGCGGGATGACGCGGAAGGCGCTGGTGACAATCTGGACGTGAATGTCGCGATACAGCAGCGACGGGATTAGCGATTCGAGCTCGCGATAGCGGACCAGCGGGTCGCCGCCGACGATGGAGAGATGCAGCGGTTTCAGCCGGTCCACGACTTCGAGAACGCCGTCGATGAGCGCCTGGCCCTTGCGGTCGTGCAGGCCGC
>Ga0335078_10019412_pt1 | contig 10107 bp, 8 predicted proteins | sample Lox_Sample_32_FD_206711 | JGI IMG/M metagenome (GOLD analysis project Ga0335078, IMG submission 206711) | Soil microbial communities from Loxahatchee National Wildlife Refuge, Florida, United States - Lox_Sample_3.2 | ecosystem: Environmental > Terrestrial > Soil > Wetlands | place: USA: Florida...
AGCAGGAATAGGAGCCCGCCGAGGGCAAAGCTGTTCAGCGTCTGGATGACCCAGAACTGCATGCAGCACCTGCGTCGCGTCTTAGGGAGCAGGCGCGACCGCCGCTTGGATGGCGGCGGCCGGGCCCGTGGTGGTGTTACTCGAGGTGCGTCGCCGGCGGATAGTCGCGCGAATACACCGGATTGGCGAGGAACGCCTTCTCTCCGTAGGTCCAGAACTGGCTGACGTTCGGGTAGGTGTGGATGACGGTGTTCTGCAGCTTGCCGTTCACCTTGTCGACCCGCCGGATGTAGACGGTGCTGATGACGTTGCCGAGGTCGTCGAACTTCACCGGCCCGCGCACCGTGTCCTTGATGTCGGTGGCGCGCAGCGCCTTCATGAACGCGGTCTTGTCCTCGACCTTGCCGCCCACCGCCTGGCACGCCGCATCGAAGACCGCGGCCTCGGTGTTCGTCGCCGCGGCATAGAAGCCCGGTTCGACGTTATATTCCTTGAGCATGTCGGCGACGAACTTCTTGTTGGTCGGGGTATCGAGTGCCGCCGAATACCAGGACGCCGAGAGCAGCCCAAGCGCCTCGTCGCCCATGGCTTTGAACAAGGACTCATCGACCGCAGTCATGCCGCCCATCATCTTCACCTTGTCGCGCAGGCCGTACTCGGTGAGCTGATGCACCCACCGGTAGCCGTTCGAACCCGCAAAGCCGATGAACAGGCCGTCGAGATCGGTTTTGACCTGCGCGATGTAGGTCCCGTAGTCGGGGACGGTGAGCGGCGGCCACAATTTCTGGACGATCTTCCCGCCCTCGTCTTCGAAGACGCGCAGGAAGCCGCTGCACATCTCATGCCCGTAGGCGAGGTCGTCGGCGATGGTGCCCATCCGCTTCCAGCCCAGCGTCTTGGCGCAGTAGTCGGCCGCCGGCTGGCTGCACTGCGAAGAGGTTGAGGTGCCGCGCACGAACCACGGGTTGGGGTGCCGCTGTGTCATGTCGTCGGCCGCGGCGACGCTCATGGTCGGCAGTTGAGCCGAGCGGATGTAGTCGTCGACCGCCAGGGCGGAGGCCGTGTCGAGCGGGCCGATCATGCAGTGGATCTTGTCGCGCTCGACCATCTCCTGGAGCTTGGTGCGGGTGACCGCGGGCGATCCGCCGGTGTCGCCGGTGAAGACCTCGACCGGGCGGCCCGCGATCTTGTTGCCGCGGTTCTTGAGATAGAGCATCAGCCCCTGTTCCATCTGGATGCCGCCCGAGGCGAGCGGGCCCGTCTTGACCGTCAGGAACCCGAGCCGGATCGGGCTCGCCTGCGCGATCGCCGGTGCGCTCAAGGTCGCCAAGCCGACCCCGGCGCCGGCCATTCCTTTCAACACGGTTCTGCGCTTGATCTGCTTCATGGCGCGTCTTCCCTTCGATGATTGTTGCTGGAGAATGGCCAAACCCGAACCCGGTACCCGGTCTTGACGCCGGGTGCCGTGTGTAGCGGCCGCATCAGATTGTGTGCTGATCGCGCGTCGCGTCCTCCCGATGGTCCCTCGCGAGCTCAGCCGTCCCGCTTATTTATCAACTTATAATTCCAGAATAACTTTCCCGCCGCGGGCTGTCCATAGACCGCGGGTGGGCAGGCGCCCGCCGCCGCCGAACGCGCGTCGCCCACGAGGTTTGTGGCCTTGTGTTAACAACCACGGCTGGACGAGATACGGTTTCGATGCGGCGGATGTGGCAATCTGCGCCGCGCCAACTCACGCGAGGGTCCCATGAAGTTCGGGCTGTTCGACCATATCGACCGCAACGATCGCCCGCTCGCCGTTCAATTCGACGAGCGCCTGCGGTTCATCGCGGCCGCGGACGAGGCCGGCTTCTACTGCTATCACCTCGCGGAGCACCATGCCTCGCCGTTGAACACGACGCCGCGGCCGGGCGTGTTCCTGGCGGCGGTGGCGCGCGCCACCAAGCGCATCCACCTGGGTCCGCTGGTCTACCTGCTGCCGCTCTATTCGCCGCTGGCGATGGTCGAGGAGATCTGCATGCTCGACCACCTCAGCAACGGGCGCCTGGAGGTCGGCGTCGGGCGCGGGGTGTCGCCGTTCGAGCTGAAACATCACAAGGTTTCGGCCGAGGAGTCGCGCGATATCTTCATCGACGCCTTCCAGTGCGTGACGGAAGGGCTGGGGCACGACACGCTCACCTACAAGGGCAAATATTTCGAATACAAGGACGTGCCCATAGCCCTGCGCCCCCTGCAGCGGCCGCATCCGGCCTTCTGGTACGGCTCCTCCAACGCCACCGGCTCGACCTGGGCCGGCGAGCGCGGCCTGCACTTCGCGACCAATGGCGCCGTCGCCCGGGCGAAAGCGAACATCGCGAGCTTCAACGAGGCGCTCGCCAAGCGCGGCAAGCCGGCGCAGCCGAAGGCGGAGTTCCCGGGCGGGGCCGCCATCGGCGTGTCGCGCCAGGTCGTCGTCGCGGACACGGACGAGGCGGCGATCGCCATCGCCAAGCCCGCGTTTGCCCATCTCTATGCCAATCTGACCTATCTCGCGCGGCTCAACGTCGGCGACGAGCTGGTCGTGCGCCAGTCGGTGCCGGTGTCGGCAACGTTCGACGATGCGGCCCGCGAAGGCACGATCATCGCCGGCGCACCGTCGACGGTATGCGACAAGCTCGCGCAGCAGAAGCACGAGCTCGGCATCAACTACGTGCTGACCTATATGATGTTCGGCACGATGTCGCTCGCCGATGCGCTGCGGTCGCTCTCGCTGTTTTCGACCGAGGTCATGCCGAAGCTCGCCGCACTCTAGGAGGAGCGCCGCGTCCTACTGCCGCGTGCGCGCGAGGAACCGCTGCAAGGGCAGCTCGGCCTGCCACACGAGGCGATGGGCGTCGCGCAGATGGGGCAGCGCCCACCCGCGGTCCCGCCGCACGGCGGCATAGTCGGCGGAGAAGTGCCGCATCAGGTCGGCCACCTCGCGGCGCAACCCGTCCTCATCGATGGTCGTCGACTTGCGGCCGCGCACGACCAACCGGCCATCGACGATGACCGTATCGACGCCGCGGCCGGTCTCGGTGTAGACGAGCTGCCGGGCGGCACTGTTGAACGGCAGGTAGGCGATGTCGGCGAGATCGATCAGCACGAGATCGGCGGTGAAGCCGGGGCGGACGGCGCCCAGCCGGTCGCCGAGCCCGGCGGTGCGCGCGTTGCCCAGGGTGGCGGTGCGCAAGGCCTCGTGCGCCAGGCCTGCGCCCGGCTCGGGCTCGCTGACGGCCGCGATCAGGCAGAACTGCTTCATCGCCTGGAACATGTTCTGCACGTCGCTGCCGCTGCAGTTGTCGCAGCCGAGGCCGAGCCGCACGCCGGCCTCGCGCAGATCCAGGACCGGGGCGACGCCGCTCTTGAGCTTGAAGTTGCTCAGGTGGTTGAGGACGATCCCGGCGCCGGCCGCGGCCATGCGGTCGGCTTCGGCGCGCGTGATCCAGACGCTGTGCACGATGTTGAGCCGGGGCCCGAGAATCCCCGCCTTGTCCATATAGGCGATGAACGAGCCGCCGAATCCCTCGAGGTCGCGCGCGATCAGCGCCTGGCCGCGGGTCTCGTAGACATGGGTGTAGACGGCAAGGTCGTGCCGTTCGGCCAATGCCGCGCAGCCTTCGAGCATCTGGGGCGTGCAGCGCTGCGGCGCAAACGGCGCCACCGCCCAGTGCAGGGTGCCGGACGCCGGATGGCGGCGGAATTGGGCGGCCAGGAAATCGAGCTGATCGCGCATCGGCAGCGCCTTGGTGCCGAGCAGGTCCTGGACGCCCGGCGGCAGTGCATCGCGAAAGCGCACCATGGCGACCGACGGCAGGTCGGCCACCATCGGCGAGAACACCACGCGGATGCCGGCCTCGCGATACGCGCCGAGTACGACGTCGAGATAGCCCTCATCCAGCGGCACCAGGCCCAGCATGTCCTGCACGGTCGTGATGCCGGCGCGCAAGGATTCGAGCGCGCCCACCAGCGTGCGCGCCCGCACCTCCTCCTTGCTGCGATGGGCGCCCATCGGCAGCGTGTAGAGGAGCCACATCTCGAGCGGCAGCTCCTCGAACAGCCCGCGGCACAGCACGTCGTGCGAATGGTAATGGGCGTTGATGAGCCCCGGCACGACAAGACGGCCGGCCGCGTCGAGGACTTCCGCGTCGCGGCCGGCGCGGGCCGCCGCGTCGTCGCCCACCGCCATGATCCGGCTGCCTTCGATCAGGATGTCGGCGGCGGCGGGCTGATGAACGTCGCCGTCGTGGTCGTACACGCGGCCGCCGCGGATCAGGAGCTGCTGTGACTTTGCCATGTGTCGGGTCCCTCGCGCCTTGTCCATCGTTGGCCGATGCGGCGCCGATTGACAAGCACGTCTTTGACACGTGTGCGCACCGCCCATACTGTGGCGCGACCTGACGCAAATTTGGGCAACACCGTGGCGACGAACACCGATCTCATCGTGCGAATGCTGAAACGGGCCGGGATCGGCGAGGGCTTCGGCATCCCGAGCGGCAACGTGATTCCGCTCATCGACTCCATGCGCGCGGGCGGCATGCGCTTCGTGCTGACGGCGCACGAGGGCTCGGCGGCATTCGCGGCCGACGTCGTGGGCCGCATGACCGGCCGCCCGGGCTTGTGCATCGCCACGCATGGGCCCGGGGCCACGAACCTCACCACCGGGGTGGGGTGCGCCTATCTCGACCGCTCACCGCTGCTCGCCATCACCTGCAACATTCCGACCGCCCAGTTCGGCCGGCGCGTCCAGATGCACATCCCGCACCACGACCTCTTCGCGCCGATCACCAAGGCGAGCCTGGAGCTGCGCCCGGGCGGCATCGCGACGACGATCGCCGAAGCCGTGCGCCTGGCGCTGACCGAGCCGGTGGGGCCGGTGCATCTCGACCTGCCCGAGGACGTCGCCGTGGCCGAAACGAGCGAGAGCGAGGTCGACATTCCGCCGCCGGCGCGCCTGTCGCCGGCGGCGCAAGAGGCGCTCGCCGAGGCGCAGGCGCTGATCGCGCGCGCCAAGCGTCCGATCGCGGTGATCGGCGCCTCGGCCATGCGCATGCACCGGCCCGAGCTGCTCCGGCGTTTTGTCGAGCGCCATCGCATGCCGTTCGCGACCACGACGATGGCCAAGGGCCTCATCGACGAAGCCCATCCGCTGGCGATCGGCTGCATCGAGCGCGCGCGCCGGCAGGTACAGCGCGAGTTCCTGCGCGGCGCCGACCTCATCGTCGGCCTCGGCTACGACACGGTCGAGGTCGAGTACGAGGCGTGGATCAAGAACGTGCCGCTGCTGCACGTCGACATCGCGCGCGCCGATGTCGACGCGTCCGTGCGGATCGCGCATCAGGTGGTGGGCGACCTCGACTCGGCCATCGAGCCGCTGGCCGGCGGCCTGTCAGCCTGCGACTGGACAGAAGCCGCCATTGCGGCGCACCGCGAGCGCTTCCAGGCGAGCCTGCGGCCGCGCACGGCCTCGTTCAGCCCCCACCAGGCGATCGACGTCGTGCGCGAGGTGCTGCCGAAAGAGGGCGTGCTCGCCTTCGATGTCGGCGCGCATACGCACCAGATCGGCAGCCAGTGGGCGGCGCATGCGCCGCGCAGCTTCCTCATCACCAACGGCTGGTCGTCGATGGGCTTCGGCCTGCCGGCGGCGATCGCGGCGAAGCTGGCGCGCCCCGACCTGCCGGTGGTCGCGGTGATCGGCGACGGCTGCTTCCAGATGACCTGCGGCGAGGTGGCGGTGGCCAAGCGCTACGGCCTCGCCATCCCGATCGTCGTGCTCGACGACCGCTGGCTCGCCCTGATCAAGGTCAAGCAGCAGCGCCGCAACCTGGCACTCTACGGCACCGAGCTGCAGGCCGAGCCCTATGGCACGCCGCCGGCGCATTATTTCGGCGTGCCGGCGGTGGGCGCCACCACGCCCGCCGCGCTTGCGTCCGCCCTCAAGCAGGCGCTCGCCGCCAACGGGCCGACCGTCATCGAGGCCGTCGTCGACGCCTCGCACTACACCGAGACGGTCTACGACTGATCAGCACGGCGGCGGCGCGACCGCGACGAGCTTCGGGTCGACGGCCTTGAGTCCGTTCGGCCAAGTCAGCTTGGTGAAATCTACCGGCGCGCTCGTCACCTTGGCCCCTTGCGCCCAGTGGCTGAGGCTGCAGAAATCCGAGTAATAGATTTTGTCGAGGGCGATCGGGCGCATGTTGGTGTCCCATTGCTCGCGCGTCGCCTGTTCGCTGAGGCTGTAGGTCTTCTGGGCGTAGGCGGCGACGGCGGCGAAGTCGTGCTCGGCCTTGTCTTTGCCCTTCAAGACGGCGCGCAGGAACCGCGTCACGGTGTCGGCGCCCTCCGGCGTGCCGAGGAATTGCGGGCGGGCGCCGGCGACGAGATATCCCTGGATGTAGCCGGTGGCGTCGCTCAGATAGTGCGCGTCGTTCGGGCAGATCTCCAGCGTGCGCGAGCCGACCGGCTGCCAGATGAAGAACGCCGCGATGTCGCCGCGGCAGAGCGCTGCCGGCAGCAGCTGCGTGTCGAGGTTCTTGACCGTGACCCGGGCGGGATCGACGTGGTTCTTCGTCAGGTATTCCGAAATGAACCACGAGCCGGTCGAGCCGACGCGCGTCGCGATCGTCTTTCCGACCAGGTCCTGCGGCTTCGTGATCTCCTTGCGGGCGACCGCGACGTAGCCTTTGCTGTCGCGCTCGATGGCCGCGAAGGTCTGGTACTGGCCCGGGTTGTCGAGGAAATAGGACACGCTGGGCAGGTCGCCGGTCATGACGATGTCGCCCTGCCCGGTCTTGAAGGTCTGGAACGCCGTCGTGCCCGACGGAAACACCCGATAATCGACATCGAGGCCCTCGGCTTTGAAGTAGCCTTCGGACAGGGCCATCCAGATCGAATCGTTGTTCACCGACGGCTGACCGAACAAGGTCACCTTCTTCAGCTCCGCCGCCCCGGCTTGGGATGGCGAAGACGTAATCGCGGCCGCGGCCGCGAGCGCGCCGACGACGGCGGCCTTCAGGTTGAGCTTGTGCTGCCTCTTCATTTTGAGTCTCCCCGGTTCGGATTTTAGGTGAGGGCTACGTACGACATGTAACGCGAGAGCATGCGGTCGACGATGATGCGGAACACGCGGTCGAAGATGAATCCCAGGAGGCAGATCGTCAGGAGGGCCACGAAGATGCGGTTCGTCTGCAGCAGCATCGACGAATTCTGCAGCAGGAAGCCGATGCCGGAATCGGCAGCGAGGATCTCGGCCGGGATGATGCTCATGAACGACGATGCCATCGCGATGCGCATCCCGGTCACGATGTAGGGGGCGGCCGACGGGATCACGACGAGCACGAAGATCTGCAGCCGGCTGGCGCCGAGGCACTCCGCGGCGCGCTGGCGGATGACCGGGGCCCGCCACACGCCGGCGACCGTGTTGATCAGCACGATGAAGAACGTGCCCCAGAAGATCAGGAAGTATTTCGACATCTCGCCGATCCCGAACCAGATCACGGCGATCGGGATCATCGCGGTCGGCGACAGGTAGCGCAAAAGCTCGATGATCGGGTCGAGGAGCTCGTTGAGCAGGCGGACGCGGCCGAGCATGACGCCGAGGACGATCGCGACGGCGGAGCCGCCGATGAAGCCGACCGAGACGCGCGACAGGCTGATGGCGACGTCGCGCAGGATCTCGCCGCTCTGGATCATCGGGATGGCGGTCTTGAATACGACGAGGGGCGGCGGGATCAGGAACGGGTTGAAGATAAAGGTGGACAGGATCTGCCAGCTCGCAAACCCGATGACGATCGACGCTATGAACAGGAGGAGCCCGCGGAATCGCTGCCAGGTCGATGCGAGATGTACCGCCAGGGGCAGCGACGGCGACCCCGCGCCCTGCCGCTTTAGACGGACCGTCTCGCTGGCGGGCGGCACTATGCCACCTCCGCCAGGTCGCGGGACAGCAACGCCTCGATGTCCTTGAACAGTCCCGCGGCGCGCGGGTCGGTGAGGTCGCGGGGCCGCGGCAGATCGACCCGGACCACCTCGGTGATGACCGAGCCGGGACCCACCGACATCACGCAGATCCGGTCGGCCAGCGCGATCGCCTCGCTGATGTCGTGCGTCACGAAGACCACCGTCGTCTGCGTGCGCTGCCAGATATCGAGCAGGAACGCGTGCATCCGCCGCCGCGTGAGCGCGTCGAGGGCGGCGAACGGCTCGTCCATCAGCAGGACCTTGGGCTCGACGGCGAGCGCGCGGGCGATCTGCAGGCGCTGGCGCATCCCGCCGGACAATTGCGCCGGGAATTTCTGCCGATGCGCCGTAAGATCCACCATCGCCAGGTATCTGCCGATGATCGCGGGCCACTGGTCCTTGGGCACTTTGCGCACGCGCAGGGCAAAGCGCACGTTCTCTTCGGCGGTCAGCCAGGGCAGCAGGGCCGCGCCGGCGTCCTGGAAGAACATCACGCGGTCGCGACCGGCACGGCGGATGGGCGCGCCGTCGAACTCCACCGCGCCGGCGCTGACCGCATCGAATCCGGCGAGGATGTTCAGCAAGGTGGATTTGCCGCAGCCGGATGGGCCCAGCAGGCAGACGAACTCGCCGGTCGAGACCTCGAGGTCGATGCCGCCGAGCGCCACGTAACCGTCGTCGGCGGTGCCAAAGACTTTCCGAACGCCGCTGACTCTTAACAACGCCGCTCCCCCGGTCCCAGTGCTTCCGCCGTGTATGCTTGCAAACTCTATACCCGGTGTATAGTGGGCGCACGGGTTAGTTCTGACTATTCGGTCAACAGGCGGCGGGAGGCGGTCCATGGCGGACATCGAGGTGCGTGCGGTCGAGCACCTGGCGGGGACGGGAATCAGCTACGCTTACGCCGTCAAGGCCGGGCCATGGCTCTTCCTGACCGGGCACGAAGCGTTCGATTTCGAGGCAGGACCGGTAGCGGAGGTCGAGGGGCCGTCCGGCTTTCCGTCGTTCGGCGCGCCGCGCCTCAAGCGCGAGGCCGAGTACGTCATCCGCCGGATGCGCCGGGTGCTCAAGGAGTTCGGCTCGGACCTCGGCCACAGCGTGCGCGTCGACCAGTATTATCCGATGCCCGAGGCGGTCCGCGCCTATCAGCTGGCGCGACACCAGGAGTTCGGCGACTACATCCCGCCGAGCACATCGGTCGTGATGGAGCGCTGTCTCGGCGCCGGCTCGCATATCTCGATGTCGATGATCGCCGTGGTGCCCGGCAAGGACCACGCGATCCAGCGCCTCTATCCCAAAGAGGTGCCGGTGCCGGTCGGCTCGCATTTCGTCCCGGCGATCACCTGCAACGATTTCGTGTTCGTCGCCGGCCAGATGGCAAGCGACGAGAACGCGGTCGATCCGAGCCTGCGCATGCCACCGGGCCGCAACTGGGGCGGGCCGTCGGCGCTGCGCAAGCAGACCGAGTTCGTGATCAAGCAGCGCCTCGAGCCGGCGCTCAAGGCGGCCGGCGTGACCTGGGCGCATGCGCTCAAGGCCCAGATCTACGTCCCGTCGGCGGCGGACATTCCCGATTGCCTCGATGTCTGGTTCCGTCATCTCGGCGACGTGCCGTGCGCGGTGTCGATCATGCCGACCAAGGGCTTCGGCTTCGTCGAGGGGATCGTCGAGATCAATCTGATCGCGCTGCGCGACGGCGCCAAGCGCAAGAAGGAGGTCGTGAAGGTCGACCTGCCGCCGATGGCGGCCTACGGCCCGTGCGTCCGCGCGGGCGATCTCGTGTTCCCGTCCGGGCTGACGGCGATCGGCACCGACGGCGCGGTGGTCGGAGCCGGCCAGTCCCCGGCACTCGACGGCCTGAACCATGCGGCGCAAGTCCAGGCGCTGGCCGTGCTCGACGGCGCGGCGGCAGTCTGCAAGGCCGCGGGAACCACGTCAGCCAACATCGTGCGCGCGCAATATTTCATGGCCGACGCGCGGGACTTCTCCGCCGTGGCGCTGGCATGGACGAGCCGGCACGGCAAGCAGCCGCATCCGTTCGTCTGCGTGCAGGTGCCTGCACCTTTGGCCGCGCCGGGGGCCGTCCTGACAGCCGATTTCTGGATCTACGCGCCGTAAGACCCGCGCTGC
>Ga0335078_10019413_pt1 | contig 10106 bp, 4 predicted proteins | sample Lox_Sample_32_FD_206711 | JGI IMG/M metagenome (GOLD analysis project Ga0335078, IMG submission 206711) | Soil microbial communities from Loxahatchee National Wildlife Refuge, Florida, United States - Lox_Sample_3.2 | ecosystem: Environmental > Terrestrial > Soil > Wetlands | place: USA: Florida...
CGAGTATCAGCACCGCCGGCTTCCGGCCAGCCGGGGTCGAAGGAACGTAAAGGTGGCCTTCGATCTCGATTCCAGGCTCGGTTTCGAACCGGATGTGCTGCCGGCGGGTTTCCCCGGCATTCGATTCATCGACTACGGTCGATTGCGGGGAGGAGCCGCTGCTCGGAACCCCCAACCGCCGCAGTTCCGCCTCGAGTTCGGGAATGCCCTGCGGCTGGAGTTTGGCATGAAAATCGTCGAGGATCAGTTGAAAGACTTTGCGGCTGCCGGGAAGGTCGTCCACGTGGCCCGTGGGCGTGACCAGCAGTTCGAAGTTGTTAAACATCCTGACGGGTTGCTCGTGAAAATCTCCCTTGCCGTCTTTGAGCCAGCGGATCATCCACTGATAAACCGCTTCCCTGCTCACCAGGGGAGTCCCGTGCGGGCCCGGGCCGACGAAGAAGCCCACCTTTTCCTCTGCCCCATAAATGCTGTACCAATGCCGCGCTTCCTCGTAGACCATGCGCGCGCCCGCGGGCGTGAAATAGTCGTCCTGCGTCTCTTGAATAAGCCACGGCGTGGGCGCGGTCACTTCCACAAAATCCGCCACGTCCAGACCGTTCACCAGAAACTCGGGAAACGACATCTCCGTATCGGGGTCCGGACCCGCGAAGAGCAATTGGTACGAGTTGGGATAGCAGGCGGGAACTACCGCCTTGAGCCTCGGGTCAAGCGCGCCGATCATGGTGGTCAGCGCCCCGCCTCCGGAGCAGCCCGCCGCGCCCAGACGCGAGGCGTCCACATCCGGCCGGCTGACCAGGTAATCAATGGCGCGCTTCGCATCCCAGATAAAGAAGCGCGCGGCGCTTTCGCCGATCAGGATGCACTGTGCGCCGGATTGAATGTGTTCCGGGACCGACCAGCCTGCCAGCGCTCCGGAAAGGTGCGGGTCGTAAGTCTGTTCCCGCTCGCCCTGGCCGATGGGATCGGTGGCAAACACCACGAAGCCTTTCAACGCCAGGTTCGCGGCCGCGCGTTGCGGCTCAGGCTTTCCTTCTTGCGTGTGGCCCGATTGGTAGAGAATGGCAGGGTAACGCCCGGGCTGGTTGGGCCGGTAAAGGTCGCCCGTAACATAGAAATTAGGCAGACTCTGGAAAAGGACTTTCTCAATCGTGTAACCATCCGCCTTGAGCTCGCCGGTGACTTTAGCGTTCAGCGGGCCGCTGTAATCCGGCAGGCCGCCCAGAAGCTTCAGCAGCTTCTCGTGCACGATCTTTTTTCGCTCCTCCGCTTCGGCCACGGTGTGGATCTTATCGATCTCCCGCTGGCGTTGCTGAAGCTGCTGCTGCGCAATGTGATTCATCCAGCGCAGCAGCGGATCGTGAATGGCTTCCTGCGAGTAAAGACAGCAGGGAGTCAAAAGAAATGCACAGAAGAGTACGATTTTCATGGGTCTCATGTTTTGTACACCAGGGCCCGAAATTGACGTTCAGACGGCGTGGCGCGGGCGTCTCGCCCGCGGTTGCGCAGGCATTCCTTCGCTCCGCTCAGGACAGGCTCTGGCTGCGGGCGGAAGCGGGACGCTCCCGCGACAGCGGGCGGGACGCCCGCGTTACAGAGATGCCATTAGCCGGCGCGCGTTCTCCACGCAGATGGCCTTTTGCGAGGCCTCATCCAGGCCGGATTCCCGCACCTTCAGGGCGGCTGATTCAAAATAGTAGAACGGGTGGTAGGAGCCGAAGAGTACGCGAGCAAGCGGAACCTGGCGCACCAACCGCGCGAGTCCGGCCACTCCTTCCACCATGCTGATATCCATCGATACGTCGCCGGAGGCAAGCGCCGCCGCGTATTCCTCGCGGCCGATCTGCGAGGTGCAATTCAAAAGCTCCAGGCGCACCCCTGGAGTGCCTTTCACGACATCCGCGAGCGGTGCGAGTTCCACAGTGGGAACATGCATGAGCGGCGACTGGGTGCGCGGATCCTCCATCAAGAGCGCCAACTGCACAATCAGCCGGCGCTCCGTCGCCAGTTTCAAAAGCGCCGCGAACACCGGATCGTCCAGCTTGTACCCATGATAATTGGGTTGCAGACGGATTCCCGGCATCTTGTGCTCTTCGTGGCAGCGCCGCACGTCTTCCTGCCAATCGGGAAGTTTGGGATTCACCGTTCCAAACGGAATCAGCATGCCGTTACCGAAGCTATGGCACGTCTCTGCCAGGCGGTTATTTACTCCGGCAATATCCCGCTCGAGAATACCTTCGAAACTTCCGGCACAGGCTTGTTCAACTCCTGCGTCGTTCAGCTTCGCAACGAGCCGCGCCGGCTCATCGCCATTGAGCCGGCGGAACGGCCACTGGGACACGTACACGTTGGTATCGATCATCAAATCTTGTACCCTTTTTTGCGGAGGACCGGCGTCAATAATCGGCGCAGGTTGCCGCCCAGGATCAGCTTCTTGTCGGAATCGGGTATTTCCGCGCCTTCCACCTTGGCGATCTGCGAAGCAAAGCTCCGGCCGCCCACATCGCTACCATAGATCACCCGCTCCGCTCCCAACTCGCGCACGGCCATCTCAACGTATCCGTTTGTGGGGTCTGAACCGGCGAGGCCGCAGTAGACGTTCTGCGTGGAGCGGATGGCGCGAATTCCCAGCTCCCAGTTTCCGCCGGTGTGCGCGCAGACGATTTGGAGCTTGGGGTGGCGGCGGGCAAGTTCCACAACGTCGAACGGAGTGGATTCGGTAGGATGGTTTCCGAGCGCGTTCAACCATTCGTGCTGAAGAATGACAACATCATGGGCGATGGCCCACTCGGCGATCGGATCCATTCCCGGAACGTTGCAGCGGGCGTCGGCTTCGATCTCGCCAATCATCACCATGGGGCCGTCCCGGATGCAGCGATTGAGTTCCTGAATGCTGAATTCGGGGAGCGCCGGCGAGAGGTACACCGAACCGTAAGCCCGATCGGGAAAAGCCTTCACGGCGCGCATCACGCGGTCGTTCTCGAGGCGAAACTGCTCGGGCGGATTCGGGCGCTTATCATCAGAATAACCCTGCGAAAGAACCAGGCGCTCGACGCCGACGCGGTCCATGCACTTCACCAGGAACGCCATCCGTTCCTCGGGTGTATCGCCCGGGACCGCGCCGAGGTGGGAGTGTTGGTCCCAAATCCGCAGGTCGGTGCGAGGACCGCGATCTTCCGACACGCCAGCCCTAGCGAGCGCCAGCGCCCCGCCCGCTCCCACAGCTTTTATGAATGTCCGTCGGTTCAGCATATTCGTTGTGCCAAGCGCGCCTTGGAGTGCGGTAGCGCCAGCTTCCGCCGTATTGCTCAACTTCCACGGCGGCAGCTTCGCTGCCGCACTCCAGGCAATGTGTATCCATCAAGCAAACCTGTCATTGCCCGCCCTTCGCTGTCATCCTGAGCGGAGCGAAGGATCTGCAGTTCTGCGTTGAGGCGATCCAATGCAGATTCTTCGCTTCGCTCAGAATGACAGAGTTTCGAGAGAGCGAATCGAGGAATCCCGCCCTGCTTCGGGGAGAATCGACGAACAAGAACAGAGCGAGATTCCTCGCTTTGCTCGGAATGACAGCGAACCCTCAAAGTAGAGAAGCCTCCTGCCTTCTGCTCTCCGCCTTTCGCTTTCTGTCTACTCCACCGCCGCCTCCCCGAACCGAGGCCCGGCGTCAGTGTCCGATATTGTGGCACAAATCGCAGTTCACCGGAGCATTTCGCAGCTTATGACAATTCACGCAAGCCACCATGGATACTTCTTTCTCCTGCCAAAGCTGATCGCGCTTCGCGACATCGCCGTGGCACACCCCGCATTCAACGTGCGCGTCGAGGTGTTTCTGGTGACTGAAAAAGACAAAGTCAGGAAGCTTGTAAAGCGGCTTCCAGGCGATCAGCTGGTCGTCTGCCCTAAGCTTAATCAACTTCTGGATCTCAGGGCTATCGCGTTTGACCGTGGCATGGCAGGTCAGGCACTCCGCGGCGCCGGGGACCTGCATTTTGCCGCTGCTTCCCACCGTCTGGTGGCACGTGTCGCATTGGAATCCCGCCTGGATATGCCGGCGATGACTGAACGCAAGCGGTTGAGCAATCGGATTCGCCGGGGCCGGCAGCTCCTGCGGCTCACGGGCAGGGCTGGCACTGAGGCCTCGCGGGTAAGCGTCGGCACGCAGACGCGCCGGCCCTTGACCTTTGGGATACAGCGCGTAAGCCGCCAGAACGGTGGGGGCAGAGTTGTCGGGATTGAAGTAACCGCCTGGACCGATCGCGACCACCACAAATTGCTTTCCGGATTTTTCGCCCATATAGGTCATGGGCGTGGCGTGTGCGTTCGACTCGAGATTGTCCATCCACAGCTCCTTGCCGGTCTTCGCGTCAAATGCGCGGAAACGATGATCAACCGTCGCGCCAATAAAGATCAGTCCGCCCGCCGTGGCAATGGACCCGCCCAGGTTGTAGGTTCCCGTTTCGGGAACGCCGCGCGCCTCGAGCTCGTCCATCACGCCCAGCGGAACTTTCCAAGCCAGCTTGCCGGCCGCAAGGTCGATGGCGTTCAGGTCGCCCCAGGGAGGTTTCTGGCAGGGATAATGATGATCGTCCCAGAAGCGTGCATAATTTCCCCACTTGCTGCTGCGCAGGTAAGGCTCAGGGGAACCCGGCGGCTGGGGCTGCATCAGTCCCACAGCGCCCACTTCGCTCACATTCACAAAAAGGTAATCGAGCGTGGGGTCAAACGATGTGCCCGACCAGTTGCCTCCCCCGAGTGTGCCCGGGATCTCGATTGTCAATTTCGCGAGGCCCCAGGGATTGAAGATCCTGCCGGGCAGTGATTCGGCGAAATTATCGAGGCAGTATTTTCGAGACTCCGGCGTGACGTTCGTAATATCGTCCAGCGTGACGGACGTGCGGGACAGTTGCATCGACTCAATGGGAAATGGCTGAGTCGGCCAGGTCGCTTCCCCCGGCACCTGGGACGGCGCGACCGGACGCTCCTCGACCGGAAACAGGGGCTTCCCGGTGAGCCGGTCGAGCACATAAACAAACCCCATTTTGGTGACTTCCGCCACGGCCGGAATCTCTTTGCCGTTGCGGCGCACCATGACCAGGTCCGGCGGCGCACAGGCATCGTAATCCCAGATATCGTGGTGCACCATCTGGAAGTACCAACGAAGCTTCCCGGTCGCCGCATCAAGCGCCACGAGTGAATTGCCAAACAGCCCCGCACCTTTGCGATCCGCGCCGTAGAAGTCGTAAGAAGGCGAGCCGATGGGCAAGAAAACCATGCCGCGATCGGTGTCCACGGTCATGACGGACCACACGTTCGTGCCTGAGCGGTCTTGCCAGGAATCATCTACCCAAGTCTCGTGTCCTGTCTCGTCGACCCGAGGAACAGTGTGGAATCGCCATGCCAACTTTCCCGTGCGCACATCGAAGGCGCGAACATCACCGCTCGGCCCTTTGGAGGGGTATTCCTGGATCTGCGATCCTGTGATCACAAGATCCTTGTAGATCGCGGGCGGCGATGTCGCGTTGTATTGAGCACGCGGGAATTTGTCCGCGACACCGACGCGCAGGTTGATCGATCCTGCATCGCCGAAGCCCCGGCACGGCCTGCCCGATTGGGGATCGAGAGCAATAAGCCGCGCGTCCACGGTCACGTAGAAAAGGCGCTTGTCAAGCTCGGGATTTTCCGGCCCGCACGACAGGCTCGACTGGCCCTCCCAATAGGCGGCGCCGCGACTGGGGTTGGGACGCCTGGTGCCGCTCTCCTTGGGATCAGGATCGAACACCCAGATCTGTTTTCCGGTTTCGGCGTCCACCGCGATGGCCTGGCTGGTCGAGGTCGTGAAATAGAGGACGCCGCGAACCATTAAGGGCGTGGCCTCAAACGCCGCAATGCCGCTGTTCGGAGTCGGCGGAATCACGTACGTCCAAGCCCGCTGCAGGAGTTGAACGTTGGCAGTAGTGATCTGCTTCAGGGCGGAGAAGCGGCTGCCCCCGGGATCGTGGCCGTAATTCCTCCACTCAGTTTCCGCGGAACCGGGCGGGTGCTGCGCGAAGGCAGCGCTCGCGGCGAAGAGCATTAATGCCAGCAGAGTTTTCATGCTCAATAAGAAACCAGTCTTATGATCTGACGGAAAATTCTAAACTCTGTCATCCTGAGCGAAGCGAAGGATCTCTGCAGTCGTGTGTTATTTCATCGATCTACAATCAAGTGCAGATATCCTTCGCTTCGCTCAGGATGACAGCGGTTGATTTACGTTGTTGCTCGGCGCTTGGTTTATATTGTTGCTCGATGCTTGATTTTCATTTTTGCTCGCCCTTCCCCGGCAATCCAAAGGAGAGGATGTTCGGGCCGACGGCAATTGCCACGAACTGCTTGCCGCCCACCGCGTACGTCATGGGCGAAGTCTTGTTGTCGGAGCCCGTAGCGAAGTGCCACAAGGTTTCGCCGGTTGATGCGTTCATCGCTTCAAAGTCGCCGGAAGGATCGCCATAGAAGAGCAAACCGCCGGCAGTCGCCAGCACTCCTGCGTCCCGCTTACCTTCCACCGGCCCGATCTCGAGCTTCTCCCAAGCCACCTTGCCGGTGTCGATGTCGAGCGCGCGCAGATACTTCTGGGCGGGCTCTAACTTCGGAGGCTTCTGCCTCCAATCCTCTGCTTTAGGGTTGAGCGTGCACTTCTCGAGCGCGACCACGAAATAGAGCCGAGACTTCGGGTCGAAGGCAGTGGCGTTCCAGTTGGTTGCGGTGTCCGGGCAACTCAGGGCGCCTTCTTTCTGAAGTTCGGGGCGCCCATCCGCTCCAATGCCCCTTGCCCACGTCAGTTTCTTTACGAAAGGTTTCGCCAGCAGCACCTGTCCGTTCGTCCGGTCGAGCACATAGAAGAAGCCGTTGCGATTGGCAAACAGCATCAGCTTGCGGTCCTGCCCCCGGAAGCGAGTATCCACCAGAACCGGCGGCTGGTTGGCGTCCTGGTCCTTGAGATCGTGAGGAGTGAATTGGTAGTACCACTTCATCTTGCCGGTCGCAGGATTGAGCGCGAGGATCGAGTTCGTGTAGAGATTATCCCCCGGGCGGTCTCGGTCGTCGCCGTTCGGCCACGGATTGCCGGCCGGCCAATAAAGCGTGTCGGTTTCGGGATCGTACGATCCCGTTATCCAGGTGGCTCCGCCTCCCATGGCCGGTTCCTTCGGCCCCCACGTCTCGATGCCCGGCTCGCCGCGCGCGGGGATGGTCCAGGTTCGCCAGGCGCGCTCGCCCGTATTGGCTTTGAATGCCGCGACGAAGCCACGAATGCCCCAATCGCCTCCCGAGACGCCCGCTACGACCATATCCTCGACGATCAGCGGCGCCACCGTCCCGCCATAGTGCTGAGGCTCATCGGTCATCGTCTGTTCCCACACAGGCCTGCCGGTGATGCGATTCAAGGCAACCAGGTGGACGTTGTCGGTAACAAAGAAGACCTTGTCTCCGAGAATTGCCGCGCCGCGATTGGTGCCGAGCGCCGCGTCGCCCACAACGTCCGGCGAGCGCTTGCGCCTGTATTCCCAGATCTCGCGCCCGCTCACGGCGTCCAGCGCGTAAACGGAACTGGGGCCGGTGATATACATCACGCCATCGGCCTCGAGCGGCGTCACCTCCAAACCGAAGTACTCGTAATTCTGCACGAAGTAAGGCGTGTCAGGAACAATGTTCTTCCAGAGCGGCACGGTGAAGATCCACTTGAGCTCGAGCCGGCCGGCGTTCGAAGCATTGATTTGGGTCAACTCGCTGTAACGGTTAGCGTCGAGCGTTCCGTTGTAAGCCAGCCAGTCGCCGAGCCTGGGATGTAAAATGCGCTCGAAGTCGATCTCATCTGTGCCGGCGGGTGGAGTCGCATCCACCCCTCCCGGCTTCACGCCGCTCAGCCCACCGAGGTACGCCACGAGGTCTTGCAATTCGGCAGGTGAGGCATGGACAGCGGACATAGGCGATCCCGACTCCTCCAGGATCGAGGCGAGGTCGCCTTCCTCGAGCAGGTGCAACTTTCCCTCGAAGTCTTCGACCCGAATGTCGAAGTTGCTCCGGCTGCGTGCGAAGCCGCGGAGTGAGCTTCCGTCTCTTAACTTGACGGTGACCAGTTGATAGCCGGGGGTGACGTCCGCCGCGGGGTCTTTTAATGCCGATGTGATTTCTTCGACGGTTCTCTCGTTGCCGAGATTCGACAGATCCGGACCGATCGGCTTCCCCCGTCCCGCTACCATATGGCAGGAACCGCATTCTCCCTTCCCGAAGAAGAATTGTTCGCCGGCTCGCGGGTTGCCGGGCAATGTCCCCTGTGCCGCCGGCGCGTTCAAAGAGGTCACAAACGTGACGAGCGCATTCAGGTCGTCGGACGGAAGATCGAAGGCCGGCATTCCCGCGCTCCGAACGCCGTTCTTGATGATGTTCTCAATCCGGCGCGCGGACATCTCGCGGATTTGATGGTTATCCTTGAGCGCCGGCCCCTGGTCGGTTCCTAAAAATTCCGCGCCATGGCAGCCCGCACAGTTTTGCGAGTACAGCTGCAGTGCGCGAGCCTGGTGCGGCGTGCCGGACGCGGGACCCTGCGCGCTCAGGTTACTAAAAGCCACGAGGGCCAATACAGATGCGATTATGCGAGGAATGCGCTCCCCCCCTGATCTCCAGTGAGTATTCGGTTGAATCAATCTCCCCGTAGACGCATTTTTATTACGCCCATCCTCGGACTTTGTCAAGCTGCCGACGGAAGGATTCGCGCTCCCAGGGAATCGATTTCGTGATAGCCCGTTCTCCCAGTAACGAGAATATTGTAGCAGGTGGGGAGTTACTTATTGCACGCATCGCCGCAAAATCCGCTATTATCTATCTCTGCAGGGACTACCGTCTGAATACGGGTTCAGCATGGAGAAAATTAAACGCCGCGAATTTCTGACGACCGCCGCCGCTGGGTTAGGCTGCGCCCCCGCAATTCTGAAGGCCAGCGCGCCGCGCAGCACAGACGTGCGGGTTGAAACCGTAACTATCGAATTCAAAGAATACCAGTATCGCGTTCCCATCAAGTTCGGGGGTATGGTTTCATCGCACGTGGTTCTCCTGAATGTGAACTGCACGTTGCGATCGCGCGCCGGCAAGGGTTCGCACGGCTTCGGTTCGATGCCGCTCGGGAACACCTGGTCGTTTCCCTCCCGAGTTCTTTCTTTCAGCGCCACGCAGAATGCAATGAATACGCTGGCCGGACGCATTTCCAAGCTGACGCAGGACTTTAAAGAGTACGGCCATCCCATCGAACTCAATTGGTCGCTCGAGCCCCAATACCTGAAGGCGGCCGAGGCCGTCACGCAGGAGCAAAAGCTGGCCGAGCCCATTCCCAAGCTATGCACCCTAGTGACGGCGAGCGCGTTCGACGCGGCCGTCCATGACGCCTACGGCAAATTGCATGGGCTGAACTGCTACCACACCTACGGCCCCGGGTTCATGAACCGCGATCTTTCGTATTATCTAGGTGAGGATTACAAAGGTGAGTATCCGGAAAAGTACGTCTTGAAAGAACCCAAGCCGCGGATGCCGATGTACCACCTGGTTTCGGCGATCGATCCGCTGGTGGATTCGGATATTAAGCAGCGCGTGAACGACGGCTTGCCGGAAACGCTTCCCGAATGGATCAACTACAATGGGCTGACCCATTTCAAAATCAAACTGGACGGCGACGATTTGAAATGGGATTCCGAGCGCGTGTTCCGCGTGGACCGGGTGGTGACGGAGACCGAGCAAAAGCGCCGGGTAACGAACTGGGTTTACTCTCTGGATTTCAACGAGCGCTGCCCTAACGTGCAGTATCTCGTCGATTTTCTGCATCGGGTCAAGGATCAGTCGCCGGGTGGTTTTGCGCGGATTCAGTACGTCGAGCAGCCCACCGCGCGCGATCTCGACACGCATCGACAGAACGTGATGTTCGAGGCCGCCAAGCTGAAACCGGTCGTCATCGATGAATCGTTGACCGACCTCCACGCGCTGAAACTCTCTCGCGAGATGGGTTACACCGGCGCCGCGCTCAAAGCCTGCAAGGGCCAAAGCAACATGATGATCCTGGTTCCTTACATGGAAAAGAACAA
>Ga0335078_10019415_pt1 | contig 10105 bp, 6 predicted proteins | sample Lox_Sample_32_FD_206711 | JGI IMG/M metagenome (GOLD analysis project Ga0335078, IMG submission 206711) | Soil microbial communities from Loxahatchee National Wildlife Refuge, Florida, United States - Lox_Sample_3.2 | ecosystem: Environmental > Terrestrial > Soil > Wetlands | place: USA: Florida...
CGCCTTGCACAAAGGGCGCGGCTTCATTTTTGCGTGCGCGGACGGAATCCCCATGAGCGACAACGAAGACCCGCTTGCGCGGATTCGCGGTGAAATTCCGCGGTTTGCGCCGAATTTCAGCGTCTACCTTCTGCAGCCCGATCTGATATGCCTTTATTCCGAAGATCGAAAATTTTTGCTGCACGGGGAGATCTATGGCGCGCTGGCCGCAGCGATCGCCAAAGGCGGAAAAAGCTTTCAACAGCTCGCTCGCGAGCTCGAGAAGTCTTATCCGCCCGAGAGAATTTCCGCCGCCTTCAGGCGGATGCTGGAGCGTCGCTACATCCTCCCCTCTTCTCGCGGGTCTAATGGCCTGGCGGCCGCCTATTGGACGAGCCTTGGCTTTGGGCCAGAGGCCGCGGCAAGAAATCTTAGAGGCTGCGGCGTGCGTCTGCGCTCGCTCGACGTCGAGGGCTCGGCGGAGCTCGAGGACGCCCTTGGCGAACTGGGCGTGCGCATCGTCAAGCGCAACGCCGCGCTCACGGTCGTGCTGGTCAACGACTATCTCGACCCGCGCCTGGAGGAGCTAAACGAGCAATTTCTCGCGGCGAAGACGCCCTGGGCGCTGGTTCATCCATCGGGCATTTTCCCGCTCGTGGGGCCGGTGTTTCGGCCGGGGGAAACCGCTTGCTGGTCGTGCCTCGCCGACCGCATGCGGCGCAACCGCGAAGTCCGGGCGCTGCTCGACCGCAAGGAGGCCCGCCGCCTGACCTTATCGCCGCTGGCGCGAAGCCCGCTCGGTCGCAGCGGCCTCGAACTCGCCGCCATCGAGCTCGCCAAGGCGATCGCCACCGATTTCAGGACGCCGCTGACCGATCACATCGTGAGCCTCGACTTGCTCGGCGCGGACATCGCGAAGCACTATGTCGGACGTCGCCCGCAATGTCCCGCCTGCGGCGTCAAAAAGCTGCGCGATCCGCGCCGGTCGCCTGCGCCGATCGAACTCGGCGCGAACGACCATTTGGTGATGACGAGCGGCGGCTATCGCAGCGTCTCGCCCGCGGCGACCGTCGCGCGCTTTCGCAAGCAGGTGAGCCCGTTGACGGGCGTCGTCTCACGGCTCGAACGCATCGAAGCTGACCTGCCTCTCAACACCAACTTTTACGCCCAGCACAATTTTTCGGGGCTGGCCGAAACGGTCGGCGAGCTGCGCGCCGGCATGCAGAGCGGCAGCTTCGGCAAGGGCAGCACGGCGGAGCAGGGCGAAGCCAGCGCGCTCATGGAGGCGATCGAGCGCTATTCCGGCATTTTTCAGGGCGACGAGATCAGGGCCAAGCGCAGCTTTCTCGATTTCTCGCCGGGCGACGCCATTGCGCCCAACGACGTGCTGCTGTTTTCGGACGCCCAATTGCGGCGCGGCGCCGAGCCGGGCGCCCAGGACGACGTCGAGGCGAACCCTGCGTTCTTTGACGAGACGGCGAAGATCGACTGGTCTCCGGTTTGGTCCTTGCGCGACGAGCGCTTCAAGCATCTGCCGACGAGCCTTCTGTATTTCTTTTATCGCGGTCCCGCCGCCTTTTCCGCGGATTCCAATGGCTGCGCGGCCGGCAACACGATCGCGGAGGCGATCGTGCAAGGGTTTTTGGAGCTCGTCGAGCGCGACGCTTATGCGATCTGGTGGTACAATCGTCTGCACCGTCCCGAGCTCGATTTGAGCCGCTTCGAGGACACCTACGTGCGCGAGTTTCGCAAGGAGCTCGCCGATATTGGACGAAAGCTGTGGGTGCTCGACATCACGAGCGATCTGGGCGTGCCGACCTATATCGCGATCACGCACTGGCTCAAGGACGGGCGGGAGAACGTCGAATTCGGCTCCGGCGCGCATTTCGACGCGCGCATCGCGCTGTTGCGCGCGCTGACCGAGCTCAATCAATTCTTATCGCTCGGGCTGATGGGCGGCGGAAGCGGCGACAAGTCGAGCCTCGACGGCGTGACGCCGCTGCGGTTGCAGGACTATCCCTACCTCACGCCGAACGGAAACGGGCTTGTGCAGCCGGACCTCGACGTAAAATTCGGCGCGCTCCACACGCATGAGCAGGTTGCGGCCTGCGTCGCGCTCGCTAGGCAAGCCGGCCATGACGTCCTCGTGCTCGACCAGACTCGTCCGGACATTGGCGTTCCTGTCGTGCGGGTCGTCGCTCCGGGCTTGCGGCATTTCTATCGACGCTTCGGACCCGGGCGCCTGTATGACGTTCCCGTGAGATCCGGATGGCTCGACGCAGCGCGCAAGGAAGCCGAGCTCAATCCGATCCATCCGCATAGCTGAGCGCGAGACGGCGTTGCGCGCATCCGACCCGAAGAAAGCGCGCGCCAAGAAAGCTCGGCGTAACGCGGACGTGCTCGTCGTCAAGCTGAACGACCACGCTGCTCTCGAAGCGTGCGCGACCGGCGAAATCGTCGCCTACGCGCAGGGCCATTCCGTGAGCCTCGGCGCCTTCGGCGACGACGCCGCCAGCTGGTTGAAGAAGCTCAGCGCCGGCCTCCCAACCGCCGCAGCCGCCGCCGGCGATAAGCTCTCGAAATTGCTGATCGGACGGCTTGCGACCCGCGGTCTGCTCGAATTCAAGCTCAGCGCGTCCTCCGGCGAGGAGCTCGCCGTCGTCGAGCCGCAGGTCGCGGATTACTGGCCGCAAACGCCAGCGCTTCGCGACGCGGATCGGCTCGTTCTGTCACGCTTCGCCTATCTGCGGCGACGCGGCGTCGACATGGTCTTGGAATCGCCGCGCGCCGGCGCCTTGTTCAGGCTCCGCGATCCAAACATCGCCTCGCTTTTGGCCTCTCTCGCAACGCCGCGGCGGGTCAAGGAGCTGCGCCGCTGCGAGCATTTTCCCGGCGCCTCGCTGCTCGCTTTGCTGCTGCATAGCGAGCTGCTCGTGAAGTCCGATGTCGCCGAGGGTACGGCGCTACGTCGGGACGAAGGCGACGAGCAGCTCGTTCTCTGGGACTTTCACGATCTGTTGTTTCACGCGCGCAGCACCGAAGGGCGCCACGCCAATCCGCTCGGCGGCGCCTATCCGCATGTCGGCGCGATCGCGCCCTTGCCTGCCGTAAGGCCGAGCTGGAGCGGCAAGAAGATCGAGCTGCCCGAACCGCAGGCGCTCTCGATCTTTGCGGAGCTTCTGCGCCGGCGCCGCTCGGCGCGCAGCTTCGACGACGACCGCCCCATCACGCTTCAAGAGATCTCGACCTTTCTCGACCGCAGCGCACGCGTTCTCTCGCGCTGGAGCGATCCCTCCACGGAGGACGGCGGCCACACCTCGCGGCCCTATCCGACGGCCGGCGCGGCCTATGAGCTCGAGCTCTACCTCGCCGTCGCGCGATGCGGAGGGCTCGAGCGTGGTTTCTATCACTACGACGCGGGCGCCCACGCGCTGGCGCGAATACAAGCCCAGGAGAGCGATTTCGAAAGCTTGATGGCGCAATCGGCGCAGGCCATGGGCGTCGCCGCTCCTCCCCAGATCTTGATCGTCGCCGCCGCGCGTTTCGGGCGCATCTCCTGGAAATACAGCGCAATCGCCTATTCCTTGATCATGAAGGACGTCGGCGCCCTGTCGCAGACCCTTTACCTTACGGCGACGGACATGCAGCTCGGCGGCTGCGCCATCGGCATATCGAACATCGACCTTTTCGCGCGCATGACGGGAATCGACTTCCACGTCGAGGGCGCGGTCGGTCAATTCGCGCTCGGGCGCGGCGTGAAATAGCCGACCGGCTTGACCGGGCGGCGTTCGAGCAGCGCGAAAGTCGCGCCTTGCGAATCCGCGCAATGGAGAATGCAGGCGCCGCCGGGAGCCTCGATCGGCCCGTAATAGATCGCGCCGCCTGCGGCCTCGACGCGACGCGCCGCGGCGTCGATGTCGTCGACGTTGAAATAATAGAGCCAAAACGGGTGCGGTAGCATCGGCGGCTTGGTGAACATGCCGCCGATCGTCTGCGCGCCGAAGGCGAAGCTCTGATAAGCGCCCATGAAGCCTTCTTGCCGTTCAGCTTTGCGCCAGCCGAGCAGCGCAGAATAGAAGGCGAAGGCCGTCTCATGATCCGCGGCGAGCAATTCGTGCCATCCCACGCGCCCTGGAGCGGTGAGGTCGATGGCCGCCTCCTGCGACGGCTGAATCCTCTCGATCAGCCCGAGCGTCGCCCCCTGCGGATCGGCGATGATCGAAAAGCGGCTGACCCCAGGGACTTCCGTCGGCGGGACATAGACCGCGCCGCCGAGCCGCCTCGTCGTCAGGACGGCGGCGTCTAGAGCGCGGCTTGCGAAAATGTGGGGAATCGGTTTTTCGCTCGAAGCGCGCTCTCTCTTTTTGGAACCGATCACCTTTTCCGCATTTGAGCGATTCCGCTCAAACGCAGCGTGATCTACGTCGTCGACGCCGACATATCCCAACCAATGCGGCGAGGCGCCGGCTTCTTCGGGCAACGGCATGAGGCCGGCGACGGGAGTCTCGCCGGCGGTAAGCAGGCTGTATGGCCGGCCGCCCTGCGAGACCTTCCGCGCGGCCCAACCGAGGATTTGGGCGTAGAAAGCCTTGGCGTCGCCCCCGTCCTTTGTCGCGAGCTCGTACCAGACGAATTTGCCGTGAGCCGAAGTCATTGTCGGGAGCCATTCTTTTCCGTGAGAATACCGACTTCGCGACAAAAAAGCCGTCAAATGTGGACTGTCGAGCCGGAATATTCTCACGGTCGAGGGTTCCGCCGCCTTGTCCGCCGCTGGGCGCGCGGAGGCCGCCGCGGAGCTTCCGGCCCCGGAAAAAGTGCTATATCAGGCGCGAGAGGGCGGCTGGCGAAAAAGCGGAAATCGGTCTTTCGCTCGGAGCGCGCTCAAACTTTTTAGAATCGATCACGTTTTCCGCCTTTAAGCGATTCCCGCTTAAACGCTGCGTGATCTCGTCGCCCCGCGCCGCGCGCGGCGCCAGCTGAGGCCTTTCGCCCATGTGGCGCGCCTATCTCGAAACCGCGCTTCTCTTCGCGCTTCCCTTCTTCCTTTACGTCGCCTTCCATCTCATGCTGTTGCGCTGGCCTTTCGTCGCGTCGCTGTGGACGCGCGGCCGGGTTTCGAGTCTCGCCATCGCCGGCCTCGCGCTCGCGGTCATCGGAATGCTGGCGCTCGGACTCGGCCCGCGTGAGAAGGGCGCCTATGTTCCGGCGCATATCGAGAACGGCCGACTCGTTCCGGGACATTTCGAGTGAAGGAGCTCGACGCGCTTCTTTCCGAGCCCAGGCTCGCACGCCTCTTCGCCGCGCTCGAAGCGACCGGGTGCGAAACCCGGATCGTCGGCGGCGCCGTGCGCGACGCTTTGCTCGGGATCACTCCCCAGGAAGTGGATCTCGCGACTCCCGCTCATCCGGAAGCGGTCATGATCGCGGCTGAGCGCGCCGGCTTCAAGGTGGCGCCGATCGGCCTCGATCACGGCACGGTCACGATCGTCGTCGACGGCGAGCCCTTCGAAGTCACGACGCTGCGCGAGGACGTCGAGACCTATGGCCGCGCCGCCAAGGTGCGCTTCGGCGCCGATTTCGAACGCGACGCGTTGCGGCGAGACTTCACCGTCAACGCCCTGTCGCTCACGCCCGACGGCGTCCTGCACGACTATGCCGGCGGTCGCGAGGACCTTGCGGCGCGGCGGATCCGTTTCATCGGCGATCCGGCGAAACGCATCGCCGAAGATTATCTGCGCATCCTTCGCTTCTTTCGCTTTCACGCGACGATCGGCGAAGGGCCGATCGATCGCGACGGCCTCCACGCGGCGATCCTGGCGCGCGCGAACCTCGCCATTCTGTCGCGCGAGCGCGTCGGCGCCGAGCTCCTAAAGCTTCTCGCTGCGCGCGGCGCCCCGGCGACGGTGCGGATCATGTGCGAGACCGGCGTCCTCGAGGCGCTGCTGGGCTTAGGCTTTCCGGCGCGGCTCGAACGGCTCGCGGCGATCGAGGCGGCGCGAAAGGCGCGGCCCGACCCGGTTCTGCGTCTTGCAGCGCTCGCCGTGCTCATCAAAGAGGACGCCGAGCGCGTGCGCGTCTCTCTGCGGCTTTCGAACGGCGAGCATGCGCGGCTTTCGCGCATGGGGCGCCAGTGCGAAGAGCGCCACGGAATTGACGCTCCGTTCACGCGTCAGGAGCTGCTGGAGCTCGCTTTTCATGAAGGCCGCCGCGGCGCTCTGGACGCGCTCGCTTTGCTGCAGGCCGAGAGCGGCGCGGGCGGCGAGGACGCGCGCTGGCGCGAGGCTTTAGATTTCCTCGAGTCATCAGAGCCGCCCGTTTTTCCGCTGAAAGCCGGCGATCTGATGCGACGCGGCGTCGCTCCGGGCCGCGAGCTCGGGGCCATTTTGAAGCGGCTTCAAGCCGATTGGATTCGCGCCGGTTTCCCGAGCGACCCGCGAAAACTCGTCGAGCTCATCGAGCAGGCGACCGCGCAAGGCCGGCAGGACCGATCGGGATGACCGATCAATCTGTTGAAAACCCTGCTTTTTCAGTGACAGCGAGCGCGCCGCGCCGGCCCGGCTTGCAAAAAGACCCAAAAACGGGTGCAAATCGCGCCGAGGCCATGGAATCTGGGGTCGATCACGATTCGCGCCGACGCAGCGCGATCCAAGAAAGCGCGCCTCGATGACTGAGCTGACCTCTTCCCGCGGACCGCAGCCCGGCCCAGGCCCGACGCCGGCGCGCCCTGGCCCGGAGGGCCTTCCGCCCAGCGGCGAGCCGAGGCCTTCCGGGGGCCTTGGAGCGCGTCTCGCCTCGCTCTTTTGGGGACAGGAAGAGGCGCCCAGAGGAAAGACGGGCTTCGCCCTTTCACGCGCCGAGGTCGCGCGGCTCGCTTTCCTCGTGACGATCCCGGTGCTGTGCTGGGTCTTCTATACGACCTCGAGCGGCATGATCGACGTGATGCGACGCGACCCCGGCGATCCGATCGGCGTCATCGGCACGCTGATCGGCACGACGGCCATTCTGACCATGCTCGCCGCGACGTCCTGGTCGCTCGGCGCCGATCTCGGCGCCCTGATCGCGCGCCAGCAGTTTCTGGGCGAGAGGGTCGTGCTCAAGACGGCGATCACGGGCCTCGTCTACGTCTTCGTCTTCTCGATCTCGGCGTTCTTCTCCTTCACTTACTATTACAACAACATCTTCGGCCTTTCGTCGAAGCGCCTCGCGGCGCAATTGCAGCCCATGGAGATCGCCGCCGAGTCGCTTTTGCCCGCGCAAAAAGACATTGAGGAAAATTACGACGCCGAGAGTCAGCGCATCGTCTCGACGCCGTCCATGCGCGCCTATCTCGAGCGGATCGACGCGCTGACGCGCGCGGCGGCGAACGCCGGCCCGGCGCTGCGCGACAATGCGCGCAAGGCGCAGGAAGAGCTGCAGCGCCAAGCGGCGATCGCCGCCCAAAAGACCGCGGCCGACATCGCCGAGGCGCAGACGGCGCGCCGCCAGATCGGCGAGTCGGAGGCTAAAATCGCCGCGCTCGATCGCACGATCGCCGAGCTCGAGCCGATCATCAAGGCCAAGGAAGAGCAGATCGCCGCGCTGTCGGGCACGGAACGCAAGGAGGAGCAGCTCGCCGTCGACGCCTCGAAGGGGCTCGACAATCTTGGCGCCGCCTGCGGCCCCAACTGCATGTCGCATCGCGGCGCCGCCGAAGCCGCGCGCAGGCGCGCCGCCACGATCCGGCAGACGCTCAGCGCTCCCGCGAGCGAACGCGATCATGCGATCAAGCAGCGCGATCTTCTCGAAGCGAGCCTCGTCACGCTGCGCCAGCAGGAGGAGAGCGCGCGCGCCAAGCGCCCGGCGACGCTGGAAATGAAGATCGAGACGCCGCCGGATCTCTCGGCGGCCGTCGCCGCGCTCTCGCAGGCCGGCGTCGATATCCGCGTCAATCCGACGACGCAGCGGATTCGCGAGGCGAAGCCCGCCTGCCTGCTGCTGCTCGGCGCGACGCGCGAAACGCGCGTTCTCCCGGCCATCGTCCCCAATGATTTCGACTGCGAGCCACAGGGACGCGAGGCGCTCGATCTTCTCGCGGCGCGCGACGAGGTGATCGCGGCGCGCGCCTTCTTCGCGCAGAAATGCGCGCTCGACGGCGAGCTGCGCAACGACATGCAGGCGATCGTCGCGCGCATGCGCGCGGGCGGCGACGCGGCGAGCGCGTCGTCCGGCGTCAACGAAGCCAAGCAGCGCGTCGACGCCTGCGTCGTCGCGGCCAAGGCCGCCGGCCTCACCGAGGCGCAAGTGCAGGACCTCCTCAAGCGCAGCGACCGCTTCCTTCAGACTCGCAGTCTGGAGCGAAACCGCTTCGAGCTCGCGCGCGAAGCCTTCATGAAGCTGACGCCCGACGCGACGATGGCGCTCGGCGTCGCGATCGCGCAGGACGCCTTCATGTTCGTCATGAAGCTCTTGTCCGAGATCTTGAAGCGCGAGACGAAAGTTCGCGAGCGCGCGCCGCTCCCCATCTCGATGGACGTGACAGACAATGAAGAAGACGACTGGGACACGCGCGTGCTCAAGGCGCTGCTGCGGCGGGCGAAGCCCTATCACGGCGCGATGAGCCTGCTCGACGTTCATGTTCCCGAGATCGAGGCGCTTCCCGACGAGGTGCGCGACAATCTCTTGGGGCTGCTCAACCGGCTCGTGCGCGCCGGCCACGCCTATGTCGATCGCAAAGGCGAATATATTCTCGACGACCGGACGCTGATCGAAGCCGAGTCGCGGCTCGAAGCAGCGCTTAAACGCCAGCGGCTGCTGGCGGCCACAGTCGGCGCGCCTGGCCGCTTCTCGGCGCTCTCAGGCTTCGCCGAGGACAGCGACGGCGTCTGGCGGCGCGGTCGCGGCGCGCTCGCGCGCTACATCCTCCCCTCCCCGCTCACGCCCGTCGCCGCGGCGGTCGAGAGCGAGGAGTGATGCGGCTTCCGGTTGCTTCCCGAGGGAGCGGCGCCTGGCGCGAAGCTCGTCAAGGGGCGTTCCGCGCCTGCTCCGCTCCGCTTCGCCCCTTCGGGTGACGAGCGGTCGCGCAAGTCGCAAACCGTCATCCATGTCCCTTTGGTGAGCTTTGCGCGCAAAGCGCGGCAAAAGTCACCAAAGGGAGATGAATGCTCTTCGCCCCATTTGGCGGCGGCGGTCAGCCGAAGGCCCGGAGCGCAGCGAAGGAACCGCATAGCCCGTCATACAGGCTATGCGGTTTGACGGACGCCGCCGCATGGGGCAATCCCCGAACTGATCACCCCAACGCGGATGACGCGGCGCCGAACTCATCGCTCCACCGTCAGTAATTGACCGTGCAGGTTGAAACCTCGCCCTCCGACCTTGCGCCCATCGCCGGCACATTGCAGCTCGCGTGGCCGACCGCATTGTGCTTGCCCTTCTTATAGGTGAACTCCCCCTGCACAGGGCCGGGAATGTCGGCGTTGGGAAAATATTTGGCGATGAAGGCGTCGGCCTTCTTGCCCTTGAGATGCACGGGCGCCGCAAGCGCCGGAGCGGCGAAAAGCCCGCAGAGCGTCAGCGACAGCAATAATTTTTTCATTTCGATCACCGTGATCTTGCGCGACGCGGCCGCTGCGCCGCTCTGGAATAGATACAGAAGCTTTCATTCATAAGTCGCGATCCTCCGGATGGTTCCGGGCTTGGAATGGCGGCGAGGGCTTTCTGACGGGCTTGCCGACGCCCCGGTGGTTTTCACGGGGTTGACGCCCGCCTGGGCTGCCCTAACTCCTTGTAGTCAGCGTTCCCAAAAAGAGTGCTGACGTCAGTGTTCGCAAAGCGAACGCTGAGCGACCGACCCACGCGCGGGGTTCTTGCGGGAATCTCCTCCACGTGGGCCGCGCCGTGTCGAGAGCGATTTTGCGCAAAAGTTGACTGACTTTTGCGATCAGAATTCGCTCCAACGTTTCGATTTGGCGCGATTCCTCATCGCTCGAACGATTCCGGTCGAGCGGGAAGCGCGCTAGAGTGTTTCCGAGAGTGACTGAATCGGGAGGGGATTCCCTTTTTTAGCGCGATCTGATTCAAGCTGCCGTCCGGGATTCGGAGGCCGGGAGCCATGGCGCGATCCTATTCGAATGATCTTCGCGAGCGTGTC
>Ga0335078_10019416_pt1 | contig 10105 bp, 6 predicted proteins | sample Lox_Sample_32_FD_206711 | JGI IMG/M metagenome (GOLD analysis project Ga0335078, IMG submission 206711) | Soil microbial communities from Loxahatchee National Wildlife Refuge, Florida, United States - Lox_Sample_3.2 | ecosystem: Environmental > Terrestrial > Soil > Wetlands | place: USA: Florida...
CACCTGCCCTTTCGCGCGCGGCTACTATGATCGCCGCCGAAAAGCCATGCGCGTGGCGTTGGAGCGAGAGGAAATCACTCGGCCGGCGCTGGAGGCGATCAGCCGGGAGCACCAGGTCTGCCCGTTCGAGCTTTCGCTGGACCTGTCGTCCTGGGTGGAGGTGGTGGTGTGTGATTACAACTATGTGTTCGACCCGCAGGTCTATCTGCGACGCCACTTCGCGGAAGAGGGGGGCGATTATGCCTTACTCGTGGACGAAGCGCACAACCTGGTGGACCGGGCCCGGGAGATGTTCTCCGCCGACCTTGAGACGCGCGAGATTCAGGAGGTGCGCCGGTCGTTGAAGCAAGCCGTGCCGCGCTGCGCGAAAGCGTTGACGCGTCTGACGTCGGCGCTACGCAAGCTGGGCGGCGCAGTGCCCGAGCCCTCCGGGCCTTTCGCCGAGCTGGATCTCTTTTCTCCCCAAAGCGGAGCCGGCGTTTCGCCTGCTCGCGACCGCGAGATCGCTGCGGTTGAAGCAAGAAGCCTTGGAAAAAAGGGCCTCCTGTCCCCTGCCCTCTCCTCCAAAGGAGGAGAGGGGGAAGGCGCCAAAGGGTTCGATGAATCGCTGAATGCGATGGCGGTGCGTCGTGAGGCTTCCCCTCGCGCCACGCGCGAGTTCCCGGCGGAACTGCTGGAGCCGCTTGACGAAGCGCTCAAGCAGGCGGAAGCGTGGCTGGGGCGGAACCAGCCGGCGGAGTTTCGCGAGAGACTTCTTGAACTCTATTTCCGGCTGCGCTCGTTTCGACGCACGGTTGAGCTGTATGACGAGCGGTTCTGCACAATCATCGAGTCTGACAGGTCGGTCCGGGTCAGACTGTTTTGCCTGGACCCTTCTTTCCTTCTGCGGCAGGCGCTGGCGCGGGGCAAGGCGCCGGTCTTCTTCTCGGCGACGCTGACACCGATGGACTACTACCTGACGTTGCTGGGCGGTAGCCCGGAGGATCCCCGGCTGCAACTGGCGTCGCCCTTCCCGCGGGAGCACCTGGCGGTGCTGGTGCAGGAGCGCATCCGCACGCAGCTCAGGGCGCGCGCGGGGAGCCTGCCGGAGGTCGTGGGGGCAATAGCGTCGCTGGTGGAGGGACGGCCAGGCAACTACCTGGTTTACCTTCCTTCGTATCAATACCTGGCAGTCGTGCAGGAGCGGTTCCATGCGCTCCACCCGACGGTGCCAATCCTCGTGCAGCGTGCGGGTATGAGCGAGGCCGAGCGCGAGGCATTCCTGGCCGCATTCGCAGTCGAGCACGGCGAGACGCTGGTTGGATTCGCGGTCATGGGCGGGGTGTTTGGCGAAGGGATTGACCTGGTTGGCGATCGGCTGATTGGGGCGATCATTGTGGGAGTCGGTCTGCCGCAGCTTTGTCTGGAGCGCGACCTGATCCGCGATTACTTTCAGGAACAGAAGGGGGCCGGCTTTGACTACGCCTACACGTTTCCCGGCATGAATCGGGTATTGCAGGCAATTGGTCGTGTGATTCGCTCCGAGAGCGACCGAGGGGTGGTGCTGCTCATTGATGCGCGGTTTGGGGAGCCGCGCTACCGTCGGCTGTTTCCCGCGTGGTGGCAGCCCGCCCGCGTTGGGAGCACCGGCGAAATTCGGAAGGCCCTGGCTGAGTTTTGGGGGCGGACGAGGCGGGGGTAGAAGTGTGCACGGAGGGGGAGGGAATTGGCGCACTTTGCGGCTTCGCACATGCGCGGTCTGGCGTTGGAGGCGCTGAGCTGGTCACGGCTTCTTCGCCAGGAGAGTGAGGCGCGGCCACCACCACACAATTTTGCCTGCCTCGTTCCGGATGCGCAGCGCATGACGCACACGCTTGTGCGCGCCGCCGACTGCCGCCAGGACCTGCTCGCGGTTGCCAGGCGGGGTGGCGGCGGTGTCGAAGTACCACTGCAAGTCCGGCTGTTTAAGCGGCTGCAATTCGGAGCGTTCAACCGTCAGCCCGGCGGCGCGAACGAGCGTCTCCCAGGCTTTGCGGGAGAGATAGCGGCCATGGCTGGGGTCGCGCAGCTTCTCGACGTGATGCAGCCATTCCTCGGTGCGCGGGTCATCGTCGGGCACGCTGTTGTCAATGAGCAGGAAATGTCCGGCCGGCTTGAGGACGCGCACGACCTCCGCGAGGAAGCGCTCCGGGGAACTGAAATGATGGGGCGCCACTCGCGCCGTGACGAGGTCGAATGAAGCCGGGAGAAAAGGCATCTTTTCCGCGGCGAAAAGGCGCGTTTCGACGGTCACTCCGGCTTCGGCACACAATTTGGCCGCGTTCTTCACCATGCGCGGCGCGATGTCCCCGGCGGTGACCTTCCAGCCGTGGCGGGCCAGCCAGAGGGCGGCATGGCCGAAGCCGGTGGCGACATCGAGGGCTGTCCCGCCAGGGGGCGCGGCGATGCCTTTCATGGCGAGTTCGACGTCCTCGGTGTTCGCCAGGATGTGGGATTTGCCGTAACGGTCGCTCTGGCGCTCGAACTGCCTGGCTGAGGCGGCCTGCTTGGGATCCAATGATTGTTCGTTCACTGCTTAAGGTTAAACTGGTGCGGGCCGACGACTCAAGCTTCAGTTCAGCAGGCCAGGATTGACCCGCCGGTTGGCCGTGCGTAATCTCGCGCCATGAGCGCGGCACTTGCCAGAATTCGCCAAGCGGCTCTGCAACCAGCCCGGCTCGCCGGGAGGGCGATCAGGAATCCGCGTTTGCTGAGTGAAATCGCAGAGGGCCTGGAGGCAGACAAGCCGCGCGTCAAGTATGGCTGTGCCAAAGCGCTCCGCCTGGTCAGCGAGCAGCGGCCGGACTTGCTCTACCCGCATTTCGATTTCTTCGTCCGCTTGCTGGACCACGAGAATAAGATCTTGCAGTGGGACGCCGCCTTCGTGCTGTCGCACCTGGCACGGGTGGATGATGAGGACAAGTTCGCTGCCGTTGTGAACCAGTATTTCTCCCCCATCGTTGGCCCGGTTATGATCACCGCCGCGAATGTTATTCGGGGCGGCGCCCGAATTGCACAGGCCAAGCCGCACCTGGCTGATCGGGTCGCCGCAGAGGTGCTGCGGGTGGCCAAGGCTCGCTATCGGACCTCCGAATGCCGCAACGTGGCCATTGGCCATGCCATTCTTGCGCTGAGCGATCTTCTGCCCCTGCTGCGACACAGGTTGCCGGTGATTCAATTCGTCCGCCGGCAGATCAGGAACCGGCGGCTGGCCACTCGCAAGAAGGCGGTGCACTTCCTGAAGGGATATCGTGGCGGCGTGGTTCCCGGCATCGTTCCCGCCTTGACCGGGAAACGGAGGCGCGCAACCATTTGAAGGCTATGGAAATCAAACTCGCCGCAGTCCAGATCGAGAAGCCTGAGCCTATCAATTTCATCCTCGGCCAGACTCATTTCATCAAGTCGGTGGAGGACATCCACGAAGCGGTGGTTGGCGCGGTGCCCGGCATCAAGTTCGGCCTGGCGTTCTGCGAGGCGTCCGGCAAATGCCTGGTGCGTTGGACGGGCACAGACCCGGCCATGACCGAGTTGGCCAGGAAGAACGCCCTGGCGATCGGCGCCGGGCACAGCTTCATCCTGTTCCTCGGCGAAGGCTGCTATCCCGTCAATGTGCTCAACGCTGTCAAGCTGGTGCCCGAGGTTTGCCGGATCTTCTGCGCCACCGCTAACTCAACCCAGGTGCTGGTCGCCGAAACCAGCCAGGGCCGGGGCATCGTGGGCGTTGTGGACGGTCAGCCGCCCAAGGGCGTGGAGGGCGCGGGGGACATTGAGTGGCGCCGGAAGTTCTTGCGCCAGATTGGTTACAAATTGTAGCTGGGGTATGGCCGCTCCGTTCCCGCTCACCGATCCAGGCACTCACGCACGGCTTTGGCGAGGTCGGTGCGGGTATAGGGCTTTTGCAGGAACGCCGCCCCGCCGCGTTGGTAGAAGTCGGTGTTCGTCTCTTCCACATTATAGCCGCTGGTGAAGATGATCCGAAGACGGGGTTGACTGGCCATGAGTTTTACCGCCAGTTCCCGGCCCGACATTCCGCCTGGCATGACGATGTCCGAAAGCACCAGGTCAATGCGGCCGGGATTGCGTTCCCACACTTCCAAGGCTTCCGCGCCACAGCCGGCTTCCAACACGTTATAGCCGCAATCCTGCAGGATAAGATGTGCCATGTCGCGCAGGACCGGTTCGTCTTCGACCACCAGGATGGTTTCGCGGCCCCGCGGCACCGGGGAGTCAAGGGAGGGTGGTGACGGCGCCGCGTTTGTGGAGTCGGCGCCGGCAGGAAAGAACACGCTAAAGGCACTGCCTTTGCCGACTTCACTGGCGACTTCGATCCAGCCCTCGTGCTGCTTGACAATGCCATAGACGGTGGCGAGGCCCAGGCCGGTGCCTTTGCCGATTTCTTTCGTGGTGAAGAAAGGCTCGAAGATGCGAGCGCGCGTCGCGGCGTCCATGCCGGTGCCGGTATCGCTGACGCGCAGGCAAACAAACGTGCCCGCGCGGGCCTCGGCATGAACTTTCACGTAATCCTCGTTGAGTTCGACCGAGTCGGTGCTGATGGTCAGCGCGCCGCCTTGAGGCATCGCATCGCGGGCGTTGACGGCGAGGTTCATGATGACTTGTTCGACCATGCCGGTATCGGCCTGGATGAGAGGGAGTTCGGATGGCGGCTTGAACTCCAGGGAGACGGTCTCGCCGAGCAGCCGTTTGAGCATTTTCGACAAGTCGGAGACCACTTTGCGCAAGTCGAGCGGCTTGGTGGTCATCACGTTCTTGCGGCTGAACATGAGCAACTGCCGGGTCAGACCCGCGGCGCGTTCGGCGGCGAAGTAGATCGCTTGCGCGCAAGCGAGCGGCTCGGGCGGGAGGTTGGGCCGGGCCAGCATCATGCCGGAGTGCCCCTGGATGACCGTGAGCATGTTGTTGAAATCGTGCGCCATGCCGGCGGCCAGTTGTCCGATGGATTCCATCTTCTGCGACTGGCGGAATTGGGCTTCCAAACTCAACCGGTCGGTAATATCTTCGACGTAGCAGTGCACAACCTGGCTGGCCGCCACGGGATGAAACGACCAGGAGAGGGTGCGCCCTTCGAATACGGTTTGCAGTTTCGGCGGGCTTTGGTCAGCCTCCAGGCAGTGGTGGGCGATTTCGCGGACGTTAGGCGGCAAAATCGCCCGCGGATGGTCGTGGCCAACCGACCGGCATAGCTTCAGGGCAGCCTCGTTGAAGTAGGTGATCGCGCCGTCGCGCGTCAGCTCCATGGCGGGGTTGGGATTCAATCGGACGAAAGCAGCCAGCTTCCGCAAATCAGATTCGGCACGAATCCGCTCCACCGCCATCGCCAGCACGGTCGCCAGAGAGAAAAGGAAATGGACTTCGTCTTCCGTGAACTTGCGATGGTTCGAAGTAAAGGCCCCCAAAGTACCGAAGGCCTGCCCATGTCCGGCAATCGCGACGTTGATCCCGCTGACGACGCCGTGGTCGATCATTAATGATGATCCGTGGAAGCGAACCTCCTCGAGCAAGTGCTCGAACGCCACCGCCTCCCCGGCGACGAGCGCGAACCCGGACTCGCTCTGAGGGTTTGTGGAAACGACCGCGCTGCCGACATAGCCGTCTTTCCAGCCGACCCCCGCGCGGAGCAGCAGCGACTTGCCATCCGGTTGCAACTCCAAGACGTGGCAGTACTCGATTTCAAGCGTCTGGGCCACCAGCATGACGGCCTGGTTCAGCAGCGCGGAGACATCGTTGCTGACCATGGCGAACTGGCCCAAGGCGGCGACGACGGTCTGTTGGAACGAGCGGTTGAGCAGGGTTCTTTCCGCTTGCTCTCGTTCTTTGACGCGATCCTCCAGCGCGGCGACCATGGCATCGAACGCGCGGGCCAGGTCGCCCAGTTCGCCGCGTTCCTGAGACAACCCGGTGCGGCTCTTCAAATCCCCGGCGCCCAATTGCCGGACGGAATTGGACAGAATGCGGACCTGGCGGAGGATGAAGCGCTCGCCACCGTACCACGCGGCGGCCAAAGCCACCAACCCCACCGCAAACCCCGACCACGGCAAGTCGGACCCGTACTGTGCGGCGTAATACTTGTCAGTGAAGTACATCACCACGCACGCAGGCACAACGGCGAGAAAGACTGTTCCCACCAAGCGAAACCGCAAGCTGGAGAAACTGCTCATAGAGTCTTCACATGTTTGCCGCTGGGAGATACTAGCGAGCCGACGAGGCCGAGGCAAAGAGATTTGGTTGTTGAAGTCCCTCATTGTTAGGCTTGCCAAAAGAGCGGGCATCCCTAGATTTATCCGCTCATTTGAATATATGAACTTACTTGGTCTTCACGCCTTCCTCGCGCTGGCCCCGCCGGCGCAGCCGGGGCAGCAACCGCCGCCGGCGTGGGTGAACATGGTGCCCCTGGCCCTGCTTGTAGTGGTGTTTTACTTCGCTTTGATCCGGCCCCAGCAGAAGAAGTCCAAAGAGCATGCAGCCCTGCTAAAGGCCGTGCGGTCGGGTGACAAGATCGTCACCAGCAGCGGCATTGTGGCGGTGGTCGTGACCGTGAAAGAGAAAACCCTCACCATCCGCTCAGCGGACGCCAAGTTCGAAATCACCAAGTCCGCCATTGCGGAGATCACCGACCGCAGCGGCGAACCCAGCGAATCCTAATCTGCCCTCATGAACCGAAATAACTTCTGGAGATTTGCCCTCGTTTCCCTTGTCATCCTCTGGTCGCTCTATGAGCTCTATCCGCCCGAGGGCCGGGACCTGCTGCAGTTCTTCCGCGAGAAGGCGGTGCAACGCGACGCCACGTTCAGCTCGATCTTCCAAAAGGCCCAGGCGCTGCAGAAGGCCGCCCCGCAGAAACCCAGCTACGACAACCTGGTCGAGGCTATCGGCACTAATGACATCACCCGCTATTTCCCATCGTTCGATGCCAAGGACCAGTTGCAACCCACGACCTACATCCTGAACCGCTTACAGCATGATGCCGCCGGCAAGATCCGCCTCGGCCTCGACCTGCAAGGCGGCACGTCTTTCCTGGTGGAGATGGACACCAACCAGTTGGCGAAGGCCACCGATGCCAGCTCCGCTCTCTCGCACGCCGTCGAAGTGTTGCGCAAGCGCGTGGACAAGTTCGGCGTCGCCGAGCCGCTCATTCAGCCTGAAGGGAACAACCGCATTTTGGTCCAACTGCCCGGGTTGTCGGCCGCCGATCAAGAGGAAGCTAAAGCGGCCATTACGCGCGCGGCCTTTCTGACCTTCCACCTGGTGAGTGCGACCAGCGAACAAGACATCAAGGATGGCATCGTGCAACCGGGCTATGAAATTCTCAAGCGCAAGGAGATGATGCGCAATGGCCGGGAACGGGTGGAAGAGGTCGAGGTCAAGAAGAAGCCCGAAATGACCGGCAGCGGGATCAAGAGCGCCACGGTGGTCCGTGGCAATCTTGGTGAGCCGCAAATTGACTTCACCCTCGATTCCGAGGGCGCGGATCGCTTTGCGGAGATCACACGACAACACGTTCATGAACGCCTGGCCATTGTGCTCGATGGGAACCTCTATTCTGCGCCGGTCATTCAGATGCCGATTGAAACGGGCAGAGGCCAGATCACCGGGCAGTTCGACAACCGCGAGGCATTTGAGCTAGCCAACGTCCTCGAGAACCCGCTCCGGGCGCCACTGCGCATTATCCAGTCGCGGGAAGTGAACCCCACCCTGGGCCGGGATTCCATCCGCAGCGGTATCAAGGCGGCCATCTACGGCACCGTGGCGGTGTCGGGCTTCATGCTGGTCTATTACATGATCGCCGGCCTGGTGGCCAATATCGCTCTGCTTGCGAACATCATCATCCTGTTGGGCGTTATGTGCTCGATTGGCACGACGCTGACCTTGCCGGGCATCGCCGGCATCGTGCTGACGGTAGGTATGGCCGTGGACGCCAACGTGCTCATTTACGAGCGCATTCGGGAAGAAAGCGCCAAGGGCAAGTCGCTGCGAGGAGCAATTAGCGCCGGTTACGCCCGCGCTTTCGGCACCATTTTCGACTCGCACGTCACGACCCTCATCTCCTCGATCATCCTGATGTACATGGGCACCGGTTCGATCAAGGGATTCGGCGTGGCGCTCACGATTGGTGTGGCCGCCAGCCTGTTTACCGCCTTGGTGGTCACCCGCATGATTTTCGACTGGCTGTTGGATCGCGGCTGGCTCAAGTCTGTGCCCATGCTTCATATCATCCGGGCAGCGAAGCTTGATTTCATGAAGCTGGCCAAGCCCGCTTTCGCGGCGTCCTGGATTTTGATCGCCATAGGCGTGTGCTATGGCCTCTACCGCGGGAAGAGCGCCCTAGGGGTCGATTTCCTCGGGGGCGACACCACGATCTTTGGCTTCGCGCAACGGGCGGATGAGGCCTCGGTGCGCGCCGCCCTGGGCAAGGCGGGTATCCGAGACGCGCTCATCCAGTACCAAACGGACTTGTCGAGCGGGCGTAAGACGTTGAGGGTGGACTCGCCGACCGGCACCGCGAACACAGTTATTTCCACGCTGTCGGAGTTGCCCGTAGCCCACTTCGCCAAACTAAGCGAGGACCATATTGGGGCGACTGTCGGGAAGGAAATCCAGCAGTCGGCGGTGGTGGCGGGATTGTTGTCGCTGTTCGGCATCCTGATCTATGTGGCGGTTCGCTATGAATTCTCCTTCGCCGTGGGCGCTGTGCTGGCTGTTATCCATGACGTGCTGATGACCATTGGCTGGTATTGCCTGGATGGTCGTGAATTCAACGCCACGACGGTCGCGGCCATCCTGACGATCATCGGCTTCTCTACCAACGACACCATTGTGATCTTTGACCGGATTCGCGAGAACCTGAAGCTAGGGGTGCGCGGCAGCCTCCGGGAAGTGATAAACGGCTCGCTCAACCAGACCCTGAGCCGCACGATCATAACCTCGGGCACGGTTTTCCTCGCCACCATGTCCCTCTTCATTTTTGGCGGCGGCGCGATCAACGATTTCGCGTTCACTTTCCTGGTCGGCATCATCACGGGCACCTACTCCAGCATCTACATCGCGAGCGCGCTAGTCCTCTGGTGGCATAAAGGACAGCGCCCTCAGCTTGGCGCCGGAGCCCAGGTGGGCGTGGTCGAAGGCGTGGCGGCTCCTGTGCGCAAGTAGCCCTCCTCCCGGTGACATGTTCGCCGTGGTTGAAATCACCCCCTGGCATTGGGTTGGTTTCATTGCCTGCGTTCTGATCCTCCTGGCGCTCGACCTGGGCGTCTTCCATCGCCACGCCCACGTCGTCAAGTTCAAGGAAGCGCTGGTCTGGAGCGTCGTCTGGTTTTCCCTGGCGATGCTCTTCGCCCTCGCCCTTAAACCTCTGCGTGGCGAGCAAGAAGCGCTGCAATTCGTCACCGGCTATCTGATCGAGTTGTCGCTCTCGATGGACAACGTCTTTGTGATTGCCCTCCTCTTCGCCTACTTTCGCATCCCCGGGGAGCACCAGCACCGCGTCCTTTACTGGGGCATTCTTGGCGCGCTCATTATGCGCGGCCTGATGATCGGCCTCGGCATCGCCCTCATCTCCCAGTGGCTTTGGATCCTCTACGTCTTCGGCGCTTTCCTGCTCTACAGCGGATTCAAGATGCTTTTCGTCCAGACTGAATTCCATCCGGAGAACAATCGTGTGGTCCGGTGGGTGCGCAAACTCTATCCCGTTACGCCGGACCTCCACGGGCAGCGCTTCACGGCTCAATGGGAAGGCCGGACAGCGCTCACGCCTCTAATGCTGGTTCTTTTGATGGTTGAGACCACCGACCTGCTCTTTGCCGTTGATTCCATCCCGGCAGTTTTCGCCGTCACGCGCAAGCCCTACATCGTATTCACGTCCAACGTCTTTGCCATTCTCGGCCTGCGATCGCTCTATTTCCTGCTGGCGGGCGCTATTGGCTATTTCCGCTACCTGAAATACGGACTGCCTCTGGTGCTGGTCTTCATGGGCGTCGAAATGCTGCTGGATCCGCATGACCGCCAGCCACCGTTGTGGTTTCAAGTGGACATTCCGATCACGGTATCCTTGCTCGTCGTCGCCGGCATTCTC
>Ga0335078_10019417_pt1 | contig 10105 bp, 5 predicted proteins | sample Lox_Sample_32_FD_206711 | JGI IMG/M metagenome (GOLD analysis project Ga0335078, IMG submission 206711) | Soil microbial communities from Loxahatchee National Wildlife Refuge, Florida, United States - Lox_Sample_3.2 | ecosystem: Environmental > Terrestrial > Soil > Wetlands | place: USA: Florida...
AATCGGGCGTCGTCGGCGAGCGCCGGCTGTCCCATCACCTTGCACAACGAGCGCCATTCGTCCTCGGTACCGATCGCGATACTGATCCACTGATCTTCGCCTTTGGCCGGATAGCATTCGTGCGGCGCCATCACGCGATCGTGATTGCCGGCTCGCTCTGGAGTGCGTCCGTTCATCGCATATTCGAGCAGCGCCTCGGGCATCAGCACGAGCGCGGCTTCCCACTGCGACAGATCGATATGCTGGCCTTCGCCGGTGCGAGCGCGATGAACCAGCGCCTGCATCACCGCCAGCGCGCCGAATACTCCGGCATTCGGATCGGCGTAGGAGATGCCGATTTCGCACGGCGGCGAGCCTTCGTAACCGGTGGTGGCGAAGAAACCGGCCAGAGCGCCAGCCGGAGGACCATAACCGACGTACTCGCGATACGGTCCGTACTGGCCGTAGCCGGAGAGCGAAGCCATGATGATATCGGGCTTCACCTGGCGCAGGCGATCGTAGCCGAGGCCGAGTTTGTCCATGATCCCGGCGGCGAAATTCTGCACCGCGACGTCGCAATGTCCGACCAGTTGGCGAGCGATCTCCTGCGCCTCGGGCTTGGCGAGGTTGAGCAGGACGCTGCGCTTGCCCTGGTTGTATTGATTGAAATAACCGGCGCGGTTAGGGCCAGGTTGATTATCGGCAAACGGCGGAATCGCGCGCGTGACGCATGGACGCTTGGCGGTTTCGAGGCGGATGACTTCCGCGCCGAGATGCGCCAACTGCATCGTGCAGTACGGTCCAGCCCATGCCCAGGTGAAATCGAGTACGCGAACACCACTCAATGGCAGATCGGCCATCGCTAGGTACTCCTCTTAAAGAACGTGACGCTGCTTGAGCTTGGCGAGTTGATCGCGCGAAACGCCGAGCTGATTGCAGAAAACTTCTTCGCTATGCTCGCCGAGGTGCGGCGCCGGACGGCGCAGGCCTCGCGGCGCGGTCGGCGACTGGAACGGCGTTCCCGGCACTTCGAACGTTCCAGCGTCGGGCTGATTCTGCTTGATAAAGAATTCGCGCTCGCGCAAATGAGGATCGTTGTACAGATCGCTCATCCGGTTTACCGCGGCGAACGGAATGCGGCGCTTCTGGCCTTCGCGGAAAAGATCCTGCACCTTCCAGGTGCTGACCCATTCGCTCATCAAGGCCTTGAGCGCGTCCTGATTGGTGCCACGCTGCAGCCGATCGGCGAAGATATCCATCTGTGCCCACTCGGGATTACCCATCAGCTCGACCAGCGCTTTCCACTGATGCTCTTCGACGCAGAGTACGAAAATCTTGCCGTCGGCGCAGTCGAGGATGAACCACGGACCGAGCAGGCGGTTTCCCAGGCGCGAGGTTTCGCGGCCGGCATAGGTCCAGTGCATGAAGTTCATCTCGAGGATGCCGGCGACGGTTTCCTGCTCGCTGACTTCGATCGATTGCCCCTTGCCGCTTTTCAGACGCGTGAGATACGCGCCCAGCGTCACCATCGCGGCGTGCACGCCGCCCTGGAAATCGCCTTGCTGGCCGAACGCCTTGAGCGGTGGTTTATCGGCGAAAGGAGAAGCGCCCGGACTCAGGAACGACCATCCGCCGGCGTTGACTGATGTCAGCTCGTAGCCGTTGTAATTCGCGTAAGGGCCGCTATCGCCAAAAATCGAGATCGCGGTAACGATCAGCGACGGATACTTCGCGCACAACGCGGCGCTATCGAGTCCCTGCGCGGCGCGCTTGGTCGGCGGCACGTTATGGACCAGGATATCCGCCTTATCGAGCATCCGCGCGAGGAGTTCCTGACCCTCGCTCTGCGTGAGATCGAGGGTGACACCGCGCTTGTTGGCGTTCAGGTACATGAACAGGCCGCTCTTGTCGGGATGCGGCGTGTCCTTGGGGAACGGGCCGCGGCGGCGAGTGAGATCGCCGGCGGGCGGCTCGACTTTGATAACGTCGGCGCCGAGATCGCCCAGGAGCTTGGCCGCGTAGGCGGCGGAAACTCCTTCGCCGCACTCGACCACCGAAATCCCGGTCAGCGCGCCCTTGGTTGATGACGGAGCCATCTTTGCCGATTCTGCCATTGTGTTGCCTCTCGGACCTGACTTGCGCCCCTGCGGGCGCCATCGAACCTATTTTATCGCGACCGGGTTCACGGGCGAACCAGCGCCGCCGACGACTTTCAGCGGAGCGCCGACGAACAGGAACGTGTACTGCCCGTCTTTCGCACAGTCGTTAGCCAAATCTTCGGTCCAGTCGATTTCATTGAACACCACGCCGAGGTGGCAGAGCAGCGCCATGTGCAGCACCATCATCGTTCCGGTCTCGCTATGGTGGGTCTGCTCGCTGCCGATCGTATCGCTGCCAATCGACGGAATTTCCATCTCGTAGAACCACTTCACCAGCTCGGGGCTGTAACCCAATCCCGGCTCGTTGAAGGCGCCATTGGGGAAGATCGCAGCCGAGCCGCCGTCGTAGAACTTCTTGAGCCATCCGGTATGTATCAAGAGGATATCATGCTTTTCGACCTTGACGTTCTGTTTCTTCTCGGCAGCCTTGATATCTTCGAGCGTGATGCGCTCGCCCGCATCGAGGCTCGGCTTGCCCTTCAGGCGCGCCATATCGAGCAGGATGCCGCGGCCGACGATTCCATGCTCAGCCAGCGGCTGCACCGAGCATTTCTGCAATCCGCCGATCGTGGTCTTGGCATCGTAGCCGTTATAAATCTTTTCGCCGTACCATACGTGGCCTAGCGCGTCGTACTGGGTGGTTCCCTGCAGGTACATCACGATGATGTCGTCGGCGTACTCGAGCCCGCCAGGCATCGGGGTGGCGCGTTCGTTCATATAGAAGCCCTTGTCCATCGCCATCGTGCGGATCGGCTGCGAGCGCGAAGGATAGAGCGGATCGCCCTGAGGGCGCGCAAGGGGCACGCCGAGAGTAAAGACCTTGCCGCTCTTTACGGACCTGGTGCCGCGCACGACTTCCTCGTTGGTCAGGAAGTTGAGCGCGCCGAGCTCGTCGTTGGCGCCCCATCGACCCCAGTTTTTCGGGGAATCCTTGAGCATCTCGTGGAAGCTAGCGGGTTTCGTGGCCATAATAGTTCCCTTCCTTTTGCAAGCTGGTTAAGCGGGCATGAACTCACCCCGCAGCGGCGCTTATCGGTTCGAGACTTCTGGTATTAGTTCCTTCCGCAAACCAAGTAATTAGGGCTTTAGCAAAAGAGGTATCGATCCGGCAAATCGGCGTTGGTGGTTTGGGGGAAGGAGCTACTGCGTGTGGCTGTTCACATAAGGATGCGGTCGCGAAGTACGAATCGCTTCTGTATTACGCGCTGTGACCGTTATCGTTCGCTTTCATCAGAATCTCGCCGAAAAGAAAAGCCCGCGGGGGACGATGCCCGCGGGCTTCGAGTTGGACGAATCGGAAACTATATCAGCTCAAGCCGCAGCCGCGCTTCTCTCAGGAATCACTCTTGCTGGCCGATTGAGTCGGAGCGGTCGGCTGATGGGCCAGCAAATGATTGGCGGTACGCGCGAGGCCTTCGGCAGCGGTGTAACGCACGGCGGGATCGGATTCGACCACCAGCCCGAGCAGCGGATCGATAACTTTCGGGCTTCCGATTTTGCCGAGAGCCCACGCGATATCGGCGCGCATGATCGGATCTGTAGAGCCTTGAAGAAGGCCCATCAGCGGCTCGATCGCGGCGTCTCCGCCGGATACGCCAAGCGCGTGAACGCCGGCCATCCGCACTTGCTGATCGGGCGAGTTGAGCGAAGCCATGATCACGCTCTTGGCGACGTTATAATCGACATGTTCGAGCAGCTGGCTGACCTCGTTGCGCACGCGCGACTCCTGCGATTCCATCGCGGTATGCAGGACTGGCAGGCCTTCGGCGTCGCCGTAGTGAGTCAAGGCGGCAGCCGCCGCCATCCGGACTTCCAGCTCCGGATCGGCCAGCATCTTTTTCAATTCTCCGGCAACCTTGGCGTCGCGGGCATCCCCGAGCGCCATGATTGCGGCGGCGCGATAGTCGACATTGCTCGATTCACGCATCGCCTTGATCAACAGATCAGTACCCGAGTTGTCGCCCAGCAAGAGCAGGGAATGCGCCACCATAATCTGATTGTAAGGCGTCTGCTCCGTAAGCAGCATCTTGTGCAACTGGGGCAGGGCCTCGGACTGATGCAATCGGCCAAGGGCCTCGATCGCGATCAGACGGGTGTCGTTGTCCGATTCGGTTGCCGCCGTCTCGAGAAGCGAGATTGCCTGCGGATCGTTAACCTGGCCAAGTCCCTGGACCAGCAGCCGTTTTCCGTAGGCGTCGGCGGAATGATAGAGGCGCTGGAGCGAAGCGGCCGCGATGCCGTTGCCCATGTCTCCGAGGCCGTCGACCGCCGCCATCTTGAGGCCCGGGTCGGGCGACACGAAAGCGGCTTCGAGGATTTTCGCGCTTTCCTGATCGCCGTTGGCGCCGAGCGCACTGGCGGCGTAGCACTTCTCGTAGGGATCGCTCTCATCAAGGCCGCGGCGCAGGACCTCGAGGGAGAAACGACGCAACTCTTTCAGACCGGCCGGATCGTTGAACTTGTAATCAGATTTTAGCTTCTTGACGGCGTCGGGCAGCTGGTTGGCGTTGACCATCTGCTCGATGGTCGTGCTTTTGGCCTCGACGGTGGTTTTGGCGTAAACGCGAACCACGGTGGTCAGCATGATCGCTGCCACCGTGGCCATGAACAACTTCGATTTGGCCATAGGCTCCCCGAGAAGGGCTCAGATTATGTGAGCCCTCTCAGGTAGTATACGTAGCGTACTCAGCCCATGGTTTTCTAGTAGGCCTTGCGCCCTGGACTAGAACCGGTAACGCAGACGCGTCCAGATTTCGTCGTAAACGTTACGCAACGAACCGATTGGCTCCTGAGCCAGACCGAACACCTGCTCGGTGTAGGCGGCTTCGTTGTGCGTGCACGGCGGATGCGGACGTCCACCGAAGGCCGGGGCTCCGCAAGCGGGGTGAACCGCGGTGTCGTACGACAGGTCGAATACGTTGGCCTTGCCGACGAACGCGGTGAATCCGGCCTGTGCCGACCAGTGGTCGTTGAGCAGCCATTCGACGTTACCGCCGATTTCGCCGTCGGTACCCTTGGTGTCTTCTGCCGCGAAGATCAGCGGGATGATCTGGTCGCGATAGTAGTGGGTCTGGATGAAGGCGGTGAAGATGTAGCTGCTCAGACGGTTGGTGTCACCGATCCTGCCGATGCTGTGTGCACCTGGATCATAGTGCGCGAACACCTGCATGCTGCCGAAGAAAGTACGGTCGGGGTTGAGGAAGCGCATAAAGAACTGCGAGTCCGCGCCGATGACCCACTGCAGGATGTCGTTGTTGGCGGTCCAGTCGAAGCTGGTGGTGTCGTTGACCAGAGCGTTGTGCGTCCAGGAGCTCTCAGCACGGATGACCAAGCCGCTCTCGGGTTCGAAGTAGTCGAACGACAAGCCCAGCGTGTTGGCCTTATGGAACGCAACGGTCGATTGACCGTCGGCACCGAAGGTCTCCATCAACTGGTAGTTGGTCAAGCCGAGCTGCCGCGCGCATCGTCCGAGATGTGAATTGGGATGCAGCACGAAGTAGGTGTCGCCGACGCCAGTGGGAAGGTGGTTCACACCTTGGTTGTTAAGGCAATTGGACAGCGTGGCGAACTGGGCCGGAGTGGACAGGCCCGGAGCCATGTTGACCTCGTTGAACCGGAAGACCGGATCACCCTCGCCGAAGAAATCGGTGAGCGCGAAACGAATCTGCGGAGTTTCGTTTTCCCAGTCGAGCTTGGCGCCGTAGCCCATGTTGCTGAAGTTGTAGCTGGGCACCGAGAACGAATGCAGACCGAATTGCGCGTAATTGCCCGGCTGCAGCCCATGGATGAAGTTATAGTAGGTGGATCCGGGAGTCGGATTGCCGTATCCGCCAGCACCGGGGCTGTTGAACAGATGCTCGAACGTGTCACCGGTGAAGCTGAAGGACCGGATGGCCTGGCCGAAGCTATAGGCCCACGGCTGTCCGCCCTGTCCGAGGCCGACCGGAGTGAAGTAGTCGAAGTTCCAGACGCCGGTCAACGCTACGTCGCGGGCCGGGCCGATGTCGCCGAAGCGATGCTGCAGGCTGGCGGTCCAGTTCGGGATACGGGTGTCTTCAAACGGCTCGACGTTGAAATGCTGAGAGAAGTCGACGTTGTTGACCGTATCCTGCAGACGGAAGAAGTCCGCCTTGCCCCACACCACCTGCTGCTTGCCCAAGCGCAGCCAGTTCTGGCCGTGCCAGAACCATCGGATGTCGAAATAGGCCTCACGCAGCGGGTAGTAGTGATCGTTGTTGTCGTCGATTTCCCAACGCAACATGCTCAGCGGCACGTTGGCGTTGTAACAATCCTTGCAAGCGCCGTAGATCGGGCGGTTCAGGTAGGGAATCTTGGGCCCGACCGGCATCGGGATGGTGTAGTCCTTGGGACCCTGTTCCATGAACTGCTTCGGATTGTAGGTCGAGCCGAAGATCGCATTGATCGTCTGCAGGTATTGGGCGCCCAAGGCCAGACCCTGAACCGGCGAGAACGGCGAGGTACCGGGAGCGCCGCCGCTGAAGCCGGTAGACGCGTTGCCGAAGCGATCGCGGTCTACGTCGTAGGCCGCTTCGTACCCCGGACGAATCTCAATGAAGTACTCGACCGACGCGCCCGGCATCGCGGGCATGTCGAGACTGCGGACCAGCGTACCGGAAAGCTGAATATCGATACGGTTGCGCAGCGAGGCGTTATGCCAATCGCGTACGTAGGTGTCAGAACGCTCGATGGTTTGATTTTCCAGGTATCCGTGAATCTGGAACGTGTTCGTAAAGGTATCGAACACGGTCTGTGCTCGCGCCCCCCCCGTTGACAGCGCCGCCAGCAAGAGCGCGCCCACTCCCGCCACGTACCACCTCAAACCACCAAATCTTGCTCTCTCTACATTCCTCATTGGGGACCCCCAGCTATGCTGTTAGGTTTACCGCGAATAATCCACTCAACGCCTTTTAGACTATTTGAACAACAATTCCAAGCACTTCGCTCAACAAAAACTATCAAAGAGTCATACAAATCCAGTCGTCCCGTCAACTAAATGGTTTACGTCGTGCGCAAAGCTGGTTCTCGCAGCGGCGCTACGCCGGGTTCGGCGGCCGCCGGCTCGTAGCCGCGCGACACGAACTTGGGCTTGACGATCGCGAAGATCGACGGCACCAGCGTGATCGCCGCGAGCCAGTGCGTCACCATCAGCAGCGCCAGCAGCAGCGCCATCTCGGCCGAGAACCGCAAGCTCGACATCCAGTACCAGGGGAGCACGCCGCCGACCAGCGTGGTGGCGGTAAACGTAACCGCCATACCAGATGTACTGATCGCGCGTTTTATCGCAGCGTCGTGATCACCCAAGCGCCCGTATTCGCGTTTGATGCGGTCGACGACGTACAAAATGTAGTCGACCCCGATTCCCATACCGACCGCGGTAACCGGCAACGTATTGATGTTCATGCCGATTCCGCGAAGACCGATATACAGGAAGCTCACGACACCGGCTGCTACCAGCGTCACCATCACCATGCCGCCCGCAACAAACGACATGTAGCTGATGGCAACCAGCACATAGACCACCAAGACGATCAGGACGGTGCTGACGCGATCGGAGTAAGCGACCTCGTCGTTAAGCGCGGCGGTAGTGCCGATGGTGCCGCCGGCAAGGACGAATTTCACGCCCGGTATCGGGTGCGCGGCCATGAACTTCTGGATCCGGTAAATGGCCTCATCGATAGTCGATCCGCGCGCGTCCTTGTAGAACACGACGAACTGGCCGTCCTTGGCCGAGAAGTCCATGTACTCGAGGATGACGCCCGGGACCGGTGCGTTGGCTTCGTACATGAAGGTCATGTTGCCGATACCGGCGGCGTCAGACGGAATAACCGCCCACTTCGGATCGTCATAGTGGTAGAGGCGGTTGACGCTGCGGACCAGGGTCGGCAGGTCGCGTGTACCGCCCGCTTCGGGCTGTTCAAGCATGAAGCGGCGCAGGTTGTCGAGTGTGTCAAGGACCGCGGGTTCCTTGAGCGCGTTGGGTTTATCGCCCTGCAAATAGATCACGAGCTGGTTCGAGCCGGCGAATTTGCCATTGATGTGGAGGGCGGAGAGGTTGAAGTTGGAATCCTGCCACAGCAGCGGCGAGCCGGATTCGGTCTCACCGATCTGGATGAACAGGGCCTGCTCGATTCCGAGCGCGACGATAAGGGCCGTGACCCCGAACACGATCCAGCGGCCGTGGCGGCTGGTGCAGAATTCACCGACCCAGTTGAGTCCAGTGACCATCCACTTCGGCACGTAGTGCTCGGTCATGTGCGGCGTCGGCAGCACGTCCAGCATCAGCGGGATCAGCATCAGAATGGTGAAGATGTTGGAGAAGCCCCAGAAGCTCGCAAAGAACGCGAGCTTGCGGACCAGGGGGATAGTGGCGACACCGAGCACCAGGATGCCGGCGGCGTCGGCCAAGACGCCGATTCCGCCCGGCAGGAACAATTCCCGCGAGGCGTTATAGACCGCCTGATGTCGTTCGCCGATTAATTCAAGCTCTTCAAAGTAGCGCTCGATCATCTGCACGCCGTGACTGGCGGCGCGCGCCGAGACGAGCAGCGGAATAACCAAGACCAGGGGGTCGAGGTTGTAACCCAGGATGCCGAGGAAGCCGAGACCCCAGACCGCCTGCGCGAACGCACCGACCATCGGCAGCAGCCATCCATAGAGGCGGCGGAAGTAGAACACCAGCGTTCCGAGAATGAACAGGCCGGTTACACTGAAGATCGTCGCCAGCTCACCGGTGTAGTAGTACACCCATCCCTTGAGCATCGGCTCGCCGGCTGACCACATGACGACGTTGGGGTCCTTCTCGACCTCCTTCTTGATCGCCATGATCTGCTTGTGGATGTTGCCGTAGTCGAGGCGCTCTTCGTTGAAGCCGGCGAGGACCAGAGCCGCTTTGCCGTCGGTGGAAACGAACTTTCCGTAGACGACGTCGTTGTTGAACATCGACTCTTTGAGTTTCTTGAGGTCCTTGGGATCAGTCGGAATCTCTTCTGGCAGAACGGGTTTGGAGACGATCAAGCCGCCCGAAGTGGTCGTGATGTTACGGATTTTGACGTGCGCGAGCGACGCCACCTGGTAGTGGTTGACGCCGTCGATCTTGTCGACTTCTTCCGTGACGTAGCGGATCTTTTTGAGGGTATCGGCGTTAAAAATGTCGCCGTTCTTGGCTTCGACGGAGATGGTAACGATATTGGCGCCGCCGAAGGTGGGCCGGAAATGGTTATAGGCCTTGATGTAGGGATGGGCCTGGGGCAGCAAGTCGGCAAACTGGCTGTACATCTGGACGTAGAAGGCGTGATAGCCGAAGAAGGCTGTCAGGCCCAGCAGCCAGGTTAGCGAGAACCAGCGGTACCTCAGCGAGAAGTGGACAAGTCCATGGACGAATTGTTCAGCGAGCGGTAGCTTTTCCTCGTGAGATGCCATTATCGACCCCTAGTCCGATTAAGATTTGTGTTTATTTTCAGCGCCGATACGCTGCTCAGCAGCCAATTCTTCAACTCGCTCACCCGGCAGCCTTAGCCAGCAATTCCGGACTGATAGCTTCCCACTTGTCGCCGCCATCATGCGTCACGAGAATCGTGCCGGCACCGGCCGCGACCAATCCGTAGGTCCCGTTGGGTGCGAACTTGACGCTGCGCAACCAGGTGAATACGCGCTCCGACACCTGCTGATCGACGTCCCAGGTGCCGTTGCGGCCGCGCACCAGGGTCCCGAGAACACCGGTTGAAACGCCCGCCTGGGGCCCGCTGAGGGCGATGCTGAACAGGGTGTTGGTGGTACCGGTCTTGATGACCTGCCAGTGAGCACCACCGTCGCTGGTACCAAGAATGAAGCCGCCAGCGCCCGCGATCAGGCCGTCTTTGGGAGTCGTGAAAACGCTCTGGAACAGGTAGAGGTCGGCTTCTTCAAGGCGCGGAATACCACGTCGGCGAGCTTCGTCGTCGGTGACT
>Ga0335078_10019419_pt1 | contig 10104 bp, 12 predicted proteins | sample Lox_Sample_32_FD_206711 | JGI IMG/M metagenome (GOLD analysis project Ga0335078, IMG submission 206711) | Soil microbial communities from Loxahatchee National Wildlife Refuge, Florida, United States - Lox_Sample_3.2 | ecosystem: Environmental > Terrestrial > Soil > Wetlands | place: USA...
CGACAAAAAACTCCCGGTCCCGAAGATCGTTTTTGCAACCGCCTTCGACAAATATGCAGTGAAGGCGTTTGAAGTGAATGCCGTGGACTACCTGCTCAAGCCCTTCGACCGCAGGCGTGTGGCGCAGTCTGTGCAAAAAGCGCGTTCGACCATGGAAACCAGCGACGTGGCGTCCGACAAGTGGGAAACCGTAGTGCGGATGCTAGAGGCGCAGAAATCTCAGGCCGTCAAAGTCTTGCTGAAGGCGGCCGGGCGGATGTTTTTGGTCAACCAGAAAGACATTTGTTTTGCTTCGATCTCCGACGGTGTAATCACCGTCGTTACCGCTGGGGCCAACGGCATGGAAGGCCAGTCGAATTGCCGCACGCTGGAGGAACTCTTCGAGAGCCTGGACGAGAATCTTTTCTGGCGCGCCCACCGTTCTTTCCTGGTGAACATCAATCGCATCCGCGAAGTCGTGCCCTGGTTCAAGAGTTCATACCAGTTGCGCATGGACGACAAGAAGCAGACGGAAATTCCCGTCAGCCGCGCCCAAACCAAACGGCTGCGCGAGCTGTTCGGCTTGTAGCACCGGCGTATCTTGGCCTTCGTGTTTTTCTTTGTGTGCCTTGGTGTCCTCGGTGGTTGCTTTGGTTGGGTCGAGCCGCCCGAACAAACCACAAAGAGCACTAACCTTCACAACGCAGACGAACCTGCCTGCTACTCTTCGATTCCCGCAAAGAGGTCGGTTTCAGTCAGCGGCGATATCGCCCGCACTGAAGCCGCCGCGTGGAACAACTCGCGATCTCTCTTCCGGGCAAAATTCTCGAACTGTACCCACAGCGGGCTCTGGCTGGTGTGCGCTTTGAATGCCGCGATCTTAGTTTCGAGGTACTTGCCGATCTCAATCACCGCCGTTGGCGGTGGAGGTACGACCGTAGGCCGGCCGGGCAGGGCGAAATCAGCGGTGCCATAGTAGAGTTTTTCCGCTTGATGCACCCGCAAACCTCCGCTGAGCTGGTCAGGATAGCGATTGTTGCGGCCCGCCCAGTGAAACGCCAGCGTGGCAAATATTCCGGCCATGGAATGATCGGTGTGGCCGGTAACTCCACCCTCCGCGCCGAACGTGAGCACCACTTGCGGCCGGAACTCGCGCACATGATGCGTGAGGTCGCAGACCACCCGGTATAAATCCTGGCGATGAAGCTGGCCATCCGGATAGTCGAGCACCAGACCGTGCGAAACCTTCAACAGCTCGCACGATGTGGCGAACTCGCGGCGGCGCATGGCTGCCAACTGGGAGTCGGATTTCGCGCCGCCGCGATGCGTGGCGGCCTGCCCCGGCGTAATGCAGATGACGCAGCTCTCGACACCGCGGTCGTGATACAGGCGCAGCGTGCCGCCAAAGTTCCCGGCTTCGTCATCGGGGTGCGCCGTAACCACCATCAATCGGAGCATAGAGACAATAAAGTCAGTCGCTCGAAGATATCGCATTGCCGGAGACGATGCGAACTTGATAGTGTTTCGCTAACGGTTCGATCTTCGAGAGCAACCGGCGCGCCTCAGGCTCGAAAACCGCTACAGCGTAATCCTCCCCCGCAAAGGCCTTCACCGCATCCAGCGATTCGAAGAGGTTGATGACCATGAACTCTGCCTCGCCCGGACCCTCCTCGCGCAGCACGTATGCCGCACGATGTCCCTTGATCGTTCGAATGCCGGGGATGATTTTCTCTCCAAGAAGGTTCTCATAGGCATCAGCCTGCTCCAATGTCGTCCAGCCTTTCCATACTCGCGCGATCATGTTGCAATCTCCTGTTGTTCCAGGGCCAGTTGTTCCGGGACTTGGCTCGGCGTTACAGTTGCTCTGCCTCGTCCAGCATAAACGCCAGCACTTCCTGCGGCACGGGCGCGTTCCACACCGGCGCGAATGACTGGCGATGCAGCGGCGAAGGGCCATACTCCCGCAGCGCCGCCAGATGACGTGGTGTGCTGTATCCCTTGTTGGATGCCAGACCGTAGACGGGAAATACCGGGTCCCATTCGCGCACCAGGCGGTCGCGCTCGACTTTGGCGATGATCGAGGCCGCCGCGATCGAAGCCGAAAGCGCGTCGCCGTGAATGATAGGTTGCTGTTGCACGCCGCAATCAAGGCGGACGGCATCCACCAGCAGGTAATCGGCGGCCGGCCGCAATTGCTGCACCGCGTGCAGCATGGCCAGGCGCGAGGCATGGTAGATGTTGATCTGGTCAATGCGTGCTGCGTCCACCGCGGCTACCGCCCAGGCCACGGCGTGCTCACGGATGCGCGCAGCCAGCACCTCCCGCCGCTCGGCCGGCAGCAGCTTGGAATCGCGCAGGCCGCGAACGCGATAGCTGGGGTCGAGAATTACGGCTGCGGCGACGACGGGACCGAATAGCGAGCCGCGGCCAACTTCGTCAACACCAGCGATAAGCTGCGCACCGCAAGCCCAGGCGCGCTTCTCAAATTTCAGCGTGCACCGCAGCCGCTTCAGCATGCGCAACTTGGCGGCGGCCGGCGAAATTTGCTTTGCGGGAGCGTGCTGTGTCCTGGAAGCCACGGCAAAGGAGACCAAGCCATCTTCGCCGAGGCGAAGCTGTGGGTGCAAGGTGCAAAACCGGTAATCACGGCTTTCCAGGCACCGTTACCAAGGTAAATTGACCGTCCCCAAGCCCCTTGGTTACCTTCGATTACGCAATGTCTCAGGGAACCGGTGTGAAGGAAAAGAAATCCGATCAGCCAGCCGAGCGTACGGACAAGCGCGTCCATGTGGCGCTGCCCATCCGCATCACTTATTGGGATAAAGACAAGAAACCAGGCGTGGAAATGGCCTGCACCTACGATATTTCCTCGCGCGGGGCGCGCATCACCAACCTGCGCTGCGTGAAGGGCGTGGGCGAGGTTGTTGCCGTGGAGCGCGGGCGGAATAAGTCCTTCTGCCGCGTGGTGTGGGTGGGCGATCAAGGCACGGAAGTTCGCGGCCAGATCGGCCTGCAAACCGTGGACCGTGAACGGGCCATGTGGGAGAGCGAACTGAAGGAAATGGAAGAGGCCTACGACCCGATTGCCAAAGACCCCAGCAAGGGGCAGGCACAGGCGACCTCTCGCGGCGGAAATCGCCGCCGGCATGGCCGCTTTCAAGTAGAGGGATCGGTTGAGCTGGTAAAGGCGCCAGGCAAGAACAGCCGGGCTGGCGCCAAGAGCGGTCCCACCAAGGCCGTGCTCAAGGACCTGTCAGAGGTGGGCTGCCTGGTGAAAACCAAGGAAGTGTTGATTCCCGGCACCGACCTGAAGCTGGTGCTGAAAATCGCTAATTACGATGTGACCCTGAAGGGCCAGGTGCGCCACTCTGTAGACATGGGAGTTGGCATTGAGTTTTCCGAAATCCGCAAAGGGGACAAGGAAACGCTCAAGCATCTGTTGCGCAAGCTTTCCGAGAAGCAGTTAGAAGAGACGATCGAAGTAGTAGTTACGCCGTAAACTGTAGACGCGGGCGTCCTCGCCCGTGCGCCGATTTTCTGTCACGCCAACCGATAGTTCTTACCAGACCGCTGCATGGCGCCGGCGCCGCTGCTACTCTGCTGCGGTTTGCGCGGCCGCGTGCGCCGCAGGGTGCTCCCGTTCAACGTCTTTCAGGCGCGCGGCCTTGCCCTTGAGGTTGCGCAAGTAATAGAGTTTGGCGCGGCGCACTTTGGAGGACCGCACCAGGTCCACCTTATCAACGACTCTCGAGTTGATGGGAAAGATACGCTCTACGCCTTGACCAAAACTGATTTTGCGCACTGTAAAACTGGCCTGGGGCCCGCGGGTGCGCGCGAGCACCACACCTTCGAACGCCTGCAGGCGCTCTTTGTCACCTTCTTTGATCTTCACGTGAACCCGTACCGTGTCCCCGGGAACGAAGTCGGGAAAATCGGTGCGTTTGGCTTTGGCCAGCAATTTTTCGATAATCAGATTGGTCATGGTAGTAACCCCTTGATTCAAATGTCGTATGCGCTGTGGCGCTTTGATGTTCAGATCTTCCGGTCTTTGATCTTCGCCAGCAATTTGGCGTCTTCTTCGCTCAGCTCCGCTCCCGCGAGCAAATCCGGACGATTCAACAGTGTCTTCTCCAGCGCGCTGCGCCGCCGCCAGCGGCGAATCTCTTCGTGGTTGCCGGAGACTAAAACTTCCGGTACCGCCAGACCACGAAACTCCGCCGGCCGCGTGTAATGCGGATAATCCAGCAGACCGCGCGAAGAACAGGTCGAGCTGGGCGCGCCATCTTCCGGCAATCCCGCCTGAAACTCCGTAAACGACTCCTGACGCGTGGATGCTTCGTTGCCCACCGCACCGGGAATCAGCCGGGTGACGGCGTCCACGATCACCGCCGCACCGATCTCGCCACCACTCAGCACATAGTCGCCGATCGAAAGCTCGCGGTCGGCCAAGTGCTGTCCTACACGCTCGTCCACGCCCTCGTAGCGCCCGCAGATGAGTACGATCCGCTCCAGCGCGGCCAATTCTGCAGCCACAGTCTGCGTAAAGCGACGGCCTTGCGCCGAAAGCAACACCACACTCTGCTTGCGGGCTTGACGCTCATCACGAAGCGCAACTGCAAGGGCCTCAATGCATTCGAAGACCGGTTCCGGCTTCAGAACCATGCCTTCGCCACCCCCGAAAGGACGGTCATCCACGGTGCGGTGCTTATCGTGAGCAAAATTCCGCAAGTCGTGGACTGTGATCTCCGCCAGCCCATTTTCCCGAGCCCGGCGGATAATGCCGTAATCCAGCGGTCCGCGAAAAAAATCGGGAAAGATCGTGACAATGTCGATCTCCATCGCAGACCGTACCACCGGCGTCTCGCCCGGCAATCCATTCAGCCGAACTTCTCGCATGAGCTGAGAATTGTCACCCCGTACGAAGCGAAGGACCTGTGCGTTTCGCTCACGAGGGGCAAAAAATGCATTAGGTGCTTCACTCCGCTCGACATGACAACTCTGAAAGAACTTTGGAACGACCGTTCTTGGAAAACGCCGCAGGCGGCTACCGGTTTGCTTTCTTTTCCTCTTCCGTCAGCGGCCCATTCACGTCCAGCAAGCCTTCCGGCAGAACCATTTCAATCCGCTTGGCGCCGGCATCCACGCGTCTCAGGAACGCCTCGGCAAAAGGGATTTCGTATTCTTTCGTTCCCGCAGTCACCACCAGCAAGGGCGCTTCCCCGGCTCCAAACCGCACGTCACTCACTTTGCCGACTTCGCGCTCGCCGTTAAAAACTGTGCATCCCGCCAGATCGCTTACGTAACTCCAGCCCGGCTCAAGCTCAGCCCGTTCCGCTAAGGGCACCTGCAGCTCGCAACCCACGAGGGCTTCCGCCTCGGAGATCGAAAGGATCCCGGCAAATTCCAAAACCAGCAAGCCCTTGTGCGGCCAGAACCCTTCCAGTTGCAATTCCTGTCGTCGGCCGTCTCTGCTCAACGCGAACAACCTCATTCCCGGCGCGAAGCGGTCGGGAACATCGCTGTGCACTTCCACCGCAACTTCGCCGTGTCGCCCTTGGGTTTTTACCGCGCGGGCCAGGGTGACAAACTCACCCGCTCCCGTTCCGCCACTTCCACTCTCGCTACTCAAGGATCTCCAGGTCGTAGCGCTTGTTCAGCTTCATGCCTGCGGCGCCGAGCAAAGTGCGCAACGCGCGGGCGGTGCGTCCATGCCTGCCGATCACTTTGCCTACGTCTTCGGGAGCTACTTCCAGCTCCAGCACGGTCTCTCCATCTTCCTCAAACTGCTCGACAAAGACCTGGTCGGGAGCGTCCACCAGCGCCTTGGCGATCAACTCGACCAGGGCCCGCACGTCTGCATTTGGCTCAGTCATTGGGGGCTCCTGAGGATGGGCGATCTTCTACGGACGGTTTTTTCGCAAGCGGTCTTGCACCAACAACGTGCGCGCGGCAGTAATTAGGCTACGGGTTCGGCCGGCACGGGGCTAGCCGCGGGCGGTTTCGAGACCAGAATGCTCACCCGGTCCGAAAGCTGCGCGCCCTTGGAAACCCAATAGTCAATGCGCTCACGCTTCAACTCCACGCTGGCTGGGGAGGTGCGGGGGTTGTACGTTCCCACCACTTCCACCGGACGACCGTTGCGGGCACGTTCCTTTTCAATTACCACTACGCGATAATGTGGTTGCTTACGCGCGCCAACGCGCGCCAAACGAATCGTCAACACAGATTGGTTCCTTTTTTGTGTCCGGAAAGCTCCGGCGAGATGAAGACAAAGTCTTATTTTGTCAGGATTTATGCTGGTTTGCAAGGGCCGGTTGGCGAAGCTGCATGCCACAGTTTTCCCTCCGTAGAGAGCGATGAGACAGCTTGCAGCAAAATCGTCGAAAATTACAGATACAACCGCTCCACTTGAAAGCGCAGGAGGCAACATGCCGACAGAAACCGAACTTCTGACCAAAGCATACGCGGCATTCAACGCCCGCGACATTGATTCAGCCCTGCGCACCATGCACCCCGACGTGGCGTGGCCCAATGGCATGGAGGGCGGCTATGTGCACGGCCACGAGGCGGTTCGCCAGTATTGGACCCGGCAATGGGGTCTGATTGACCCTCATGTGGAACCGATGCGCATGCAACCGGACCAGACCGGACGCGTAGTGGTTGACGTTCATCAGGTGGTTCGTGACCTCTCAGGCGCAGTGATTCAGGACCGTACCGTACAGCATGTGTATCTGATTCGCGATGGTCTTATCGCAACTATGGAAATTCACATACCTTGAACCGAGATGGACTGTAGCCTATTCAATTCCAGTAACCAGCCCCGAATCTCCAAAGTAACTGCGGAAAACTTGCTTCTGAGAGCCGTGTTTCATAGCTTTATGCAGTTGAGGCACGGCCTGGTGAGGCCGGACGAAAACTCCAAGGAGGAATCATGAAGCAACGACTGTTGGGTCTGTTGGCGATAATGGCGGTGTTTTTCGCACTTTCCCCAGCCACTTCAGCGCGCGGCCGGCACCCCGAAATTGAGGAAGCGCTAGGTGCGCTGCGCAATGCCCGCGCCCACTTGATGGCGGCTGCGCATGATTTCCACGGCCATCGCGCGGACGCTATTCGCGCGACCGATGAGGCCATCCATCAGTTGGAAATCTGCATGCAGTACGATTAGTCTTTTGCTGGATATAGGGAGGAAACACGCTTGTAATCCCGGGCGAAGGGGGTCAGGTTCTTGCCTGCGCCGCGGTATTGCCGCCGCCGGCCAATCTGGGTCCCTCGCTTCGCTCGGGATGACAGTTCAGTCCTAGGACCACAGTCCATGGCCGGGAGTCCAGCCTGCGGCGAGATCCACACTTACCGGGGAAGAGTCTCCTCCACCGCAATACTCAACTTTCCGCTTACCCCGGCGGGCCTTGCCAGCCCTGGTCTTTCCACTGGCTGTCCACCGCCGACCCAGACGTGGACTTCGCCGGGAACCAGCTTTCTGTTCCCGCTTTCGTCTACGGTGCTGAACTGCCTCACTTCAATCGGGATATGCACGGTCTGCGCCTCGCCCGCCTCAAGGGTGACTCGCTGAAACGCCGCCAATGAGCGGATGGGCGCCCCCGCGACGCCGGGATCCGACAGATACACCTGCACAACTTCATCCGCCGCCATTTTCCCTGTGTTCTTAATCTCAACGTTCGCTGTGACGGGCTCAGCCCCACTGATTTCATCCTTGCTGAAGCTCAACCGGCCATATTCGAAATTTGCATAGCTCAGCCCATAGCCGAAGGGATAAAGCGGCTCGCCAGTGAAATAGCGGTAAGTGTGCCCTTTCATGTTGTAGTCATCGAATGCAGGGAGCTGATCAACCGATTTGTAGAAAGTAACGGGCAACCGCCCACCGGGACTGAAGTCCCCGGCCAACGCCCCGGCAACCGCAGTGCCACCTTCTTCCCCGGGATACCACGCCTGCAGAATTGCCTTGATGTTCTGGTCGGCCCAATTTACAGAGAGGGCGCTGCCGCTCATCAACACCAGCACGACCGGCTTGCCCAGGGAAGCGACCTTCTCCAGCAACGCCTCCTGCGGGGCAGGTAGATCAATGCTGGTACGGTCGCCGCCGCGGAAGGCGGCAGCGTTCACCGGCATCTCTTCACCCTCGAGGTTCGCGGTAAGCCCCAACACCATTATGTTCAGATCGGCTTTGTGCGCAATTTCCAGGACATTAGCGTCCTCACTTGGCTGATGCCAGATGAGCTGTGCCTTGGCCCGGCGGTCCGCCTGGAAATACTCGATTTTGATCGGATAGTGACGCCCAGCTTCGAGATGGATGGACTTGGTTTGCGTGGTTGCGCGGTGGATTTTCCAATCTTCCGCGATGAGTTGCTGGTCTATCCAGACCCGGTATCCGTCATCGCCGGTGAATCCAATTTCGTACTCGCCAGTTTCCGGCGCCACCAGAACGCCCGTCCAGCGGACGGAAAAATTAGAGACTGCACCGTCTTCCCAGGAGAAATCCACTTCCGGATCAACCCGCTTTTTCGTCGCAGCGCCTTGCAGTTCGGTGCCGTCGAAGTACTCGCCGGTGAGGCCGTGCTCGGTCGAACCTTCCGCTGCCAGCAACGCCGCTGCGGGAATTGTTTTGAGCGAGGGTCCGGTGAGCCCGGTGCCTTCTGAATAAAGCACTTGGGAATCCGCAAAACGCTTCTTGATGCCTGCAAGAATTGTGACCGGCTTCGACGGCGTTCCAGCATAATTGCCGATCAGAGCATCCACAGTGTCAGCATTCGGGCCGATGACGGCGATCGTCTTGTATTGCTTCGTAAGTGGCAGCAATCCATCGGAGTTCTTCAGCAACACCAGCGACTCGCGCGCTACTCGCAGCGCCAGTTGGTGGTGCGCCTCATTGTCGTTTTCCGAGATCGGAATGCTGGAATAGGGCACCATCTCGGGAGGATCAAATACTCCCAGCCGCATGCGCGCAGTAAACAGGCGGCGCAGTGAGCGGTTGATGTCTTCTTCGCTGAGCAGGCCTTGATGCACCGCCGCCAGCAGCGCGTCGCGGTCGTTTTTCGAGTTAGTCGCGGGATCGCCGCAGATAATGTCCATTCCCGCCTTTACTCCGTCGGCCACACCCTCCTCAATAGTCTTGGAGTAGTGGTGGTTTTTGAAAATATCGCTGGCCGCACCACAATCTGAGACGACATATCCCCTAAACCCCCAGTCGTCGCGCAGATGCTCCTGCAGCAGCATGGGTTGAGCGCAAGCCGGCTTGCCATCCACGGAGTTGTACGCGCACATGAGTGAACCCACGCCCGCTTTGACGGTGGCGCGAAATGCCGGCAGGTAAGTATCTTCGAGATCATGCGCAGAAACCTCCACGTTCATTTCGTGCCGCTCTGGTTCCGGCCCGCTGTGTGCGGCAAAATGCTTCGAGGTGGCCAGCGTCTTCAGATATTTGGGATCGTCCCCCTGCAATCCGGTTACGAAGGCCACCCCGATCTGCGCCGTCAGGAACGGATCTTCGCCGTAGGTCTCCTGGCCGCGGCCCCAGCGCGGATCGCGAAAAATGTTGATGTTCGGCGACCAGATGGTCAGCCCGTGATACCAGGTGCTGAAGCCCTTGTCCCGTATCTCCAGTTCATACTTGGCGCGAAACTCGGTGGAAGCCACATCGCCTACGCTGTGTGCCAGGGGCGTGTCGAAGGTCGCAGCTAATCCGATGGCCTGCGGAAACACTGTGGCGTAGCCGGCTCTGGCGACGCCATGCAGGCCCTCGTTCCACCAGTTGTACTGTGGGACCCCGAGCCGCGGAACGGCCGCAGCGGTGTGCACCATTTGAGTGATCTTTTCGTCCAGCGTCATGCGCGATACCAAATCGTTTACGCGTTCTTCTATCGGCAGCGCTGGGTTGCGGAAGGGAGCATTCTGAATCTCCGCACTCAGAGTTGCCGGGGGGGCGGCCGCTTCATTGGTTTGAGCCGAAACGGAAACAACGAGAACGGAAACGTTTACGAGGCACAGAAACAAAAATGCAGGCGCAATCCGGCGCATAAAGGCTCCTGGATGAAAACCGAGTGGCTACGATCAGCAGGGTGATTCTAGCGCCGCGCAACTCCGGGGACAACAACCGCTACCCCGTATTAT
>Ga0335078_10019420_pt1 | contig 10104 bp, 7 predicted proteins | sample Lox_Sample_32_FD_206711 | JGI IMG/M metagenome (GOLD analysis project Ga0335078, IMG submission 206711) | Soil microbial communities from Loxahatchee National Wildlife Refuge, Florida, United States - Lox_Sample_3.2 | ecosystem: Environmental > Terrestrial > Soil > Wetlands | place: USA: Florida...
GTGCCTATCGAAGATGGCTTTACGAACGATGCGCCACGCGACGCGCGGCCGGAAGAAGTACTCGCCGTAGAAGCGTTCCACCCATTCCACCAGGTCGGCTTGGGTCAAGCGGTTGTACGCAAAGTTGGGAAGCTGGTGGCCGGCGCCGTCGTGCATGGCGCCGTCGATCTTGATCAGGCTGTTCGTCTTCAGATATTCGTGGAATTCGGTGCCGGGATACGGCGCGGCAATCGAAACCTGAATGGTCTCGCTGTCCATGCGCTTGGCGAAATCGATGGTCTGGCGCACGGTCTCGGGCGTCTCCCCCGGCAGGCCGATGATGTAATCGCCGTGAATCGTCAAGCCCACTTTCTTGGCGTTGGCGGTGAAGCGCTCGGCCATTTCAATGGTGGCGCCCTTCTTGATGTTCTTCAGGATTTGCTGATCGCCCGATTCGTAACCCACGATCAGCAGGCGCGCGCCCGCATCCTTCATGGCCCTCAATGTCTCGTAATCGGTGGTGACGCGCGAAGTACAGGACCAGGTGAATTTCAGCTCCTTAAACTTCTTGCACAGCTCCAGGGTTCGTTCTTTGCGGTAGTTGAAGGTGTCGTCGTCGAAGAAGATCTCTTTGATGTTGGGGAACTGCTCAAGGGCGTGGCGGACTTCGTTGACCACGTCATCGGTGGAGCGCAGCCGCCAGCGATGGCCGGAATGCGTCTGCGGCCACAAGCAGAAGGTGCACATGGCCGGGCATCCGCGTGTGGTGTAGAACGAAATGTACGGGTTCAACAGGAAGGGGACGTTGTAGCGCGTAATATCCAGGTCCCGCTTATACACCTTGGTGACCCAGGGCAGCTCGTCCAGATTCTCAATCATGGGGGCTTCGGGATTATGGACGAAGTCGCCGTTCTTGCGGAAGCTCACGCCGGGCAGGTCTTCGAGCGGTTTTCCCTGAGCGTAGCCGGCGATCTGGTAGTCGAATTCGCGCCGCACGACAAAATCGATGGCTTTGCCGTCGTTCAGGCATTTTTCCGGCTCGATGGTCACCGGAGGCCCCACGAACGCCACCTTCAGCTTGGGATTGACGTCCTTCATCATCTCCGCAATCTTCAGGTCCACCTGGAAGCCGGGCGTCGACGTGAAGAGCACCAGGAACTCGAAATCCTTCGCCGTCTCGATGCATTGCTCGATGGAAACCTTGTGCGGCGGCGCGTCGAGCACTTTGCTGTCCGGCAACATGCCGGCGGGGTAGCACAGCCATACCGGGTACCAGTACGACTCAATCTCGCGCGAGGCCGGCCAGCGCGAGCCGGCGCCGCCATCGAAACCTTCAAAAGACGGAGGATTCAGAAACAGTGTTCGCATGTGATCTCTCGAATTACTCGCCGCTGCGGGCCGCGACGGCGGGCTCTGTTGTGTCCACCGAGAAATTGCTGTAATCGATTTCCAATTGCGCCGGACCCCACAGCCGCGTATCCACGACGCTAGCCAGTTGCCGCGGCACCGGGATGCCGTCCTGAATCGCGTAGGTCCGGGTGAAGGCGACCCGTTTGAGGAAGATGGAGGGGTTCTTCACCAGGTAGCCGCTTTCTTGGACGCGCAGATAGGTCTCCGAGTCGATCCAGATCGAACCACGGAAGAGTCCTGCCCGCTTGGCACGGGGCTTCACGCTAAACTCGTAGACCTCGCGGCCGTCCAGTTCGGTGCGCCCATCGAATTTGAACTTGTAGTTTTCGGGCGTAACGGCGACCTTCGGCGACGCTTCCCTCTGCGCTTCGATCTCCGATTCGAGGTAGCGCGCGATCACCTGGTTCTTAATGGCGCCGTCGCCTTCGAACGCCAGATGCTCGTAGGTGATCCGGCCTAAACGCGAGATGCGCCGCAGGGCGTGCAGTCGTCCGTTCTTCTTCAATTTGGGAAGGGAAGCGCGGATTTCGACTTCCATCGACGAGCCGTCCAAGGACTGCCCTTGGTCCCGGCTGGCGGAGCAGTAGTTCTGGACAATTTGTTCCGCCGGGGTCCCCGGCGATTCCGCGAACATTCCGCCGCCACTCAAAACCAGCAAGAAAAGAGTATGAACCTTCAATGAATACCCCGAATCTGAAATTGAGCCTGAGTTCCTAAGCATAGCAGGGATCAGCCGTCAAAGGCAATCGCTTCATAAGGTTGGGGGGATTCTCTCACACCGTCAGATACCACGGAACATTGATCACGCTGATCCGTTGGTTGCCCTTCACAAACAAAAGCGCTTTCAAGACCGCCGCTCGCTGGTTGTGCAGAAAGTAGTGGTGCCAATGGCGCTCCACGAGTTCTGGGATGAGAACGGCGATATAACGATTCGGATTTTTACGCGCCAGATCGTTCACAAAATCGAGGATCGGGGTGAAAAGCTGGCGGTAGGGAGACTCCACAACCGACAGTTTCGGCACCGGCAAGCCAAGTTCCAGGGTCGGCCCTTCAATTAGATGGACCCAGGAGTCGCGGAGATCCTCGCTTTTCTCGCTCACGCGTACTTGCAGCGCATGAACCTCAGTCGACAGATGGATGGCAAAGCGCAAGCCCTTTTCGGCGATCTTGGTCCAACCTTGCAAGGGGACCACGACGATGGGCGGCTCGAGATGGGCTAGATTAAGCGGCCTATCCAGCGCGATCTCGCGGGCGACGGCGGTGTAGTGCCGGCGAACCGCGACCATGAAAATCAAGATCGTGGGAATTAGCAACATGGTCATCCACGCCCCCTCCACGAACTTGGCGGCCAGAACGATCAGCACCGTAATGCCAGTGACGGTCGCGCCCAACCCGTTGATCGCCATGCTCCGCCAAGCGGCCGGACCGCCGAGACGTTTCCAGTGCACGACCATGCCGGCCTGAGACAAGGTAAACGCCAAGAACGCACCCACCGCGAAGAGGGGAATCAGGCGATCGGTGACGCCATTGAAGATGACCAGCAGGAGGCCGGCCAGGAGAGCAAGCACGTAGATGCCGTAAGAAAAGACCAGACGGCGGCCGCGAGCCGAAAACGCGTGCGGCAGGTAGCCATCCTCGGAAACGATCTGGCACATGCGCGGGAAGTCGGCGAACGCGGTGTTCGCGGAAAGGGCCAGCACTGCCAAGATGGAAGCAATAGTGACGAAGTAAAAAATGCCCCGCCCCGCGACCGCGGCGATCAACTGCGACAGCAGACTGTCATAGCCGGGCAGGCCGGGATCGGTGGCGCCGACGGAGTACACGCGGGCCAGCCACGCGATGCCGGCCAGCATCAGGATGAGAATTCCGATGATGGCGGAAAGCGTGCGCCGGGCGGAATCGACCGCAGGATCGCGAAACGCCTTCACTCCGTTGCTGACCGCTTCCACGCCTGTCATGGCGGTGCAACCGCTGGCAAACGACTGCAGCAGGATCCACATTCCGGCCGCCGTCGCCGTGGATTTCAGCGTATGCGGCGGCACCACGGGAACCGGATGGCCGCCGCTGAGCACCGCTTTTACCAGTCCAAGAGCGATCGTGCCCAACAGGGTGACGATGAACAGGTAGGTGGGCACCATGAACAGGTTGCCGGTTTCGCGCATGCCCCGCAGGTTGACCAGCGTAATGACTGCCAGGATGCCAAGGCAGAGCGCCAGCGTGTGCGACTGGAGGCTGGGCACGGCCGAAACCAATGCGCCGACTCCGGCCGAAATGCCGACCGCCACTACCAGGATGTAATCCACAATCAGCGCCGCTGCCGCCAGCAGTCCGGCGCGCGCTCCCAGATTCTCGCGCGCCACCGTGTAGGATCCGCCCCCGCCGGGATACGCGGAGATGGTTTGGCGATACGAGATATACACGATCACCAGCAGAGCAATGATGCTGAAGCTGATGGGGACGACGTATCGGATACCGAGCGCGCCCAGCGGTATCAGCAGCGTGAGCGCCGCCTCCGGGCCGTAGGCGGCTGAGCTGAGAGCGTCCAGGCCGAACACGCCGATCCCGGCTGCCGGGCCGAGGCGTTGTTCGGAGTCTTCATAATTGGCCAGAGGCTTACCAAACAAGAGATCGCTGAGGGACATCAGACCATTATGGGTGAACCTTGCCGCGGCGATCGGCTCCGGAGACAGATACCCGGATCGGGCAAGCACACATTTGACAGCGAGGTCTTGCGCTACATCGGCGCCGTCACGCGAGATGGACGCGTGCTCATTTCCGGCGATCTGGGCTGGGGGGCGCCACCAATTGCCGGGAAATGCCGCCGGCGCGCGATTGCGGCTCGAACAGATCGCCCATGTTCCCGACGAGCAGGCGGGCGTATCGCAGCGTCTGAGAGTATTGCGCGAAAGCGGCTTCGTCCGCGTCCGCATCGAGGGGTCCCGGCGCATTTATGCGCTGGATTCCGAGCCGCTTCAGGAGGTCGCGTCCTGGATCGGCGAGTTTAACGGATTCTGGGAGCAGCGTCTGCACGCCCTTACCGGCGAGATCGCCCGGGGAAAAGCGAAGCGCCGCGACAGCGATCGCTCGTGAACTAGCCTGCCAGCGGCCAGAAGATCGCGGTCTTCCAATCCGCCGGATCGGGATGATCGCCCGGGTCGACGATGTAGGACTCCCAGGGCGCTCCACGAGGTGTCAGCCCTTGAGCTTCGACCCAGATCTGAATGGCGGCGTGGGCTTCGCTCAGCTTGTCATAAGGCCCGGCGTGGATGGTGGTCGCCGCCGGCCCCGCGGGCAAGGTGTCGGAGAGGATCGCCACTCCGCCAGCCGTCTCGCTGCCCTTGGCCGGCGCGGCCACTGGGAAACCGGCCTCGATGGTAGTCAGACCGGGTCCCCAATCGAGATAGCGCGCCATCGGCGGGCCGGCGAGAGCGATGCCGCTCTGCTGCGCGTACTGGAAAATATGGGGATAGATTTCCGCGAGCGCCCCTGCAATCTCCGATCGCTTTACCCGGCGGCGCACCACCAAAACGGGCTGCGCCGTGAGTTCTTTTTCTGCAATGGAATACGTCATATCGTCTTCCTCGGACTGCGTTTCTTCGATGCGATACAGGCCTATACACGGGCCGACTCGCTTGACCAGGTCAGCGTGCCGCGCCGCCTGCGCGCTGCCGACGGTCCCGGCGAATCCGCGCGAACGGTACCGGCTGGGCGTCATTCCGAAGCGCCGCCGGAATGCCCGGCTGAATGCCTCGTGACTTTGGAAGCCGCAGTTTAACGCCACATTCAGAACGGAATCGCGCGTGGTGAGCAGTAGCACCGCCGCACGCGCGAGGCGCAACCGCAGAGTGAACTGTTTCGGTGTTTCGCCGGCCGCGGCTGAAAAGACCCGATGCAGATGAAACATCGACAGGCGAGCTTTGGCGGCCAGGGTTGCCAGCGGAAGGTCCCGATCCAGGCGCGCGGCAGCATACGCCAGGACCGGCTGAACCTTGTGCAGAGTGGCGCGCACCATGTTCTCAGTCTAGTGAAGTTGCTCCGCTCCGTCTTGATCATTCTTGCGGTGGGCCTCCAAGTACGCTTTCGGCCTCAACAGCGCGCCAACCGTACCAAGGACCATGGCTGGCCAGCCGACCGTGAGATAGAATGAAACCAGATGGAGTCCGGGAGCTTCGAACGCGACGTCACTGATCGGCCTGACACGGGTCAATTCGGACTGAGCCCCTATTTTAGCGATGCCGTCAACCGCAACGTGGTGGAGTCGGAGATTCTAGGCGGCGTGCACCTGCGCGACCTGCCGCCGGAAACCGTCCTCGAAGTGCAGACCCAGAACCACATCTACCGGATCGTGCATAAAGGTTGGGGCCAAGCGCTGATTTCGGGCCACCCGGATTTCTGCCCGGCTCCGGTGCTGGTGCAAATCCACGGGTCGACCTGGGGTGGTTCGCTGCTGAAACAAGCGTACATCGGCCGGGGCATGCACCTGGAATTCCGTCACCCCGAGTTCTTGCCGATCATCACGTCGCGGATTCTGGAAGTCCGCGCGCTGTAGCAGACCCGCAAACATTATTAGCCGCGGATGAACGCTGATCAACGCGGATAAGACACAAACTTGTTCTATGTGCGTTTATCGGCGTTCATCTTAACTCATTTTTCAGTCCCGCCATCCATGCCTCCAGTTCGGCTGGCAGTGGCGATTCTACTGAAATCTCTTCTCCCGTCGACGGCTGGTGAAAGCGAACCCGATGAGCGTGGAGAAAGTAGCGGCCGAGCGGCGGCTGTCCCTCCACTTTGGCCGGTGCGCCGTAGACCGAATCGCCCGCCACCGGATGCCCGATGCTCGAGAGATGCACGCGGATCTGGTGCGTTCGGCCGGTACCGATGCGCGCCTCGAGCAAAGTGAACCTGGCAAAGCGCCGCAGCACACGGTATTCCGTCCAGGCGGCGCGGCCTTGTTTGAGGCGGGCCGTCATGCGCGTGCGGTGCCGCGGGTCGCGCGCGATGGGCCGCTCGATGCGGCCGGTCTCCGTTTTCACCACGCCATGGACCAACGCAAGGTAGACCTTCTCCACCTGGCGTCCCGAAAACTGCGCCGCCAGCGCTTGGTGAGCGGCGTCGTTCTTAGCCACCAGGATCACGCCGCTGGTGAAACGGTCCAGGCGATGCACGATCCCCGGGCGCAGCACGCCGGCGACCTCTGAGAGCGCTCCGAAGCGATGCACCAAGGCGTTTACCAGGGTGCCCGAATGAACCCCCGCGCCCGCATGCACCACCATGCCGGCGGGTTTGTCGATGGCCACCAGGTCGTCATCTTCATAGAGCACCACAAGCGGAATAGCTTCGGGTACGGCGCGCAAGGGGGCGGGCTCCGCGGGCTCGACTTCGATGGAATCGCCGGCGCGCACCAAATGCGATGGGCGCTCCTGACGCTGGTTCACCTGAACCCGTCCCGCCTTGATCCATTCCTGAATGCGCGAGCGGCTGAATTGCGGTAGGCGTTCGTGAACCAACTGGTCCAGGCGTTTTCCGGCGTCGCCCGATTCGACGGAGAGGCGCACCCGCGGCCTAACTGCTCTTCAGCGCTTCCATCTGCTGCTGCGGTTGCGGCGCGGGCGTTTCCGATGCCATCGGGCGGCGATCGTAGAATTGCAGACGGCAAATCCGGCAGTGCGCCAGCCGTCCGCCGGCCAGCCGCATCACCAGGTTGAACAGGCCGCCCTGCATGCGATCGATGCGGTCGCGCTCTTTGAGCCGGCCCAGCCGGTACGTCCCGCACCGCGGGCAGCGGCAGTGGGGCCCCAAACGATAGCTGTAGGGATGCGGCGCATACGCTTCGGCCTGGCAGTTGTCGCACTTGAAAATCGCCAGGTACAGAAAACGCTCGCGCAAGCTCCGGTGCACCCGCCGCAATTTGCTACCGCATTCTTGGCACTTGATCATTTCTGGCATTGTTATAGCGCAGATTGCGGAGACTGCACAAGACACGCGAGAATAGTAAGGTTCGTACTTCCCCACTAACTCTAGTCCTATGCTCGATCGGATCACGGTCCACGGTGCGCGCCAGCATAACCTGAAAAATATCGACGTCGAAATCCCGCGCCATACGCTTACGGTGATCACCGGCCTGAGCGGCTCCGGCAAGTCTTCCCTAGCATTCGACACGATTTATGCGGAGGGCCAGCGGCGCTACGTGGAGACGCTTTCCACCTACGCCCGCCAGTTCCTGGATCAAATGGAGCGCCCCGATGTGGATTCGATCGACGGCCTGAGCCCGGCCATCTCTATCGAGCAGAAGACCACCAGCCGCAGCCCTCGCTCCACTGTAGGTACCATTACCGAAGTATACGATTACCTGCGTTTGCTCTACTCCTCAATCGGCGCCCCGCATTGCCCCGTGTGTGGGAACGAAATCTCGCGCCAGACCACGGAACAGATCCTGCAGCACGTGGTGCAGCTTCGTCCCGAGGAACGCATCATGGTTATGGCGCCCATCGTGCGCGGACGCAAGGGCGAGTATAAGAAGGACCTGGAGAAACTCGCCAAGCAGGGATTTGTCCGCGCGCGCGTGGATGGCGTGCTGCGCACCCTCGAAGAAGAAATCCCGCTCGACAAACGCAAAAATCACACCATCGAAGTTGTAGTTGACCGGTTGCTGGTGAAGCCCGGAATCGAAAAGCGCCTGGAGGCCTCCATCGACACGGCCACCAAGCTGGCGAACGGGCTGGTGTTGATCGCCGTGGTGAACGGCGAAGAGCGGCTCTATTCGCAAAAGCTGGCTTGCATGGAATGCGGAACGAGCGTGCCGCAACTCGAGCCGCGCTCGTTCTCCTTCAACAGCCCCTTTGGCGCGTGCGAGACGTGTCACGGACTGGGGAGCATCTGGTCGCCCGACCCGGCCAAGATCATCGTGGATCCCTCCAAGCCTCTGTTCGATGGCGGCCTGGGACCCGGCGGCAACTCCTGGACCATGCAGCACCGCTTGAACGAGCTGGCGCGCAAACACCGGATCAATCTCGCGACGCCGTTCGAAAAATTTCCGGTCAAGACGCGGCAGTTGCTGCTCGAAGGGGTCGAGGGCATCCCCGGGATTCTGGGAATTCTGGAAGAGGGCTACGAATCCTCCGCCGAGGGGTACCGCGAGTGGCTCATGGAGTATATGTCGCCCTCCACCTGCACGGCTTGCCAGGGTAAACGGCTGCGGCCTTCGAGCCTGGCGGTGCGCGTGAAGAATTTTTCGATTGCCGAGTTTACCGGTCTGCCGATCGCCCGCGCCCTGGTGACGGTGCGCAACTGGGAGTTTGGCGATCGTGAGATGCAGATCGCCGGCCGCGTTCTCGATGAGATTCGCCGGCGGCTGGAGTTTCTCTCGGCGGTGGGGCTCGACTATCTGAGCCTGGAGCGTTCGGCCGCCACGCTCTCCGGCGGCGAGGCCCAGCGAATTCGCCTGGCCACACAGATCGGGTCGAAGCTGCGCGGCGTCCTCTACGTGCTGGACGAACCTTCCATCGGACTGCATCCGCGCGACAACGGCCGGCTGCTCGAGACACTGGCGCATTTGCGCGACATGGGGAATACCGTGGTCGTGGTGGAGCACGATGCCGAAACCATTGAGCGCGCCGATTACGTGATCGACCTGGGACCCGGCGCGGGACGTCTGGGCGGAGACTTGGTGGCTTCGGGCGAACCGGCGCAGATCGCGAGTAATCCGAAGTCGCTCACCGGGCAATATCTCTCGGGGGCGCTCGAAATTCCGGTTCCCCGCCAACGGCGCCCGCGCAACGAAAAGGCCTTGGCGATCCGCGGCGCGCGCGAGCACAACCTGAAGAATGTCGATATCGAAATTCCGCTGGGCGTGCTGACCGTGGTGACGGGCGTTTCCGGAAGCGGCAAATCGACCCTGGTGAATGAGATTCTCTACCGCTCGCTGGCGCGCGAAATTTACGGCTCGCACGAAGAGCCCGGAGAGCACGATGCGATCGAAGGAATCGATCAGATCGACAAAGTGATCCGCATCGACCAGGCGCCCATCGGCCGCACGCCGCGCTCCAATCCGGCTACTTACACCGGCCTGTTCACGCCGATTCGCGACCTGTATGCCATGCTGCCCGAGTCGCGCGAGCGTGGCTACAAGCCGGGGCGCTTCAGCTTCAACGTGAAGGGCGGCCGCTGCGAAGCCTGCCAGGGCGATGGGCTCAAGCGCATCGAAATGAATTTCCTCCCGGACGTGTACGTAACCTGCGATGTTTGCCGCGGCCGCCGCTACAACCGCGAAACGCTGCAGGTGAAGTACAAGGGTTACTCCATCGCCGATCTGCTGGATGCCACGGTGGAAGACGCCTTGGGCTTGATGGAGAACCTGCCGCAGATCCGGATAAAGCTGCAAACGCTCTTCGACGTGGGCCTGGGCTACGTCCACCTGGGGCAATCTTCGACCACGCTTTCCGGCGGCGAGGCGCAACGCATCAAGCTGGCCAAGGAGCTGAGCAAACGGCAGACCGGCCGGACGTTCTATCTGCTGGACGAGCCCACCACTGGATTGCATTTCGATGATGTGCGCAAGCTGCTGGATGTGTTGCAGCGGTTGGTAGCCCTAGGCAACACAGTGGTGGTGATCGAGCACAACCTGGACGTGATCAAGACTGCCGATTGGATCATCGACCTGGGCCCGGACGGTGGCGAATATGGCGGCCGCGTGGTCGCGTGCGGCACACCGGAGCA
>Ga0335078_10019421_pt1 | contig 10103 bp, 4 predicted proteins | sample Lox_Sample_32_FD_206711 | JGI IMG/M metagenome (GOLD analysis project Ga0335078, IMG submission 206711) | Soil microbial communities from Loxahatchee National Wildlife Refuge, Florida, United States - Lox_Sample_3.2 | ecosystem: Environmental > Terrestrial > Soil > Wetlands | place: USA: Florida...
AACGTCAGCGCGCGTGCCGGGGCCGTGTTCACCCGCGAAATCGCGGGCCGGGGCCTCGCCTTGGGCGATTTCGATAATGACGGCGCGGTGGATGTGCTGGTGATGATCAACGACGCCGCTCCGGTACTCCTGCGGAACCGGGCTGCCCGCCGCAATCACTGGCTGGGAGTGCGGCTGGAAGGACGTAAAGCCAATCGCGACGCGGCCGGCGCGACGGTCACGTACCGCTGCGGCGATTGGAAGCGTCGCCGAGTCAAAGTCGGCGGGGGCAGTTTTCTTTCGTCCCATGATCCACGCCTGGTTCTGGGCCTCGGCGATCACGACAAGATCGACGCGTTGCAGGTACAATGGCCGCAGCCTGCCGGCCGCACGGAGGAGTTCCACAACCTGCCGGTCGACCGGTACATCACCATCGTGGAGGGAGAAGGCGCTTGGAAGTGACACGCGCCAGCCTGTTGGTTGTAACGTCGGCCGTCATGCTCGCGGCTCTCGATTCGAGTGCGCAAGGGCTGCGGCCGCCGCAGACGCCGCCTCAGGCGTCCAAACCCGCGTCCACGGATGGGGAGACCGCCGGCCCCGATGCGCAACAACATCTGCTGGCCGGAATCGCGCTCACCCGTGCCGGACAGTTCTCCGAAGCGATCCCCCATTTTCTCGCCGCCCAAGGGCGCGTCGCCGATTCCTTCGCGCTCGACTTCAACCTGGCGCTGTGCTACGTGGCGACCCGCCAGTTTCCGGCGGCGATCCGGATCCTGGTACCCATCCGCGGTGCGGGAAAGCATGCGGCCGATCGCGATAGCCTGTTGGCGCAGGCGTATATCGGCGATCACCAGGAAGCCGCTGCATTGAAGGCCCTGCAGGATGCGGTGGGGCTTGCCCCGTCTGACGAGAAGCTGTACCTTCTGCTATCCGAGGCTTGCCTGGATGAAGGGCTGTATGACACCGGCACCCGCGCGATAGAGATCGGCCTCGAAAACCTGCCCAACGCACCGCGCCTGCTGTTCGAGCGCGCCCTCCTGCGATCGCGAATGGAACAACTCGATCTCGCGGCGGAGGATTTCCAACAGGTCGAAAGAGCCGCTCCCGGATCCGATATCGCCTACATCGCGGCCGCACAGCAGGCGCTGCTTTCGGGCCGGATTCCCGAGGCGATTCGGGTGACGCGTCAGGCTATCGAGGCCGGCAATTCGCACTATCTGCTGCTGACGATGCTGGGCGAGGCACTGCTTCGCTCGGGTGTGACACCTTCCAACGCCCGCGATTTTTCCGAAGCGCGGTCGGCGCTGGAGCGGGCCGTGCAGCTTCGGCCCACCTATTCGGGAGCCCACATCTCGCTCGCCAAAGTCTACTTGCTGGAGGGCCGCGTGGATGACGCCATCACCCACCTGGAAACCGCCCGGCAACTGGATTCACGGAACCGCGCGATTTATCCGGCTTTGGCCGCCGCCTATCAGCGCGCCGGGCAGCCGGCGAAGGCGAAAGAGGCGCTGGAAGTTCTGAGCGAACTCAACCGGAGCGACATCGAACGCATTCGTTCCGCCCCGGGCGGACACGCCGGTTACGTCGGCTCCGGCGGCAGGCAAAATCTCCCGAACTGAACACGGCGTCAGACTGTGGGAACTCGCGGGAATGGCCTTTTCACGATTCCGGTTCCCTCCTGCACCGTCAGAAACTGGTCGCAGGCGATGTCCGTAAGGCGAGTAAGTGCGCCGCTCGGCCAGCGGATCTCGATCAAGTCGACTCGCGTGCGATCCCCCAACCCGAAATGCAGCCGCGGATCCTGCGCCGATTGATAACTCATTCCGCCCTTGCGCTGATCGTACGCCGTAAGGTCGTCGGCCACCAGTCTTACCCGCACCCCTACGCCGTCGCGGTTGGAACGCGTGCCCACCAGCAGGATCTGGATCCAGTGACGGGCATTGCCGCCGTCATTGCGCAACAATTGCGCCGCGCCGCCGTTGTTATTGACCAGAATGTCGAGATCGCCGTCATTGTCGAAATCGCACACCGCCGCGCCGCGGCTGACAACCCGCGCCGCGAAGTCCGCGCCAAGCTGATCGCTGACGTTGACAAACGTTCCGTCGCCCATATTGCGGAACATCAGCTTCGGTTCGGCGTAAAGCGTGCCCTTGTGATAATTCCCGATATTATCCAGAACGTGGCCGTTGGCCATGAAGATATCGCGGTAGCCGTCGTTGTCGTAATCCAGGAATTTCAAGCCGAATTCGCTAAAGCGGAAGGTCTCGTAGGACAGCTTGGAGGAGGATGTCGCGTCCGTGAAACAGCCGTTTCCCTGGTTGCGGTACAAGCGGGCCAGTTGCAGGTCGAGATGCGCCACGATCAGGTCGAGATGCCCGGAGCCGGATACGTCGGCGGCATCCACGCCCATTCCGGCTTCGAACAGGCCGTCTTCGCTGACCGCCACGCCGGCTTCGTAGGCGATCTCCTGAAACGTGCCGTCGCGATGGTTGCGGAAGAGCGAGTTCGGCTGCGAGTCATTGGCAATGAAGATGTCCTGCCAGCCATCATCATCGAAGTCGAACGTCACTACGCCCAGCCCGTTCGCCGGCTTCGATGCCAGGCCGGAAGCCTTGCTGACATCGGTAAAGGTGCCGTCGCCGTTATTGCGATATAAGGTCGGCGCCTGGCCGTGATAGTCGTCCGGATGGCAGTAACTGCGCATTCCGGGGCCTTGATCGCCGCAATAATGGTTAGTTTGCGGCGTCCAATCCACATAGTTAGCGATAACTAAGTCCAGGCGGCCGTCGTTGTCATAATCGAACCAGGCTGCGCTCGAGGCCCATTTTCCCTGGTTAGCGACTCCGGCATGGGCCGTAACATCTGTAAATGTGCCGTCACGGTTGTTGTGGTACAGAATGCAGCTTCCATAGCCCAGGACCAGCAGGTCGGGATAGCCGTCGTTGTCATAATCTCCGACGGCAACACCCATGCCGAACAGTCCCTCGGCGCCGACGCCGGCATTCTCCGTCACATCGGTGAACGTCCCGTCTCCGTTGTTCCGGTATAACGCGCTGCGCGGCGGCTGTTGCGGCTTGAACTGTTGTGTGGCGGCGCCATTGACCAGGTAGAGATCGAAAAGCCCGTTCTGGTCGTAGTCGATCCATCCGCAGCCCGAGCCGACGGTCTCGATGAGGTACTTTTCCGAGCTCTTCGCATTGGTGTGGCGGAAGTCAATGCCGGAGGCCCCGGCGATATCCACGAAGCGGACGGCAGGCTTCGGCGAGGCGATGATCGGGTCGAGACATGCCGCCACGACGGCGCCTGCAGCCCCTCGAAGCAGACCGCGGCGGGATATTTGTGGTTGCGCTTTCATCGAATCACATGACCCCGGCTCTATACAGCTTACTGCAAGCTAAACCGCAGAAAACCCAAGATTGACGGAACGTACGATTAGGTACGGCACTGCACAAACTCTCCCGAAACGGCAAATTACCTTTCCCCCTTGACTTGTATTTCTGAAAGCGTATACAATCCTCTCAACTCAGTTACTTCTTCGGGAGGGTCTTGTGACGCTGTCTGCTCTTCATGAGTCATTGGGCCGGGCGCGGCTCCGCGGATGTTATATTGCGGCGTTCGCTCTGTTTCTTGCCTTTTCCGCTTCGAATCTCCGGGCTCAGGACACGGGCGGGACCGTCAGTGTCACCGTGACCGACCCCGGCGGCGCCATCGTTCCGGGTGCCAGCCTGGAATTGCGCGACCTGAACAGCAACGAGTTGCGCAAAGCCACTACCCTCGAGGGCGGCGTCTATCACTATGTCGGCCTCAACTTCGGCACGTACTCGCTGACTGTCTCGAAAGACGGCTTCAAGAGCACGGTCGTCTCGCCGATCAGGGTCCAGGCGGCGCGCACCACCGATGTGGCGGCGGTCCTCCAGGTCGGCTCGGTTTCGCAAACCGTCGAGGTCAATGGCGGAGCGGCGGAGGTTCTCGAGACCAGCTCCAACATGATCGGCACCACCATCGATGTCAAGCAGATCGAGGACTTGCCGCTGGGCGGACGCGATTTAACACAGTTATCCTATTTGACTCCCGGCTACAACGGCACCTGGAACGGCCTGCCGTCGATTGCCCAGGGCAATAACATCGACGGCGTCATCGGAAGTCCGAGCCGCATGAAGTTCGGCGGCAACGCCGCGCCCGTGGTTTCCGCCCGCCTCGAAGACATCGCCGAAATGACGGTCCAGACCGACGCCCTCGATATGGACCAGGGTTTCGGCCAGGCGGCCATGCAGATCAACTTCGTGACGCGCCGCGGGACCAATAATTACCACGGACGCCTCTACGAAGACTTCCGCAACTCCTATCTCAACGCCAACTCCTGGTCCAACAACGGCCAAGGCATCGCGCGCCCTAACTTCATCCTCAATGACTTCGGCGGCAGCGTGGGCGGCCCGATCGTCAAAGATAAGCTCTTCTTCTTCGCCAGCTTCGCGATGTCCAAGCAGCCGGGCAGCATCAACGTCTCTAACTCGGTGTTCACGCCCGCGGCGCAGAGCGGTATCTTCACTTACCCCGGCACGGATGGCCAGACCCATACCATCAACGTGCTCAACCTGGCTCACCAGTTCAACAGCTCACTTCCCGGCACCGTGAACCCGGTGGTGGCGAGCGAGCTCTCGGCCGTCAACGGATCTCTTTCGGCGGGCGTGGTCACTCCCAGCACCGATCCGAATTATAATTTCCTCAACTGGCTTCAGCCTGCCGGAATCACCAACTACTATCCCACGTTCCGTGTCGATTACAACGCCAAAGATACTCTCCGCTTCCACGTTGCCTTCAATGAGACCGATGGTCCCATCCAACCGGCGGCTGCAGCTTCGTTTCTGCCGGGCTCGGCATTCGCCAATCAGATCGCCGGCAATAAGTTCAATCAATATACGGCCTCCATCGGCGCTGATTGGACCCCCACTCCCACAGTTGTCAATGTCTTCAGGGGCGGCTTCCTTTACAACGCCGAATGGTTCGCCTACAACGCGGCCCCGCTTTACGCCACTTCGATCGGCACCGTGAACTGGGGATACGCCGCTCCTAACAGCGGCAACATGTCCGGCCAACAGTTCAATCTGCCGATTTCGAATTATTATCCCGTGTTCAACGCCTCGGATTCGGTCAATTGGAGCAAGGGAAAGCACACCATCAAGTTCGGAGCCTCCTGGTTCCGTGAACAGGATCACTACTGGAATAATCCCTCCGGATTCGCCCAATATAATTTGGGGCTCGCCAATGGCGATCCGGCGCTGGCCGCGTTCACAAACAGCGGCGCCAACCCCAGTCTGCCCGATGCCACGTCGGCGGAACTGGCGAATGCCGAACAGCTCTACGCCATTCTCGCCGGCCGCGTATCCGGAGTCTCCGGCCAGTTCGGCTACGATCCCAAAACCAAGACTTACTCGCACGTTCCGGGGAGCACTTACAACCTGGACGAAGTTATCTCGGCCGAGGGCCTATTTGCGCAGGACTCCTGGCGGATCAAGCCTAACCTGACTGTGAACTACGGGCTCCGTTGGGACTTCACCGGCGACGACTACGACAAGACCGGCGCCTATCATGGAGCTACCCCCGATGCCATCTATGGCCCGTCGGGAATCGGCAACCTGTTCCAGCCGGGGAATCTGCCGGGCGACAACAATCCAACCTTGACCGCGCGGCCGCACCAGTATAACGGCTGGTACGTCTCGCCGCAGCCCATGGTCGGCGCCGCCTGGAAGCCTTCGGATAAGGGCTTTCTGAACAAGAGCGTCATCCGCGGGAGTTTCTCCCTTCGCCGCTTCACCGAACCGCAGCAGTATTTCTGGAACCAGGCCACCGATTACGGCGCCTTCTACTTCCAGCAGTTCTACCTGGTGCCCAATTCATCGCCGGGAGCCGGCTTCTTTACCCCCGGGTCGCTCTCGCTCGGCCAGTCGTTGCCGCCTCTTGGTTACTCGCCGCATGCCACTTATGAAGTGACGGCGCCGGAATCGGAGTATACATTCACGCCCCTGACTTATTTCGGCAATATCGTGAATGGCATGAATCCCAATATCGCCCAGCCTTACACCGAATCCTGGAATATCGGCATCCAACGGGCGCTGGATTCGTCGCGCGTGCTCGAAGTGCGCTATAACGGAAGCCGCACGCGCAATCAATGGCTGGCTCGGAATACCAACGAAGTAAACGTCTTCGAAAACGGATTCCTCAATCAGTTCAAGATTGCCCAGCAGAATCTCAAAATCAACCAGCAGAATGGCGTCAATTCATTCGCTTACAACGGCTATTCCGGCCAGCAGAAGACCCCGATTTTCGACGCCGCCTTCGCTGGAGAAGGCTCCGGCGGCAGCGGTGTTCCGCTGGCCGATTACGGCAACAGCGCTTTCATCAACGAGCTCAACACCGGGCAGGTCGGGGCCATGGCGAATACCTTGTCCGGCATCGGCGGACCGGTTCCGTACTTCTGCAACCTGGTCGGTTCCAGCTTCGCCCCCTGTCCGAATAATGCCGGCTATACCGGCCCGGGCGCCGGTTATCCCATCAATTTCTTCCAGGCGAATCCATATTCGGCGGGCATGCCGGTCTATTACATGGACGCCAACGGATATTCCAATTACGAAGCTCTACAGGTGGATTTCCGCGAAAAGGCGTGGCATGGCCTGGAGTTCGATGCCAATTACACCTGGAGCCACACGCTCGGCATCGCCACGCCCAACTCGTGGACGGCTCAGTTCCCGCAGTACACCCTCCGCGACCTTCGTCTGAGTTACGGACCCACCCTCTTCGATCTGCGCCACGTCGTCCATGTCAACGGCACCTGGGACCTGCCGTTCGGCAAAGGGCGGAAATATCTCAATCAATCGCGGATTCTGAACGAGGTGGTCGGCGGCTGGACCTTCGGAACGATCTTCACTTTCCAGACCGGCGCGCCCAATCCGCTCTACGGCGGTTACGACACCTTCAACGACTACGCCGATGGCGGCATCGTTCTCAACGGCATCACCGCCGCGCAACTGCAGAACTCGATCGGCGTCTATCACGTCGGCAGCGCGCAGGGAAGTTACGCCGATATCATTAATCCCAAATTCATGGTCTCGCCGACAGGAGGCGGCGCCAACGCAACTTACCTCGCTCCCAACACCACTCCCGGTACGTTCGGCTCCATCCTGTACCTCTACGGCCCGCACCAGACGTTCACGGATATGTCGATCTCCAAGCGATTCGTTTTCACCGAGCGCGTCCATGCCGTGTTCCAAAGCGAGTTGCTGAATGCCTTCAATCACCCGGTCTTCGGCGGCTTTAACGGAGCTGTCCAATCCACCGGCTTCGGTACCGGAGGCGTCTCCAACGGACCGCGCCAGATCGAATTTCGCATGAACGTGGAGTTCTGATCGCTACAGCGGCCGGAATCGCGCGCTGAAATGCCGCAGGTAGGGCGGCTGCTCCACGATCTCCATGCCCCGGATCTCGCGTTTTCGCTCATTCACCTCGAGAATCGCCTCCACCACGTAATCGATATGGCTCTGCGTGTACACCCGGCGCGGAATCGCCAGCCGCAGCAGCTCGTGGCGCGCCGCCGCCCCGAACATCACCGATCCGATCTCCACCGATCGAATCCCCGCGTGCCGGTACAACTCCACCGCCAGCGCCTGTCCCGGGAATTGGTGCGGCGGAATATGCGGCAGCATGCGCGCGGCGTCGATATAAATCGCATGTCCCCCGGGCGGCTCGACAATCGGAACGCCGCGATCGGCGATGTGCCTTCCGAGATATCCGGTGGAAATGATGCGATACCGCAGGTAGTCGGCATCCAGCACCTCTTCCAGTCCGACGGCGATCGCATCCAGATCGCGCCCCGCCAGCCCGCCGTACGTCGGAAACCCTTCGGTCAGAATCAGCAGGTTGGTCTCCAGTTGCGCCACGCGGTCGTCGTTGGTGCAGAGCAGGCCGCCGATGTTGGCGAATGCATCCTTCTTCGCCGAGAAAGTGCAGCCGTCGGCCAGCGAAAACATCTTCTGCGCGATCCGCCGCGGCGTCCAATCGGCGTATCCCGCTTCGCGCTCGCGGATAAACCAGGCATTCTCCGCGAAACGGCAGGCATCCAGGTAGAACGGAATGGAATTTCGCGCGCACAGCCCCCGCACAGCCTCGATATTGGCCATCGATACCGGCTGTCCGCCGCCCGAGTTGTTGGTAACAGTGAGCATCACCAGCGGGATCTTCTCCGCGCCTTCGGCCGCGATCAGTTTTTCCAGCGCGCCGACATCCATATTGCCTTTGAAATCGAGACGCGCCTGCGTATCGGCGGCCTCCGGGATGGGTAGATCGACCGCCCGCGCCCCGGTGAACTCGATATTGGCGCGCGTGGTGTCGAAATGCGTGTTGGATGGAACCACCTGGCCCGGCTTGCACACGACGCTGAACAGGATACGCTCCGCCGCGCGTCCCTGGTGGCACGGAATGATGTGGCGGAATCCCGTGAGCGAATCCACAACGCGCTTCAGGCGAAAAAAGCTCTCGCTCCCGGCATACGACTCGTCGCCGCGCATCACCGCCGCCCATTGTTCGGTGGACATGGCGCTGGTGCCGGAATCGGTGAGCAAATCGATCAGGATATTGCCTGCCTCGATGAGGAACAAATTGTAGCCCGCCCGTTCCAGGTAGCGCTCCCGCTCGTGGGGAGTGGTCTGCCGCAGAGGTTCGACGCTCTTGATGCGGAACGGCTCGATGATGGTCTTCACAAGGTCGAGGTTAGCTCAACCGGCGGCGGTTGTGCGGGTTGACCCATTTTTCGGCTGTAATCAACGTCCCCCCGAGCGCAGCCGGTCAACCAAGGCTTTCACCTTCGGATCGGGCCGCAAGCGAAACGCCGTTTCCAGTTCCGAAATGGCTTCGGGCATGCGGCCGGGGATGCCCGCCAGGGCGCCTCCCAGGTTATAGTGGGCCTCGGCGTAATCGGGGTTAATCCGCAGTGCCGTTTCGAAGTGTTCGATCGCCTCGGATATTCGATCCGGGTAAGCCAATAGCGCCACGCCAAGATTGTTGTGGGCTTCGGCGTAATCCGGCTGGAGCCGCAGCGCTTTCTCGTATTCGGCGATGGCGTCTGCCCTCCTGCCCTCCATTCTTGAAAGGGCGAGAGCCAGGTAGTTGTGCAGCTCCGCTGAATCCGCCCGTCTTCGCAAGGCCGCTTCGTACTCCCCTACGGCCTCCGGTAATCGATCCGGAAAACTCGCCAGAACGTTGGCCAGGTTGGCATGCGCTTCCGCATAGTCGGGCTGGACCGCAAGCGCGACGCGGAACTCCCGTATCGCGTCGAGCTGGCGGCCGGGCAGTTGGGCCAGAGCGGTGCCAAGGTTGTTGTGCACAGTCGCGTTTTCAGGATCGTTCCGGAGCGCCGCCTGATACTCGGCGACTGCTTCCGGCAGGCGGCCCGGAATTCTGGAAAGCGCATTGCCGAAATTATTGTGCGCGCTGGCATAGCCCGGTTCGAGGCGCAACGCGGTCTGATACTCCGAGACCGCCTCCGGTAATTGACCCGAAGCCGCCAGAATGTTGGCCAGGTCGGTATGGCCCTTGGCGGAATCCGGCTGGAGACGCAACGCCGCGCGGTAGTGCGCGATCGCATCGGCCGATCTGTCCGGGATCTCGGCCAGTGCCGCTCCCAAGTCATATTGCGCTACGTAGTTATCTCCGGTCACGGCAAGGGCGTGCTCGAACAGCGATTCGCTATTCTTCCAATATTCAACCTGGGCTCGCGCTGCCACCGCCAAAGACAAGACGACCAACGCCGCGATTGCCGCGCTCATCCTGATGGGAATGCGGGCACGGAACCATTCCGCCGCGCCCCAGATCAACCCGAGAGCCAGCCCCACCAGCGGCACGTACATATACCGGTCGGCTCGCGACTGCCCACCCACCTGCACCAGTCCGATCACCGGAGCCAGCGTCACGAGATACCACACCCACCCGACCAGCAGATAAGGAAGCGCCTTGCGCGTGCGCCACGCCAGCATCGAGAAACCTGCGACGGCGGCCGCGGCAAGCGCCGGCTGCCACGCTGGAATGTGCGCCGGATAGGGATAAAACGCGGCCAACCCGGTGGGCCAGACCGT
>Ga0335078_10019422_pt1 | contig 10103 bp, 10 predicted proteins | sample Lox_Sample_32_FD_206711 | JGI IMG/M metagenome (GOLD analysis project Ga0335078, IMG submission 206711) | Soil microbial communities from Loxahatchee National Wildlife Refuge, Florida, United States - Lox_Sample_3.2 | ecosystem: Environmental > Terrestrial > Soil > Wetlands | place: USA...
GATGGATGAGATGCGGTCGAGCGCACAGCTCCCCGCACGCTAGGCCCCCAGGTGTGGCGCGGGGGTGGGCTTTGTGCCGATTCAGGGCGCAGACTGTGCCAAAAGCGTGTCCCTTCGGCGTGAGCGGGCTCGTGAGCCGGCATGTGAGCGTCCCGAGCGCGCGCCGCTCACGGCCTGCCGGCGCTGGCGCGCGTCACGGGCGGCCGAGCGCGCGAGCTCCGCGCTCTCCGCGTCGCCCACAGCCCACGCCAGCCGCTCCACCAGCTGCGCCGCCGCGTGGCCCGTGCTCAGGTGCACGGAGCGCACCTGCTCATCCAACAGCACAGGCGTCTCGCCGGCCGCGTCCGAGGACGCCGGCTCCAACGTCACGATGATTCTGGGCATCAGATCTCCTTTGTCGAGGCTTTCAACGGGATGGGTGGTCGAGGCCGGAGGCGGCGGGGCGAGTCGAGGTCTCCGCCCAGGTGTTCGTCGCGCCCGCCAACGCTTGGCGTCGGGTTCGAGGAACGGAGCTCCCGAGCCTCGCAAGCGGGTCTGCGAGCTCCGAGGGCCGGGGCTCCGAAGCTCGGCAAGCGCTCGCGCGTGTGCACAGTGCCGCGCCGAGACGGGGGAGGGTCCGGGGAGGACGCGAGCGCCCTCCCCGGACAGGAGGTAGACATGAGACGTCAGGGTTGTGGACATCGCACGCTCACACCGGTGCAATCGGGTCCGTGCCCGTTGCTCGAGCCAGGTCCTGCGCTCTCGGATTCCAGGTGCCAGCGAGCATTGCAGGTAAAATCTATCATAATTATGAGAAAGATCAAGGGGCGACCGGGCTCGCTAGCCTGCGTTGCCAGTCACATGAGCGCCACCGAGCCATCCAGCTCCCAGCCTTCCGCTGCTCAGCGCAGCCCAGCCGGCGATCCCCGCGCGGGCTCCGACGGGGAGACCCCGCCGGACGGCTCGCGCCCGCCGGACGGCCCCCGCTCTCCGGACGACCCGGGCTCGCTGGACGGCGTGAGCAGCTTCATGGGCATGCGCTGGGAGGACGCGCAGACGGTGCGGCTGCGGATCAGGCCCGAGCTGATCAACGGCGGCGGGCTGCTCTCGGGTGTGGTGACGTATGCGATGGTGGACTACTGCATGGGCTCCACGCTGTGGGCGCAGACCGCGCGCGAGGAGCGCATCGCCACCATCAACATCGCCATCAACTACGTCCAGACGGCGACCGAGGGCGAGATCGTGTGCCGCAGCACGCTCGACCGGCGCAACCGCACCACCGCCGTGATGCGCAGCGACGTCAGCCACGAGGACGGGCGCCTGCTCGTCACCGCCATCGGCAGCTACACCATCTTCCCCGCGCGCCGGCGCAAGCACGCTCCGGGCGGCGAGCAGCCTGACGGGCGCCCCGCCCCCGAGCACGCGCGCCAGCAGGCGGACGGACCGCCGGGCGCCCCCGCCGGCGGCTGACGGCACCGTGACCCCCACTGCGCTCACGATCGCCGGCTCGGACTCCGGCGGCGGCGCCGGCGTCCAGGCCGACCTCAAGGCCTTCGCCCGCTGCGGCGTGCACGGCGCCTGCGCCATCACCGCCATCACCGCCCAGAACACCACCGGCGTGCAGGCCATCCACGAGGTGCCCGCCGAGATCGTGCTCGCGCAGGTGCGCGCCGTGCTCAGCGACATCAGCGTCCACGCCGTCAAGGTGGGCATGCTCGGCACCGAGGCCGTCACGCTCGCCGTCGCCCAGGCGCTGGACGAGCTGCCCGCCGGCACGCCCGTGGTGGTCGATCCCGTGATGGTCGCCGAGTCGGGAGCGGCGCTGCTCCACCCGGACGCGCAGCGCGCGCTCATACGCGAGATCCTGCCCCGCGCCAGCGTGCTCACGCCCAACCTGCCAGAGGCGCTGGCGCTCGCCGGCGGCGAGCGCAGCCCGCGCGACGCCCACGACCAGCAGGCCGAGCCGCTCGGCCGCGTCGAGCGCCACGCGCGCGACGCCGACGACGAGCAGGCAGAGCAGCTCGCCGTGGCGCTGCTGGAGCTCGGCCCCAGCGCCGTCGTGCTGACCGGCGGGCACCGCGCGCGCGCCGCCGACGTGTACGTGGACCGCGCCGGCCAGCGCAGGGCCGTGCACATCGGCGGCGAGCGCCACCCCGACGGCGCCGCGCACGGCTCCGGCTGCACGCATTCCTCGCTGCTGGCAGCCCAGCTCGCGCTGGGGCGCACGCCGTTGCAGGCGGCGCGTGTTGCCCGCGCGCTCGCGGGCGAGGCCGTGGCGCGGGGCCTGCGCGACGTCGGCGCAGGCGCCGGCCCCGTCGACGTCATCGGCCTGCAGCGCGAGCGCACCGCGTGAGCAGGCTGGCGCGTTTGCCATAATCCATCGTCTATGAGGTTGCTGCGGATGAAGCCCGGTCATGGTGAGATCGTGCTCGCCGAGGGCGACGTCGAGATCCCCGAGCAGGAGCAGCAGCTGATCGAGGCCTTCCGTCGTGAGCTCGACGCCGGCATGTGGGCCGCAGTCCCCACCGCCGCCCCCGGCGGCCGTCGAGAGGCCGAGCTCGTCAAGAGCTTCGACGAGGTTCCTCGAGACGCCGAGCGCGTCATCTTCTTCCCTCGCGCCGCCGGCGGGGCGCACGCCGCAGCGCGCTAGCCGCATGGGCCTTCCGCTGGGCACCGCCGCAGTCGTGCTGATCGTGCTGCTGTGGGAGCTCGCGCGACCCACGCTCTCGCGCGCGCTCATCCGCGCGCGCGAGCTGTGGGCCGAGCGCCGTCGCGCCGTCGCGCCCGCCGGCTATGACCCCGGACGCGAGCGCCGCGCAGAGCAGCGCGCACGAGCGCTGCTGCGCTCGTGCGTCGGCGAGCACGAGTGGGCCATGTACAGGGACCTCGGCTTCCTGCGCGTGTGGGGCGGCGTCGGCGCTCCCACCGCCGTCGCGCCGCAAGCCGCGGCCGGGGGCGACGCACACGCAGACGCAGGCGCGCAGGCGACAGGGGACGGGGCGCGCCGGGAAGGAGACGGGTCGCTTCGGGAACGGAACGGGCCGCGCCGAGAGGGAGACGGGCCGCACCGGCACGGGGACCGGCCGCCGGCGCCCTACGCCTACCTCATCTACCCGCACAAGCCGATCGTCGCCTACCTCAGCGCCACCGGCGAGCTGCTCAACGAGTACTGCGTGGCGTTTCCCGACGAGACCAAGCCCTACGGCAGCGCGCGGCTGCCCGACTCCGACGACGTGCTCGCCAAGTGGATGGCGCTGACCGCAGACGAGCGGCAGCTGGTGGGCGAGGCCAACATGCACCTTCCCGGCCGCCAGGTCGATCCCGACAGGGTGCGGCGCGACCTCGCCCGCCTCCAGCGCTGGGAGCGCGCCCGCAAGCACGCACGCGAGCGCGCGCGCACGCCCGCCGGCCAGCCCGTCTCGCGCCCGGTCCGCGGCGACCTCAGCACCACCCGCCCGGTAGGCGGCGAGGTCGGTAACGTGCGCGCCGCGTGAGCACCAACGGCGCCTTCGACCTCAAGCACCGCAGTCGCTCCCTCACCGACGGGCCGGAGCGCGCCGCCGCGCGCGCATACCTGCACGGCATCGGCTACTCCGCCGAGGACCTGGCCAAGCCGATCGTCGGCGTCGCGCACTCCTGGATCGAGACCATGCCCTGCAACTTCAACAACCGCGTGCTAGCAGCCAAGGTCAAGGAGGGCATCCGCGCCGCCGGCGGCACGCCCATGGAGCTCAACACCATCGCCATCTCCGACGGCATCACCATGGGGCGGCCCGGCATGCGCGCCTCGCTCGTCTCGCGCGAGCTGATCGCCGACTCCATCGAGCTGGTCGCCTCCGCGCACCAGTTCGACGCGCTCGTCACCATCTCCGGCTGCGACAAGACCATCCCCGGCACCGTCATGGCGCTCGCGCGTCTGGACATCCCCGGGCTGATGCTCTACGGCGGCTCCATCAGGCCCGGCCACTACAAGGGCGCCGAGGTCACCATCCAGCAGGTGTTCGAGGCCGTCGGCCAGTTCGCCTCCGGCAAGATCACCGAGCAGGATCTGCACGAGCTGGAGGACGCAGCCTCGCCCGGCGCCGGCGCCTGCGGCGGGCAGTTCACCGCCAACACCATGGCCATGGCCTTCGAGGCGCTCGGCATCTCGCCCGCCGGCTCCGCCATGGTGCCCGCCGAGGACGGACGCAAGCTGGAGGTCGCAAGGCAGTGCGGCGAGCTCGTCATGGACGTGCTGCGCCGCGGCCAGCTCCCCAGCCACGTAATCACCAAGGCCGCGCTCGAAAACGCCATCGCCGCCGTCGCCACCAGCGGCGGCTCCACCAACGGCGTGCTGCACCTCATGGCCGTCGCCCGCGAAACCGGCGTGCCGCTCGAGCTCGACGAGTTCGAGGCCATCTCCGAGCGCACGCCGCTGCTGTGCGACCTCCAGCCCGGCGGGCAGTTCGCCGCCACCGACCTGTACGAGGCCGGCGGCGTGCCGCTCGTGCTCGCGCGCCTGAACGAAGCCGGGATCCTGCGAGCCGACGCGCCCACCGTCACCGGCAGGACCATCGGCGAGCACGCCAGCGAGGCGCGCGAGACCCACGGGCAGCGCGTCGTGCGGGCGCTGTCCGAGCCCATCAAAGCCACCGGCGGCTTCGCCGTCCTGCGCGGCAACGTCGCCCCCGACGGCTGCGTCGTCAAGCTCTCAGGCCACGAGCGGCGCAAACACACCGGCCCCGCCCGCGTGTTCGACGGCGAGGAGGCCGCCATGAAGGCCGTGCTCGCACACCAGATCAACGCCGGCGACGTCGTTGTCATCCGCGGCGAGGGGCCCGCCGGCGGCCCCGGCATGCGCGAGATGCTCGCCGTCACCGCCGCCATCGTCGGCGAGGGCCTCGGCGAGCAGGTCGCGCTCATCACCGACGGGCGCTTCTCCGGCGCCACCCACGGCTTCATGGCCGCGCACGTCGCCCCCGAGGCCGTGCGCGGCGGCCCCATCGCCGCGCTGCAGGACGGCGACCAGATCACCATCGACGCCGACACGCGCCGCGTTGACGTCGCCCTCGCCGACGAGGAGATCGCCGCCCGCGTCAGCGCATGCGAGCCGGTGTTGCGCGTCCAAGGTCACATGGAGGTTGCCATCGCCAAGTACGCCAAGCTCGTCGGCAGCGCCTCCGAGGGCGCCATCGCACGCTGAGCTCGCCGCACCCGGCGCCTGCGCTACTCGCTGAGGAACTCCTCCAGCAGCGCGTTGAACGCCGCCGGGCGCTCCAGCATCGCCATGTGGCCCGTGTCCGGGTAAACCACCTTGCGCGAGCGCGGGATCAGCGACGCGAACACGTCCGCGTCGCGCACCGGGATCAGACGGTCGCGCGCGCCCCACACGATCAGCGTCGGACACGCGATCTCCGGCAGCCGCTCGCGCACCTCATAGCCCAGCGTGGCCTCCAGCGCCTGCATGAAGCCAGGCTTGCCCGCGCCGCGCATCTGCTCCGCCGCCAGCGTCGCCGGCAGGCGGCCGGGGTGGCTCACCACCAAGCTCATCAACATCTCGCGCAGGCGCGCGCGCCGCGCCGCCGCGTCGGACTTCGACGCCACCCACGCCGCCGTCCCCAGCAGCGCCGTCTCCAGCGCGCGCATCGCAGGCAGCGCGCGCGTCGTGCCCCTGTGCCCCGCCGTCGACACGCCCGCCGCCGACACCAGCACCAGGCGCTCCACACGCTGCGGGAACGCGATCGCCAGCTCCGCCGAGATGAAGCCGCCCATCGAGTTGCCCACCACCGCCGCCGCATCCACGCCAAGCTCGCCCAGCAGACCGTCGAGCAGGCGCGCATAGCCCGAGATCGTGATCCCTGTCCCGGGGCCGTTCCCCTGCGCCGGCATCGGCGAGTGCCCGAAGCCCGGCAGGTCCAGCGCCACCACGCGGTGGCGCTCCGCCAGCACCGGCAGCTGCTCCAGCCAGTTCGCCCAGCAGCCCGACAGGCCGTGCACGAACACCACCGGCTGGCCCGACGGACCCTGCGCCGGCTGTTCGCCCGATCCCTCCCGCGGCGCCGTCCGCCGCGGGCCCAGCTCGATCACGTTCAGCGGCTGTCCCTCCACCAGCACCCAGCTCTGGTGCTCACGCCAGTCCACGTCCAGCCAGCGCGAGCGGCCCACCGGCCCGTAGGCCATCGCGCCGTCCGCCGCCCACGCCTTCTCGCCCGTGTCCACACGCAGATCCGCGCCCATGCCATCGAATCTACCCGCCAACGCCGCGGACACCGCCCCGCGACCCTCTCCATTAAAAATATTATTATACCATAGTTATACGGGAGTTGTCGTTTGAGTACCATGCGGGCTGGTGCAGGCGCCGCACCCCACGCGGCGAACTACGGGGTCACACATGGACGTTCGAGCGCAGGACGCAGCCGATGAGGAGCCGACGCCGCTCGCCCTCGCATGGAGCGAGGCCGTCGGCCTGCTCGACGCCGACCTGCGCCGCCGCGACGCAGCCCCGCGCACGCGCCGCGCCTACCACATCGACGCGCAGCAGTTCGCGCGCTGGAGCATCCACGCCGGGCTCGCGCCCGGCCACATCGACCCCAGGGCCGTGCGCCGCTACATAGCCCAGCTCTGCGAAGCAGCTCCGCGCCCCGCCCCCTCCACCAGCGCGCGCAAGCTCGCAGCCCTGCGCGCGCTGCTGCGCAGCCAGCGCGAGCACGGGCGCATCGCGCACAACCCCGCCGAGCTCGTGTCCGCGCCGCGCCGCTCCAAGCACCTGCCGCGCGTGCTCAGCGCGCGCGAGGCCGCGCGCCTGCTCGACGGCATACCCGCCAGCGCGACCGGAGCGGCCGGCGGGCCGCTCGCGCTGCGCGACCGCGCGCTGTTCGAGCTCGCCTACGCCTGCGGGCTGCGCGCCGAGGAGATCGTCTCGCTCACCATCCGCGACGTCGACTACGACGGCGAGCAGCTGCGCGTCGAAGGCAAGGGACGCAAGACCCGCCTCGTGCCCGTCGGCGAGCACGCGCTCGCAGCCCTCAGGCTGTACCTCGATCGCGCTCGCCCCGCGCTCGCCAGCCCCGCCCCCGCAGTGCACGCCCACGAGATCGCCGCCCACGCCGCTCCCCGTGACGCCCGCGCCCGCCGCGAGCACGACGCCCTGTTCCTCAGCCGCACCGGGCGCCCGCTCGGCACCGGCGACGTGCGGCGGCGGCTGCGCACGTGGAGCGCCCGCATCGGCGTCGGCGAGGGCGCCACGCCGCACGCGCTGCGCCACAGCTTCGCCACGCACCTGCTCAACGGCGGCGCCGACCTGCGCAGCATCCAGGAGCTGCTCGGCCACGCCAGCGTGTCCAGCACCCAGATTTACACTCGGGTAGAGTCCGCCAAGCTCAGAAGCGCCTATTCGCGCAGTCACCCGCGGGCATGATCGGACGCCCGCCCGCCCTTCGGAGATGACCCTGGAGACCAACGTCAAACCGATCGAGCTGCGCGAACTGTGGCGGCGCTACAAGGAGGAGGGCGATCAGCGGGTGCGCGAGCGCCTCGTCGTCGCCTACTCGCCGCTGGTCAAGTACGTCGCCGGGCGCACCGCCGCCGGCCTGCCGCCGCACGTCGAGGAGGCCGACCTCATCTCCTACGGCTTGGTCGGCTTGATCAGCGCCATCGAGCGCTTCGACCTGTCCCGCGACATCAAGTTCGAGACCTACGCCATCATGCGCATCAAGGGCGCCATCATCGACGAGCTGCGCTCGCTCGACTGGGTGCCGCGCAGCGTGCGCGCCCGCGCCAGAGAAGTCGAGCGCGCCAACGCCAAGCTCGAGCACGCCCTGCAACGCGCCCCCACCGACCAGGAGCTAGCCGACGAGCTCGGCATCACCGTCGAGGAGCTAGGCGAGTCGCTGCTCGCCATCTCGCACTCCTCCATCGTCGCCCTCGACGAGCTGTGGAGCGTGTCCGACTCCAGCGGCGACCAGGTCTCGCTGATGGACACCATCGAGGACCCCGCCGCGCCCGACCCCGCCAAAGCGCTCGACGTCGGCGACCTCAAGGACCGCATCGCCGACTCCATCGCCAAGCTGCCCGAGCGCGAGAAGCTCGTCATCGCCCTCTACTACTACGAGAACCTGACCCTGCGCGAGATCGGCGAGGTGCTCGGCGTCACCGAGTCGCGCGTCTCGCAGATGCACACCAAGGCCGTGCTGCGGCTGCGCTCGCGCATGCAGGAGGAGAGCTTCGACGACTGATCGAGAGACCTGACCCGACGGGCGGCCGCCCGACTGGCAGCAGTTGAATCAGCTGCTCGGGCGCGGGCGAGGCTTCGCGCTGCCGTCACCCTCGTTGATCCCGATCGACGCGGGCGAGAGAGGCTTGAGCTGCTCCGGTGGCAGAGGCTTTGGCGCCATGAGCTCAGCGTACCACCAAGGCTGTCAGCCACGCGAGGTGTTCATACAGCTCGAGGTAGAGCTGGTGGGCATCGACGGCGAACCGCAGCTTCCACGGCGCGAGCAGCACGGCTGCGACGACGAGGCCGAGCACCAGCGACAGCAGCGCGATCCAACCGAACGGTTGCAGGCCCTGGCCTCGAACAGCGGTTGCGCCCAAGAACGACGCGACAAGCGCGTGCGCTGCCAGCAGTGTGCCCGTGCGGTCACGTACACCCGCCACGATCGACTCCTGGTCGCGCAGCGCAGAGCGACCCGCCTCGTAGGTGATCTCCTCGAGCGTGCGCACGACCGCAACGTAGGCGCCGCCTGGGATGGCCCTGCCGATCCTGGGGCCGCGTGGCCGTGTGAACGCTCGGATGGATGAGCGTCGAACGCACTAGCGCTCCTTCAGGCACGGCGGTATCGTGCTCTCACCCGGGAAAGGAGAGCATCATGCACACAGCAGCGGACCGCATTCGCAACGTCGCCCTCGTCGGTCACCGAGGATCGGGAAAGACGTCGTTGCATGAGGCGCTGCTGTTCGAGGCCGGCGCGACCGCGCGCTTGGGGTCGGTGCCAGAGCACAGCACCGTGTCGGACTCCGACCCCGACGAGCAGGCGCGGCAGATGTCCATCTCCACCGCGCTCAGCTCGTTCGAGTGGCAGCAGCGCAAGATCAACCTGCTCGACACGCCCGGCGAGCCCAGCTTCGTGGCCGACGCGCTCGGCGCGCTGCGCGTGTGCGAGGCCGCCGTGTTCGTCGTCAACGCCGTCATGGGCGTCGAGGTCACCACCAGCCGCCTGTGGGCATCAGCGGCCGAGCAGGACATCGCGCGGATGCTGTTCGTGAACATGCTCGACCGCGAGCGCGCCGACTTCTACCGCACGCTCGAGCAGCTCAAGCGCGCGTTCGGCCCGCACGTCGTCGCCACCGAGATCCCGATCGGCGCCGAGCACGAGGTCGAGGGGGTCGTGGATCTCGTCGACATGAAGGCGTTTCGCGCGCAGGCGACGCCCGAGCGCGGCGCCGCCGATGAGATCCCGATCCCCGCCGAGCTGCAGGAGCGCGCGGCCGAATACCGCGAAAAGCTGATGGACGAGGTGTGCGAAGTCTCCGACACACTCATGGAGCGCTACCTCGAGGGCGAGCAGATCTCCCACCAGGAGATCGTCGACGCGCTCAAGGAGGGCACCAACCACGGCAGGATCTTCCCTGTCGTCTGCGGCGTCGCCACGCGCAACCTCGGCACCACCCGCCTGCTCGACGCGATCGTCGAGGACCTCCCCTCGCCGGTCAAGCACGGCGCCCTGCACGTCGGCGAGGTCGACCTCGAGCCCTCCGAGGACGGCGAGCTGTTCGCGTACGTGTTCAAGACCCGCGCCGACCCGTTCGCCGGGCGGATCAACCTGCTGCGCGTCTACCAGGGCGTGATGCGCGCCGACAGCCAGGTGCTGAACACGCACACCCACACCAAGGAGCGGATCGGCCAGCTGGTCGTGTTCGCCGGCAAGGAGGTCCGCCACGTGCAGGAGTTCGGGCCGGGGGACATCGGCGCGGTCGCCAAGCTCAAGGACACCCGCGCCGGGGACTGGCTCGCCGCACGCGATGAGCCGATCGAGATGCCGCGTCTGAAGCTGCCCGCGCCCGTGATGGCGTTCTCGGTCGAGCCCAAGAGCCGCGGCGACGAGGACAAGGTGCTCTCCTCGCTGCGCCGCCTGCAGGAGGAGGAC
>Ga0335078_10019423_pt1 | contig 10102 bp, 5 predicted proteins | sample Lox_Sample_32_FD_206711 | JGI IMG/M metagenome (GOLD analysis project Ga0335078, IMG submission 206711) | Soil microbial communities from Loxahatchee National Wildlife Refuge, Florida, United States - Lox_Sample_3.2 | ecosystem: Environmental > Terrestrial > Soil > Wetlands | place: USA: Florida...
CCGCGGCCACGAACAGCACGACGCCGCCGGCCAGCATCTGCATCGAGGTGGCCAGCAGCGGGCGCGCGGGCAGCGGCAGCCGCCGGGAGGCGATGGTGCCGGAGGCCCAGCTGACGCTGGCCACCAGAATGATCACCACGCCGGCCACCGACACTCCCCCGTGACCGCCAGACCCACCGAACAGCCCGGACAGGAAACCCACCCCGATCACCCCGGCCACCAGCCCGGCCGTCGCGATCAGGCCGATCCTGGTCCCAGTCACCACCCGGTCGATGATGATGAGCCACAGCGGGACGGTGGCCACCAGCAAGGCGGCCAGCCCGGACGGCACGGTCCGCTCGGCCACCGACACGCCGCCGTTCCCGCCCGCCAGCAGCAGCGAGCCCACCACCGCGGCCGACCACCAGAACCCGGCACGCGGCCGGTCTCCCGCCGCCCGCCGCGGCCGGTCCGCCGCCGGCCGCCCTGGCCCCGGCGGCTGGCCCGTCCCGCGACCGGGCAGCCACCCGGCCCGCCGGGCGGCCGCTCCCACCGGCTCGCCTGGCACCCGGGACCGCACCGCGAACGGGAACATCAGCAGCCCGGCGATCACGTACCGGGTGCCCGCCATCAGCAGCGGCGGGATCGTCTCCACCCCGACCCGGATGGCGAAATAGGTGCTCCCCCACAGCACCCACACGACTAGCAGCGCAGCCCAGCCGACCCGCCGGTCCCGGGCCGCGCGCTCTCCCGCACCGCCCGGTGCCGCACCGCCAGCGTCCGCACCGCCCGGCGCCGCACTGCCAGCGGCCGTACCGCCAGCGTCCGCACCGCCAGCGTCCGCACCGCCCGGCGCCGCATCTCCTGTCACGCCAGCGCCGGCCGCCGCACCGGCCGCCAGCGCAGCACCGGCGGCCACGCGGCCAGCCTGCAGACCGGCTCCGCTGGCCCGGTCACCTTCCCCGGCTGCGCTGTCCATCACGCCGGCCACGTTGCCCCAGCACGCGCCGCCAGACCAGTGGCAGAAACGCCAACTACCAACTGATTCCTGCCACATATCCGCAAAACGCCCGACGCCCGGCCCGGGCCCCCGGCCCAGAACCCGGCCGGCTCACACCCCCGGCGCAGGCGACGCGGACAGCCACAGCACATAGCTGATCTGCCATGGCGCCCCGGGCGGCTCGGTCAGCTCGTGCGGCTCCTGGGTCGTCCGCAGGCTGACCACCTGGCGCGGCGGCTGCCCGTACCGGGCCAGCTCCGCGGCCCGGGTGGCCAGCAGCACCGGCTCGCGGCCGTGCGCCTCGATCGAGCGGACCACCGCCTGCACCTGCGCCGTGGTCGCGCCGGCCATCACCCCGGCCGGCACCCCGCACATGCCCCTGATCACCTGGGCGTACTCCCCCGCCGCGACCCGGTCCAGGAGCAGCACCGACATCCGCGAGCTCATCGCGCCGCACAGCCCGTCCACCGCGGCCGCCTGGCCGGCCCCGGTGCGCTTCGCCCCCAGCCCGGTGGCCGCGGGCAGCGCCGAGTGCCGCGGCGCGGACCCGGAGTAGGTCAGCCCGAACGCGGTCACCGCGGTCGGCACAGCCAGCGCCACCACGAAGCAGGCCGCGGACAAGGACACCGCGGCCAGCCCGGCGCCGCGTTCCCGGGCCCGCTGGCCCAGCCACGCGGCGACCCAGATCGCGCACAGCACGAACCCGGGCAGCGCGAGCGGCACCAGCACCCGGCTGGCCCACGGCTGGTCGGGCACGGTACCCGGGTACCAGAGCACGGTGACCGTGCCCCAGCCGATGATGGCCAGCGGCAGCGCCCAGGCCCGGGCCACCCCGTCGTGGTCTGACCAGCGCAGCGCGGCGCGCATCACTCGCCGGGCCAGCAGCGCGGCCCCCAGCGCGGCCAGCAGCAGCGCGGGCACCCCGAGGTACCAGATGATCCAGTACAGGCTGTCCTCGGCATAGGACCGGGTCGGCTGCACCGGCAAGCCGAGCAGCCGCTGCAGCGCGGCCAGATAGCCGACCGTGGCCGCGCCCGGGCGCCAGTGCACGGTCTGCACCGACGGCCGGACAAGAAAGGCGACCAGCCCGGCGGCCAGCAGGCCCGCCACCGCCTCCGGCAGCCACCAGCGGGCCGCCGCACGGGCCGCCCGCCCGCCCGCGCCGCGCACCCGCGGCGACAGCGCGGCCAGCACGGCCAGCAGCGTCACCGCGGCGACCACGATCGTGATCGCGCCGGCCGGCTGGACGGAAAACCCCGGTGCAGCCAGGTAGCCAGGCGCGGCCAGCCGCCCCGCGGCGAGGCCGCCGCCCACACCGGCAAAGATCCCGATGCTGAACGGAACCACCTGTGGCCGCTGCCCCACAACCGCGGCGCCGATGAACGGGATGATGGGGATCAGGTCGGGCAGCGCGCCGAGTGACGCCAGCGAGACCAGGCCGATGGCCAGGCCGCCGAACGCGGCGGCGGCCGTGGCCGGGGACAGCCAGCCGGGCCAGCCCAGTGGCCCTGGGTAGCTGCCCTGCCAGCCCGCCCCCCGGTACATGGTGAGCGAGTCCATCATCAGGCACAGGCCGCCGAACAGCAGCAGCTGGACCAGCGGCTCGGTGAACGCGGCCCGGCTGGTGTACTGCTCGGGCAGGGTGAGCGCGAGGACCAGCGCGGCGGGCGGCGCCCACTGCGGCCCGGCCAGCCGGCCGACCAGCCCGCCGAAGGTGAAGACGGCCAGCGCGCCGAGCACCGGGCTCACCACGGCGGCGGCCGACATCCCGCTGGCCCACCAGCCGCCCGCCAGCAGGATCGCCGTCCCGGGCATGAACTGCGGCAGCAGCCCGCTGCCGTGCGCGGCGAAACCGGTAGTGGCGAACGTCAGGCCCGGATGAGCCCCGCCGAACGCGGCCAGCGACTGCGGGATGGGCAGCGCGCCGTGATCGGCAATCCAGTACCCGAGCTGGAAAACCGCTCCCGGGCTGCGCAGCACGATGATCTGCGGCGAATTCACCACGATCTGCCAGGCGCCGAACCCGGCCGCCACCACAGCCGTACCCGCCAGCCCCCACCAGCCTGCCCAGGCCCGGACCGGCCCGGTCCGGCCGGTGGCCAGCGCGGGCACCAGCCGCTGGCCCGGCACTCGGCGCAGCGCGGCGGCCAGCATGAGCACGGCCAGCGGTGCGGCGATCAGGATCAGCGGCGCGGGCCGCAGCCGGCCGGCCAGCAGCAGCCCCAGGCCAGGCAGCAGCCAGGCCATCACGAGAAGCACCGGTACCGCGGTGAGCTGGGCAAAGCAGCGCCCGGCCATGGATACCCGGCGCGGCGGCCGGGCCACCGGGCCAGGCTGCTGACCGCTGCTCTCGGCTACGTCACCGGCCGGACGGGCTCCCGGGCGCACACCGTCCACTGTAAGCGGCGGCGGCCCGGGGCGGCAGGACGGGACCATGGGCGCGCCATGGCAGAACCCTTACGTGACCGATTCATCCTATTGACACCACATGCCGTAGCCTCTCGGGGAACAATGGGCGGCGCACCCCCGCCAGATGGATGATCAACGCAGCGAGGAGCACTGTGACCCGCTACGAGGGTTTGGATGCCTCAGGGGGCGGACTAGCACAGTCCGGGCCAGGCTGGCCTGGGTGGTCACCGGCAGGCCCGGACGGGCTGGACGGCGAGGATTGGCGCGCGTACCGCACCAACCGCCGGCCCGGGCGGCCCGAGCACCGCGGCGGGGGTGGCGCGGCGGCGGCCGGCGGGTCCCAGCGCGGCGGGCCGCGCGGGCCGCAGTCCCGGCCCCGGTCCCGCTTCCTGCACCCGAGCCGTCACGCACTGCTGGGTGCCGCCGCCATCGTCGCGATGTTCGCCGTGGTGGCCACCTCGCTGGTGGCCTACGCCCAGTACCGCAGCGTGCTGGGCAGCATCCACCGGGAGAACGTCAGCGCGGCCATGCTCGGGCACCGCCCGCCGTTCACCGCCGGGCTGAACATCCTGATCATCGGCTCGGACTCCCGGGCCGGCCTCAAGGGGTACGGGCACGACGTGCTCGGCTCCCGCTCGGACACCTCGATGCTGCTGCACATCGCGCCCGGGCACACCCGCGCCGACATCATCAGCTTCCCGCGCGACTCGGTGGTGCCCGTGCTGGCCTGCTCGGACGACGGGCTGGGACACCAGGGCCAGTCGGCGCAGCCCGGCGTGCTGGAGCGGCTCAACTCCACGTTTTCCGCGGGAGGTGCGCCGTGCCTGTGGAAAACCCTGGAGCAGGAGACCGGCATCCGCATCCAGCACTTCGTCGAGGTGAACTTCGCCGGCTTCCAGTCCATCGTCAATGACGTGGGCGGTGTGCCGGTGTGCCTGCCGTTCGCGATCAACAACGCGCAGTCCCGGCTGCACCTGGCGGCCGGCAAGCACGTGGTCAGCGGGGCCCAGGCGCTGGCCTTCGTCCGGCTCCGGGAGAACATCGGCGAAGGCTCGGACACCCAGCGGATCCAGCGCCAGCAGTACTTCCTGGCCGCGGTCATGCAGAAGCTCAAGGCGACCAACCTGCTCGCCCAGCCCAGCCGGATCTACAGCGTGGTGCGGGACGCGGCCAAATCGCTGACCACCGACAGCGCCCTGGACCTGTCCACGATGCTGCGCATCGCGGACAGTATGAAGAGCCTGAGCTCCAGTGCCGTGCAGTTCATCACCGTGCCGGTCGTGCCCTACCCGGGCGACCCGGCCGCCGAGCTGGCCTGGGAGCAGCCCCAGGCGCACCAGCTGTTCCAGGCCATCGAGGACGACCGCGAGCTGCCCAAGGCGGCCAAGGGCAAGCGGCCCGCGGCCACGGTGCCTACGGTCAGCCCGGCCAAGGTCAGCGTCCAGGTGCTCAACGGGGCGGGCACCCAGGGCCTGGCCAGCACCGCCGCCACCGCACTCACCGGTAAGGGCTTCCAGGTGACCGGCCAGGGTGACGCGGCCAACTTCAGCTACACGAGCAACGTGATCCAGTACTCCTCGGCGGCGCAGCTGCCCGCGGTGAACACGCTCAAGTCCGCGCTCGGCCCGGTCGCGGTACAGCAAAACGCCACGCTGGGCACCGGGTCGATCACCCTCATCCTCGGGTCCAGCTACAACGGGCTCCAGGGCGCCACCGGCTCAGCCAGCAGGAAACAGTCGGCCAAGACGCTGAAGAACCTGGCCAAGAACTACAACGGCATCACGGCCAGCACCAACATCTGCGCGGACTCCTCAGCGTTTGCCGGCCCGGACACCCCGCTTCCCGGTGGCTGACCGGACCTGAGTCACGCGGTACTGGGCTGCCGCCTTTCCCCGGGCGGTTCCGGCTCCTTGCTGCCCGGGCTGCCCCGGCCGTCGGCCAGCTGGCCGCGCCGCGCGGTCAGCTGGGACACGGCCAGCCAGGCCCACAGGCCCAGCGGGTACATGAAGTAGCCGAACCGGGTGGCCGGGGCCAGGGTGAACATCAGCACCAGGCCGATGATGAGCCGCCAGGTGGCGGCCGGCACGTTCCGCGGCGGGCGGACGACCAGGGACACCAGTACGCCCAGCCCGGCCAGGCAGAGCAGGGACACGGCGATCAGGTGCCCGAGATGCCCGGTATCGGCGAGCACGTGGCCAGGCAGCGGGCTGACCGCCTGCGACTTGACACTGGCCAGGCCGAGCGGGAACAGGATGGTGTTCTCGACCAGCGTGTGCTCCCACAGCGCGGCCACCGGCCCGATGATGACGCAGGCGGTGACCACGGCAGCGACCAGGAACCGGCCTGCGGTGCGCCAGCCGTCCCGCACGGTGAGCATGGTCGCCGCCACGATCAGCGCGGGCCACGCGGTGGCCTTGGTGGCCGCGGCCACGCCCAGCACCAGGCCGGCCACGACCGGCCGCGGGTGCCGCCACATCAGGGCCAGGCCCAGGCAGATCAGGGCCAGCACCGGCACGTCGGTGCCCCCCACGGCCAGCGAGAAGGCGATCACCGGGGTGGCCGTCACCAGCGCGGTCCAGCGCAGCACATCCCGCGCGCCCGCCACGGCCAGCGCGGCCGCGAACACGGCCACGAAGCCCACCCCGAACCAGATCCGCGGGTCGGTGAGCAGGCCGGGCCCGAACAGCGCCCGCGGGATGCCGAACAGCGCCATCGCGGGCAGGTACGGGTTGTACATGTTGGGGTTGTGTGTGGCGGCGACCGCCGCCTGGCTTTCATACGGCGACCCGTGCTGGACCAGCAGCCGGGCACCGCGCGCGATCACCCCCACCTCGGGCTGCCAGTGACCCTGCTCGGCCAGCACGCACAGCGGTGCGATCAGCGCGCCGCCCAGCGCGATGGCCAGGGACAGGTCCACCGCCCGGGACGACCTCCAGGCCAGCACGGCCCCGGCGGCCAGCACGTAGGCCCCGGCCGCGAACAGCCCCCACATCCGGTGCAGCGCGTCCGTGCTGAACACGCCGAGCCCGGCCGCGAACAGCGCGCAGCCAGCGAACACGGCCGCCAGCCAGGTGCGCGGGACAGTAACCGGTGACTGCCATCCCCGACCCGGCTCGAGGCGCCGCAGCGGCGCTTGTCTGAGCTGGAGCATAGAGATACACCCTCCACTGCGGGCGATCCTAGCCTTTCGCTCCGACAGGACCGCGCTGGCACCCCGCGCGTCACCTGCCCAGATCTGGCCGGCCGACACCTGGCCTGGTCAGCTGGCCTGGTCAGCTGGCCTAGTCAGCTGGTCGGGGCTGGCCCCGGCACGGGCCTGCTGCGCAGCGCGAACCAGCTGCCCAGCGTGCCAGTGCTGAGCAGCCAGCCCAGGTAGACGGCCAGCGCCAGGTAGCTGAAGGTGGCGATGCCGAACACGGCGCCGATCCCGGCGGCCAGCATCCGGCCCTCCCAGCCCAGGCCGCGCCGCGGCCCGGGCCCCGGCCGCGGGTGCCAGGCCTGCCAGGCCACGTCCAGCTGGCGGAGGGCGACCAGGCCGATCAGGGCGAAGGTGACCGGGCCAGGCACACCCCGGGCGAAGCCCAGCGCGGCCAGGTAAATGTACTGCCCCGCCTGGATGATGGCCGGGGCCAGCCAGTCCAGCGGCCCGGTGTGCGGGTGCGCCGACCCGGGCGCGGCCAGCAGCATCGCGGCGACCGGGGTCAGCAGCACCGGGCCGGCCAGATCGCCCAGGCCCAGCCAGGCCAGCAGGACCGTGGCCACCAGCCCGGCCACGGCGGGCGGCAGCGGTACCAGCTGGCCGTGCACCAGGCGGCCCGCGAGCCGGGCGATCGGGCCGTCATCCCGGCTGGCTGCCTGTCCGGCCGGGCCAGCGGCCGGCGCCCCGGGCCGGGCCGGCTGGCGGTGACTGGGCGGGCCCACGATGACCGCCCAGGCCAGCGCGACGGCTCCCCAGCAGGTGAGCACGAGCAGGGTGAACCGGGGACCAGCGAACAGCGCGGTGCCGGTGATGACCAGGGCCCGCTCCCCGGCCGGGAATGCTGGCAGCTGGCTGGCCAGCGTGAGGAACCCGGCGGACCCGGGCCGGCCGGTGCCCGCGGCAGCCGGGCCGGGCCGGGCCAGCTGGACCACTTCGCGCAGGGCGAGCAGCACGGCCGCGCTGGTGGCCAGCTTCCACGGGCTGCCCAGTGGCCCGGACTGGCTCGTGTCCAGCGGCCAGAAGCCACCCTGCACGGCGAGCGCCCCCACCGCCAGCGCGGCGTAAACAGCCAGCTCGCCGGCCAGCGCGCAGGCGCCGGCCAGCCAGCCGTCGAAGGCCCCCACGGTGAGCTGCCGGCCGACCCGCCGGGACAGGTAGCCGCCGGCCAGCGCGGCCCCGCCGGCCAGCGCGGCCAGCGAGGTGCCGGCGCTGAACCACACCGCGGCGCACAGCGCGCAGCCCAGCTCGATCCCGGTCAGCGACGTACGGGCCAGGTCCCGGCGGGTCGCCCAGCCGGCCACCCGGCTCGGCAGCACGGCCACGGCCGTGGTTACCGTCATGTCCCGTCTCCCGACGCTCCGCGGGCTGCCGCCCGGCGGGCAGTCCCGTGCCTGTCGTACCCGCCTGGGCCTGGTCATATCATCCGCTCCTGGGGCGGCGGCCAGGCCAGGCCAGGCCGGCGGGTACAGTCCGCTCATGCGAACGGTGGCGGTGGTGCTCGCGGCCGGCTCGGGACTGCGGTTCGGCGCCACGGTCCCGAAGCAGCTGCTCCCGCTCGCCGGGCGGGCCCTGGTTGAGCATTCAGTGTCCGCCTTCGAGCAGGCACCCGGGGTGGACGCCATTCTGGTCGTGATGGCGCCGGGACATGCCGGGCAGGTCCGGGAGCTGCTCACCGGCCGGGGGTACGGCAAGGTGACCGGCGTCATCGAAGGGGGGGTGACCCGGCCGGAGTCTACCCGGCGGGCTATCGCGGAACTGGGTCCGGCCGAGTGCAACGTGCTGTTCCACGACGCCGCGCGGCCGCTGCTCGACCAGCAGACGATCGCCCGGTGCGTCGCTGCGCTGCACGGTCATCGGGCGGTCGGCGTCGCGGTGCCCGCATCAGACACGATCGTGGTGGTCCGGGACGGCGTGATGACCGGCATGCCGCACCGGGACACGCTGCGCCGCTGCCAGACCCCGCAGGGCTTCCGGCTGTCAGTGATCCGCCGGGCGCACCAGCTCGCGGTGGCCGACCCGGGCTACGCCGACCTGGCCGCCACCGATGACTGCGGCGTGGTGCTCCGCTACCTGCCTGAGGTGCCGGTCGCGGTGGTGCCCGGCAGCGAGCGCAACATCAAGGTCACCTACCCCGATGACCTGAGCGTGGCCGAGGCCCTGCTGACCGCCGCCCAGCTCACCGGCGACGGACGCTGACTGCCTGCTTGACCAGCGTCTGCCCGAAATCCCAGATCAGGCCGCTGCCCCGGCTGGCGTCGTCCATCACGTCGACGAACGCGTCGCGGAACAGGTCCACTTCGGCGTCCCCGATGGTCAGCGGCGGGATGAGCTTGATCACTTCCATGAAGTCCCCGGACACCTGGGTCAGGATCCGGTGCCGCTGGAACAGCGCGACGACCACGGTCTGCGCGAACAGCCCGCGCCGCGCCGCCTGCAGCATGTTCCACGCGGCCCGCGGGCGCATCGACCGGGGCCGGCCGAACTCCAGGCCGATCATCAGCCCACGCCCGCGCACCTCGGCCAGCAGCTCGTACTTGTCCACCAGCAGCTGCAGTGCCTCGCGGAGCGTGGCGCCGGTCCGTTCCGCGTTCTCCACCAGGTGCTCGTCCTCGATCACGGCCAGCGAGGCCAGGCCGGCCGTCATCGCCGCCGCGTTCGAGCCGAACGTGGAATCGTGCACCAGCACCCGGTCGACCGAGGAGTACACCTTGTCGAAGATCCACGCCTTGGCCAGCGTGGCGCCCACCGGCACGAATCCGCCGGACAGCGCCTTGGCCACGGTCACGATGTCCGGTTCCACGTCGTCGTGCTGGTAGGCGAAGAACCGGCCGGTGCGGCCGATGCCGCTCTGCACCTCGTCGCAGATCAGCACCGCGCCGTGCTCGTGCAGCAGGGCCTGCGCCGCGGGCAGGAAGCCGGGCGGGGACACCGCGACGCCCTTGCCCTGGACCGGCTCGATGAGGAACCCGGCCACGTCGCCCCGGCGCAGCTCGGCGGCGAGCGCGTCCAGGTCACCGAACGGGATGACGCTGTCCGGCAGCAGCGGGTCGAACCCGCGGCGGAACTCGGCCGAGCCGTTGACCGACAGCGAGCCGGTAGTCAGCCCGTGGAAGGCGTGATCGCAATAGACGATCCGCTGCCGCCCGGTGGCGTACCGGGCGAACTTCAGCGCCGCTTCCACCGCTTCGGTGCCGCTGTTGCAGAAATACACCCGGTCCAGCCCGGGCGCCTTGGCCAGCAGCTTCTCCGCGAGCAGCCCGGGCAGCAGCGGCGTGTCGAACTGGACCAGGTCGGCCAGCCCGGCGTCGAGCAGGTCGCGCAGCGCCTGGCGGACCACCGGGTGGTTACGGCCCAGGCTGAACACGCCGAACCCGGCCAGGAAGTCGGTATAGCGATGACCCTCGGAGTCGTACAAGCAGGCGCCTTCGGCGCGCTCGTACACCCGGTCGAAACCGATGGCGTGCAGCATCCTGGGCAGCTGCGGGTTCAGGTACTGGCTGGTGAGGGCGTACCCT
>Ga0335078_10019424_pt1 | contig 10102 bp, 9 predicted proteins | sample Lox_Sample_32_FD_206711 | JGI IMG/M metagenome (GOLD analysis project Ga0335078, IMG submission 206711) | Soil microbial communities from Loxahatchee National Wildlife Refuge, Florida, United States - Lox_Sample_3.2 | ecosystem: Environmental > Terrestrial > Soil > Wetlands | place: USA: Florida...
ATGCTTTTGGGCGCCTTTTGGCGGGCCGCTCGCCTACGCGTCCATGTCGTAAGCAACCTTCATCCACCACCGCACTTCGTCGTCGATATCCTCCAGCGACGAGATCTCGATCCGCCGAGTGATCCGGTCCTTCTTGGCGAAGCCGCCGGTATCGATCAACCGCTTGGGCGTCTTGGTATCCTTCAGCGCCAGGCCAAGGTCGATGCGCGTCCGCGTGGTGGGCTTGATCTGCGCAAAGACGTGGTTGCGATAGAGCGGCACGAAGGTTTTGCACGGACTCACCCGCACGTCCGTGCCGAGCTTGCGGCCCGCCGCCAGCAGCGCCTCGTAGATCGGACGCAGCCCGGCTTTCGGCGCGGCGAACAGCGCCTCGACATACTGTCCCGCCAGCCGCAGGTAGCCTTCCGGGCTGTACCCATCGCCCTTACCAACCGAAGTCTCGGCAATGAACCCCGCATAGTTCGCACCCAGCCCGTGCTTGGCCTTCAGCCATTCGCGCCGCTCTTTCTCCGAGGACGGTCCGTCGTTCTTCACCAGTTCCAGCCAGTCTTCGAGCGGCCGGCCGGTCTTCTCTTTCATGGCCGCGATGATGGACTGGGCCATCGCCACGGCGGGATGCACGTCGAACGCCGGCTTGGTTTGAGGCTTGCTTGGCATATCTCTCACTGTACGCCAAACGCTACAATGATTGGTCATGAACTGGAGCGGAGCCGGCGCGATCCTGTTGGGCTTGGCGGTGGTCTTAGGAGCGTTCGGCGCGCACGGCTTGCGCGGCCGTCTGGACGCCTACTCCATGGGCATCTATGAAAAAGCGGTCTTCTACCAATTCATTCACGCGCTGGGTATCCTGATCGTGCCGCTGTTCACGCGGGCCGGCGTACTGACCGAATCGTCCACCAACTGGGTGTGCGGCCTGCTTCTGACGGGCATCCTGATCTTCAGCGGCAGCCTGTATATCCTGGCGATGAGCGGCATCCGGACCTTCGGCGCTATCACCCCTATCGGCGGGCTCTCGTTTATCGCCGCCTGGTTCCTGCTGGCCTTCCGGCTGCTGCGGCGCTGATTTCTCGCCGTATGCGGTATCACGCTGTACACAAATCGAGGTGTCACACGATGCAGCCAACCAGAGTCGGAATTCGCGAGTTTCGAGAGAATCTCTCCAGCTACTTGGAATCGAAGACACCCGTTGCCATCACGCGGCATGGCGAGACCATCGGCATTTACCTGCCGACGCGGCCCAAGCCGAGCCAGGCGGATCTAGAAGCCTTTCGAATCGCTGGAGAGAAGTTGGACGCCATGAGTTTGACATGCTGGTGCTCGACGCGAACATTCTGATTCGCGCGGTGCTAGGGTTGACGACGCTGGTCACGATAGGCAAACTGGTGGCCTTGCGTTGCCCAATTTGGACCGAAGACACCGGCTTCTTCGGGTGCGGCGTGGCGATCAGGACAACCGATCGCGTGGAACTGTACCTGGCCGGCTAATACGCCTTCGCAATCACCACCCGCCGGTCCACCGGCGCTCCCGTCACGATACACTTGCCCGGTCCGTCGTAGTCGTCCACCGACGGAATGTTGCGCACCGTGGCTTTGAACTCCTTGATGCGCGCATCGCAGACCGGATCGTCCGCCACGTGCGCCATCACGAACTTGCCGCCGCCTCTTTCCGCCGTGACATCGTTGAGAATCGCATAGACCTCGCCGATCGAGTTCGCCAGCACCGTATTATCCTTGAGCCGCTGCTTGGCCCGCGCATAAAGGTCCTTCTGCATCCGCTCCAGCGTCTCCGCCATCTTCGCCGCTGCCGCCGTTTGCGGAATGACTTCCTTCGTTCCCGTATCGCGCCGCTTGAGCACGATGTTGCCGCTGGCTACATCCCGCGGCCCCAGCTCGAACACCACCGGCACGCCGCGCCGCTCCCAGTAGAAGAACTTCGAGCCCGGCGTCAGCCCCTCGCGCGCATCTATGTGGACGCCTTGCGCGCCGAGCTCCGCAACCAACCGCGCCGCCACTTCCATCACCCGCGCGCGCTCGTCGTCCTTGCGGTAAATGGGCACCAGTACGGCCTTCCGCGGCGCGACCTTGGGTGGCAGCACCAGCCCCTTGTCGTCGGAATGCGTCATGATCAGCCCGCCGATCAGCCGCGTGCTCACGCCCCAACTGGTCTGCCAGACATAATCCAGCTTGCCTTCGTTCGACTGGAACTGCACGTTGAAAGCCTTGCCGAAATTCTGTCCCAGGTCGTGGCTGGTCCCGGCCTGCAGCGCCAGGCCGTTCTGCATCATGGCTTCGATGGAATACGAGCGCAGCGCCCCCGCGAATTTCTCCGCCTGCGTCTTGGCGCCCTTGATCACCGGCATGGCCATCACATCCTCGGCCACCTCTGCATACACGTCCAGGATGCGGAAAACCTCCTCCAGCGCCTCCGCGTGATTGGAATGCGCCGTGTGGCCTTCCTGCCAAAGGAACTCCGTGGTGCGCAGAAACATGCGCGTGCGCAGCTCCCAGCGGATGATGTTGGCCCATTGGTTCACCAGCACCGGCAGGTCGCGATAGCTCTGGATCCACTTCGCGAAAAAGTGGCCGACAATGGTCTCCGACGTGGGGCGGATGACGTAAGGCTCTTCCAGTTTCTTGCCGCCCGCGATGGTCACTACCGCCAGTTCCGGCGCGAAGCCCTCCACGTGCTCGGCTTCCTTTTCGAGGAAGCTCTGCGGAATCAGCAGCGGCAGATAGATGTTCTGATGGCCCGTGGCCTTGAAGCGATTGTCCAGCTCGCGCTGCAAGATCTCCCAAACCGCATAACCGTTGGGCTTGATGACCATGCAACCCTTAACGATTTCGGCCGGCTCGGCCATGTCGCCCGCCAGGACCACGTCCTGATACCACGCGGCGAAGTCTTTTTCTCGGGAAGTAATCGGGGAATCTGCCATGAGTGTAATTCTCTAGTTTGGCAGATTGTGGGGCGGGCAATCCTGCCCGCCGCCGGCTTTCAGTCATCTGAGAAGTTCCGTCAAGAGGAACATGCGCCTCGGCCAATAGAGATATTATGTTCATAGTAGGGTTGGCGGTGCTGCCAGCAGTTGGACAGTATGCGTTGCCACTTGAAGGCCAGGGACCGTAAGGCGGCCTGGTGTGCTTGCCCTGCGCAGCCCATTCATGGAAGCTATGCCGCAGGAACTTGGGACCGGCCCAACGGAAATGACTCCACTCGCTCTGGCCGCTGGCCTGTCTGACCGGGGCGATCCCGCCGGCGGCCGACCGTTGGCTGGCGCAGGCACAGCGCTCCCGCTGCTCGAAAGACTGAAAGTAGACGGCGAAATGCAAGCGGAACATTTTCCTTCCGAAAATGTATTGCAGGGAGTCTGGCCAAGTGGGACCGGAGCGCAGACCCGCTGCGCCCCGGTGGCACTGCGTGCGGGCGGACCCACAGACCACTGTTAGGGCCAGCCTGAGAAGCTGACTTCTGTCTCCTGGCTCCTGATTTCTCAACATCGACGCGTTTTCGCCGATGTGGACGCCGGAGGCGCCTATCCCACCTCCGCCTCTTCGAACATCCCAGTCTTCCGGTTCTTCCGCACCCGGTTCCACGCCAAGTAGCGGCCATTCATCGCCACATACACACCCGGCGTGAGCGTTTGCGCGAACGCCAGCGCGCTGCCCAGGTTGAACAGTCCGTCCGAGCTCCCAAACTTGTAGGGAATCATGGCGCCCGTCAGCACGATAGTCTTATCGCCGATGCCGCGCGCCAGCACGCCGGCGGTCTCCACCATCGTATCGGTCCCGTGCGTGATCACGATACGGCTCTCGGGCGCGCTGCGGCACTGCTGCAGGATGATCTGCCGGTCGTCGTCGGTCATGCGCAGGCTGTCGATCATCATCAACGTGCGCACCTCGACATCCAGATTGCACCTGCCCAGCTTCAACATCTCCGGCAGGTGCGAGTCCTTGAAGAACAGCTCGCCGGTCAGCTCGTTGTAAGCCTTGTCGAACGTGCCGCCGGTGATAAAGATGCGAATCGGTTCCATCTTATGCGCGGCTCCGTTTATAGCCCGTGTCCAGGTTCGGCAGAAACGCGGTCAGCAGTCCGATCGCCGGCAGAAACGAGCACACCCGGTAAACAAACGCGATACTCGTGGCATCCGCCAGCCAGCCCAGAATCGCCGCCCCCACGCCGGCCATGCCGAACGCCAGGCCGAAGAACAGTCCCGAGATCGTGCCGATCTTCCCAGGCACCAGGTCGTGCGCATACACAATGATGGCGGAGAATGCCGATGCCAGAACCAGCCCGATCACGATGCTCAGCGCTGTGGTCCAAAACAGGTTCGCATAAGGCAGCGCCAGCGTGAAAGGCAGTATCCCGAAGATCGAGCACCAGATCACATACTTCCGCCCGATCCGGTCGCCCACCGGCCCGCCAATGAAAGTCCCCGCCGCCACCGCGCCCAGAAATACGAACAGATGGATCTGCGCGGAGCGCACCGGCACGTGGAACCGGCTCATCAGGAAGAAGGTGTAGTAACTCGTCAGGCTCGCCAGATAGAAATACTTCGAGAAGACCAGCGCCATCAGCACCGCCAGCGCCACGCCGGTCTTCCGCCTCGACAGTTGCGGATGGTAGCCGTGGAGCGCCGCCGCCGCCTTCGCCCGGACCGCTCCGTGGCCCTTGTACCAGGCCCCGATGCGCGTCAATACAACGATGGCCACGAGCGCCGCCACTGAGAACCATGCGATGCTCCGTTGTCCTGCCGGAAGCACTACCAGCGCGGCCAGCAACGGCCCCAGCGCCGACCCGGCATTGCCCCCCACCTGAAACACCGATTGCGCCAGGCCGTGCTGCCCGCCGGACGCCAGCCGCGCCACCCGCGACGATTCCGGGTGGAACACCGACGACCCCACCCCGACCAACGCCACGGCCAGTAGAATCATCCCGAAGCGAGGCGCATAAGCCAGAAGCAGCAGACCCGAAAGCGTGAATCCCATCCCCACCGGCAGCGAGTAAGGAGTTGGCCGATGGTCCGTGTAAATGCCCACGAAAGGCTGTAGCAGAGAGGCGGTGAGTTGCACGCTCAGGGTGATCAGGCCGACCTGCCGGAAATCCAGGCCATACGTCTGCTTCAGGATCGGATACACCGCCGGTATCACCGACTGCAGCATGTCGTTCAGGAAATGGCAGAAGCTGATGGCCGCCAAAACTCCGAACGCCGTGGCGCTCGATCTGCTAATGGAGGATACCCGGGTAGCCGTTTGGCTCGACACTGTTGGTAGTTTAGCAGGGTCGGTAGACGCCTGGTCTGGGGACGGAATACCTCTGACGCTTATGGTTGGGACTCCATTGTGCGAGGTTGTGCGGAATTGTGCGGAATTGTGCAGAATTGTGCATCGATGTGCGTTTGAACCTGTGCCCAATTTTGACCGAACAAAGCCAATTGTACCCGTAAACTCAATGAGTTAGCACTAAACGCCCTCTAAAACCGGGCGATGGTCGTGGGGCAGAGCCCGGTGCGACTGGTCCGGGCAGCGAATTGCGAATTGGGCGAACAAAGCTCGAAAGGGAGGGGGGAAGGACGACCATGGCGAAGCAAAGGGATTCTGTTTTTCAATGAACCGGCGGGCTTTCGTGCGGAGCGCCGAACGGCTGTGGAAGGCTTTGACTCCCTGATGTGAGAATAGCACGGAGGCGAAAGGGGCTCGGCTGTGGGGTGGGCGTTGGACATTTGTTTTCAGTGGATTCTGGCAGTGCCGAGTTGTGTAATCGTCGATTCGCTTGGCGGGTATCGCTGCCCGAGCGGTCCGGGACGATTTGAGGGCAGGACCACCGCGAAACGGACTCCTGGCCGCCGCGCTCCCAACGTCTGACATGCGCGTTTTTCGGCCATGTGCTCTCGGAGTCGTTCGTAAACGGTACGCGGCTACACGGGACTAACGTTTCAGAGACTAACGTTTCAGAAGGGAGCCCACAAGCGGCTGTTCCCGCCAACCGGGCTCTTCCAATCAACTAGCGGAACGTTAGGGTCGAATTTGGATTCGCTGGGGCCAGCTGGCGGTCACCACATGGCTACGAACTTCCTAACCACCGTTTGTCGCAGAAGAATCCGAGCGGATGTGCAGTGTCTGCTAATCATATAGAATGTCTGTAGAGATAGAATGTCTATATGAAGAATCCCGCATCGGCGAGTACCGCACTCCTACAGGGCACGCTTGACGTACTCATCCTGAAAGTCCTTGCGCTCGAACCGCTCCACGGACTTGGCATTTCCCGGCGCATCGCCCAAGTGACTGGCAACACCTTCCAGGTCAAGCCCGGATCGCTTTTTCCAGCACTACATCGTATGGAGGAGGCAGGCTGGCTGAGTTCCACTTGGGGGGAATCGGAGAACACCCGCCGAGCGAAGTTTTACCGGCTCACCAAGGCTGGAACTCGCCAGCTCAGACAAGAGACCGATCAATGGGTGCGCATCTCGTCGGCCATGGCGAGCGCCCTCGAAATGTCCTAATAGAAGGAGCGAGCAATCACATGTGGCACCGGCTAAGTGCGCTATGGCGCAACCTGACGCACAAACAAATGGTCGAGGACGATCTCACCCAGGAACTTCATTCCTACCAAACAATGCTGGCAGACGAGAAGTCGCGCGCCGGAATGGACCCATGCGTGGCGTTACGCGCCGCTCGACTCGAAATGGAAGGTGTGGAGCAGATAAAGGAAAACGTTCGTGACGTTCGCCTTGGCGTCGCCATCGAGACATTCTTCGCGGAATTGCGCCAATCGTTCCGCGGCCTGAGACGCAACAAGGGTTTGAGTATCCTTTGCAGCACGATGCTCGCTCTGGGGATTGGCGCCACGACTGTCGTCGTCAGCATCTTCTACGCGGCCCTGGTTCAGCCTCTGCCCTTTCGCGACTCAGATCGCCTGGTTGAACTCCACGAGTCGTGGCTGAGTAGCGGAATTGATAAAGCGGCATTTAGCGAGGCCAATTTCTGGGACGTGCGCGACCGGAACCGTTCATTTAAAGATGTGGCGGCCTTCCACTATGACGAAGCCAACCTTACGGGCGACGGCTCGGCCGAGAAAGTCACCGACCGATCAGTTACCGCCAATTTTTTCAGGACTCTCGGCGTATCTCCCGTGTTGGGCCGGGACTTTTCAAGCACCGACGATCGGAACGGCTTTGACAATCGCGTCGTGATTCTCGGCAATCGATTTTGGCGAAGCCGCTTTGGCGCTGATCCGGACATCATTGGCAAAACGCTGCGCCTGAACGATCGAGCCTGTGTCGTCGTGGGCGTGCTCCCGCCCGGCGAGCCTTGGATCAACGATCAGGTCTATCAGCCGTTCGGTTACCGAGCGAATGCCGATCGCGCGAGTTGGGAATTCACCGTGATCGGCCGGCTCGCGCCAGGCGTATCTTTGCAGGCGGCTCGGGCGGATTTGAAAGATGTCGCCGCTACCCTTGAGAAAGCCTATCCTGGGACGGACAAAGGCATCGGATTTTCTTTGACCCCGCCGAGTAGTTGGGTAGCCGGCGACAATACGCGCCGGGCGCTCTGGGTGCTTGTAGGCGCCGTCAGCTTCCTTCTCCTCATTGCCTGCCTGAACATGGCCAACCTGTTGTTGGCGCGGGGCACCGCCCGGCAGCGGGAAATCGCCGTTCGCATCGCTCTCGGTGCGGGACGCGCACGCTTGATTCGCTTCGTGATGATGGAATCGCTTCTCCTCAGCATCGTCGGCACGTTGCTTGGCCTGGCATTGGCTTACGCCACGTTGCGAGGGCTCCAGGCATTGGAGGTGCGGGGAATACCGCGTCTGGCCGACGCCGGCCTCAATCCATGGGTGCTTGGATTCTCCGTCTTGATTGCCATTCTGACGGGCGTGCTCTCCGGAATTGCGCCTGCATTGAAGACTCCCGCGAATGACACGGCGAATACCATGCGCGATGCCGATCATCAAACCGGCAGCCGCGAACAAGGCCGCTTGCAGGCACTGCTGGTGGCCGCCGAGGTGGCGGTTTCCGTTCTCCTGCTCGTAGGCGCCGGTCTGCTCATCCGCAGCTTTACCGAGCTGATGAAGGTAAACCTTGGCTTCCAAACCGACAACCGTCTTGTGTTCTCCGTAAGTATGCCCGAGTCGTATCATCGGAACGGAGCCGGCAAGCAGTTTGTAGATCGCTTCCTCCAGCGTCTTTCTACCGTTCCGGAGGTGGTGGCGGCCGGCGCCATCAGCAGCCTACCCATAGAGGGAGCGGATCCGGGCATGAGTATCGTTGCTGTTGTTGCTAGCCATGGCGGCACTCAAGGACCACCCCCTTGGGCCGGATGGCGATTCGTCTCGCCCGGCTACTTTCATGCCGTCGGCCTGTCGCTGCTCCGCGGCAGAGCCTTCGATGAGCACGACAAACCCATCCAGGCCGATCGCGGCCAACCCGCCCCACCCCGCCGGGTTGTGATCAGTCAACGTCTGGCCGGATTACTGTTTGGCAACGAGGACGCCGTCGGCAAACACGTCGACCTCTGGGGCAACGGCGCTTTTGATGCAGAAGTGATCGGCATAGTGGCGGACAGCCGTGAACGCGGCCCCGCCTCCGGACCCACTCTCACTGTCTATCTCCCCTATGGGCGCAAGGCCGATGTTTCGGAGTTCGTTCTGCACACGCGGGGCAACCCGCTCGCCGTCGCCCACACCGTGCGAGCCACCGTCGCCGAGCTCGACTCCAATCTTCCAGTGACAGGCCTTCGCTCGTTTGAAGAAGTGGTCCACCGTTCCCTCTCGGCTCAGCGGTTCAACGTGATTCTTCTGACGGCATTCGGCGGGCTTGCACTGCTCCTCGCGGTTACCGGCATCTATGGCGTTCTCGCTTACACCATGAACCGTCGCGTCGCCGAGATCGGCTTGCGCCTGGCCTTAGGCGCCAGCCGTACCCACGTTCTCGGCATAGTTCTAAGGCAAGGTATGCGGCCGGCTCTTGCCGGCATGCTGCACGGAGCAGTGGGCGCATGGTGGTTGTCGCGCTATCTTAAGACGCTACTGTTCGGCATCAAGCCCTTCGACGTTTTTACCTACGTCACGGTAGCCGCGCTCCTAATGGCAACTGCTCTCCTGGCCTGCGTACTGCCTGGCCGCCGTGCCATGCGTATCGATCCAGCGGGCGCGCTACGGATGGAGTAGCGCATACACCATGTTTCGTAAGTGGCAGCTCCAGGATAGCTCCTCGCTAACGGCGCAGGAGCGACCGATTCGGCTAAAACTGCCAGTGCAAAACTGGTCGCCCCTTGGCGACTGGTCGTTACCCATCTCGCGGCGGAACGGTCGACCCGGCTCGCCTGCACTACCTCCGGAATCGCGTTGACGACGTCGGTTGCTGAGAGAGATGGATGTAGTGGTGCGCGCCTGGCACTGGGGCGTCACCTTTGCAACGGCGAAAGAGCTGTCGTCGCTCGCTGCTGGGACTGCTGTCATTTTAGTGCGCCGCATCGCAGAGGCCCGGAACGGGCCGCGCCAAATATATTGAACAACGAGAAGGTGTTTGCCGTCTTTTAAGGCGATCTGGTCTCCAGATCCACCTTTCTTCCTCGCATCCTGTGGGTCGTATCGGCCGTAGGGAATTCGTTGGCTGACCTACTTGAACGAGCCGCTGGCATAACCGAATTGGCGGCTAAATCGTGACTTTCGCCGTTGTCGCAGGGTTATCAAAAACGCTGTCGCTCCTGGTGTTTGGTGTGAGCGAGCAGCGCTGGACCAAGCACCCATAAAATCCAATAAGGAGACTTTCCAATGAAACACAACACCATGTTGACCGTCGCATCTCTGCTCTCGCTCCTCTTCCTGACGCTTCACATTACGGACGACATCGTTCGTGGGATATCGAAGGCCGAGAGCTCAAACACTGCGCTGCTTGTCCTCGCGGTCCTCCTGTACGGGACACTCGTGCTCCCCGAACGGCGATCGGGGCACGTCATCATGCTGCTCATCGGATTGTTCGCAGCAGCCATGCCCGTCATGCACATGAGGGGGGCACATTACGGCGAGATCGCCAAATCCCCCGGCGGCTTTTTCTTCGTCTGGACACTCTGGGCGCTCGGCGGGCTGGGGGGCTTCACCTTGATCC
>Ga0335078_10019425_pt1 | contig 10102 bp, 8 predicted proteins | sample Lox_Sample_32_FD_206711 | JGI IMG/M metagenome (GOLD analysis project Ga0335078, IMG submission 206711) | Soil microbial communities from Loxahatchee National Wildlife Refuge, Florida, United States - Lox_Sample_3.2 | ecosystem: Environmental > Terrestrial > Soil > Wetlands | place: USA: Florida...
TCTGCTGACGGGCTGCGCCTCGTCGCCAGCGGCGTCGTATCGGTCGGCCTTACTTGCTTGGCCATGTTGACGACGCGCACGACTCACGCCCCTGCCTGCGCGACCACGCTCATCGTCTCCTTGGGTGTGCTGCCCAGTCTCCTCGACGGGACCCTCATCATGGTCGCCGTCCTCGTGATGTTTTTGTCTTACCACCTGGTGCGGTTGCTCTGGAAGTCAGACACACCTTCACTGTGACGGTTCTGCCCATAGTCCAACGCGAGCTGCGCGCCGCGGCGCGGCAAGCCTCCACCTATTGGGTCCGGCTCGGCCTTGCCCTGGCGGCGATCTTCGTCGGAGCCGTCATCTTCGTGCTCACCTTCGGCCTCCCGCCCGCTCAAACTGGACGTAACATCTTTGAAAGCCTCGCCGGGATCATGTTGCTCTATTGCCTCTCCTACGGACGCCGTTCGACCGCCGATTGCCTCAGCCTGGAGAAACGCGAGGGAACACTCGGCTTGCTCTTTCTGACTGATCTTAAAGGGCTTGATGTGGTCCTGGGCAAGCTCGTCGCGACCTCCGTGCGCGGCTTTTATGCTCTGCTCGCGATGTTTCCCGTGCTCGCCGTCCCGCTGCTGCTGGGCGGGATCACCAGCGGCGAATTCTGGCGCATCGTCCTTGTGCTCATGGACACCTTCCTGTTCTCGTTGGCCATTGGCATCCTCGGTTCGGCCATCAGCCGCGATCTGCGCCGGGCTATGGCTGCCAATTTCCTCCTCTTGCTGCTCCTCATGGCCATCCCGCCCGCCAGCATGATCGCCCTCGGATACTTCCTCCCCAGCCATCAGCCAATTCTTCAGTTGCTATTCTCTTGCCCCCTGTTTTCGTTCTATCTCTGTGATGAGACCCATTACCTGGCAGCCCGAGACCAGTTCTGGTCGTCCGTGGCCGTAATCCACGGCTTGACCTGGCTGCTCGTGCTCATCGCCAGTTGGATTGTTCCCCGTTCCTGGCAGGACCGCCCGGCCCTCGCCCGGAAGAGCCGCCTCCGCAATCTCTGGCACGCCTGGAGGCACGGCCCCGTAGCCGGGAAGCGCGCCTTTCGTCAGCGGGCCTTGGACAAGAATGCGTTCTACTGGCTCGCCGCCCGTGAGCGGTTCAAGCCGGTCCATGTCTGGACCTTCCTCGCCTTCATGGCCGTCTGGTGGCTGGTAGGATGGCGCGTCTCCGGCGTTTTCTGGCTGGAGCCCGCCGTCGCTATCCTCACAGCCTTGTTGCTGAACTTCACCTTTAAGGTCTGGCTCGCAATCGAGGCCGGCCAGCAGTTGGCCGAGGAGCGGAGAACAGGGGCGTTCGAGCTGTTGCTGTCCGCGCCGCTGACAGTGCGGGACATCCTGCACGGACAACTGCTCGCGTTGCGCCGGCAGTTCTTGCGGCCGCTCCTCGCCGTGCTCGGCGTTGAGATGCTCTTCCTGATGGCTATGCATCAGCGTGCGATGGATTGGCGCAACCAGGTTACGTGGCTGGCCGGGATGCTTATGCTCGTGGTTGATCTCGTCGCTTTGAGCTGGGTAGGGATGTGGCGGGCGATGGTCGCGAAAAACCACAACCGGGCCACGATCAGCACCCTCTTGTGCGTGCTCGTCTTGCCTTGGGCGCTGCTCGGAGCGGTTGTAACCGCGGCTAACATCTGGTTCGGGCTAGTGCAGGGCAAAGACTGGTCGCCCAGTCCGATGTTTTACCGGGAGCTGTGGTTGGGCCTGGGGCTCGCTGTGGATGTGGTCTTTGGTCTGATGGCCTGGTGGAAGTTGAACGACCATTTCCGTGAACTGGCCCTGCGCCGCTTCAATCCGGCCTCATCCCCCTTCGCCCGCTGGTTCGGCCTCGGGAGAAGCGAAAGCACTTCGCCGCGCGACGCCGGGCCCGCGACCCAAGCTGGCCGGCTTGATGTTCCGCGGAAGCGCGATGAGCATAATCAAGATAATGACAGCGGAACCTCTGCGCTCTTGGCGTCTCCGCGGTTAACGATGCCCTCCAGAACCCCGCGCCGCAGGCTGTGGCTCTCCTCCTGCCTCGTGCCGCTGATCATTGGCCTTGGTCTCTTTCTCTCGCGATCACGTTCCCACCTGCCGCCCCCCGTCGTCGTCTCCATCAACCAAAGCAACGGACCGGTCCGGGTCTCCTCCGGGCCAGGCGCCGTGCTCCTGATTCTGCCCGATGGTTCGCTTTGGCTCCGGCGTCGGTTTAATCCGGGAGCAGCAGCCCTCTCCGCGGCAAGAGTCCTCGAACAGGTGGGGACCAATCACGATTGGGTTGAAGCCGTCGGCGGCTACCCCCACCTCGTCGGGCTGCGCCGCGACGGGACCCTCTGGGAGTGGGGACGTCAGGGAGGGCCACCAGTCGGACCCGCCGACGCTCTCGTGGAGCCACGGCAGGTGGGCTCAAGCCACGATTGGGTCAGTGTCGCCAGCACGCTTAGCCGCTCCGTCGCCTTAAGACGCAATGGCACCCTTTGGACTTGGGGTGACGCTACGACACCCACTTGGACTTCCGGGTTGGGGTCGCAAAGTAACAGTCCCGTGCCGGCGGGTACCAACTTATTTGCAGCGCACCGAAGCGGCGTTTATTCCACGCCGCCAGGCGATAGTCCTGTGCAAGTCGGTACCAACAGCGATTGGGTCGCGGCTTGTTGCGACTGGGGCTGGACCCTTGCGTTGCGCCGCGATGGAACCCTTTGGGTCTGGGGGCAGGTCCCCATCGTCGGAGTGGGTTGGATGAACATGACCAACTTGCCTTCTCCAATGCAGATGTGCGTGGAGTCGAACTGGGACAGCTTCCTAACCTGCGGTTCCCTGCCGCTGGTACGGAACCGCCTGGGCGAGGTCTGGGAACCCTTCCTTGCGGCTCCGAACCCCGAGGCTTCCGCCGCCTCAAGTTTCCGGCTGGTCGCTACCAACGCGGCCCCCGGCCGCTTCGCCACCGCCTGGTGTGGCCAGCCTCGGACTTACGAGGTGCGCTCTGACGCCTCCCTCTGGGAAAGGACGCAGCCGCTTAGCACCTTCGCCACGACCCCGGTGGGCGAATGGCGACGGCTCGGCAAGCGATCAGATTGGACCGCCCTCTGGGGCACCGGCGGCACCGCCTTGGGCCTGACCGGCGATGGCACGATCTGGACCTGGGGACTGGACCCGGGCGGCAACAGCCCCTCCGGTTTCCTGTCCCGGCTCAAGTTGGCTCGCTCCCGGCTAATGAGCCTCATTGGCCCTGGCCCCAGGCCCATGACCGTGGGCGCCACCCCAGCCTACCAGGAACAGCCGCGCCCTTTGATGCGTTTGGAGTTCAGCAAGACGCCGCCGCCCGCCAGCACGCCCAACGCGGCGGAACATAAGATTCTACCGCCCTGAAATCCGAAACCCGAAACCCGAAGGCCGAATTCCGAAGCCCAAAGCACGGCTCCACCGCTCACCCCGCAACACGGTTTTCGGATTTCGGATTTCGGCCTTACTCTCAATCCGACCCTCCTCCTCACCCGCCTGCCCTCTCCTTGCCTTGAATCAAATTCTGGCTATAACCCCCCCTGGCTGCTAGTTTGGATTCGGCAATGAACTTCTGGGGTAACAAATGGATGGCCGATTGGCTGGAGGGCCTGGGTCGCATCACCCTGCTGGCAAAAGAGTCCATCGCTTCGCTTCTGACCTTCAAAGTGGCGTGGCGCGACCTGCTCTATCAGGTCTATTTCATTGGCGTAAAGTCCCAGTCGGTGGTCCTCGTCACCGGCGCCTTCACCGGCATGGTCCTGGCCGCCCAGACCTGCCTCCAGTTCCACAAGGTCAAAATGGATACGGCCACGCTCGCGGTGGTGAGTGTTTCCATGTGCAGCGAACTCGGTCCAGTCCTCACAGGGCTAATGGTGGCGGGCCGCGTCGGCGCCGCCATCGCGGCGGAGTTGGGCACCATGCGCGTCACCGAACAAATTGATGCGTTGCGCACCCTGGCCACACATCCGGTGGACTACCTGGTCGTGCCGCGCCTGCTCGCCCTGCACATCGCTCTCCCGCTGTTGACCGCGGAGAGCATCTGCATCGGCATCGGCGCCGGCTACCTCGTCGCGGTCTATTTGTATGGCGTTGACGCGACTTACTCGTGGTACAACATGCTGCGGTACACCGAGTCCGCCGATGTTGTAGTCGGTGTGATCAAGGCCGCCATCTTCGGCGGCATCGTGGCCCTGATCGGTTGCTACAAAGGTCTCTCTTGCGGCGAGGGCGCCGAAGGCGTGGGCCGCGCCACCACCGAGGCGGTGGTGTATTCCTCGATCACCATCCTGATCTCCAATTTCTTCCTCACCCTTACGCTGGGCCGCATCTTTCATACGCTATGATCGAAGTCCGCGACCTGCAAAAACGCTTCGGCTCCCACTCCGTCCTCGACGGCGTCAGCTTCAATATTGAGAAGGGCGAGTCGGTCGTGATCATTGGCCGCAGCGGCGGCGGCAAAAGCGTGTTGCTCAAGCACCTGATCGGCCTCCTGCAACCCGATTCCGGTCAGGTCCTCATCGAGGGCGAAGACATCGTCCCCATGAACGAACGGGAACTGCTCCGCGTCCGGCGCAAGTTCGGCATGTTGTTCCAGAGCGCTGCCTTGTTCGATTCACTCACCGTGGCGGAGAACGTGGGGTTCGCCTTCCGCCGCGAGCGCTCGCTGCCCGAAGCGGAAATCCGGAACAAAGTGGCAGAGGTGCTCGAAATGGTGGATCTGCCCGGCACCGAGGACAAAAAACCCTCTGAGCTGTCCGGCGGCATGCGAAAGCGCGTCGGCCTCGCGCGCGCCATTATTTACCAGCCCCAGATCGTCCTGTATGACGAACCAACGACCGGGCTGGACCCCATCGTCTCCGACAGCATTGATCAACTCATCCTGCGCGTGCGCGACCGGTTGGACGTGACCACGGTCGTCGTGACGCATGACATGCGCAGCACCCGTCGGCTCGGCCAGCGCATCCTCATGTTGCATGACCAGAGAATCTATGCGACGGGAACCCCGGACGAGATATTCAACTCGCCTGACCCGGTTGTGCGCCGGTTCGTCGAGGGCGTCTCCGATCCCAAAGAACTCTACTTTTGATATGAGCAAATCACGCCTTGAATGGAAAGTCGGCCTGTTTGTGTTCATCGGCCTGGTGCTGCTGGCGGTGCTCCTGCTGGAGTTCAGCAAGGGCCTCACCTTCTTCCGGCCCACCTACAACATCGTGCTGAACGCCTCCACCGTAAGCGGATTGAAGACGCGCGCCCAGGTCCTTATGTCCGGCGTCCAGGTTGGCACGGTCTCCGACATCCAACTCGCCCCAGACGGGAAGAGTGTCAACATCACCCTGCGAATTTACCAGCAGTACCCAATCTACAAGGACGCCCGCTTTGTAATCGAAGCATCCGGCTTTCTCGGCGATCAATACGTCGCGATCCTCCCCACGAATAACGAAGGGCCCACGTTCAGCCACGCCGGGGGCGTCGCCAAAGCCGAAGCGCCGCTGGACATGCAGGAAGTCGCGCGCTCCGCCGCCGGCTTCCTCGTGCATATTGACTCGGCCGCCACCAATATTAACGACGCCCTCAGCGAAGCCCGCCGCACTATTCTCAGCACGCGGGCGCTCACGAATCTCTCGGAAACGTTCGATAACTTCCACCGCGCTTCCGTGCGTGCCCAGTCTCTCGTGGATAACGCCAACGCCCTGGTGGAGAGCAACCGCGCCTCCATCACCCTCTCGGTCAGTAACCTCCTGTACTTTTCCGACCAGATCAACGACGCTGCCCGCGGCGTGCGCGAATTGGTAGCCACCAACTCCCCGGAGATAGACCTCGCGGTCAAGAACGTCGAATCCTCAAGCGCCACCTTAAAACAACTGCTGGACGACGTGCACGAGGGCAAAGGCCTGGCCGGGAATTTGCTTGTAAACGAGCAAATAGCGACCAATGTGTCGCGAATCGTTGATAACTTGAGCATCACCACCAGCAATCTGAATCGCTTGGGCCTCTGGGGCATCCTGTGGCAGCACAAGCCGCCTAGGACAAACGAGCCCCCGTCGGTCTCTAAGCCTCTCACTTCACCTAAAAACCCCTTTGACTAAGATATGGCCCTTTGGGTAATTCGAATTCTGTTCCTCTCCCTATGCACGATCGGCGGCTTCGCCGTCAGTCAGGTGCGGCCCGAGTTCGTCGCCAGCCACTATAGCGGTCTCCTGGGCATGGTCATCGGGTTTGGCTTCGGTGGGCTAATGATCGCCCTTGACGAGATGCTCAAGGGCTTTTCGCTGCGGGCCTTCTCGGCGACCACCTTCGGCCTGCTCCTGGGCACCGTCGTCGCTCTGCTCATTGACCGCTCCGGCCTGTTCGAGAACGTCGAGGAAAAGCCCACCCGTTGGTTGATTCGCCTCGGCCTCTTCTTGAGTTTCAGCTACATCGGCATCGTCCTCGCCATGCGCAGCAACAAAGAGGACTTCTCCCTCATCATCCCCTATGTTCGCTTCGCCCCCCAAAACAAACCGGACAACCTCCTTCTGCTCGATACCAGCGTCATCGTGGATGGCCGCATTGCCGACCTGATCGAAGCGAATTTTGTCGAGGGCTTAATCGTCGTGCCGCGTTTTGTGCTGAAGGAACTCCAGCAAATCGCCGATTCTAACGACCCCATTAAGCGCGGCCGCGGCCGCCGCGGCCTGGAGGTGCTCAATCGCATCCAGCGCAACACGCGCAACGAAGTCAAAATCCACGATGGCGACTTCCCCGACGAGAAGGAAGTAGATGCCAAGCTGGTTCGCCTCGCCCGTAATCTCGGCGCAAAGCTCTATACCAACGACTATAACCTGGGCAAGATTGCCGAGCTCCAGAAGGTCAATCACGTCAACCTCCACGACTTGGCCAAATCGCTCCGGGTGATCCTGCTGCCCGGCGAAACGCTCTCCTTGCGCATCGTCCGCGAAGGCAAGGACAAAGGCCAGGGCGTCGGCTACCTCCCCGACGGCACCATGGTCGTCGTCAACAACGCCCAGAACCTGGTCGGTCAACAGGTGGAAGTCCAGGTCCAGAGTCAGCTCCAGACCGGCGCCGGCATCATCGTCTTCGCTGACCGCAAGCCGGCGGTCGCGGTGTGAACAGTCCCGGCCGTCACAAAAAGGCCAGGCTCCTCGCCCAACTGATGCGAATTCTGCCGGCGGGTGAGGTGAGCATTGCCGCCCCGGTTCTGGCCGAACACGCTGGCGACAAGTGGTTCGTCGCGCGCAAACCTGACGCCGTTGTCCGCCCCCGCAGCACTAGATCCGTGTCCACGCTGCTCCGCTTCGCGAATCTCCACAACCTTCCTGTCACGGCTCGAGGCGCGGGTCACGGTTACGTCGGCGGCTGCGTTCCCGTCCGCGGCGGCATCGTGCTCTCGCTCGCGCGCATGCGCCGCATCAAAGAAATCAGCGGCGCCGACTTTGTGGCGGTGGTGCAAGCCGGTGTTAACACTCTGAAGCTCCAGCAGGCGGTTGAAAAGCAGGGGCTATTCTATCCGCCCGACCCGGCCAGCCGGGCGGACAACACGATCGGCGGCAACATCATCACCAACGCCGGTGGCCCACACTGCCTTAAGTACGGTGTCACCCGCGATTACGTCCTCGGCCTGGAGGTGGTTCTCGCCGATGGCACGGTGCTGCGGCTGGGCGGGCGCACGCACAAGAACAAGACCGGCTTCGAGCTGCATCGGCTGTTCGTCGGCTCCGAGGGCCTGCTCGGTATCGTCACCGAGGCCACCTTGAAGTTGCTTCCCCTGCCCCCCTATCGAGCCTGCCTCGCGATTGGGTTCGACTCAATGCGCGCCGCCGTTCGCTCGCTTCACTCCATCCTGGCCGCCGGTTTCCTGCCCGCCGCTCTCGAGCTCGCCGATTCCTTCACCCTCGCCGCCGCTTTCCAGCGCACCGGTAGCGAGCGCCTCCGGGGCTGCCGGGCTCATCTCATCGTTGAACTGGATGGCCAGGAACGCTCCGTCTGCGGCGAACTCAGGCAACTCCGAGCGCTCGTCGCGCCCCAGAATCCTCTTTTCTTAGAAGTCGGCCTCGGCCAGGACCAATGCGAAGCCGTCTGGCAGATTCGGCGCGAATTCTCCTACGCCCTCCGGGACACCGGCCTCACCAAGCTAAACGAAGATATCGTCGTCCCTCGCGGCCGCCTCGAGGACCTCTTTGCGTTCGCCGCGCGGCTCCAACGGAAGCACGGCCTCCAAGTCGCCTGCTTCGGTCACGCCGGTGACGGCAATATCCACACCAACGTCATGGTGGATCTCGACCAGCCCGGAGCCAGACGGCGTAGCGACGCTGCCTTGGACGAGCTGTTCCGGCAAGTCCTTGCCTGGGGTGGTGCCATCACTGGCGAACACGGCATCGGCCTCGCCAAGCAACGCTGGTGGCCGCTCGCCGTCTCCAACGAAGTGCGCGACCTGCACCGGACTGTGAAGCACGCCCTCGACCCCCGCGGAATCCTCAATCCCGGCAAGTTCGTCTAGCCTTTATTCCGCCCCAGTAACTCCATCCGCCTCGCCTCCCACCAGGACGACAAATTCGCCCTTCAGCGAGCGGCCCCTAAGCGCCTCCAGCAACTGGGCCGGCGTCCCCCGCAGGTACTCCTCAAACCTCTTGGTCAACTCCCGCGCCAGCACCACCTGCCGCGCGGCGAACAGCTCGTTCAACTCGCCCACCAGCCGTTCCACGCGATACGGTGACTCGTAGAATACCAGCGTTCCGGCACAGCCCTTAAGCCGTTCCAGTTGCTTGCGCCGCTGCCCCGGTTTGTGGGGCAGAAAGCCAATGAAATGAAATTCGTCCGTCGCCAGCCCGCTCGCCGTCAGCGCCGCCACCAGCGCCGAAGGCCCCGGCACCGGCTCAACGCGAAGTCCCGCCCTAATCGCCGCCTTCACCACCCGTTCGCCCGGATCGCTCACGCCCGGGCTGCCGGCGTCCGTCACCAGCGCAACCTTCTCCCCGCGCTGCAAGCGCCCGATGATCTCCTCGCTTCGTCTCGCCTCGTTGAATTGAAAGTAGCTCAACAGCGGCCTGGAAATGCCGAGATGCTTCAGCAACTGCCCCGTGCGCCGCGTGTCTTCCGCCGCCACCAGGTCACACTCCTTGAGCGTCCGCAGCGCGCGCAGCGTTATGTCCTCCAGGTTCCCGATCGGCGTCGCGACCAGGTAAAGCGTCCCCGGCGTCAGCGGCGGCAGGGCTTCGTTCATATTTCCCTCAGGCGGCTCAAGACTCCAGACCTTAGACTTTAGACTCTAGACTTTAGACCATTATTTGGTAACCCCCCGCTCACTCGCCCGAATGAACCGCACCAAATGCTCAATCTCAGGCAGCCGTGGCAATTCGCTCTCGATGCGCGCCAGCGCATTCGGAATCGTCAGCCCGTCGCGGAAGAAGATCTTGTAGGCCTGGCGCAGCGCCGCTTGGGCCTCCTCGGACACTCCGTTCCTTTCCAAGCCCAGCTTGTTGATCGTTCTTGTCTCCGCCGGGTTGCCGTCCACGATCATGTACGGCGGCACATCCTGGACGACCTTCGCGCACCCGGCAATCATCGCCATCGTTCCAATCCGGCAAAACTGGTGCACCGCCGACAGCCCCCCCACCAGCGCGCTGTCCTCCACCACCACGTGGCCCGCCAGCGCCGCCATCGAAACAATCACCCGATTCCCCATCTGCACGTCATGCCCAATATGACTGCTCGCCAGGATGTTGTTATGGGACCCGATCATCGTTGCCTCCCCCTCGCCCGTCGCGCTGTGGATGGTCACGCATTCGCGTATCGTATTGTGATCGCCGATCTCCGTCCGCGTCAGGCCCCCCTTCCATTTCAAATCCTGCGTCCTCAGCCCGATGCTGGCAAAGGGAAACACCTCATTCCCCTGCCCCAGCCGCGTGTGTCCGCCAATGACCACGTGCGAATGCAGCCGGCAACCCGGCCCCAGCTCCACATGCTCCCCGATGACGCAGTACGGCCCTATCTCGCAATCAGCGCCAATCTGCGCCTTCGGATGTATAACTGCCGTTGGATGAACCATGTCGCCTTCCCGAATCAAACTACCGCCCATTCACTGCCAG
>Ga0335078_10019426_pt1 | contig 10102 bp, 6 predicted proteins | sample Lox_Sample_32_FD_206711 | JGI IMG/M metagenome (GOLD analysis project Ga0335078, IMG submission 206711) | Soil microbial communities from Loxahatchee National Wildlife Refuge, Florida, United States - Lox_Sample_3.2 | ecosystem: Environmental > Terrestrial > Soil > Wetlands | place: USA: Florida...
GAGGTTCTCTTCGGTCAGCCGGAGTTTCAGCAGCGCGTAGCTCGAGTTGGTGTCGGCCGCGTCCTGACTCCAGTTCCCGGAACTGGTGATATCCGTGGAGCCATCGGTGCGAAATGCCGGCGCGGCCTGCCCCCACACGGATACCTGCGGATAGTAAAGCAGCAATTGAGCGACGTGCCGGCTGTCGCGGTTCATGAAACTGATGCGCCGCATCTGATCGGCATAAGCGCGAAAGTGTGGCAGGAAGGGCTGACTCAGAAACCAGTCGGGCGGGAAATTGACACGCCCCAGGTCGTAGTCGAACGCGTGCGGAATGAACTCTCCGATGTTCCAGGCGCCCAGACAATTGGAGACGCGCCGCATCCGTCCGGGCGACAGGTACGAGTCGCTGCCCTGCACGCCCTGGTTTTCGCACACCACGTGGCGGCCCTCAAAATCGGCTACCGATGCGACTTCCTTCAACCAGACCGATTGCCGTGCCCACTCCCGCAGCGTGTCGCAACCGGGCTGACCCATGGCGCGCAGAATGCGGTAGAAGTCTCCTTGCACCCACGGGCCGAAGAACAGCGATTCTTCCCAGACGTGTCCGGAGTATTGCAGGCCGTGAGCGCGGCACCAATCGTTCACCTGCTGGAAGAAACTCCTCGAGTAGAGATCGCTGACAGTGTCCACGTAATCGCAGCGGACCTTTTCGGTCTGGGGGCCAATGTCGTGGACGAGCGCGGGAAGCATCGGTCTGAGGTCGTAGCCCGCCTTGCCGCGGAAGGTCTCAAACAGGCCTGGCGTCCAGGCGATGGTTCCGCCATAGCTGCCCTCGTGGTCGGCGAAGGTCGCCGGCAGAGTGTTGCCGAAGTATTCGCCGTAGCGGCGGTGTAACTCCTCGTAGTAGATCTCGATGAACTTGCGGACCGCTTCGGGATTCATCAGGTCAACCGTGCCGCCGTCCGGCGTTTGAGACGGCCGAAGCTGATAGGTGATCACCAGCCAATCGCCCTCCGGCGCGTCCCACGACAGTCTTTCTTCGCGCGGGACAGTCAGGGTGCGGAGTGTTGCTCCATCGAGGCGGCCCGGCGCAACCTGCCGGCCGGCGACAACCAGGTGAGTATTGGGCGGCAGCGGGATTTCCGCACGCTTGGGTCCCTTCACCACCGTCTCTATCGGATGCAGCACGCGGATGTGGAAGTCGGGGTTAGCCGCCACTACGCGGCTCTTGTTGACCCCCGGCATCCAATAGTCCCGCGCTTCGCCACTGGGCCACTCGAATTCATCCACCAGGCAGAAAGAAAATCCAACTTCGCGCGCGGTCTTGAGGCCGGCGCCGATGGCTTGCCACCACGCCTCCGAAAGGTAGGGGGTTTCCAGGCCGTCCCGGTTGTGCGCATATGCGCCGTAGACGCCGTGCTCCACCATGAGGCGGATCTGCCGGCTGATCTCCTTTTCCTCCATCTTGCCGTTCCAGAACCAGAACGGACGGATGCTGTATTTGCGATCGGGATTCGCAAAGGCCCGGTAGAGCGATTCGATGCTGCCCGCAACCGCGGCCGCCGGCAGCGCATCGGCCAGCCACACTCCGCCCAATCCCGTCGCTGTAATGCCCAAAAAGCTCCTGCGTGTGAATCCGCTCACGTTCACTCCTTAGTGATCATGCCAGCGCTCGCAGGTTCGTCTGCACGGCAGGACTCGACGGCAGGCGGGTGTTTCAACGGCCCGGCCACATTCCCAAGTATGACTCCACTTTACCGGAGACTTCCGGCGCCGTGTAGCCGTTTATAATCTACCGCGCGGAAGCCATGTAACACTTGCTCGCTCGCGCGATTTGGGTCGAGCCGATTCCGGCTGGTTTCCAGCCGCTATTGACAATGTTGCCGGCCGTTTCATATCAACGCTTCTGCTTGCGCTGCATCGACGGAATCCCCGTCGACCGCATGCGGTCCTCGATCATATTCCGCCTGATGCACCACCACGGGTTACGCATCCAAGAGTTCTCAGAGCTGCGGTATGAGGATTATCGGCGGCGGACAGCGACTCCACGAAAAATATTGCGTGTTGGCCGACATTCCGGCCGAAAAACGTATGCCCACAAGCACACGTATTGCACGCACACGGGTCCTGACGCCGGCAGGACCTGATCCAGGTTCAGCACTAGCCGTCGTTTCCGGCCGGGCGACGATCGGAACGAGGTATTATACGATTGTTCATAGCGGCTAATAGGATTACATTGTCATGGAACTCATGGAACGCAGAAGATTTCTCAAAAACGCCGGTATCGCAGGCGGACTGTTGACCGCACTGCAGAATTCCCGAAGCTTCGGGGCGCCGGCCGATGACGGGTTCCCGTTGATGGACCTCCACGTTCACCTCACTCCAACTTTCACGATCGGCCATGTGATGGAGATCTCTAAGAAGACGGGTGTCCAGTTCGGCATCATGGTGAATCCTGGAGGTGCGGTCAGCGACGACTCCGGGCTGAGACGATTCATCGATTCGCTCGAGCCGTACCCGGTCTACCGCGGTCTGCAGCCGATGAGTCCGGGCTGGTCCAGGAACTTCTCGCCCGAAACCATCAAGCTGTTGGATTACGTTGAGATGGACCCCCAGACGATTCCCAACGGCAACGCGTACGGAGAGACGCTGCGCATATGGAATTTCGATACATATGTCGATGACCCGGATAAGTTCATGGAGACCTACATGACTCACAACCTGGAGGTCATCGACAACAATGAGCCCCTGAACATTTTCGGATGGCCGCTATTCCTGCCGGTCTGCATTGCGCGGGACTACTATACGCTGTGGACCGAGGAAAGAATGCAGAAGATCATTGCGGCCCTGAAAAGGAGAGGTCTCGCAGTCGAAATAAACGACTTCGCTCATACGCCGCATGAGAAATTCATCCTCATGGCGAAAGAGCAGGGGTTGAAATTCACATTCGGCTCGGACGCCCGCGATCAGAAGGCTGGCCGTCTCGACTACTGCAAGAATGTTGCAAAGAAATGCAACTTAAAGAGGGGCGACTTTTTCTTGCCTAAACGAGCACTGAACAGGGCCTAGCCGCATGCCTTTCAATCTCCCCCGGCAGTTTCCGTGGCCTGGCGCTGCAAAAAACTCGATGCGACACGGCGATTGAGGCGATTTCCTTGGGTTGCTTTTCCCAAGCCCATACGCTACACTCAGGAAAGTTACAAATGTCCAGCAGTTCCACAAACCGGTCTTTAAGCCTGCGTAGCCTGTCCTTTCTGTCTCTACCGGTAGTCATTATTATTCTGGTCATCGTAGCCGGCCCCGCCTGAGGCCGCAGCGGACGAGTTCCGAGGCCATCGGCGGGGCAAAGAAACCCGGCTGATGGCCTTTTTTATTTTTGGAGAGCTTTTGTTGAGGAATATATGCCGACTCTGACGAATGGAGCGAAGATGCTGCTGGATTGCCTGGTCCGCGAGGGCGTGGACTGCTTCTTTGGCTATCCCGGCGGCGTGACTCTGCCCCTGTACGACGCCATTTACGACCACCACGTCCGCCATGTGCTGGTGCGTCACGAAGAAAATGCCTGCTTCGCCGCCGAAGGGTATGCGCGCGCGACCGGCAAGGTGGGCGTTTGTTGCGCGACTTCAGGACCGGGGGCCACCAACCTGGTTACCGGTTTGGTGGATGCGATCATGGATTCCATCCCGATCGTGGCGCTTACCGGGCAGGTCACCAGCAAACTCATCGGCAGCGACGCGTTTCAGGAAGCCGATACTTTCGGCATCACACGCTCCTGCACGAAGCACAACTACCTGGTGAAACGGCTGGAAGATCTGCCGCAGGTGGTGCACGAGGCGTTCTATATTGCCGCGAGCGGGCGTCCCGGGCCGGTGCTGGTCGATATTCCCAAGGACGTCTTCCAGGCGCAAGGCCATTACACGCCCGTGACATCCATCCACCTGCCCGGATACAAGGTCTTCACCGAAGGCCACACGGGCCAGGTTCGGCGCGCCGCGCAGCTCATCGCGGAAGCCGAACGGCCTTTCATTTATGCGGGCGGCGGTATTATCGCGGCGGACGCTTCGGCCGAGCTGCGCGAGTTGGCGGAACTCATCGACGCACCCGTCGTCACGACTCTGATGGGGCTGGGCAGCATGCCGTCAAATCACCCGAACTTCGTGAGCATGCCCGGTATGCACGGAAGTTATGCCGCCAATATGGGGATGACCAACTGCGACGTGCTGATCGCACTGGGTGTGCGGTTTGACGATCGCGTGACTGGGCGCCTCGCGGCATTTGCGCCGCACGCCAAAGTGATCCACGTGGATATCGACCCGGCCGAGATCGGGAAGAACCGCGCGGCGGATGTGCCGATCGTGGGCGATGTGAAGCGCGTGCTGGCGCGGCTGAACGAAGTGCTCGCGGGATCGAAAAAGCCTCTTCCGCCGGCGCGCGCGGCGGCGCGCAGCGCCTGGTGGTCCAAGATCCGTGGCTGGAAAGCCGAGCATCCTCTGGCGCCCGTCACATCCGATTCCGAAATCAAGCCGCAACACCTGATGATGGAGATCGACCGGCTCTCGTCGGGCGAAGCGATCGTCTGCTCGGACGTGGGCCAGCACCAGATGTGGGCCGCGCAGTTGATCCGCTTCAACGCGCCGCGGCTGTGGATCAATTCCGGCGGCCTGGGCGCCATGGGCTTCGGCCTCCCGGCCGCTATCGGCGCGCAGTTCGCGAGGCCCGATAAACTGGTCTTTGCGCTGGTGGGCGATGGCGGATTCCAGATGTCCATCCCGGAGCTCTCTACGATCGCCAGTTCAGGCCTTCCCATCAAGATCGTGGTGATGAACAACGGGTATCTGGGCATGGTCCGGCAATGGCAGGAGCTGTTCTACAACAACCGTATGAGCGCGGTGGAGCTCGACTGCTTCCCGGACGCCGAAAAACTGGCGGCGGCCTACGGATTCAAAGGCCGCACCATCGATAAGCCATGGGAACTGTCGTCCGCCCTCGAAGATGCCGTGCAGGAACCCGGCCCTTATCTGCTTAACGTGAAGGTGTCTCCGTACGAGAACGTTTATCCCATGGTGCCGGCCGGCGGGGCCATCAATGAAATGGTGCTCGCGCCGCCTCAGCCGGTGGCCGTTCCGAAGTAGGTCTCTGACGAGTGAGTATATGTTGCAGATCATTTCCTTGTTAGTCGAAAATAAGCCGGGCGCTCTCATGCGCATCACCGGCTTACTCAGCGCGCGGGGCTATAACATCGAGAGTCTGACGGTTGCCCGCACGCTCGATCCCGAACTCTCGCGTATGACGATCGTGGTGGATGTGGATGTCGCCCTTCGCCAGCAGGTCATCAAGCAGATGAACAAGCTGGTCAATGTGCTGCAGGCCGTGGATCTCACCGATTCACCGGCGGTGCGGCGCGAAATGGTGCTGGTGCGCGTGCGGACCGCGCAGGAGACCCGCACGGCGGTGCTGAAGGAGGCCGAAATCTTCAGCGCGCGCGTGGTGGATTCCTCCACCGAAGGATTTGCGCTCGAAGCCACCGGCGATCCCGAAAAGCTGGACGAGTTCATCGACGTCATGCGCAGTTATGGCGAGATAGAAATTACGCGCTCGGGAGCAGTAGCGGTTTCATTGGAAGCGAAGAAGTTAAAACTACAGCCGCCCGTACTTACCGAACAGCGGGCATAAGAGGAATGATTCATGGCCACACGTTATTACGAGAAAGACTACAACCCAGCCCTGCTGCAGGGGCGCACAGTCGCCATTATTGGTTATGGCAGCCAGGGTCACGCGCATGCGCTCAACTTACGCGATTCCGGCGTGGACGTCATTGTGGGACTCTACGCGGGCAGTAAATCGCGATCCAAAGCAGAAGCCGCCGGTCTGAAGGTGCTGGATACGGCCGAAGCCGCCAAGGCGGCGGACGTGATGATGATTCTGGTCGCGGATCACATCCAGGGCGATCTTTACAACAAGGAGATCGCGCCGCACCTGGCGGCCGGCAAGACAATAATGTTCGCGCACGGCTTCGCCATCCACTTCGGCCAGATCAAGCCGCCCGCGAACGTGGATGTTTCGATGGTCGCGCCGAAAGCTCCGGGGCACCGCGTGCGCGAGCTGTTCACCGAAGGAGTGGGCGTGCCCTCGCTGGTGGCCGTCGCTCAGGATGCGTCGGGGCACGCGCTCGAAACCGCGCTCGCCTACGCCGGCGCGCTGGGAAGCCTCAAGGCCGGCGTGATCGGCACCACTTTCAAAGAGGAGACCGAAAGCGATCTGTTCGGCGAGCAGGCGGTGCTGTGCGGCGGAGCATCAGAACTGATCCGCGCGGGATTCGAGACGTTGGTCGAGGCCGGTTATGCGCCGGAAATCGCCTATTTCGAATGCCTGCACGAACTCAAGCTTATCGTGGACCTGATTCAGGAAGGCGGTTTGGGCTACATGCGCTATTCGATTTCCGATACCGCCGAATATGGCGATTACACGCGCGGCCCACGCATCGTGGATGGCCGCGTGCGCGCGGAAATGAAACAAATCCTTGCGGAGATTCAGTCCGGGGAATTCGCGCGCCAGTGGATTGAAGAAAACAAAACCGGCCGCCACAAATTCCTGGCCATGCGAGAGGCGGCGCGCCATCAGCCCATCGAGAAAGTCGGCCAGGAGCTGCGCAAAATGATGACTTTCCTCAAGAAGAAAAAGGAATCCGGCGTACCGGAAGAACAATTGGCGGCACACCCATGAAGATTTTTACTTTCGACACCACGCTGCGCGACGGCACGCAGGGCGAGTCCATCTCGTTCTCGGTCGACGATAAACTTCTGATCGCGCAAAAACTCGACGAGTTGGGCATCGATTATATCGAGGGCGGATGGCCCGGCTCGAATCCGAAAGACAAAGAATTTTTCGAGCGTGCCCGAAACGAACTCGCTCTGCGGCACGCCAAGCTCACCGCCTTCGGCGCCACGCGCTTCGCCCGCCATACCGTGGAAGAGGATCGCAGCGTGCAAGCGCTGGTGGCCGCCGGCACGCCCGTGGTTTCGATCTTCGGCAAAAGCTGGGATTTGCACACCGCCCGCGCGCTGGGCATCAGCGAGGAGGAAAACCTCAAGCTGATCGGCGAGACTGTCGCCTACCTGCGGGCACACGGCAAGGAAGTGGTGTATGACGCGGAACATTTCTTCGATGGCTACAACTCGAATCCGGCTTTTGCGCTGCGCACGCTGGAGACCGCGCAGAAGGCCGGCGCGCACGTGCTCTGCCTGTGCGATACGAACGGCGGTACGCTGACCGCCAGGCTGGTCGAAATCTTCGCCGAAGTGCGCAAACGTTTCGACGGGATCCTGGGCATCCACACGCATAACGATTCCGATGTGGCCGTGGCCAACACGCTGGCGGCCGTGGAGGCGGGCGCCACGCATGTGCAGGGCTGCATCAACGGGTACGGCGAGCGCTGCGGGAACGCAAATCTTTGCTCGATTATCGCGAACCTGGAATTGAAGCTCGGCCACACGGCGATCGGCCAGGATAAGCTGATGAGCCTGTCGAACGTGGCGCGCTTCGTGGCGGAGCTGGCGAATCTGCCCCTGCCCAACAATCAGCCTTTCGTCGGGCATAGCGCTTTTGCGCACAAGGGCGGGGTTCACGTTTCCGCCGTGCTGAAGGAATCCACGACTTACGAGCATGTGACGCCCGAAGCGGTGGGAAATCGCCAGCGCGTTTTGATCAGCGACCTTTCGGGCCGCGGTAACATTTTATACAAGCTGAAACAACACGGCCTCGCCGAACGCCTGGATGAAGACGCGCGGCGCGAATTGCTGGAGCGCATCAAGCAGATGGAATATGAAGGCTGCGAACTGGAAGCGGCGGAGGGCACCTTCGAATTGCTCGTGCGCGAGGCGCTGAATCCCGGGATGCATCTGTTCGAGGTGGAAGGGTACGAGGTTTCGACCAAAGCCACCGCCAGCGGCGAGTCCCGTTCGACTGCCCATATCACGGTGCGCACACAGGATGGAGTCCACTCCGCCACAGCCACCGGCCATGGCCCTTTCCACGCGCTGCACGTGGGCCTGCGCAAATGCTTGTCGACGTTCTATCCGCAGATGGCGGACGTGCGCTTGACCGACTACAAAGTGCGCGTGCTGGAGCCGCGCAAGGGCACGGCCGCCAGAGTCCGGGTGTTGATCGAATGGTCGGACCACCGCAAGAGCTGGTCGACCGTGGGCGTTTCCGACAATGTGATCGTGGCGAGTTGGAACGCGCTGGTGGATGCTATCCGGCTCGAGTTAATGCGGCTCACCGAGCGCGACGATTCGATCGAAAAAGCCGTCGAAGATTATTGCTGGGGCGTTTGAACCCTTCCGCCGCGCGCGGCGGCCGGAACTGAACGCGCGCCTACTGCGCGATCGCGGGCACTGTGGCCGGCGTGATTCGGTCGCGCAGCGCGGCTTGGACGTCCTCGTATACCTGCGCGAAAAACTCGCGTGACGACGGCGAACATCCGATGTGCAGCATCTGCTTGCCGGGCGGCTCCTCGGTGAATCCGAGCGCGCCGCTCCAGCCCAGGTCGTCAAGCACGAATTGCAGGCATTCGAGCTCGCCCGGCGGCAGCCCCGACTCGGAAAGATCGAAAACCTGGCCGCTCGCGTGGTCGGTCATATGCGGTCCTTCCACGCCATCTACCGGGCCGCCGGTTTTGGGAAAGAACAGGGTGGTTGCCTCCAGCGGCTGGAAGGCTTCGCCAGGGCGAAGCGCCTCGTACAGGCGCCGCGTTTCGAATGCGATATACGCGAGCGTCCCGATCGTGGAGGGCAGCGCCTTGAGACGCCAGTTGTCATGTTTGTCGTTCGACAGCGGCAGCAGGGCAGTGGAGAGTTTGTATCCCAGAAAGCCGGGGTTGTCCGGCGCGGCTACCAGCTTGTTGCCATCCAGGTTGCGAAGGTCGTCGCTGGTCGCGTAAATCAGATCCGGCGGCTTCAACCAGGCCGAGAGGCGGTCCGGCGCTCTCACGGCGGGCGCGCTCGAATACTTGTATTCCGCGACGAGATCGCGGAACTCCAGTGGATCGTCGCGATACATCGAGAGCAACTGTTCGGCGCGCATCACGCGGAACCAGTAAGTGGGGGAATAGTCGCGTTCCATCTGCTGGTGGATCGCGTCGCACAGCTCGCGATTCCATACGGGACTGCAGGAGAAGAACAGCTTGGCCACGCTGGCCGGAGGATCGTCGAGGCCTTTGATGCTCTTGGCCCTATCGCGGAAGTCGGCCACGCAGCCTTCGCCGCAGTGGTATGCCCAGATGGCCCAATCGCGGCTTCCGTAGCGCTGCTCGAGGCCCGCCAGATACATGGCCGCGGCGGGAATGGCCTTCTCGGGTTTCAGGCGCTCGTCTCGCGACAGGACGGTGTAGGTCTCGCGGTGGCGCACCGTTTTGTAGACCAGCTTGCCGTGCTTATTGCGAACCGCCACTTTCGTTTTGGTCACGCGATGACGCGTCGTGTAGGCCACCCGCAGTCCCATGCGCCGCGCCGTGGCTTCGGACATCTGCAGGATGCCGCGAGGACCGGCGGGACTCTCGGCATTGGCCACACCCCAGCTTTCAACGAATGCCATGGCTTCCAAGACCGATTTCGGGAAGCCGCTCTTGCGCTCGGCGTCCTGGAACAGGCGCTGCAAACCCGGGCTGACGATGCGCGCGGCGCCCTGTTCCGCCAATGGCTCGCGCATGATGCCGAAGGTTTGCGACTGGATCATGGCCTCGGTACGCCGCGCCAGGGTTTCGCCGGAGAGTTCCTGCCGGTCGACTCCGAGTCCGGACAGACGGTGCGTGGGGGCGAAATAATCGGGCGCGGGTGGAACAGCAGGCAGGGCCATACCTAAGAGCACCGCCAGCGTGGCCATGCTGAACTTCACTGGGATCAAATTCCATTATCACCCGAGTTTAGGCTTCTGGAGCGTACCCAAACGTCGCATCCCGGCGGAAACCGGTCTTCTAATTCACCTCAGAAAAGCGAGCTGTGCAGCGAGATAGAATACGTGCCATGATGCTACCCGATCGCCGGTCGTTTCTGGCAGCCGTCGGGGCCACGGCGTTGGCCGGCTCCGCTAGAGCGGACGGAGGGCGGGCCGTCCGGCTGGGCGG
>Ga0335078_10019427_pt1 | contig 10101 bp, 9 predicted proteins | sample Lox_Sample_32_FD_206711 | JGI IMG/M metagenome (GOLD analysis project Ga0335078, IMG submission 206711) | Soil microbial communities from Loxahatchee National Wildlife Refuge, Florida, United States - Lox_Sample_3.2 | ecosystem: Environmental > Terrestrial > Soil > Wetlands | place: USA: Florida...
GGATGCGGCGATGGCGTCCTCACCAAAAAACTGGTTGAACTGGGCTGCGAAGTCGTGGCGGTTGATTCGAGCCCAGAGCAAGTCGAGGCAGCCCGGCGCCTTGGATTGGACGCGCATGTGGGCGACGGTGAAAATCTCGGCTTCTACGCTGAGTTCGATGCCGTCTTCAGCAACGCCGCCCTTCATTGGATGAAAGGCGCGGACCGCGTGATCACCGGGGTGCATCGTGCGCTCAGATCGCAAGGCCGTTTTGTGGCCGAGTGCGGCGGTTCCGGCTGTGTTCATACCATCCGAACGGCGCTGGTGAAGGCGCTGAATGGGCGCGGAATTGACGGTGAGTCGCGGGTACCGTGGTATTTTCCCACGCCCGGAGATTACGCGACGCGGCTCGAGCGGGCCGGTTTCCGGGTGGATTCGATTGCGCTCATCCCGCGTCCCACGCCCCTTCCAGGCGATGTGGTGGGATGGCTGGAGACCTTTGCGGAGAATTTTCTCAAGGCGCTGCCTCTCGAAGACTGGGGGGCTTACCTGCAGGAGGTGCGCGCCGACCTTGAGCCGAAGCTTCGAAACAAGAGCGGAACCTGGATTGCCGACTATGTTCGATTACGCTTCGCCGCCACCAAGGAAAATCGTTCTGCGGCTTCCGCGTTTGAGGCTCCGCTCTCCAGTTAGAACTCCACGCCTCTCCGTTTCTCTGCGGGTTTTCTTCGCCCCCTCGGCGATTTAAGGTTTTTGCCGCCCCCAAATCAAAATCTTGGAACGCCGAGCACGCGGAGAAAATCCGCAGAGCGCGCGGAGCGGTTCACATCGCCAAAGGGGCGCTTCTCGCCAACCAACCCCTTTCGCCCTGTCCGGCATCCGAGCCGCTTTATGGCTGCGCCTCGCACTGTACAATTCAAACTCCCGGGGGATGGCGTGAGCGATACGGTGGTTGAGATTGCCGGCAAACACCTGAAGCTTTCCAACCTGGATAAGGTGCTTTATCCGGCGACGGGCTTTACCAAAGGGCAGGTGATCGACTACTACGCCCGCATTGCGCCGGTGCTGGTGCCGCATCTGGCGGGGCGGCCGCTTACGCTCAAACGCTATCCCAACGGCGTGGATCAGCAATATTTCTTCGAGAAGAACGCCACCAAGCACCGCCCCGATTGGGTGAAGACCGCGCCCATCTGGAGCGAAGGCAACGACCGCGACGTCAACTACATTCTGGCCAATGATCTGCCGACGCTGATCTGGGTGGCGAACCTGGCGGCCATCGAGCTGCATCCGTCGCTTTCACTGGCCAAGGACATTCTGCAGCCCACCATGATGGTGTTCGACCTCGACCCGGGGCCGCCGGCGAATATTGTGCAGTGCTGCCAGGTGGGAGTTTGGCTGCGGGAGATCTTCGAGAGCTTCCACCTGCAGAGTTTTCCCAAGACTTCGGGATCGAAGGGCCTGCAGATTTATGTGCCGCTGAATTCGCCAACCAGTTACGACGTGACCAAGCCGTTCGCCCACGCCCTGGCACGGTTGCTGGAAGATGCGCACAGAGACCTGGTGGTTTCCGACATGAAGAAGCAGTTGCGCGTGGGCAAAGTTCTGGTGGACTGGAGCCAGAACGACGACCACAAGACCACCATCGCGGTGTATTCGCTGCGGGCGCGCGAGCGGCAGACGGTTTCGACGCCGGTGACCTGGGAAGAAGTGGAACGCTGCCTGAAGAAGAACGACGCCAGCCTGCTTGTGTTTGAGGCGGCGCAGACTTTAGAGAGAGTGAGCAAACACGGCGACCTGTTCGCTCCAGTTTTAATGCTGAAGCAGAAACTTCCGGCGCTGGGCGAGAAGCCCGCAGGCGGACTCGAAATTGCCGCCCAGGCAGCGCCCCGCCGGCCGCGAAAGGCCTCGGCCTCGTCCGCTCGTCCTTCAGCCCCACGCAAGCGACGCAAGGTATAATCCGCCTTCGCTGGAATCGGGGCTTCGCAGGCAGTGGCGCTGGTGTAGCGACGGGGCTTCACCCGTCCGGCAGGTCGAATTTTGATCAGAGCCGACCCGAGCCCAGACAAACCCATCCTGGAGATGAACGAAATGGCGCAGCTCTATGCCGGCACATCAGGATGGGCCTACCCGAGTTGGAAGCCCGATTTCTATCCCGCAAAGCTGGCGCAGGCGAAATTCCTCTCGCACTATTCGGCGCAACTGAATGCTGTTGAGGTGAACTTCACCTTCCGGCAGCTGCTGAAAGAAACGACCGCGCAGAAATGGATCGCGGAAACGCCCGCCCACTTCCGCTTCAGCGTGAAGGCGCATCAGGTGATCACACACATCAAGCGCCTGAGGCAGACGGAAGATTTTCTGCCTCGCTTTCTGGCAACCGTGGGACCGATCGCGCAGGCGGGGAAGCTGGGGCCGCTGCTGTTCCAGTTGCCGCCGAATCTCAAGGCCGATAGCAAGCTGCTGCAGGAGTTCCTAGCCGGACTTCCCCGGGGCGCTCGCGCCGCCTTTGAGTTCCGCCATGATTCGTGGCTCACGGAAGAGATCTTCGATCTGCTGCGGGCATCGAACCGCGCCCTGTGCGTGGCGGAGAGCGAAGATCGAAGCACGCCCGACGTGGTGACCGCGGATTTCTGCTATTACCGCTACCGCAAACCCAGCTACACCGGAGAAGAACGGCGCGCCATGGTCGCCAGACTACGCGAGCACCTCGCTGCCGGGCGCGAAGTGTACGCCTACTTCAAGCACGAGGAAACGCCTGAGGGAGCGATGTACGCGGTGGATATGCTGCGCGAGATCGGCGGCTGAGGGTCTGGCCGGGGAGAACGATCGGGGTCCTCTCGGAAGAATTCGTTTCGCCTCTGAATGTCGCTTCGCGGGCGGGACGCCGGCGCTACGTTGCGGGCCAAATTTTCCTGTTGACAAGTGTACTAGTCATATATAACACTATATGACGTAGACAATGTCCGGAAACTCCACAGCTTCGCGTCCCTTCCGCTTCCGCCTCGATCTGCACAGCGGGGTTCCGGTGTACCGCCAGATCATGGACCAGGTGCGCGCGGGGCTGGCGTCGGGATCGCTGGTCAACGGCGACCAGTTGCCCACCGTCCGCCAACTCGCCGTGGATCTGGCGATCAACCCCAACACTGTGTTGAAGGCCTATCGCGAGCTGGAACTGGGCGGGTTGCTGGAAACCCACCAGGGCACAGGCACCTTCATCAGCCAAAAGAAAATCAAGCACAACGACGCCGAACGCGCCCGCCGCCTCGCACAGCTCGCCGCCGAGTTCGTGGCCCGCGCCGGGGCGGCCGGCTTCACCTTGGAAGAATTGCTGGAGCAACTGGAGGAGACTTTGTCCTCCGCTCCCAGAAGATGAGTCGCAGGAGATAAATTTATGATCACCGTTCCCAAAATCGCTATGCAGCAGGTTAATGGAGTTGCGGTCGCCTGTTTTGTGGTCTGCGCCGCCGCCGGCGGAGCACTCACCCTCGCCCTGAAACGCCCCGAATTCGCCATCGCGGGCGCGGTGGTGGGCGTGTATCTGCTATTTGCGATCAAAGTGGTCAGCCAGTGGGAGAAGGTCGCGCTTCTGCGGCTGGGAAAATATGTCGGGCTGCGCGGCCCCGGGCTGTTTTTCATCGTCCCCATCATTGAGACGCTCAGCCCTTACGTGGACCAGCGGGTGCGGGTCGCCAGCGTCAGCGCCGAGTCCACCCTCACGCGCGACACGGTCCCGGTGAACGTAGATGCGATCGTCTTCTGGCTGGTGTGGAACGCGGAGAAATCCATCCTGGAAGTGGAGAACTTCCTGGAAGCCATCACCATGAGCGCGCAGACGGCGCTGCGCGAGTCCATCGGGCGCCATGAGCTGGCGCAGATGATCACCGAACGCGAGACTCTGGGGCGCGAGCTGCAGCGCATTCTGGACGAGAAGACCAATCCCTGGGGCATCACGGTGCAGTCGGTGGAGATACGCGATGTGAGGATTCCGCAGGCGCTGGAAGACGCCATGTCGCGCCAGGCGCAGGCCGAACGCGAGCGCCAGGCGCGCAACATTCTCGGGCAGGCAGAAACGGAAATTTCCGATAAGTTCGTGCAGGCCGCGGCAGCTTACGAACGGAATCCGGTGGCCCTGCATCTGCGCGCCATGAACATGCTGTATGAAGCGATTAAAGAGCGCGGCTCGATGGTGATTGTGCCTTCGTCGGCGGTGGAGACTATGGGCCTGGGAGGCACCCTCGCCACTGCCTCCCTTGGCGGCGCCAAACCGTAAGACAACGAGGGAAGTCCAAAAGCCGGAAGGAGTGAAACCGTATGAACTCGAAGATGAACAATTTCGCATTTGTGATTACGCTGATTCTGTGCCTGGTTGCGGCGATCGTGGTGGTAGCGCAGTCTGGCGCCATTGATCCAGCCACGCCGCAACTCAGGCCGGGGATCAGCGTGAAACTGCCAGTGACCCAGAACTCGGTTGCGGTCCCTGATGCGGACAAACTGGGTGCGGTCGTGCTGGCAATCACGCAAGATGGAAGCGTTTATGTGGGGCTCGACAAGACCGACTTCGCTTCGCTGCCCGCGAAGGTCAACCAGCTGCTGACGAATCGGGCTGAGAAGGTGCTCTACATCAAGGCGGACGCGCGCACCAGCTACGAGAACCTGGTCAAAGTCATCGACGCAGTTCGCAAATCGAACGTGAAAGACGTGACTCTGCTGACTCAGCAGAATGGCACGCCCAGCACAGGAATCGTCCCGCCGAACGGCTTGGAGTTGCAGGTACTTCAGCGGTGAAGCGGCAAGGGTCTCTCTGCGCCCTCGGCGGATTTTCTTCGCGTCCTCGGCGTTGTAGGGTTTTGATTTTTTCCCGACACGCAAAATCGGAAACAAAACCTTAAAACGCCGAGGACTGCCGCCGAGGGCGCTGGGAAAATCACCGCAAAAATAAGAAGCGCCCCGAATCCCTAAGGATGCGGAGCGCCCGAACAGCCCTCCCCCAGAACTGCTCAAGCACAAGATACGTCTCACCCGGAAATCAGTAAATTCCACGTTCGTGCCATGGCGTGGCACGCGAAGGGTAGCCCGTCCCGAGATGGGACTCATTGAGTACACAAGTAACCTCCGCGCGATGTCAGCGACCGATTTCTCCATCTCCCGCCATGGGAAAACGTTGTTTCCACGGACCCTCAGGGCCCGATCGCAATGGCTTGCCACGTTACGCGAGTAACCAGGGCAGAGCCAATTGCGGTTGACCCAACTCCGCTGGCACCTTAATTTCGCCAAGAGAGGGCTTATGAAGGACATTCAACAGGTACTGCGCCGCAAGAAAGCGCAGCTGGCGCAGCTCGCCAAGGAAATCCAACTGCTGGAAGACGTGGAGCAGAAGCTGCAGCAAGTGGCGGCCCTGCTTGCAGATGACGAGGACAACGGCAACCTGCTGGCCGAGGCCGAGGAAGAAACCCAGCGGCCCGGGGCGCTGGCGGCGGCTGCCTCGGCGGCGGCTTCTCCCGCGCTTTCCGCGCCGGCTCCCCAACCGGTGGAAGTGCCCGCACCGGCGGTGCGGGCCACGGTTCCGCGCTGGCCATGACCGGCGGCAAATCCGCCCGCCGTAAGTGAACTCATGACTTTTCAGGCACTCCTGATCAGCAACGACGAAGACGCGGTTTCCATCATCTCTCAAGTTCTCGCCGGATTCGGGCTGAACGTGCAGAGTTGTACCCACGCGGAAGCTGCCGACCACCTGCGCGCGCAGCGCTTCAACGCCATCGTAGTTGACTTCGACAACGCCGAGAATGCCGGCCACATCCTGGAACACACCTACGGCGCCGTTACGGCGGTGCTGCTGAGTGACCGGGCCAAGGTGCGGCAGGCTTTCGGGATTGGGGCGAATTTCGTTATCTATAAGCCGGTCGCGGCAGCCCAGGCGGAAGCCACGTTGCGGGCGGCGGTGGCGCTGTTGCGCCGCGAACGCCGGCGCTCAGTGCGGATTCCGGTGCAGGTCCCGGTGTGGCTCAGGATTCAGAGCGGCCCGGATATCGATGGCATCCTGCTCGATCTCAGCGAGACAGGGATGGAAGTTCTTTCCGCCAGACCGCTGTGCCCGGCCGCGTCAGTGGGATTCCGCTTTGGGCTTCCCGACGGCATGCCGGTGGAGGGACGCGGCGAAGTGGCCTGGGCCAACCCCAACGGGCAAGCGGGAATCCGCTTTGCCGATCTGGCGGAAGGGCCTATGCGCCGAACCAAGGAATGGGTTGAGAACAGCACCCACACTGCCCAATCGGAAGAGCTGGAGCCGGAGCTGCCATGCAGGCTCACCGACATGAGCCTGGGCGGATGCTATGTGGAAACCGAATCTCCCCTCCCCGAATTCGCCGGCGCGGTGTTGCATCTGAAAGCCGGCGGACAGGAAATTGAAGTGCAGGGTACGGTGCGGGTGATGCATCCCGGGTTTGGCATGGGCCTGGAGTTCGCCGCCGCCACCGGGGAGCAGAGCGAACAGGTGCGCCGGTTTATCGAGCTGCTGAGCAGCAGCGGTGGGACCGTGCCCGAGCTTTCGCTGATACCGGCGCGGCTGGCGCAGGGCGCTCGCCGTGCGCTCGAGCCGCTGCCGGCCGTTCCCGAGGATCCCTTGCTCAGCCTGCTGCGTCACCACGAATCGCTGAACCAGGATGAATTCCTGGTCGAACTGCGCGGCCAGCGCGCTACCCAGGACTCCGGGAACTAAAGGCCTCCCCCTCTCAAGCTAGCGAAACCGTACATCAACGGTTCAGTGCCGGCCTGGCTTGGCGACTCCGCCCTCGGCGCGGGTCTTGCTCTGGTTGGCGCGAAAGATTACATAATCGCGGATGGCCTGCGCGTCGAGCTTGGAGAGTTCTTTCGCGAACGAAACCATTCCGAGCGACGTAAGCGTTCCGCCGCGCACGATGCTGAACCACTGTTCGTTATCAAGGGTTGGCGAGTAACGCAGATCGGGGAGGACCCCGCCGCTCACGGCCACGTCTCCGTGGCACCCGGCACAGAAACGCTGGTAGAGGGCTTCTCCCCTTTTGATCTGTTGGGAGCCGGCGGTGGAGGCAGGAGGGTCGAGCGGCATCTCCTGAAATGCCGGGAGGGGAGGCAGACTCGCTTTGCCGCCGAGTTTGAAGACCAGCATGCGGCTGACATTTCGCACTCTGCCGGAGCGAAACGACACCTCGCCGGTCGCGAGAGGAAACACGCCGCCCCACCCCGCCAGCACGGCCACGTATTGTTCGCCGTTGGCTGTGTAGCTCACCGGCCCGGCCATCACGCCGGTTTGAGCGTCGAACGACCATACCTTTTCTCCAGTATCGGCGCGGTAGGCTTCGAAAGCGCCGCCGGCTGTGCCTTCAAACACCAGATTGCCCGCGGTGGAAAGCACACCGCCGTTCCACGGGCCGGGGCGCTCGACGGCCCAGGCTTTTTTCTGCCGCGCAGGGTCCCACGCTACGAGTTCGCCTTTGATGGTGTTGAGAATTGCCTTCTTGATCGCAGGGTCCTGGGGCATTCCGGCGGCTACGACATCGATGCCGTAATTCGGGGACAAATCGCGTTCGACGAAATGGTCGGGAGACTTGTATTTGAAGCCGACCTCGTTCACCGGAATGTAAACCAGGCCGGTCGACGCACTGTACGACATAGGCTGCCAGCTATGCGCGCCCAGCGGTCCGGGCACGACGGGCGGCGGATCATCGCCAGGATATCTGGCAATGGGAGTTTCGATGGGCCGGCCGGTTTTCATGTCCACGCCGCTGGCCCAGTTGATGAATGTGTAGGGCTGAGCGGAAATCAGCTTTCCAGTGGCGCGGTCGATCACGTAGAAGAAACCGTTCTTGGGCGCGTGCAGCAATACTTTGCGGGGCTTGCCGTCGATTGGGATCGTGGCCAGGATCATCTGCTGGCTGGAGGTGTAGTCCCACATATCGCCGGGAGTTTCCTGATAGTGCCAGACGTATTCGCCGGTTTCGGGCTTGAGGGCGACGACGCAGCCGACGAAAAGATTGTCGCCGCCTTTGGGACTGCGGATGCGCTCGTTCCATGGGCCGCCGTTGCCCACGCCGAGATAGAGCAGATCGAGTTCGGGATCGTAGACGATGGAGTCCCACACCGTCCCGCCACCGCCGTACTTCCACCATTCGCCGGTCCAGGTTGTGGCGGCCTGGGCGAGAATCGGGCTCTCGAAGCGCTTGGAGGGATCGCCGGGCACGGTGTAAAAGCGCCAGGCCAGTTTGCCGGTGGCGGCGTCATAGGCGGAGACGTAGCCGCGCACACTCATTTCAGCGCCGCCGTTTCCGATGATCACTTTGCCTTTGACCACCCGCGGCGCGCCGGTGATGGTGTAGCGATAATGGCGATCGATGGTGAGCGCCTGCCAGACGGGCCTGCCGGTAGCGGCATCGAGGGCGATGAGGCGGCCATCGAGGGTGCCCAGGAAGAGTTTGCCGTTCCACGCGGCCAGGCCGCGGTTCACTACGTCGCAGCAGGCGTTGATACCCCATGCGCCGGGAACCTTGGGATCGTAGGTCCAAAGAACTTTTCCTGTGGCCGCGTCGAGCGCGACGACCTTGCTCCAGGCGGTGGTGAAGTACATGGCCCCGTCGATCACGAGGGGAGTCGCTTCCTGGCCGCGATGGGTATCGAGGTCGTAGTACCAGGCAAGAGCGAGTTGCTTGACGTTGTGATCGCTGATTTGTTTGAGCGGGCTGAACCGCTGCTCGCTGTATGTACGGCCGTGGGTCATCCAGCTGCCGGGTTCGGCGTCGGCGTGGAGGATGCGAGAGGCGTCCACGCTGGCGGGCCGGGGAGCGGTCCCGGGGTGAGCTGCGGCGAGGAACAGAAGAACGATGGCGGCCACACCCGGGAGTCGATTCCGGCTGAGGGAGAAGCGATTGACAATGAACGACACGAAAGACGCAAAAATGGGGCGGCAGCGTCGTTCATCGATGAGTGGGTTAGAATCCATGCGCGGGCGCATTCCCGCAGCCTGCTAGACGTCGAAGAATACGGTTTCCTTGTCCCCTTGAAGATGAAAATCGAAGCGCCATAAACCCGGCTGCGCGGGATCGGGTTGCGCCATCAGGGTGTCGCGGCGGTCGGCTGGGACCAAGGCCAGGACCGGATCCTGGGAGTTGGCGGGGTCTCCGGCGAAGTAGATGCGGGTGTAAAACTGCTTGAGCATGCCGCGGGCGAAGATGGCGATGTTGAGATGCGGCGCCTGCAGCGAATTTCCCGGCCCAGGCACGCGGCCGGGCCTGATGGTTTCAAATTCGCAGCGGCCATCTTCATCGGTGCCCATGCGGCCGAAGCCATCGCAGTGCGGATCGGCGGCCTGGGTCTGCTGATCCTCGGGATGGTTGTACTTTCCGGCAGCGTCGGCCTGCCAGATTTCGACCATGGAATCGTTGACCGGTTCGTTATCGCCATCGAAGACGCGAATGGCAAGTTTGAGGCGCTCTCCCTGGGCGAGCGGCCCGGCGATCCCGGGCTTGGAATATTTTTCAGTGAGGCCGATGCGGAAGTATGGGCCTACGGTTTGCGATGGCGTCGGGATGATGTCCATGATAAGCCTCGCTCCGGAGCGGCCGATTGTCGCTCCTGGGCTGCCGGTCAGGTCTCGAAGGGTGTCTGCTCAGGACCGCGCAAGACAATGTCGAACTTGTAGCCGAGCGCCCACTGCGGCTGTGTCGTCTCCATATCGAAACTACAGATCATGCGGCTGCGGGCTTTTTCGTCCGGGATGGAATTAAACACCGGATCGTGCGGGATCAGCGGATCGCCGGGAAAATACATTTGGGTGATCAGGCGGGTAAGGAAAGCCCGGCCGAAAAGCGACAGGTGAATGTGGCGCGGTCGCCAGGCGTTGTAGTGGTTGAACCAGGGATACGCGCCGGGAGCGATGGTCACGAAACGATAGGTACCGGTGTCGTCGGTGAGGGTGCGGCCGCAGCCTCCGAAGTTGGGATCGAGTGGCGCGGGGTGCTGATCGTTCTGATGAAGATAGCGACCGGCGGCGTTGGCCTGCCAGATTTCGATCAAGGCCTGCGGCACCGGGCGGCCGTTGCTATCGAGCACGCGCCCGGTCACGATGATGCGTTCGCCAAGCGGTTCGCCGGGGTA
>Ga0335078_10019428_pt1 | contig 10101 bp, 5 predicted proteins | sample Lox_Sample_32_FD_206711 | JGI IMG/M metagenome (GOLD analysis project Ga0335078, IMG submission 206711) | Soil microbial communities from Loxahatchee National Wildlife Refuge, Florida, United States - Lox_Sample_3.2 | ecosystem: Environmental > Terrestrial > Soil > Wetlands | place: USA: Florida...
CCTACGCGCGCTCGGACAAGAAGAACATGCCGCGGGTATCGATCGGCGGCCGGCTGGTCGCCGACCTGCTGGTCGCGGCGGGTGCCAGCCGGGTGCTCACTATGACGCTGCACGCGCCGCAGGTGCACGGCTTCTTCTCGGTGCCGGTCGATCACCTGCACGCGCTGCGCGAGATCGCCGACCACTTCTCCGCTCAGGACCTGTCCAATTCGGTGGTGGTCTCGCCGGACCTCGGCAACGCCAAGTCCGCCGCCGCGCTGGCCAGGATGCTCGGGCTGCCGGTCGCGGCCGGGGCCAAGGAGCGGGTCAGCGATGACAAGGTCATGATCACCTCGATCATCGGGGACGTCTCCGGGCGGAACGCGATCGTGCTCGACGACGAGATCGCGAGGGGAACCACGATCATCGAGGTTCTCGCCCGGCTGCGCGAGCAGGGCGCCAGGTCGGTGCGGATCGCGTGCACGCACGGCCTGTTCTGCGACGGCGCGATCAAGCGGATCGCCGCCCGGCCCGAGGTGCAGCAGATCGTCTGCACCAACACGGTGCCGCTCGGCGAGGCGGAGGACACCGACAAGCTGCACGTGATCTCGGTTGGCCCGGCGCTGGCCGAGGCGATCAGGCGGATCCACGTCGGCGAGTCGGTCAGCGCCCTGTTCCACGACCAGTAGCGCGCTCGGCCGCCCAGGCGGCGATCTGCACCCGCGAGGTCACGTCGAGCTTGGCCATGATGTTGGCGACATGACGCGCCGCCGTGGCCGGGCTGATCCCGAGTTCCGCGGCGATGGCCCGGTTGGTGTGCCCCCTGGCGATCAGCGCCGCGATCTGCCGCTCGCGCGCCGTCAGCGCGCGGTCGGGCTGGTGCTCCGCGCTGTCGGGCTGGTGCTCCGCCACATCGGCGGCGCCGCCCGCCGGGGAACCGCGGCCTGGCACCTCGCCGCCAAGCGCCAGGGTGATCGCGGCCTCGTCGGTCAGTTCCGACCCCGCGGCCCACAGCTCGGCGACCGCCTCCTCGCCGAGCGGAGCCGCCGCATCGAAGATCCGGTTTGTCCGTGCCGCGGACGCATCGGGCAGCGACGCCGCGCGACGCAGCGCCGCCGCGGCGGCCGACAACCGGACAGCGACCCCGGGATCGAGTTCCGCGGCGGCCAGCCCGGCGAACGACTCAAGCGCCCTGATCACGCCGAACCTGCTGCCGGTCGACCGGCTCAGCTCGATGCTCTCGGTCAGGTATCGCCTGGCCAGGGCCAGCTGCCCCTGGCTGATCGCCATCCGGCCGAGCCCGGCAAGGCAGCGGGCCAGCTCCGGCAGGGCGTCGACCTCCCGGAGGATGACCAGCGCCTCCTCGTAATGCCGGCGTGCCCGGTCGAGCTCGGACGTCACCCTGGCCAGGTCGCCGAGGCCGAGCAGCGCCCTGGCCGCTCCCCACAGCTGGTCGATCTCGCGCGCGATGGCCAGGGCGGTCTCGCCGAACTCCCTGGCCAGTGCCAGCTCGCCCCGGTACGCGGCGAGGGTGCCGAGCGTGCCCAGCGCGTATCCCTCGTTGAACCGGTCACCGGCTCCGCGGGCTACCGCCTCCGCCTCGCGGGCCAGGCTCGCGGCCTCGCCGGCCTGGGCGGCGTGCAGCGCCGACTCGGCGAGCAGGTTCAGCGCCGACGCGGCCCAGAACTCCGCTCCCGGCCCGCGGCAGAGCTCGAGCCCGGCCTTGGCGTACTGCCCGGCCTGCGCCGGATCGGTCGCGAGCGCCAGCTGGGCGCGGCTGACCAGGGCCGGGCCGAGCACGGAGTCGGGCAGCGCGGTGGTATCCAGGTTCAGCAGCGCGTCGATCCAGCCCGAGCCCTCGGCGAACGAGCCGTGCACGATCCAGACCGGCCTGGTCGCCGCGCAGACCCGCAGCCCGGTCTCGGCGTCGCCGTCGGCCAGGCAGCCGCCCAGGATCAGCCTGATGTTCCCTGTATCGGCCTCGAACCGGCGGAACGTGTCCACCCTGGCCGACCAGGACGCCGGGACCAGGGCCATGCCCGCCAGCGCAAGCTGCTCCATCTCGCGCATGCCGTACTCGCGGAACCGCGCGTTCATCAGCCGGTCTTCGCCGGCCTCCGCCAGCCTGGCCGCCGCGTACTCGCGGATCGTGTCGAGCATCCGGTACCTGGCCTCGCCGCGTGAGTCGGTCTCCGCGATCACCAGCGACTTGTCGGCCAGGGCCGTGAGCAGGTCGACCATGTCCCGCGCGACGAGCTCGCCCGAAGCCGTCGCGACGGCGCAGACCTGCTCGGCCATCTCGAGCGGCCAGGTCGCGAACACCGACAGCCTGCGCAGCAGGATCCGTTCCGGCACGGTGAGCAGCTCATGGCTCCAGTCGATGGCCGCGCGGAGCGTGCGGTGCCGCTGCGGAGCTGTCCGCTCGGCGGTGCTCAGCAGCCTGAACCGGTCCGCGATGCGGGCCGAGATCTGCTCCGCTGTGAGCACTCTGACCCAGGCGGCGGCGAGCTCGATCGCCAGCGGCAGCCCGTCGAGCGCGCGGCAGATCGCCGCCACCGGGCCGACGTTGGCGCGGCTCAGCCTGAAACCCCCGGCCACCGCCGCGGCCCGTTCGGCGAACAGCGCCAGCGCGTCGGAGCCGGCCAGCTCGGCCTCCGGTCCGTCCGCGGCGGGCAGCGACAGCGGAGGCACCTGCCACACCGTCTCGGCGGCCACCCGCAGTGGCTCCCTGCTGGTGGTCACCACGACCAGTCCGGGGGAGCTGGCCAGCAGGCGATGGCATACCCGCGCGCATTCCTCGACCAGATGCTCGCAGTTGTCCAGGCCGATCAGCAGGCGCCTCGAGCGCAACGCGTCGGCCAGGGTGGCAAGCAGCGGCCTGCCGGGCTCCTCGATGACACCGATGGCCGTCGCGATCCGGGTCGTGACCAGTTCGGGCTGGCGCAGGTCGGCAAGCTCCACGAAAAACGCGCCATCGGGGAACTCGCCCGCCAGCTCGGCGATCAGCCGCAGCGCGAGCCTGGTCTTGCCGATGCCGCCGGTTCCGGCCAGCGTGAGCGCGCGAGCGCCCCCGGCGAGCAGTCTAAGCTCGCCGAGCTCCCGCTCGCGGCCCACGAAGGCGTTGAGCTCGTCGCCGACCCGGCCTTGCACTTCAGGACTCCCATGTGCCGCCGCGGCTCAAGCCAGAGCCACTGCAATCGTTTCAGCTAGCAGAATGCCACGCCAGCCCGCAGGAGAGCCGAATGATAGGCGAAACCAACATGAGCCACGTATGTCTGGTCGGGCCGGCTCTCAGGCCAGCGTGCGGCCGCTGACCCGCTGCTCGAGCGCGAGCAGGTAGCGCTTGCGGTCGAGCCCGCCGCCGTAGCCGGTCAGGTTCCCGTTGGCACCGATCACGCGGTGGCACGGGACCACGATGGAGACCGGGTTCCTGCCATTGGCCAGGCCGACCGCGCGGGACGCTGACGGCTGCCCGATCCGCCGGGCGAGCTCGCCATAGGAGATGGTCTCGCCGTACGGGATCTGGCACAGCCCCGTCCACACCGCGCGCTGGAAGCCGGTGCCGTCCAGGGCGAGCGGCAGGTCGAAGGTGGTCAGCTGGCCGGCGAAGTACTCCTTGAGCTGGCCGGCCGCCTCGGCGAGCACCGGGTCGGCGTCGGCTCCCGCCGCCCTGCCGAGCGTGGCCTGACCGGGCTCGTGGCCGCGCACCTCCATGTACAGGCCGGTCAGCGCGCCGTCGCAGGCCACCAGCGTCAGCGGGCCGATCGGACTGTCGATCACTGCATGCACCCGGTTCGCTGCGGCTGTCCGCGTAGTCATCCCTTGTTCCCTTCCGCACGCACCGCCGGCTCATCCGGCCGGTGCTCGTATCGATCTGGTCGTCCCGTTCTGTGGTACTCCGCCCTGCCGCCCCGCCGCCCTGCTGCCAAGCGGGTCAGGCGGCGGGCAGCCGGTTGATGGCGTGGTCGCCGACCGCCCACAGGTACTGCACCGCGTAACCGCGCCAGGGTCGCCACGGCGCAGCACGCCTGGTCAGCGCCGCCGCCGATCCGGGCAGGCCCAGCGTGGCCGCCGCCTGCCGCACACCGAGGTCGGTAGCGGTGAACGCGTCCGGGTCGCCGAGCCCGCGCATCGCGATCAGCTCGACCGACCACGGGCCGAGGCCGGGCATGTCCGACAGCCGCCTCCTGGCCAGCTGCCAGTCGGCACCGGGGCCAAGGTCGATCTCTCCGGCGGCGATCGCCGAAGCCAGCGCGAGCACGGTCCGCCGCCGGGAGGCCGGCATCGCGAGCACGGCCCGCGCCGGGCCGGCGCCGGCCCGGCCGGCCAGGTGCGCGCCGTCGGCACCGTCCGCCGCTGCCCAGCTGGCCAGCACGGCCATGTCAGGGAACAGCCGGGTCAGCCCGCCGGCCGGGTCGGCCACCGGCTCGCCCAGTTGCCTGGCCAGCCGGGCCGCGTGAGTTCTGGCCGCGGCCGTGGAGACCTGCTGCCCGATCACGGCCCGGATCGCGAACTCGGCCGCGTCCACCGTGCGCGGAATCCGCCGTCCTGGCGCCTTGTCCACGAGCGGCCTGAGCAATTCGTCGGCGCGCAGTTGCTCGCCGACCGCGACCGGGTCCGCGTCCAGGTCCAGCAGCCGGCGGCACCTGCTGATCGCCATCGCGAGGTCGCGCAGGTCGGTCAGGGTGAGCTGGCAGCCGACGTGCTCGGGTCCCGGCGTGAGCGCCACGATGCCCGGTCCGTGCGGCAGCCTGAGCGTGCGGCGGTACGCGCCGCCGCGCCATTCCTCAACCCCGGGCACCGCGGTCGCGGCCAGGTGGCCGAACAAGTTGTCCGGGCACATCGGCGCGCGGAACGGCAGCCGCAACGGCAGCGTGGCCATGGACGGACCGCCGCCGGCCGCGGCCGGTCCGGCGGCCCGGTGCGGCCTGGCCCGGCCGGACGGCGCCGCGCCGGACCGCAGCCGGCCGGCCGCCCTGCGGCGCAGCTCGGTGGGCGGCATCGCGAAGACCTCGAGCACGGTGTCGTTGAACGTCCTGATGCTCGGGAAGCCCGCCGCGAACGCCACGTCTCCCATCGGCAGCGCGGTGGTCTCGATCAGCAGCCGCGCGGTCTGCGCCCGCTGGGCGCGGGCCAGCGCGAGCGGGCCCGCACCAAGCTCGGCAAGCAACTGCCGCTCCACCTGCCGGACGCTGTAGCCGAGCTGCGCGGCCAGGCCGGCCACGCCCTCGCGGTCCACGACGCCGTCCGCGATGAACCGCATCGCCCGGGCGACCAGGTCGGCCCGCTCGTTCCATTCCGGCGAGCCGGGGCTGGCGTCCGGCCTGCACCGCTTGCAGGCGCGGAAGCCGGCTTGCTGCGCGGCGGCGGCGCTGGGGTAGAAGCGCATGTTCTCCGGCTTGGGCGGCACCGCGGGGCAGCTCGGCCGGCAGTAGATGCCGGTGGTCACGACCGCGGTGTAGAACCAGCCGTCGAACCTCGCGTCCTTCGACTGAACGGCTCTGATGCAGCGCTCGGAGTCCTCATGCACCTAGCCAGCATCGCCGGTCGGACCGCCTGGGTCTAGCGAAAATGCGACATGGCCGTGCCCGGTACCCGCCTCTGCTGAACCTTGCGTTATGCGCAAACTTGCGTGACGCGAAACTTTTGCTAGCATGCTGAGGTGATCCCGGTCGAGCAGGACGAGCATCGCGGCGAGCAGGACCGCGCCGGCGAGCAGCGTCCTGCCGGCGAGCAGCGTCCTGCCGGTGAGCGCTGCCGGGCTGACGGGCTGCGCGAGCGGAAGAAGGCGGCGACCCGGCAGGCGCTCGGCGTCGCGGCGATGCGGCTCGCGGTCGAGCGCGGTCTGGACAACGTGCTGGTCGAGGACATCGCCGCCGAGGCGGGCGTCTCGCCCCGCACCTTCAACAATTACTTCTCAAGCAAGTACGAGGCGATCTGCGCCCTCGCGATGGAGCGGGGGCGCCGGATCGGCGTTGCGCTGCGGAGCCGCCCGGCCGGCGAGCCGCTGATGGATGCGATCACCCACGCCGTGCTGGCCCAGTACGCCGCCGCGGAACAGGCGCCGGACCGGGAGTGGGTGGCCGGGCTGCGGCTCGCCTTCCAGTCGCCACCGCTGCAGGGCGAGCACCTGCGTACTCAGTACGCGGCCCAGCAGGCACTCGCCGAGGCGATCGCGGGCCGGATCGGCGTGGACCCCGAGCGCGACATGTTTCCTGCCGTGATGGCAGGCGCGGTGGCCGCAGCCACTCATGTCGCGATGGACCGCTGGCTTCGGGCCGATCCGCCGACTCCGCTCGCGCCGCTGCTCCGTCTCGCCCTCGACCAGCTGTCGCGCCCGCCCCGCAGCCGGGCTGTCGCTGAGAGCGAAACCGTTTGCGCCGGCCGGCCAGGGGAGGGATCCTTGCCGGGACCTTGATCAACCTGACCGCGGCCGCATCCCGACCGCCGACCGCCCCGACTCCCACCGACCGCCCCCGACCGCCCCCGACTCCCACCGACCGCCCCCGACTCCCACCGACCGCCCCCGACTCCCACGACCGCCCCGACTCCCACGACCGCCCCCGACTCCCACGACCGCCCCCGACTCCCACCGACCGCCCCCGACTGCCCCCCGATCGCAGAGCGAGAGACCAGTGCTGATCCGATTGCTCCGCACCTACCTGGCGCCCTACCGCAGGGATCTGGCGTTTGTCGGGGTGCTCCAGCTCGTGCAGACGCTCGCCACGTTGTACTTGCCGACGCTCAACGCCGACATCATCGACAACGGCGTGATCACCGGCAATACCCACTTCATCCTCCGAACCGGCGGTGAAATGCTGCTCGTCGCGCTGGTCCAGATCGTCTGTTCGGTGGGGGCCGTCTACTTCGGCGCCCGCACCGCCATGTCGCTCGGCCGGGACGTGCGGCACGGGCTGTTCCGCCGGGTACAGGACTTCTCGGCCCGCGAGGTGGGTCACTTCGGCGCACCATCGCTGATCACGCGGAACACCAACGACGTGCAGCAGGTGCAGATGCTGGCGATCATGACGTTCACGCTGATGGTGGCCGCGCCGATCATGTGCGTCGGCGGCATCATCATGGCACTGAACCAGGACGTTCAGCTGTCCTCGCTGCTGCTCGTTTCGGTCCCGGCGCTCGGCATCATCGTGGCCCTGATCATCTCCCGGATGCGCCCGCTGTTCCGGCAGATGCAGGAGCGGATCGACGAGATCAACCGGGTGATGCGCGAGCAGATCGGCGGCGTCCGGGTGATCCGCGCCTTCGTCCGGGAACAGCACGAGTCCGCGCGGTTCACCGCCGCGAACACCGACCTGTACGACGTGTCGCTGGGAACCGGCAGGCTGATGGCGCTGATGTTCCCGGCCGTGATGATGGTGCTGAACCTGTCCAGCATTGCCGTGCTCTGGTTCGGCGGCCACCTGGTGGCCGACGGCAGCATGCCGGTAGGGGCGCTGACCGCCTACCTCACTTACCTGCTGCAGATCCTGATGTCGGTGATGATGGCCACGTTCATGTTCGTGATGGTGCCGCGCGCCGAGGTCTGCGCCGAGCGGATCGTCGAGGTGCTCGACACCGAGCCAGCGGTCCGGCCGCCCGAGCGTCCCGGCGAGCTCGGCAAGATGCGCGGCCGCCTCGAGCTGCGCGGCGTCGAGTTCCGCTATCCGGGCGCGCAGCAGCCGGTGCTGCACGACATCAGCCTGGTCGCCGAGCCCGGCCAGGTCACCGCCATCATCGGCGCCACGGGAAGCGGCAAGACCACGCTGGTCAACCTCATCCCGAGGCTGTTCGACGCGACGAACGGCAGCGTGCTCATCAACGGCGTCGACATCCGCGAGTTCGACCCGGCGGTGCTGTCCGGCCTGGTCGGCCTGGTGCCGCAGCGGCCGTACCTGTTCTCCGGCACCGTGGCGTCGAACCTGCGCTACGGCAAGCCGGATGCCACCGACGCCGAACTGTGGCGGTCCCTGGAGATCGCTCAGGCCAGGGATTTCGTCGCGCAGATGCAGGGCGGCCTGGACGCGCCGATCGCGCAGGGCGGCACGAACGTCTCCGGCGGCCAGCGCCAGCGCCTGGCGATCGCCCGCGCCATCGTGCACCGGCCGGAGATCTACCTGTTCGATGACTCGTTCTCCGCACTGGACTACGCCACCGATGCCGCGCTGCGCCTGGCGCTAGCCACGGAGACGGCAGACGTCACCGTGCTGATCGTGGCGCAGCGGGTGGCCACCATCCGGCACGCCGACAAGATCATCGTCCTGGAGGCCGGCCGGATCCTGGCCACCGGCACTCACCACGAGCTGATGACATCCAACGAGACCTACCGGGAGATCGTGCTCTCCCAGCTGACCGAGCAGGAGGCAGCATGAGCGAGCCGGCCGGTTCCCGGAGGCGAGCGGGGGAGCACAGCATGAGCGAGCCGGCCGGTTCCCGGAGGCGAGCGGGGGAGCACAGCATGAGCGAGCGGGCCGGTTCCCGGAGGCGAGCGGGAGGCACAGCATGAGCTCGGATGTCGAGCACGGCGACGCCGCGCCCGCTGCCAGTGAGATCACCAAGGACAGCGCTCCCGTGCAGTCCGATCCCGTCGTCGAGGCCGACGGCTCGGCGGCGCCGCCGGCGCGGCTCGGTCCGGGGGAGCGGCCGACCCCGCAGCGCGGACCAGGGCCGTCCGGCGGGTTCGCGCACGGCCCGGGCCGGTTCATGGGCGGCATGTCCACGGAGAAGGCGCTCAACTTCGGCGCGTCAAGCCGCCGACTGCTCGGGATGCTGGCCCCGCAGCGATTCTTCATCGCGGTCGCGCTGGCCATGGGCCTGGTCAGCGTGACGCTCTCGGTGATCGGGCCGAAGGTGCTCGGCAACGTCACCAACCTGATCTTCACCGGCGTCATCAGCCACCATATTCCGCCCGGCGTCACCAAGGCCGAGGTGATCGCCCACCTGCGCGCGACAGGCAAAGCCACCGAGGCGAAGATGATCGGTGCCATGCCCCTCACTCCCGGCCATGGCGTCAATTTCGACCAGGTCGGCCGCGTGCTGCTGATCCTGGCCCTGCTATACGCCGGGGCGGCGGCCTGCGGCGTCGTACAGGGGCGGACGGTCGCGCGGCTAGTGCAGAAGGCCGTCTACGACATGCGCCAGCAGGTCGAGGCCAAGCTGTCCAGGCTGCCCCTCAGCTACTTCGACCGCCAGCCGCGAGGGGAGATCCTCAGCCGGGTCACGAACGACATTGACAACCTGGCCCAGTCTCTGCAGCAGACGCTGAGCCAAGTCGTCACCTCGGTGCTGACAATCGTCGGGGTGCTTGCGTTCATGTTCTGGATCTCCTGGCTGCTCGCGCTGATCGCCCTGGTCACCGTCCCCGCATCGGTGCGCCTGGTGATGTGGATCGGCAAGAAGGCACAGCCGCAATTCGTGCGGCAGTGGTCCACGACCGGCAGGCTCAACGGCCACATCGAGGAGAACATCACCGGCCACTCGCTGGTCAAGGCGTTCGGCCGGACCGACGAGACAATGGCCACGTTCAGCGAGATGAACGACCGGCTGTTCCAGTCCAGCTTCCGGGCGCAGTTCATCTCGGGCACGATCCAGCCCGCGATGATGTTCGTCGGGAACCTCAACTACGTGCTGGTCGCCGTCGTCGGCGCCCTGCGGGTGGCAGCCGGGGCGCTCGCCTTCGGCGACGTGGTGGCGTTCATCCAGTACTCGCGCCAGTTCAGCCAGCCGCTGACCCAGGTCGCCAGCATGGCCAACCTGCTCCAGTCCGGGGTCGCGTCGGCCGAGCGCGTGTTCGCGCTGCTCGACGCCGACGAGCAGGAGCCCGACCTCGAGGTTCCGGCGCGGCCGGCCGCGGTTCGCGGCAACGTGCGATTCGAGGACGTCTCGTTCAGCTACTTCCCCGACGTGCCGCTGATCGAGCACCTGTCGCTGCAAGTGGAGCCCGGCCAGACTGTCGCGATCGTGGGCCCGACCGGTGCGGGCAAGACCACCCTGGTAAACCTGCTGATGCGGTTTTACCAGGTCAGCGGCGGCCGGATCACGCTCGACGGGGTAGACATCGCGGAGATGAGCCGGGAGGAACTGCGGGCGCTGACCGGCATGGTGCTGCAGGACGCCTGGCTGTTC
>Ga0335078_10019429_pt1 | contig 10100 bp, 4 predicted proteins | sample Lox_Sample_32_FD_206711 | JGI IMG/M metagenome (GOLD analysis project Ga0335078, IMG submission 206711) | Soil microbial communities from Loxahatchee National Wildlife Refuge, Florida, United States - Lox_Sample_3.2 | ecosystem: Environmental > Terrestrial > Soil > Wetlands | place: USA: Florida...
TCGACGAGTTGAATCATGCGGTCCAGAAAACCCTCGCCGGGATTGGCCGTGATGCGGATTTTGATTTCGTCCGAGAGCACGCGCGTGCCGCCGGTGACGGCGCTGCGGTCGCCACCCGCCTCGCGGACGACCGGCGCGGATTCACCGGTGATAGCGGATTCGTCCACCGTTGCCGCGCCAAGAATGATTTCGCCGTCGGCGGGAATGATTTCCGTGGCGCGCACAATCACGACATCGCCTTTGCGCAATGAATCGGCGTCCACGACTTCAATCCGGTCGCCGGAGATTTTGTTGGCACTGGTCCGCGTGCGGGTGGCGCGCAGCGCCTTGGCCTGCGCCTTGCCGCGGCCTTCGGCGACGGCTTCGGCGAAATTCGCGAACAGCACGGTGAACCAGAGCCACAAGGCAATTTGGGCGACGAACAAGGTCTGGCCGGGCGAGCGGAAAATGTCCACGGTGCTGATGGCCGCGCCGACCAGCGTGACGAACATGACCGGATTTTTCACCATCAGGCGCGGGTTCAGTTTCAGGAACGCGTCGCCGATGGCCGGGGCGAAAATTTTCGTGTCAAAAATGGAAACGGATTTTTGAGTCATAAATTATTTTTGGGGAGCGCGCGCGTCCCGCGCGCTCTGGTGGACGTCTCGTCCGCCAGTCGTGCCGCAACGGCGGACGAATTTTTGCGATTGGTCGCGCGCACCGCGAAGTGTTCAACGCGAGACGCGTCGAACTGCGACCGAGGCGGTCGCGCTCCCCATTCAGTTTGCAAATTTGAGTTCAAAACAGGTTGCCTTTCAGCATCAGAAAATGTTCAACGATCGGGCCGAGCGTCAGCGCGGGTAGAAAGGTCAGGGCGCCGACGAGCAGCACCGTGCCGACGAGCAGCACGATAAATGTAATGCCGGTCACCGGAAACGTGCCGGCGCTGGCGGGAACGATTTTTTTGCGCGCGAGCGACCCGGCGAGTGCCAGCAGCGGCACAATCATGCCGAACCGCCCGAGCAGCATGTCAAAGCCGAGCGTCGAGTCATACCACGGCGTGTTGGCGTTAAGGCCGGCGAAGGCACTGCCGTTGTTGCCCGCGCCGGAGGTGTAGGCATAGAGGATTTCGCTCAAACCGTGCGGACCCTGGTTGTTCAAGCCGGCCTTGCCCCAATCGCTTACCGACGCCCAGGCCGTGAAACCGAGAATGATGAACGCGAGAATGACGAACGCCAGCAGCGTCATCTTCACGTCGTAGGCCTCGATTTTCTTGCCGAGATATTCCGGCGTGCGCCCGACCATCAGCCCGGCGATGAACACGGCGAGAATGACGAAGATTAACATGCCGTAAAGTCCCGCGCCGACGCCGCCGAAAATCACCTCGCCGGTCTGGATATTGAACATCGGCACCAGCCCGCCGAGCGGCGTGAAAGAATCGTGCATGGAATTGACCGCGCCGCAGGAAGCGTCGGTCGTCACCGTGGCGAACAATGCGGAATCGAAGATGCCGAAGCGGACTTCCTTGCCTTCCAGGTTGCCGCCGGCGGCGGCAACGCCGAGTTGCTGATGAATCGGATTGCCGCGCGCCTCCGCCCACCAGCAAACGAGGACGCCAGCCAGAAACATGACGAACATCGCCGACCAGACCGCCCAGCCGTGTTTTTGATTTTTCGTTTCACGGCCGAGGTGATACGTCATCGCGCTGCCGATGCAGAGCAGCGCCAGCATCTGGAAAAAGTTTGAGAGCGGCGTGGGATTCTCAAACGGATGCGCGGCGTTCGCGTTCGTGTAACCGCCGCCGTTGGTGCCGAGCATCTTGATGGCCATCTGCGACGCCATCGGCCCTTGCACGATGGTCTGTGTATCGAGCGTCTGGTTCACCATGACCGGATTGCCCTGGGCGTCCACGACCGGTTTGCCGTTCGCGTCGGTTTTTTGGACGGAAATGGTTTGTGGTTCGAGGAGCTTGGCAACGGTGTAGGGCTTGAAATTTTGGATCATGCCCTGCGAAACGAAGAACAGCGCCAGCACGAGACAAATCGGCAGGAGCAGATAATAAATGATGCGCGTCAGGTCCACCCAGAAGTTGCCGATGGTCTGCGCCGTGTGCCGGGCGATGCCGCGCACGAGCGCGCCCGCGATGGCGATGCCGACGGCGGCGGAAAAAAAGTTCTGGCTGGCCAGCGCGACCATCTGCGAGAAATACGACATCGTGGATTCACCGCCATAGCTCTGCCAGTTCGTGTTCGTGGTGAAGCTGACGGCGGTGTTGAACGCAAGGTGCTGCGACAGCGCGACGAGTTTTTGCGGATTAAGCGGCAAAATATCCTGGAGCCGCAGAATGGCGTAAGTGAAGAGGCAACTTACGAGGCTGAAAATCAGCATCGCGAAGGCGTATTGCTTCCAGCTTTGCTCTTTCTGCGGATTCACACCAAGCACACGGCAGGTCAATTTTTCCAGCGGGCGCAAAACCGGGTCGAGCCAGGTGCGGCCGTTGGGATTGAGCACCCGGTTGAGGTACAAACCGAGCGGTTTGGTGGCGAGGACGAGCGCGGCAATGTAAACCGCGAGTTCCAACCATTGAGGTGCGTTCATGGCAGTCGGTTAAAATTTTTCCGGTTTGAGCATGGCGACGATGAGATAAACACAAAGCGCCACGGAAATGATTCCGAGGATGAGATTTTCCATAAAATTAAAGTTTCTCGCAGACGCGCGCGTAAAACAAAAACGCCGCGAAAAATGCGACCACAATTCCGACGTAAATCACGTCCAGCATAATTTTCAAACCGACAAACGGCATCACGGCCAAAGCCGCAACGACCGGCCGAATTTACTTAATTTTGGGTGAACTTGAAAGCCGCGGACTTCGCGGCCCAGAGGCTCGCCCTTCCAAATGCCTGCGAGATTAGCTGTCGGGCTTGGCCTTGAAAGTGGCCTTGAAATCAGTCGCCTGACTTCGTTCGCCCCGCCTCAATTGCTTGAGGATTTGGGTCTCCCGCACCCGGTTTCAGGAAGGAAACCGGATTTCGGCTGCAACCGCGGAAGAAAATCATCTTTGTCTCGCTTTGTCAAATTTCCCATGAAACCAGCCACGTAAGTGATTGGTGCGTAGTGGAATAAAAATACCGTTGCGTTTTGTTAAATCTCCAATGAAATCAGCCACCGAGTTACAGAGTCGCGGAGAAAATAAATCGCTTTCAAAGCGCCAGGGCGTTCCGGCTCGATGGCAAATTTGTTTTGCCAAAGGACACGCAACCACGTCTAAATTTGCGCGCCATTCAATGACAGCCCGTATCAAAATTTTGTCCGCGCTCATTTTATTGACGCCGGCAATGCTTTTCGCGGCGGAAGAAATCTACCGCCCGGCGGCCGTTGTCCCGCCGCAACCGGCGCGCGAGTTTCGCGGCGCCTGGCTCGTGACCGTGGCCAACAAGGACTGGCCGTCCAGGCCCGGCCTGCCCGTCGCGGAGCAAAAGGCCGAGTTGACCGAACTGCTGGACCGCGCCGTGCAACTGAAGCTGAACGCCATCATTTTCCAGGTGCGACCGTCGTGCGACGCGATGTATGCGTCGTCCGTTGAGCCGTGGTCGGAATATCTCACCGGCACGATGGGCGAGGCGCCACAGCCATTTTACGATCCGCTCGCCTTCGCCATCGAGGAAGCGCACTGGCGCGGACTGGAATTGCACGCCTGGTTCAACCCGTTCCGCGCGCTGCATCCGCTGGCCAAGTCGCCGGTCGCGCCGAATCATATTTCGCGGACGCATCCCGAACTCGTCCGCCCATACGGCAGCCAGCGTTGGCTCGACCCCGGCGAACCGTCCGTGCGGGCCTACGTCTTGAATGTGATCATGGACGTGGTGCGGCGCTATGACGTGGATGGCGTGCAACTGGATGATTATTTTTATCCCTACCCGGAAAAGGACGCGGCGGGACGTGAATTGGGATTTCCCGACGACGCGAGTTGGCAGAAATACGGGCGGGCGAGCCGATTGAACCGGGACGACTGGCGCCGCGCAAACATCAACGCGTTTGTTCAGGGTGTTTACCAGAACATCAAAACGGCCAAACCGTGGGTGAAATTCGGCATCAGCCCGTTCGGCATCTGGCGGCCGATGAATCCGCCGCAAATCCGGGGCATGGACGCCTACACCAGGCTCTACGCCGACTCGCGCAAATGGTTTGCCAGCGGCTGGCTTGATTATTTTTCACCGCAACTTTACTGGTCCATGGATGTGCCACAGCAAAGCTTTCCCGTGCTGCTCAACTGGTGGGCCGAACAAAATGCCCGGGGCCGGCACCTCTGGCCGGGACTCTATGCCGCCAATGTCGGTGAAAAGTGGGGGCCGGACGAAATGGCGCGGCAAATTGCTGCCACCCGCCGGCAACCCGGCGCTGGCGGAGAAATTTTTTTCCGCCTGCGCAGCCTCACGGACAATGCCGGACTGGCTAATGTCGTCCGCGCCGCCTATTCACAGCCGGCGCTCGTTCCGGCCTCGCCCTGGCTGGCGGCGGCGCTGCCGGCCAGGCCCAACCTCATGGTGGGGGAAGACAGCCATGCGGCTTTGCGTTTGCGCTGGGAAAACCCGGGCCAACCGGTCCGGTGGTGGGTCCTGCAATTTCGCACCAACCAGGTCTGGACCACGGAAATCCTGCCCGCGGCCCGGACGAACTGGGCGTTTGCCAAGCCTGCGCCGGAATGGATTTCAGTCAGCGCCGTGGATCGGACTGACAACCTGGGCGCGCCCGCTGCGCTCAGGAAATATCGGCGCGTTCCGGTTGGAAAGGGAACCTACATTTGGGAATAGCGGCTTTGGAAGGGCTGTAAGCCGAATTCTGTCTTCACTCTTGCGAGTGGAGAGAATCATTTGTCTCAGCAGCCGATACCCGGAACCCGTCCCGCGTTGGCGGGACCGGAGCGGGCCGCTCCGGGGTTCCCTATTTGGCCTTGCACCCGATGGGGTTTTCCGTGCCGCGTCACTTGCGCTTCGCGCGGTGCGCTCTTGCCGCACCTTTTCACCCTTGCTCATTCGGAACTTCAAATTTGAAATCCCAAACGGGCGGTCTGTTTTCTGTGGCACTCTCCGTCGGGACGACTCGCATCGCCGCCGCCCGCGTGTATCCGGCCAAACCAGCCCGGTTACGCGGCATCGCGCCCTTTGGTGTTCGGACTTTCCTCCCAGCCCTTCTTGAAATGGATTGACCCGGGCACACGTGAGACGGCTCAAACTTCAAATGCCATCCCAGAATCAACTGATTTCAAGAAGGGCCGGGCGATCCTCCGCCCTTCCAAAACCGTTGACACCATAGCCGATGGAAGAAAAAATCTCAAGCGGTGAATTCCGGTCCGGTCCGTGTCCCGCGCGGGTTCGCATTGACATTCGGCATTTGAAATGAATAACTTCTCCGTGCGTTCCACAAAATGTGCTAGTGTAACGCAAGAGCACCGTGGCTGAAAAAGACGATTATCTGTTGGACTTGCTGGTGGACCTCGGCTCCGTGAACGCCGAACAGGTCACCGCTGCCCGCCAGGAGGCCCAGGCCTCCGGCGTGGGTGTGGTGGACCTGCTGGTGGCCAACAAAGTCATCCGCCCCGCCGACGTCACGCAGGCCAAGGCCGCGCAGTTCGGCGCGGAGGTCGTCCAACTCGGCAGCCTGAAGATTCCCGACGAAGTCATTTCCATCATCCCGCGCCACATCGCCAAAAAATATCGCGTCGTCCCCATTCTGAAAACTGACGGCAAAGTCGCCGTTGCGATTGCCGACCCTTCCGATCTGAACACGATTGATTCGCTGACCCATCTGCTGAACGCGGAAATCGAATTGCGTGTGGCTTCCGAACAGGACATCGAAAACGCGCTGGGCCGATATTACGGCGGCAAAGGGGACTCGGTGGTGGACAAGGCGATCCAGGAACTGACGCAAAGCGAAGTCGAGCTGCCCGTCGGCGACATGGGCGATGACAGTTCGGTGGTGGACGCGGACGCGCCGCTCATCCGGCTGGTGAACCAGATCATTGCCGACGCCTTCAAGATGCGCGCCTCGGACATTCATCTGGAACCGCTGGGCAAACGCTTCCGGCTGCGCTACCGCATTGACGGCCTGCTGCACGAAATGAAGGCGCCGCCGAAACGGTTGCAGGCGTCCATCATCACCCGCCTGAAAATCCAGTCGAACATGTCCATCTCCGAGCATCGCATCCCGCAGGACGGACGTATCCAGTCCAAAGTCGGCAACAAGCTGATTGACTTGCGCGTGTCGTGCCTGCCGACGAACCACGGCGAAAGCATCGTGATGCGTATTCTGGACAAGGAGGGGTTGCGGCTCGGCCTCGGGGAACTCGGTTTTTTCACGGACGACCAGCAAACCTTTGAAAGGCTGATTGGCCTGCCCGATGGCATTTTGCTGGTGACCGGGCCGACCGGTTCGGGCAAAACGACGACGCTCTATTCCTGCCTGCACTTCATCAACCGCCCCGACCGCAAAATCATCACCGTCGAAGACCCGGTGGAATACATCCTGGCCGGCATCAACCAGGTGCAGGTCAATGAAGTCGTCGGGCTGACCTTTGCCGCGGCGTTGCGCTCGATTCTGCGCCAGGCCCCGAACGTCATCATGATTGGTGAAATTCGCGACCTCGAAACCGCCACCATTGCCATCAACGCGTCGCTGACCGGCCATTTGGTTTTCTCCACGTTGCACACCAACGACGCGCCGAGCGCCGTGACCCGCCTGATTGACATCGGGGTGAAACCCTTTCTGGTCGCGTCGTCCACGCGCTCACTCATGGCCCAACGCCTCGTCCGTAAAGTTTGTAAGAAGTGCGCGGCGCCCTATCAAGCCACCGAAGCCGAGATGCGCGCGCTGAATCTCACCCCGGACAATTTGAAGGACGCCCACCTTCAAAAAGGCCACGGCTGCAGCGATTGCTCGAACACCGGCTGCCGCGGGCGGTTCGGCATTTTTGAAATTTTCGTCATTGACGACGAGGCGCGGAAATTGATTTACGACAAGGCGCCGGCGTCCGCGCTCCGCGCGCGCGCCCGGGAGATGGGCATGCGCACGCTGCGCGAGGACGGCATCCGCAAAGTGCTCGCCGGCATGACCACCCCTGAAGAGGTTATCCGCGCGACCATCGGTGACGAAGCGTGAGCGGTGGAAAGAGCGAATGGCCCAATCAGTCCAAATGCGAATCCCCCGGCGAAATTTTCACGTCCTGGCGCAACGATTTTGTTTGCGCCCGGTCAAATTGGTGACCGATATGTACGATGCAGCCGGTTTAACGATTTAACTATTTAACGAACCCATGTCTTACTCCATGTCTGATTTGCTGCAGTTGGTGGTGGCCGAGGGCGCCTCCGACCTGCACATCCGCGTTGGCACGCCGCCGGTCATCCGCGTGCATGGCATCCTGCACCGCGTCGAAGGCCCGTCGCTCAGACCGGAGGACACCGAGGAATTGATGCGCAGCATCACGTCGGAGGAACACATCCAGGCCACGCGTGAACGGGGGGGCGCGGACTTTGGATTCGCTTTCGGCGAAGTGGCGCGTTTCCGCGTGAGCGTTTTCAAGGAAAAAGGGAATTTTGGCATCGTGCTCCGGCAAATTCCCAGCAAGCTGCTGACGATGGAGGAAATCGGGATTCCGCCGAGCGCGAAAGAGCTGCTTTACAAGCCGCGCGGACTGGTGCTGGTGACCGGCCCGACCGGCTGCGGCAAAACCACCACCCTCGCCACCATGATCAACATCATCAACGAGGAACGGGATGAGGCGCACATTATCACCATCGAGGACCCCATCGAGTATTACCATAAACACAAGCGGTCGCTGGTCACCCAGCGCGAAATCGGCGTGGACGTGCCGAATTTCGCCGAGGGCCTGCGCCGCGCGCTGCGCCAGGACCCCGACGTGATGCTCGTCGGCGAAATGCGCGATTTGGAGACGATTGACGCCGCCATCACCGCGGCGGAAACGGGGCACCTGGTGTTCGGCACGCTGCACACGACGGGCGCGGCCAAGACGATTGACCGCATCACCAACGCCTTTCCAACCAACCAGCAGGAACAGATCCGCATTCAGCTTTCCACGGTGCTCCAGGCGGTCATTTCGCAATTGCTGCTGCCGCGCATTGACAAGCCGGGCCGCGTGGCCATTTTTGAAATCATGATCAACACGCCGTCCATTTCCGCGCTGATTCGCGACAACAAAACCTTCCGCATCCAGTCGGACATCCAGACCGGCGCCAAATACGGCATGGTGACGCTCGACTCGTTCCTGATTGACAAGTATCTGCAAGGCCTGATCGCGCGCGAAGAGGTCATCACCAAGGCGCAGGACCCGACGACGATGCAGCAGAAGTTGCAGGAACTGGAGCTGGCCCAGGCCACCGGCCCCGGCGCCGAGTCCAAACCAAAGACATAATCGTTTCCCATGGCCGACGAAATTTCCAGTCCGTTGCTGTCGCTCATCAAGGAGCAGAAGCTGATTGACGACCTGCAATACGAAGAAGTCGTTGCCGAACTCAAGCGCACCGGCGCGCCCGTAATCGAGGTCCTGCAGGACTTCGGCGTCATGAAGCTCGACGACATCCTGCACGTGATGGCGACCAACCTCGGCACCGAGGTCGTGTCGTTGCGCGACCGGGAATTTCCCCCCGCGCTGGTGCAAACGATTCCCCCCAAGGTCGCGCGCATGTACCATTGCGTCCCCGTCGCCATGAAAGGCTCGACGGTGCAGGTGGCGCTGGCGGATCCGCTCGACCCGGCAAAGGCCGACGAAATTCAATTCGCCTCCAAACACGATGTGCAGGTGGTCGTGGCGGACCCGACCGAAATCGAAAAGATCCTGGACCGGCTCTACGGCGCGGAGGAAAGTGAAAGCTTCGCGGAAATTCTCAAGGAACTCGGCGCCGACACGGAGATCGCCCGCGAAGCCAGCGAAGCGGACGCCGACGATGAAAGGCGCATGACCGAACTGGCCAACGAGGCGCCGATCGTGAAATTCGTCAATCTCGTGTTGCAACAGGCCATTCAGGACCGCGCCAGCGATATCCATTTCGAGCCGTTCGAGACGGAATTTCGCATCCGTTACCGCGTGGACGGCGCGCTTTACGAAATGTCCCCGCCCCCCAAGCACCTGGCGCTGCCGGTCATTTCGCGCCTGAAAGTCATGTCCAACCTGAACATTTCGGAACGGCGCCTGCCGCAGGACGGCCGTATCAATTACGCGGTGGGGAGCCGCCAGATTGACCTGCGCGTGTCCACACTGCCGACGCAGTTCGGCGAATCACTGGTGTTGCGCGTGCTGGACCGTTCGGCGGTGAACCTGGAATTGGAATCGCTGGGCCTTCCCAAACACGTGTATGAATACGTGACGGAGGTGATTCAACGGCCCAACGGCATCGTCATCGTCACCGGGCCAACCGGCTGCGGGAAAACGACCACGCTGTATTCCTGCATGCGCCGCGTCAACGCGATTGACTCCAAGCTGCTCACGGCGGAAGACCCGGTCGAATACGACATCGAAGGCATCATGCAGGTCGCCATTCATGAGGCCGTCGGCATGACGTTCGGCAAGGCGCTGCGGTCGTTTTTGCGCCAGGACCCCGACATCATCATGGTCGGCGAAATGCGCGATTTGGAGACGGCGCAGATTTCGATTCAGGCGTCGCTGACCGGCCACCTGGTGTTGAGCACGTTGCACACAAACGATGCCGCGGGCGCAGTCACGCGCCTGATTGATATGGGCGTCGAGCCGTTTTTGATTTCTTCGACCCTGATGGCCGTGCTGGCCCAGCGGCTCGTGCGGGTGATTTGCAAGAATTGCAAGACGCCGTTTGAGCCGACGGAGGACCAGTTGGCGCTGTTGAATCTTTCGCCGCATGATCTGGGTGACAAGGTGTTTCATTACGGGCGTGGCTGCTCGACCTGCAACGATACCGGCTATAAGGGCCGGAAAGGCATTTTTGAATTGCTCATCATCAGCGAGGCCATCCGTGCCCTCATCAACGAACGCGCGCCGACGGTGGTGTTGCGGCAGAAAGCCGTCGAGCTGGGCATGGTGGCCTTGCGCGAAGACGGCTTGCGCAGCATCTTTGAGGGTGATACAACCATTGAGG
>Ga0335078_10019430_pt1 | contig 10100 bp, 8 predicted proteins | sample Lox_Sample_32_FD_206711 | JGI IMG/M metagenome (GOLD analysis project Ga0335078, IMG submission 206711) | Soil microbial communities from Loxahatchee National Wildlife Refuge, Florida, United States - Lox_Sample_3.2 | ecosystem: Environmental > Terrestrial > Soil > Wetlands | place: USA: Florida...
ATGGAAGCGCTCAAACGCCACGATGGTTCACTGCCGGCGGCGGCTGTGGGCCGCATGGCTCCGGTCCGCCAGCGGACGCCGGCGCCGCGCGCGATCTAACGCCAGCGGCAAAAAAGCGTTGGCCGGCGCTTTCGCTGCCATCAAGCGGCTTTTTGTAACACCGCGATCAGGTTGCTGCGGTAGTTCCGGAAGCGGTTCGCCTCCAGCAGCCGCAGATACAACAATTCCCCAATAGCTACCGGCCCCAACAACGCGGTTACCGCGGAGGTGGAGAGCGAACGCGCCTGCTCGACGCGGAAGCCGCTGGCGGCCGCCATTTGGGAGATGGCCGCCAGCGTGTTCATGCGGTAGAAAGCCGGGAAGACATCCTCCGCATTTCTTCCTTCGAGCAGGTGAGCCAGGAAGTTCTTCCACGATTGCGGCATGCCGGCGGCCAGCCGGATCATAACCGCATTGCGATTGGGCGTATGAAAAATGAACAGGCCGCCGGGCCGCAACACGCGGTTGACCTCCCGCAGCATGGCGGCCGGGTCGCGGAGATGTTCGACGACCATATTCGCGGTGGCCACGTCGAAGGCGGCGGCGCGAAACGGGAGTTGCTCGAGGGTCCCGAAGATTCGCGCGGAGACGAAGGGATTCGCGCACAATCCTTTCCAGTCGAGATCGATGCCGGCGAGCATGACGGCGCGGCCGGCCAGGGCCTGCTCTTCGGCTCTCATCCAGCTTGCGAACATCTGGTGGCCGCAGCCGAGATCGAGCCAGGCACAGCGCTCGGGAACGGCGGCTTGCAAGGTTTCATAATAGCGATACTGAGAATACTTCAGCGCGGGGAAGAAGATCTTCTCCAGCCTCCAGTAAAACTTGAATAACAACGACCGCATACCGTGGGCGCAGACAGCCCATCATACTATGCGTCCGGGAGCGGACCGGCAGCCACGCGCGCGAAGACGAACTCGTTGCAGCCGAGCGAGCCGCCACAAGTAACCAGACGTTTTAATGTGAAGCCCCGGCGCAGATAGAAATCGAAGATCGCCTCCGGCTTGGCTACCTCAAACGGGTAGCCGCCCACCCAGTCGACCAGGTCGCGCCAGGGTGACATGCCGCGCTCCTGGCCGTAAGTCCGCCATGTTTCGAAAGGCCTGAGCCTCAGGAGATCCTTCAGCACCGGGCGCCATTGGAGATGGACCAGCACCGGAATGGTGATCAGAAAGCGCAGGCCTTCCGGCAGGGAGTTGTACGCGCGTTTGACCGCGCGCCAGCGATGGCTGATCTTTCCCTGATCGTTGTAGATGGCGATAAAGAGCCGGCCATTTGGAGCGACCGCCGCAGCCGCATTGCCGAGGGCCTGCCACATGTCGCCGGTATGATGCAAGACGCCCCAGGAGTACACCACATCGAAGCGGCGGAGGCCGGCGAGATAGCCGCTATCGAGGACGGAGCCTTCTTCGATATCCCAGCAAGCATCCTCTGGGAAGTAACGCCGGCGCAGTTCGCGGGTGCAGGCGACCGATTGCGGATCGAAATCGAAGGAATACACGCGTGCGCCCAAGCGCCTGGCCGCCAGGCTGAACAGGCCGCTGCCGCAGCCGATATCGAGGAAGCTCTTGCCGGTCAAATCCGCGACTTCGAGCATGCGGCGAAGGGAATCTTCGGCCTTGCGAATGCGGCCGTCATCCAGGATGGCGAGGAATCGCCGCCAGTTTTCACCGAAGGCAAAGCGCTCGCCGGCGGCAATCTCCTGCTGGGAGCTGGCGCGCATCAACCTCACTGTACCGCAGCACGGCGGGGCGGCAGCGAAACGATCAAGCGATGGTCCGGCGGGATGCGAAGCAGCCCGGGATGCCCGCTCTAGGGTCTCGCCAGCTTCGCTACCATAAACGGATGAGCGCAGTGGAGGGCCCGCCTCTGACCAGTCATGCGTCCGCGCACGGCCGCAGCGGCCGCGCCTACCGGGCCGCCAGCGGGGCGGTGCTCGCGCTGTACCTGGCGCTGGCTATCGGCCTGAGCCTGACGCGGACACCGATTTGCGACGAAGGCTGGCATAGCAGTCCTTCGGTGAGCCTACTTACCGAAGGCGTGATGGGCTCGCCGGTGATCGAAAGCGCGGGCACTTACCTTCAGGGCATTGAGCGCTACACATACTGGATCGTGCCGTTGCATCCGCTGCTGCAGGCTCCCTGGTTTGGTCTGTTCGGCGCGAACCTGCTGTCTACCCGGATGCTTTCGGTGGCGGCCGGGTTAGTCGCGCTGCTCTGCTGGTTTTATGTAATTCGCAAAGTGACTGGCGATCGAGCGGTTGCGCTTCTGAGCCTGGCTCTGATTTCCGTGGACGCGACGGTTTTGACGCTGGCTTCCACGGGGCGCGCCGACATGCTCAGCGCCGCCTTTGGAGCGGCCGCGCTGGCCGCGTATCTGTTTCTGCGGGAGAACCATTTCCGGTGGGCGCTGTTCAGCGCGCATGCTTTCGCGGCGGCCAGTGGACTGACGCACCCCATCGGCGGGCTGATCGCCGTGCCCAGCCTGCTGTTTCTGCATTTCTACTGCGATGGCCGCCGGCTGCGATGGCCGCACGCCGTTCTGATCGCGGCGCCTTACGTGATTGGCGGCGCCGCGTGGGCGCTGTACGTTCTGCACAGCCCTGAAGCATTTTGGGCGCAGTTCGCCGGAAACTCCGCCGGGAGGCTTTGGCCCTTGCGGGCGCCGCTGGTGGCGCTGCGGCGGGAGATCACCAACCGATTCCTTCCCGCCTATGGTCTCTCACCGGAAGCCAACCGCTTCGCCAAGGCGCGCGTGCTGGTGCTGTTCGTGTATGCGGCCGGGTTGGTGGGGCTTTGGGGGCCGCGTTCGCTCAGACGGACACAAGCGGCCAGGTTGCTCGGCGCCCTGATCGTTATCGTTTTATTCGTGCTCACCTTCTTCGAAGGGCTCAAGCAGCCGTGGTACCTGATTCACCTGACGTGGCTGCTGGCCGCCGGCGTGGCCGTGTCGTACAGATGGTATGCACAGGCGCGCCCTTCCTGGCGGCCCGTCTGGATCGGCATGCTGGCCGGAGTGATGTTGCTCGAGACCGGCTATGCGGCCGCGCGGATCGGCGGACGAAAGTACGCCAGCATCTACCAGCCCATGATCGCCGCGCTCCAACACGACCTGCGGCCCGGCCAGCGGATAATCGGGAGCGCCGAGTTGGGCTTCGGCCTCGGGTTCGACCGCGTCAAAGACGATGCGAATCTGGGTTATTACAGCGGCAGGCAACCGGACTTCATCGTGATGGATCCCAACTACCGGGCACACTTGGCCGAACTGGCGCGTACGCGCCCTGCGGTTTATGTCTCGCTGCGGGACATGCTGGCGGGCGCATACCAGCCGCTCTACTCGAATGCGATCTACACCGTCTACGGCCACCGGGTGAAAGCCACTCCTTGACCGGCGCGCACATGCCGATTTCGTCCCTGTATCTTCACTCCCGCTCGGCGGCGAAGCCGCTTCGCATCGGGGTATTAGTGGACGGATTCCGAATCACCCGGGCGTGCCGCCAGGTTCTCCTGGACGTGCAGGCATCGAACTTTGCCCGCCTGGAGTTGGTGGTCGTAAACCGGCCGGCGCACGCGGTTCCCGCCGCTTCGCAACGGAACCTATCCCGGCGGCTGCGGCTGTTAGCCGATGCGCGCTTCCGCCGCCAGTTTCTTTACGGTCTCTATAACAAGCTTGACGAACACTATGTGCGGCATCCCAACCCTTTGGAAGAAGTGGACGCGAGCGATGTCTTAGGCGGCGTTGCCAGGCTGGACGTCACTCCCGTCGCACAGCGATTCGTGCATCGCTTTCCACCGGATGCCCTCGCCGCAGTGCGCGCTTTCGATCTGGATGTGCTGCTGCGCTTCGGGTTCAACATTCTGCGCGGGGAAATTCTAGCCGGCGCGCGCTATGGCATCTGGTCGTATCACCATGGCGACAACGATTCTTACCGGGGCGGTCCGGCGCTGTTTTGGGAAATGGTGGAAGACAATCCATGTTCCGGCGCGGTGCTGCAGGTCCTGGACGAGAAGCTTGACCGCGGGCAGGTGCTATGCAAGTCGGCGTACTCCACGGTCCGCGGGCTTTCGCGAAATCGCAACGCGTTCAATCCTTATTGGGGATCCACTCACTTTGTGATCCGTAAGCTGCACGAGCTGCATGAGTGCGGTTGGGAGGCGGTGAAAGAACATGCGCCGCCGCCCGAGCCTTACCGCGGCAAGGCGGAGATTTATCGCGCCCCCGGCAATGCGGAGATGCTGAAATGGCTCGCGCCGGCAATCGGGCGGAAGCTGATCGCGTCGCCCTTCCGGCGCGACACCATGGATCATTGGCGCATCCGTCTGGGGCGGGCCAGTTCTTCCCGGTTGGCGACAGGTGGCGCCCCGGACGCACGGGTGCATCGCTGGCTGCCGAGCCCGCCCGGGCATTTCTATGCGGATCCTTTTCTTCTGGAGCGGCAAGGGCAGCTTTGGATTTTCTTTGAGGACTACGGATACGCGGAGAACCGGGGGCGGATCGCCTGCGCTCCCGTTCAGAGCGATCTATCGATCGGCCCGGTCACGGCTTTGCTCGATCTTCCTTATCACGTCTCGTACCCGTTTGTGTTTCCGCACGCCGGCGAAGTTTACCTGATCCCCGAGTCCGCTTGCAATGAATCGGTCGACCTGTACCGGGCAACGGCCTTCCCGTTCTCCTGGAAGCTCGAGAAGACGCTATTTCGCGAGTGCGCCGTGGACACGACGGCGCTTCTGCACGACGGCCGCTGGTACTTCTTTACGGCCTTGTGCGAGCCTCCGCATAACGCCGCGTTCGCGGCTCTGTTCTCCGCCGGAGAGCTCACGGGCGATTGGGTGCTGCATCCGAGCAGCCCGGTTTCCACCGACGTCCGCAACGCCCGTTCGGCCGGGCGGATCCAGAAGCTGGGCGGCCGACTGTTCCGGCCGGTCCAGGATTGTGGCGAGCGCTATGGCCGGCGCATCCACGTGGAAGAGATTCTGGAGCTGACCCCGTCGACCTACCGGCAGAGACGTCTGTACTCTATCGAGCCCGACTGGGAGAAGGGCTTACAGGGCGCACACACGTACGACTTTTGCGCCGGCATCGAGGCGCTTGACGCCGTATCGCCGCTGAAGCGCGGGAAGAACGCGCCTGCGGCGCGTGCCCGCTAATCACCCCATGTTATTCTGCAATCGTTGTCCACGCCCATCGAGAAGACCGGCTCTCTCACTTCTCACGTGTCCTGGCTGGTGTTGGCCAAGACACTTTCGTTCAGCCTCGCTCTAGCCTTGCCGCTGGTCCTGGTGCGGCGCTTGAGCCAGATGGAATTCGGCCTTTACAAGCAGATCTTTCTGGTGATTGGGACGGCGGTAGTGATCCTGCAGGTGGGCTTCGGCATGAGCGCTTATTACTTTCTGCCGCGTGAGCCGGAGCGCCAGCGCCAGACCGTTGTCAACGTGGTCCTCTTCAATCTGACGATGGGCGCTCTGGCCGCGCTGGTGTTGTTCTTCCGTCCCGCGCTGCTGGGCGACATTTTCCGCCAGCCCGGACTGGCGGCGTATGGGCGGCTGGTGGGCCTGGTGATTCTGCTTTGGCTGGTGTCGTCGTTTCTGGAAATCGTGCCGATCGCCAACCAGGAAATCAAGCTCGCCGGCGCCGCGATTGTGTCCGTGCAATTGAGCCGGACGGTTTTCTATCTGGGGGCGGTCCTGATTTTCGGGACGGTGCGCGCGCTGGTGTATGCCGCGGTGCTGCAGGGGGTGTTGCAATCCGCCATCCTGCTGGCGTACCTCGAGTCCCGCTTTCCGGGCTTCTGGCGCTGTTTCGACCTGGGCGTGCTGCGCCGGCAGCTATCCTATGTCTTGCCGATCGGCCTGGGCGCGCTCCTGCTGAACCTGGAGACGGACCTGCCAAATTATTTTGTCTCCAACCGCTTCGGCGCCGCTGTATTCGCGGTTTACGCAATCGGCACAGTGCAGTTGCCCTTCGTGAATCTGCTGCAGGAGGCCACCAACTCGGTGATGATTTTGCGCGTCACCGTGCTCCAGCAACGCAACGCCACCAGCGAGATTCTGCGGGTCACCGCCAGCGCCATGCGCAAGCTGGCTGCGGTATACTTTCCGGCCTATGTGTTTTTCCTGATTTTCCGGCGCGAAGTCATTACGTTCTTATTCACCGCGCGATATGCGGCCAGCGCCAATATTTTCGCAGTCAATCTGCTGCTGCTGCCGATGGCGGTGTTGTTATACGATCCGCTGTTCCGGGCTTATATCGAGCACCGCTTCTTTCTGTTGCGGCTGCGGCTGGTGTTGTGCGCCATCATGGCGGTGGCTCTGTGGCTGGCGACGGAGCGCTTTGGCCTGACCGGCGCCATCTGGGTGGTGGTGACGATCGCCGGCGCGGAGCGCGCCATCACGCTGGCGCGTATCTGCCGCATTCTGGGCGTGCGCGCGGGCGACATACGGCTGCTGCGGGACGTGGCCAAGCTGGCGGCGGCGGCGGTTTCCGCCGGGCTCGTTGCGATCCTGTTACGCGCTTGGCTGGGAGCGCTCCGACCGGTCTTCCTGCTGGCGGCGGGAGGCGCCGTTTTCGCGCTCGCATATGCCGCAGCGGTCTATGCCTTGCGGATTGTGACCGCGGAAGAAAGAATCCTGTTCCAGAACAAAGTCGCGCTCGTGTTGCGCCATTCGCCGGCGCAACCGGCGCGGTAAATCAGATCGCGCACTAACCGTAACCCGCTATATGGACTTATGCGATACTCAGCACATGGGTGATCAAGCGACTCTCGTGCGCGGTATTCGCACCGTGGACCCGGACTGGTTTCCGGGGCGCGTCGAGGCGCGCCACCGGAAGATCCTCGCGGGCTGCTCCGCCATCGAGGGTAAGGCCGGCCTGGACGCCGGCCGCGGGCGCCCGCCCCTCCCGCGGAGTGCGTCCGCGAGCGCGCGGGCACGCTTCGCTTAGTGCATGCACAATGGCTCCGCACTGGTATTTCTGATTTCGCTGAGCTTCACGGTCTATCTCCTGCTCGGCTATCCGCTGCTGCTGGCGGTTCTGGCGCGGCGCGATCATAAAATCGAGAAGCATTTCGAGCCCAAGCCGGTAAGCCTGCTGTTAGCTGTCTACAACGGCGAGAAATGGATCCGCGACAAGCTGCTGTCCATCCTCCGTCTCGACTATCCGCGGGAGCTGCTGCGCGTCATCGTGATCTCGGACGGATCGAGCGACGGGACCGACGAGATGGTGCGGGAATTCGCGCCCAACGGCGTTGAACTGCTGCGCGTGCCGCACGGCGGAAAAGCCGCCGCGCTGAACGCCGGTCTGCAAGTGGCGGACGGCGAGATTCTTTTTTTCACCGATGTGCGGCAGCCGCTCGACCCCGGCTGTTTGAAGAGCCTGGTATCCTGCCTCGGCGATCCCTCGGTGGGGGCAGCCTGCGGACACTTGTACTTTCTCGGCGGCGCCGCGGAGCAGCAGGCTCACATGGGGCTGTATTGGCGCTACGAGAAATGGATTCGCCTCAAGCACACCCGCATTCACTCCATCCAGGCGGGGACCGGATGCATTTACGCGATGCGCCGCGAGTTGGCCCCGCCGATCCCGCCGGACACGCTGCTCGACGATTCCTACCTGCCGCTGTGCGGCTTTTTCCGTGGCTACCGCTTTGTTTTCGACACCGGAGCAATCGCGTTTGAATACCCCACGACGCTGGATGCGGAGTTTCGCCGAAAGGTGCGGACGCTGGCCGGAATCTACCAATTGATCGGGATCTTTCCCGCGCTGATCGGGCCGGGGAACCGCATGTGGATTCACTTTGTATCGCACAAGCTGGGGCGTTTGCTGGCGCCGTTTGCGCTGCTGGCGATGGCGGTAACCAGCTTTGGCCTGCCGGGCGGGTGGCGCATCGCGGCCGTCGCCGGGCAGGCGGCGTTCTACCTTTTGGCGGTTCTCGACGCGGCGATCCCCAAGGGCTGGCCGCTCAAGCGTATTTCCGCGCCGGTCCGGACGTTCGTCGTGCTGATGGCCGCCTCGTTGTGCGCGGTCGCGATCTTCTTTGTGCCGGCGCGGAAATTGTGGAGGGAGACGCGCGCCGGGTAGGGCGAGCGTCGCTCGCCGGGGCCGGGGGTTGGGGGCCGGGGGGCGGGGTTGTGTCTCCGCGGACGGGGTTGTCGTTACAGCAGGGCGTGCTTCACTTGCGCTTCCGCGCTGCGAATCCAGTGGAAAATATCGATCAGGGTAGTCCGCGCATCCCTCTGTGGGCGCCACCCGTCGACCGCCGACAACCGCCGGTGATCGGTCAGGTAGATGCGGATGTCGGCGGGGCGGGTTTCGGCCTGCGCGGCGATTGCGATGCGGTTGCCCGTGATCTCTTCGCACAGGCTGGTGGTTTCGAGCAGCGAGAGGCTGCACGTCCGGCCGCCGCCGACGTTGAACAAGCGGCCCTGGTAGGTTTCGAAGCTGGCGAGTTGCGCGAGCAGGAGGGCGCAGAAATCGTCGATGTGCAGCAAGTCGCGCACTTGTCTGCCGCTGCCGTCGAACCCGATATAGGAGAGATTGCGGCCGAAGTAATGCGCGGCCATCCACAGGGCCATTACGCCCTGGTCGGACCGGGCCATCTGCCAAGGCCCCGCGAGCACGCCACAGCGATCGATCAAATAGCGGATGCCATAGGCGTCGGCATATTCGGCCACCATCAACTCGCCGGCTAATTTGGTCATCCCATAGAGGGAGCGCGGGCCGTCCAGGGGGAAATCTTCACTTACGCCCAAACCCGAAGCGCCGGCCACGGTCTGCTTCTCGGAAAGCTGGAACCGCGTCGCCGTTTCCTCGAACGCGAGCGCATTCAAGCGCCGGTACGGATAGACGCGGCTGGTCGAGAGGAAGACAAAGTCGGCCTTGGCTTGGCGGGCCAGCTCCAGGCAGTGATAGCAGCCGGCCAGGTTTGTATCGATCAGGTATGCCGGCGATCCGCCGTAGCCCGCCTGCGCGGATGGCTCGGCGGAACACTCCACGATCAAGTCGGGGAGCTGTGTCAGGCTGGTGAGATCGGCCAGAGAGCGGATATCGCCGTGCACGAAATCGACGCCGGCCTCTCGCAAGCGCCCGAGGTTGAGCTCCGAGCCGCGGCGGTGCAAATTATCGAAGGCCACCACGTGCGCCAGCGGTTCCGCGCGCTTGAGAGCCAACGCCACGCTCGATCCGGCAAAGCCGGCTCCCCCGGTCACGAGCACGCGCTCATGATGTGTGGGCATATCAGCGAACCACTGTAACAAACGGCGGCGGCGCGGCAGGCCAGCCAGGCGGCTGGCGGCGGAAGTCCGCGGCGGTGCGATCGCAGCCTAAAATCCGGGTCAAGCCCGCGCCACGCCTACGCGTGCCGGGTAGCGGACGGCTCTTCCACTTCTCCCCGCCGCCGCACGTAATCGCCGCGGGAAAGATGATGTTCCAGCCAGAGATAGAGCACGATAAACAGGTAGCGGCTGCCCATTTCCTTGATTTTGAGCTTGGAGATACCGCTTTTGCGATTGGTCCAGGAGATCGGCACGACCGCGTAGGAATAGCCGCGCACGATCGCCTTGAGAGGCATCTCCACCGTCAGATTGAAGTGCGAGGAGATCAACGGCTGCATGCCTTCGATCGCCTGCCGGCGGTAGCATTTGAAGGCATTCGTGATGTCGTTGTAGCGCAACCGGAACAGGATTTTAATGAACCAGTTGGCCAGCCGGTTAATGGCGAGCTTGTGGACCGGGTAATCGAAAACCTTGCTGCCGTGAATGAACCGCGAGCCAAAAACGCAGTCGTATCCCTCTTCGATCTTTCGATAGCACCGGACCAGGTCCTCGGGACTATCCGAGCCATCGGCCATCATCAGGGCAATGGCGTCGCCGGTGGCTTGTGCCAATCCGCTGCGCACGGCCAGCCCGAAGCCATGCGGACCCGGATTGCTCAGTAACGCGACGCGCGCGTCCCGCTCGATCGCCTGATGGACGCGCGCCGCAGTGGCATCCGTACTGCCGTCATCCACCACCACGATTTCGAAGGGAATCCGCTCGCGAGCCAGCGCGCCGGCGACTTCGGCGAGGGTTTGC
>Ga0335078_10019431_pt1 | contig 10100 bp, 6 predicted proteins | sample Lox_Sample_32_FD_206711 | JGI IMG/M metagenome (GOLD analysis project Ga0335078, IMG submission 206711) | Soil microbial communities from Loxahatchee National Wildlife Refuge, Florida, United States - Lox_Sample_3.2 | ecosystem: Environmental > Terrestrial > Soil > Wetlands | place: USA: Florida...
GTAGCCCAGCGCGTCCACCAGGCGGGTGTCCAGGGCCTCGCTGGCCATGAACGGGCCGCTGTCGATCAGCTCACGGGCGGCCGCCGCGGAGATCTCCAGCCGCTGCGCGATGGCCTCGGTGATCTGCTCCACGATGGACGCGGCCATCCGCTGCAGGGCCTCACGGGCCGGCCCGGAGTAGCCCTGCTCGGTGAACCGCTCGGCCGCGCTCTTGTACTCTTCCCGCTTGCCCACCTGGAACTCGACACCCAGCTTGTCCAGCGCCCCGCGGTAGAACCAGTTCTGCACGCTGATGCCGGTCAGCCCCAGGTCACCAGAGGGCTGCAGATAGATCCGGTCGAACGCGGTGGCCAGGTAGTACGGCACGTTCCCCGGCGAGAAGTCGCCGAACGTCTCGGCCCAGGCCACGGCGAGCTTGCCGGCGCCCGCGAACGCGCTGATCGCGGCGCGCAGCTCCTGGACCTGGGCCAGGCCCATCCGCTGCCCGCCGACCTTGGCCACCAGGGCCCGGACGCGGTCGTCGGTGCGCGCCCGGCGCAGCCCGTCCAGCACGTCGGCCAGCCGCGGCCGCCGCATCGTGGCCAGCGCCGACAGTGGGTCGGTGGGCGGTTCCTCCGCGATCCCGTCGCTCAGGTCCAGTTCGAGGATCAGCGGAGCCGTCCGCCGCTGGCGGAGCGTGGTGATCCGGTCGGTCAGCGTCGAAGTCACCATGCGAGCAGCTTACGGCCCATCCGCGAGCCGGGGATCTAGGGAGCGGGCTGCGCTATCGTCGGAGGTGGCCGAAAGGACGGGAATGGCCGAAGGGGATGGCAATGGCTGGGCCGATTGCGCCCAGGGCCACCGTCACTGGGGGAGGCATGGTGCGGCCGGACTGCTCGCCTGCGCGCCCGGGCCTGACGGGCAGCCCAGCGTGCTGCTCATCCTGCGCGCGGACTGGACCCAGCACGCCGGCACCTGGGGGCCGCCGGGCGGCGCACGGGACAGCCACGAGTCCGCGGCCGGGGCCGCGCTGCGCGAGGCGGCCGAGGAGTGCGCGGTGCCACTGGGCGCGGCCCGGATCCACGGCCTGCTGGACGACGACCACGGCGGCTGGTCGTACCAGACCCTGGTGGCCCGCGCGGACGAGGCGTTCGTCGTCCGGCCAGCCAGCCAGGAAGCGCCCCAGGTCGCCTGGGTGCCGGTGGATCAGGTCAGCTCGCTGCCGCTGCATCCAGGGTTCGCGGTGACCTGGCCGTCCATCCGAGAGGCGGTCGAGCCGGTGACGATCATCGTGGACGTGGCCAACGTGATGGGCTCGCGCGCCGACGGCTGGTGGCGGGACCGGGCGGGTGCCGCCGCCCGGCTGCAGCGCGAGCTGGCCGGGCTGGCCGCCCGCGGCGTCACGGCGCTGCCGCCGGGGACGGCGGCCGGCGCCCTGGATCGCTGGTTCCCGCAGTACATCCTGGTGCTGGAGGGGCAGGCCAAGGCGGCCCTGCCGGAGCTACCCGACAGCGACCGGGTGCGGGTGGTGGCCGCGCCCGGATCAGGCGACGACACCATCGCCGAGCTGGCCGCCAGCGTCCGCGGTCACCGGGTGGTGGTGACCGCCGACCGCGAGCTGCGCCGCCGGGTGGTGGCCGCGGGCGCCACCGTGGCCGGCCCGCGCTGGCTGCTGGATCTGCTGTAACCCCGGGTCAGCGGGCGGCCCGCTGGACACGATCACGCGCCAGCCGCCGCAGGATGGGCCGGGCCGCGAAGTACGACCCGGCCAGCGCGCTGCCGCCGATCCCCAGGTCGATCGAGATCCGGCCCTGCTTGGCCCAGTACACGTCCTTGAGGTCGAGCAGCAGCGCGAACTCGTCCACGATGAGGGCCAGCGCCGTGCCGTAGCTGAGCGCCACGGCCGGGTGCCGCCGGCTCCGGTCCTCGCCGCGGACCGCGATCGCGCCGATGCCGGCCAGCATGCCGATGCCCCACATGTAGTGGTGCAGGTGCTCGCCCCCCAGGCTCATGTTACGGAACGGCCCCCGGCCCTCCCGGATGCTGTAGGTGATGCCGCGGACCGCGGTGAACGTCCCGGTGAACGCCAGCCAGCTGAGCAGCGCGCTGCGCTGGCCCGGGTCAAGCTCCTCCTGGTAGGCGGTGCGCACCGCCGCGGCCGGTGTCTGTTCCGCGGTATTTGCCGGCACTTCAGCATCGTCTATCACAGCGATTCCACCTTCCCCTCGCCACCCATCCTCCCGCACCCTCGTCCGGTGATTTCCATCAGCGCGGTGACTTTGTGGTCGCCGGTGACCACTTTCTCACCGCGCTCATGGTCCGGGGCCCTGGCCGCCCGGTGTGGGGCAGCTCACGGTGCGGTACGGGTGAATTGTTGCTTGAGTCAGTGAGTGACCGTTGCCGACCTGTGCGTGCTGGCCGCGGCCGGGATCGCCGCGGGCATCGTGAGCACGGTGGCCGCGCTGGCCTCGCTGGTCTCCTACCCGGTGCTGCTGGCCCTCGGGCTGCCGCCACTGGCCGCCAACGTGACCAACACGGTGTCGCTGTGTTTCGCCGGAGTCGGCGCGGCGGCCGGCTCCCGGCTGGAGCTGGCCGGCCAGGCGGCCCGGGTCCGGAGGCTGGGCCTGGTCGTCGCGCTCGGCGGTGGGACCGGGGCCGCCATCCTGCTGCTCAGCCCGGCCCGGGCGTTCGAGGTGGTGGCCCCGGTGCTGATCGGCGGGGCGTCGCTGGTCCTCCTGCTGCAACCCTCCCCGGGCCAGCAGGCCCCGGCCTCGGACCCCGACGCTCCGGCCCGGGACCGGAGCAAGCCCCGGCTGGCCACGCTGTTCCTGGTGGCCGTGTACGTCGGCTACTTCGGCGCGGCGGGCGGGATCCTGCTGCTGGCCGTGCTGGTCCCCATGCTCAGCCAGTCGCTGGCCCGGACCAACGCGGTGAAGAACGTGCTCACCGGGGTGGCCAACGGGGTGGCCGCGGTGGGTTTCGCCGCGTTCGGCCCGGTGCACTGGGAGGCCGTGCTGCCGCTGGGCGCCGGTTTCCTCATCGGCGGGTGGATCGGGCCCGCGCTGGTCCGGCGCATCCCGGGCCGGCTGCTGCAGGTCCTGATCGCGCTGGCCGGCCTGGGCCTGGCCATCCGGCTCGGCCTGACCACCTACCACTAACCGGCGTCGGGGACCAGCCAGAGCACGCCCAGCGGCGGCAGCGTGAGCACGGCCGACGCGGGCTGGCCATGCCACGGCTCCGCGGTGGCCTCGACCATGCCCAGGTTGCCCACCCCGCTGCCGCCGTAGTCGGCCGCGTCGGTGTTGACCAGCTCACGCCACCGGCCGGCCCGGGGCAGCCCGAGCCGGTACTCCGAGTGCGGCCCGCCGGAGAAGTTGGCCACGCAGACCAGCGTCCCCGGCCCGACCGGGTCGGCCCGGTCCCCGGCCAGCCGCATGAACGACAGCACGTTGCCCGCCGCGTCGTTGGCGTCGATCCAGCTGAACCCGGCGGGCGAGTTGTCCAGCGCCCACAGCGCCGGGGCGCCCCGGTAGCCCTGGTTCAGGTCGGCCACCAGCTTGCGCACCCCGGCGTGGTACTCGTAGTCGAGCACCCACCAGTCCAGCCCGCGCTCAGCCGACCACTCATTTCCCTGGCCGAACTCCGACCCCATGAACAGCAGTTGCTTGCCCGGATGGGCCCACATGAAGCCGAGCATGGCGCGCAGCCCGGCGAACCGGTTCCACTCATCGCCGGGCATCTTGTTCAGCAGCGAGCCCTTGCCGTGCACCACCTCGTCATGAGACAGCGGCAGCACGAAGTTCTCGCTGAACGCGTACATCAGCGAGAAGGTGATCTCGTTGTGGTGGTACTGCCGGTACACCGGGTCCAGCGACATGTAGCCGAGCGTGTCGTGCATCCAGCCGAGGTTCCACTTGTAGCCGAAGCCCAGCCCGCCCAGGTGCACCGGCCGGGTCACCCCGGGCCACGCGGTGGACTCCTCGGCGATCATCATGGTGCCCGGCGCCCGGCGGTAGCAGGTCGCGTTGACCTCCTGCAGGAACGACACCGCGTCGGTGTTCTCCCGGCCGCCCTGGGCGTTCGGCGCCCACTCGCCTTCCTGCCGGGAGTAGTCCAGGTACAGCATGGACGCCACCGCGTCCACCCGCAGCCCGTCGGCGTGAAACTCCTCCAGCCAGTAGATCGCGTTGGCGACCAGGAAGTTGCGCACCTCGGTGCGCCCGTAGTCGAAGATCAGCGTGCCCCAGTCCGGGTGCTCGCCGCGCCGCGGGTCGGGATGCTCGTACAGCGGCGTCCCGTCGAACCGGGCCAGCGCCCACTCATCCCGCGGGAAGTGGGCCGGCACCCAGTCCAGGATCACCCCGATCCCAGCCTGATGCAGCCGGTCCACCAGGTACCGGAACTCGTCCGGGGTGCCGAACCGGGAGGTGGGCGCGTAGTACGACGTGACCTGGTAGCCCCACGAGCCGCCGAACGGGTGCTCGGCCACCGGCAGGAACTCCACGTGAGTGAAGCCCAGGCTGGTCACGTATTCGGTCAGTTCCTCGGCCAGCTGGCGGTAGCTCAGCCCGAGCCGCCACGAGCCGAGGTGCACCTCGTACACGCTCATCGGCTCGCTGACCGTCTGGCGCTGCTCCCGGCCCGCCACCCACTCGTCGTCTTCCCACGCATAGCGCGAGGTGTAGATGACCGACGCGGTGGCCGGCGGCCGCTCGGCCAGGCTGGCCATCGGGTCGGCCTTGCGGTGCCAGGTGCCGTCCGGGCCGCAGATGTCGAACTTGTACCGGGTGCCGTCGCCCACATCGGGCAGGAAGATCTCCCACACCCCGGCGCCGCCCAGCGAGCGCATCGGGTGCCCCCGGCCGTCCCAGTGGTTGAAGTCGCCGATGACCCGGACGCCGCGGGCGGCCGGCGCCCACACCGCGAACGCGGTGCCGCTGACCGGCCCGTACTCCCTCACGTGCGCGCCCAGCACCTGCCACAGGTTCTCGTGCCGGCCCTCGCTGATCAGGTGGAGGTCCATCTCGCCCAGGCTGGGCAGGAAGCGGTAGGGGTCGTCGGTGACCAGCTCGGGCAGCGGCCCGCCGCCGTCGCCGTCCGGGTAGCTGACCGCGACCCGGTAGTCAGGCTTGTCGGTCACCGGCAGAGTGGCCGCGAACACGCCCTCGTGCACGTGCTGGGCCGGGAAGCGGCGGCCGTCGGGCAGCACGATCGTGACCGTCTTGGCCAGCGGGCGCAGCACCCGGACGGTCACCCCGTCCGGCCCCGGGTGCGCACCCAGGATGGAGTGCGGGTCGTGGTGGGTGCCCGTCACGACGCGGTCGATCTCGCCCAGACTGATGCCAGCCTGGTTACGCTCAGTAACCATGTTCAATGCGTCCTCACACGCTCAAGCGTCGGCGATGGAGCCGAGCGGAATGGCGATCCAGCCGGGCCGGTGCTGGGCCTCGTAGATCACCTCATAGACCGCCTTGTCCAGGACGAGGGCGCGCAGCAGGATGGCGTGCGTGCCCGGATCGGTGCCCCCCGCGGCGGCGTACCCGGCGCAGAACGCGTCCTGGTTGCGCCGCACCCAGTCCACGGCGGCGGCGTGCAGCCAGTCCTCGTCCCGGTGGGCCAGCAGCTGGTGCCGGGCCGCGTAGTCGAAGGACCGCAGCATACCGGCCACGTCGCGGAGGGCCGATGCGGGCGCGCGGCGCAGCGCCAGCGGGGTGACGGGCTCGCCCTCGAAGTCGAGCACCACCCAGCCGGTCTGGGTGCGCAGCACCTGGCCCAGGTGATAGTCCCCGTGCACCCGCTGCACGGCCAGCGACCCGTCCAGCTTGGCCAGGTCGGAGAAGGCCGCGCCGAGCAGGTCGGCGTGCTGGCCCAGTTCCGGCACGACGGCGATGGCCTCATCCAGGCGGTGGAACATGTCATCGGCCAGCTTGCTGATTGCTTCCGGAGGCAGCTCTTCCAGGCCGAACGCCCGGGCCAAATCGCGGTGTACTTCTGCGGTGGCCTCGCCCAGGCGGTACGCCTCTCCGGCGAAGTCGCCGCCCGCGTCAGCCGCGACCTCGGCCTCGCTGGCATACAGGTCGCGGACGCTGGTCGCCGCCAGTGACCAGCCATCGGTGGCGGCACGCAGGTAGCCGGACAGGATGCCGAGCACGACCGGGGCGCCGCCCAGTGTGGTCTCCATCCAGCCCAGGGGCCGCGCGATGTGCGTCGAGCCCAGCTCGGCCAGCGCCTGGTTAACCTCAAGGTCGGGGTTGATCCCGGGGGACGGGCGGCGGAACACCTTGAGGATGCTCTCCTCGCCGAAGACCAGGCTGGTGTTGCTCTGCTCGCTGGTCAGCACCAGGCTGTCCAGATCGGTTTCCAGGTCCACCCGGGGCTCGCGGCGAAACCGGAGCGGGCCCGCCTCCGCCTGGCCCGCGATGGCCTGCAGGAGCCATCTGGTGAGCTGGCTGTCGTGCAGCCCGTCGTAGGCCAGTCGGCCGTCCGGGGCCCGGCCGATCAGCACGTGCCGGAGCTCATCGGGCAGCTCCGCCCGCAGACCGAGGAAAAGCTGGTAGGTGTCCACCCGGCGTCCGCCCTGGGACACAGCCACGATGAGGTGCCGCAGCCCCGGGTCGCCACTGGCCAGTTCGGTGTCGGCCACGATGGCCACATCGAGGATCCTGGCGCCCTTGCCGGCGAACCAGCGCTGCGACGGGATCCACTCCGCCAGCGTTTCCTCAAATGTCATATTTCCGGTCTACCCCGTCCCCGGGGAACATGCAGCATGATGTCGATCATCATCTTGGTGGTTACTTTCTGTAACCAAACTGACCGGCCTCCGGGAGCGGCCATCAACGCGGATGATCTCCCCTGGGCTCGGGCAGGATAAACCAGTAAAAACCGTGACCGGGCAGGGTGAGCAGGTAGCTGAGGTCACCGATCGGGGGAAACGTGACCCCGCCCATGCACTCGACCGGGGTGAGGCCCTTGAACCGGCGCAGGTCGAGTTCGACTGGCTGCGGGAACCGGGACAGGTTGTTGACACACAGGATGCGGTCGATGGCCTCCAGGCCGTCGGGCCGGTGCCCGGGCACGGTGTACTCGCGGACGAACGCCAGCACGCTCGGGTTGGACGAAGTGAGTTCCTCGTAGCCGCCCAGCCCAAACACCGGGTGCCGCTTGCGGATCTCGATCATGCGCTTGGTCCAGTGCAGGAACGAGCCGCCGTTCTTCTGCTGCGCCTCCACGTTCAGCGCCTGATAGCCGTAGATCGGGTCCATCAGCAGCGGCAGGTAGAGCCGGGCCGGGTCGCAGGACGAGAAGCCGGCGTTCCGGTCCGGGGTCCACTGCATGGGGGTGCGCACGCCGTCCCGGTCACCGAGCCAGATGTTGTCGCCCATGCCGATCTCGTCGCCGTAGTACAGCACCGGCGAGCCGGGCAGCGACAGCAGCAGGGCGGTGAACAGCTCGAGCTGGTTCCGGTCATTCTCCAGCAGCGGGGCCAGCCGCCGCCGGATCCCGATGTTGGCCTTCATCCGCGGGTCCTTGGCGTACTCCGCGTACATGTAGTCCCGCTCGTCGTCGGTGACCATCTCCAGCGTCAGCTCGTCGTGGTTGCGCAGGAAGATGCCCCACTGGCAGTTGGCCGGGATAGGTGGGGTCTGGGCCATGATCTCGGAGATCGGGTAGCGCTGCTCGCGCCGGACGGCCATGAAGATCCGCGGCATGAGCGGGAAGTGGAACGCCATGTGGCATTCGTCCCCGCCCACCTCCGGATCGCCGAAGTACTCGACCACGTCGGCCGGCCACTGGTTGGCCTCGGCCAGCAGCACCCGGTCCGGGTACAGCCGGTCCACCTCCGTGCGCACCCGCTTCATGTACTCGTGCGTTTCCTTGAGGTTTTCGCAGTTGGTGCCCTCGCGCTCATACAGGTACGGCACCGCGTCCAGCCGGAAACCATCGATACCCAGATCGAGCCAGAATCGGAGCACCTCCAGCATGGCGTCCTGAACCTTTGGGTTCTCATAGTTCAGGTCCGGCTGGTGGGAGAAGAAGCGGTGCCAGTAGTACTGGCCGCGGACCGAGTCATAAGTCCAGTTGGAGTGCTCGGTGTCGACGAAGATGACCCGCGCCTCGGGGAACCGGTCATCGGTATCGGACCAGACGTAAAAATCCCCATATGGCCCGTCCGGATCGGCCCGGGATGCCTGGAACCACGGATGTGCATCGCTGGTGTGGTTCATCACCAGGTCGGCGATCACCCGGATGCCGCGCTCGTGGGCCTGATCGACCAGTTCCACGAAATCCCCGATATTGCCAAAGTCGGGGAGTACCGAGGTGAAATCCGAGATGTCGTAACCGCCGTCCCGCAGCGGCGAGGAGTAGATCGGCAGCAGCCAGATGCAGTCGATGCCCAGCCACTGCAAGTAGTCCAACCGGGAGGTCAGGCCGCGCAGGTCACCGGTGCCGTCCGAGTTGGAGTCGTGGAACCCGCGCACCAGGACCTCGTAGAACAGCGCGCGCTTGTACCAGTGCGGGTCGCGCGGCCGCTCGAAGGAGAACGGGTCCGGTATCGGCTCTCCAGGCGGAGTGGAGAACGTGGGCAAGGGCTCCTGGAGCGGGAGGCCGGGAGGGGCGGGGCGGCCCGGCTCAGGCTCTGTAACCACTGCGGCTCCTGCGGATGTATCGGGGTAATTCAGGCAGACGGGGATGTCTTCACTTGAAAGATGTGAGCTGGCTCGGTCGCCGGGTCGAGTCGCACGTAATTGGCTTGCCCCCACCGGTACGACTGGCCGGAAAGCTCGTCGACCACAACGAAGTCGCCGGAGCTTTCCATTCCGAGCGCAGGCAGGTCAAGCCAGACGGTGGCCTCTCGCGGCTGGTGCGGGTCTAGGTTCACGACGACCAGGACGGTGTCCTCGGCCTGCGCCAGGCGCTTGGAGAAGCAGATCAGCTCCGGCTGGTCGACATGATGAAACCGTAGATTACGCAACCAGTGCAGCGCCGGGTGGGCTTTTCTGATCGCGTTGAGCCGGGCGATATACGGCGCTATGCCTGCTGGTCCCTGCTCTGCCCGGGCCCAGTCCCGCGGCCGGTACTGGTACTTCTCCGAGTCCAGGTACTCCTCGCTGCCCGGCCGGACCGGGACGTTCTCGGACAGCTCGTAGCCCGAGTAGATGCCCCAGGACGGGGACAGCATGGCCGCCAGCACGGCCCGGATCTTGAACGCGGTCGGCCCGCCGTGCTGCAGGTACTCGTGCAGGATGTCCGGCGTGTTGGCGAAGAAGTTGGGCCGCATGTAGGCGGCGGCCGGGCCGGCCAGTTCGCGGGCGTAGTCGGTGATCTCGGCGGCGGTGTTGCGCCAGGTGAAGTAGGTGTACGACTGGTGGAACCCGATCTTGGCCAGGGCGTGCATCATGGCCGGCCGGGTAAACGCCTCGGCCAGGAATAGCACGTCGGGGTCGGTGCGCGCGATCTCGGCCAGCAGCCGCTCCCAGAACGGGAGCGGCTTGGTGTGCGGATTGTCCACCCGGAAGATGCGCACCCCGTGTGACATCCATAGCCGGACCACCCGGAGGACCTCGGCGTAGATGCCCTCCGGGTCGTGGTCGAAGTTGAGCGGGTGGATGTCCTGGTACTTCTTGGGCGGGTTCTCCGCGTAGGCGATCCGGCCGTCGGCCCGGGTGGTGAACCACTCCGGGTGCTCGGTCACCCACGGGTGGTCTGGCGAGGTCTGCAGGGCCAGGTCGAGCGCGACCTCCATGCCCAGCTCACGGGTGCGGGCCACGAACGAGTCGAAGTCCGCGAACGTGCCCAGGTCCGGGTGCAGGCTGTCGTGCCCGCCGGCCGGCGAGCCGATGGCCCACGGCGAGCCTGGATCCCCGGGGCCGGCCACCAGCACGTTGTTCGCGCCCTTGCGGGCGGTGCTGCCGATCGGGTGCACCGGCGGCAGGTAGACCACGTCGAAGCCCATGTCAGCAATATCGTCGAGACGGCCGGAAGCGTTGCGCAGCGTTCCGCTTCGTGGCTCTCGGTAACCGAGCGGATCGACGTCCACGCCCTCGCTGCGCGGGAAAAACTCGTACCAGGCCCCGTACAGCGCGCGCTGCCGGTGCACGATCACCGGATAGCGGGCCGAC
>Ga0335078_10019433_pt1 | contig 10099 bp, 7 predicted proteins | sample Lox_Sample_32_FD_206711 | JGI IMG/M metagenome (GOLD analysis project Ga0335078, IMG submission 206711) | Soil microbial communities from Loxahatchee National Wildlife Refuge, Florida, United States - Lox_Sample_3.2 | ecosystem: Environmental > Terrestrial > Soil > Wetlands | place: USA: Florida...
AGCCGCCTTCCGATGCCGATGCCGCGGCGCTTATCGGCAAAGCCAGAGCGAAGGCGCTGGCCTACTCGGAATCGCTGCCCGATTTCGTTGCCACGGAGGTCATTCATCGATATACGGGGCCGAGGGGGACCGGCTTTCACCGGCCGCCCTCCGACAGCCTTACCGTCCAACTCCGCTATTTCCGGCACAAGGAAGAGCACAAATTGCTGCTGCATGACGGCGAGCCCACCGATGCCGCTTTCGAAGGTCTGGCAGGCCTCGTGGAGAGCGGAGAATTCGGATCGACCATCAGCGCCATCTTCAAGCCCGAGTCCCAAACCAGTTTTCGATTTGAGAAGTGGATCACCGTGCGGAAGCGCCCGGCGGCCCGTTTCGCATACGAGGTGGACGCGGCGCATTCGCGCTACATTCTGTCGGTGAACATCGACGGCCAGGCGCTTGCGGCCGTGGTCAGTTACCACGGCATTCTGGAGATCGACGCCGACACCGGGGAAGTATTGCACCTGGAGTATGGCGCCGATCGCATTCCCAAGGACCTGCGGCTGACGCAGTCCGCCACTTCCGTCGATTACGCCCTCGCCGAGATTGGCGGCCTGGAGTATCTGCTACCCTCTTATTCCGCCACGGAACTGCACGGCCCGGCCGAGTGGGTGAAGAACGTCATCGAGTTCCGCGATTACCGCAAGTTTTCGGCCGATTCCTCGATCGAGTTTGGAGTTCCGAAATGAAGAAGGCCCTCGGCATCAGCTTGGTCTGTGCGGCGCTGGCCTGGGCGCAGCGGCCAGCCGAACAGGACGCGACGGCGCTCGTCGAAAAGGCACGCCAGAAGGCCCTGGCCTACACGCAGTCGTTGCCCGATTTCCTGGCCACCGAAATCGTGCACCGCTATACCGGTGGTTATGTGGATGGCTACGGAGGGCGGCCGATCGACATCCTGACAATCCAACTGCGCTACTACCGGCATAAAGAAGATCACAAATTGACGCTGGTGGACGGCAAACCCACCAGGCAGACCTTCGAGACCCTGCAAGGAGCCGTGGGCACTGGCGAGTTCGGCTCGACTTTGGCCGCCATTTTCGATCCCGCGTCGCAGATTGGGTTTCATTGGCGGAACTGGAAGACGGTGCGCGGACGCAAGCTGGCGGTATTGGGATACGAGGTGGCGGGCGGGTCGTCGCGCTATCGTCTCGGGTCCACCGCCGACGGCAAGAAAATCGAGGCCGATTCCGGATACCACGGTGAGCTGGATATCGACCCGGAGACCGGCGAGGTGCTGCATCTGGAATACGCGGCGGACCACATTCCGGAGTCCTTGGGCCTCACCCATGCAAGTGTCACCGTGGACTATGCTCTGACTGAAATTGCCGGCCTGAATTACCTGCTACCGGCGCGCTCGGAGATGGTCATCGGCAGCAAGACGGCCTTCGATCGGAACGTCATGGAGTTTCAAGGTTATCGCCGATTCTCCGCCGATTCCACGGTCGATTTCGGACCCGTAAAGTAATCTCGCAAAATCGTCCATGCTCTTGGTAAAATAAGTACTTAACAACAAAAGAGGAGACAGCTTGGCCGATCAGGAACAACCACCGCAAGGTCCCCCTGCGCCACCGCCCTCGGGAGGCAATTTGCCGCTCGGAGGCGGCGCTGGAAACGGGGGGAATCAGAACCTGGTTCCCACCAATATCGAAGATGAAATGAAGCGGTCGTACCTCGATTACGCCATGAGCGTAATCGTAGGCCGGGCGCTTCCCGACATCCGCGACGGGTTGAAGCCGGTGCACCGCCGGATTCTGTACACCATGCAGCAGATGGGGCTGCAACCCAATCGCCCCACGCGCAAATGCGCGCGCATCGTGGGCGACGCCATGGGCAAGTACCATCCGCACGGCAACCTGGCGATTTACGATGCCCTGGTGCGCCTGGCGCAGCCGTTTTCGATGCGCTATCCGCTGGTGGAAGGGCAGGGGAATTTCGGGTCGGTGGATGGCGATCCGCCCGCGGCCGATCGCTATACGGAAGCCCGCCTGGCGCGCGTCGCCACCGCGCTGCTCGAAGACCTCGACAAAGAGACGGTCGATTTCAAGCCGAACTACGACGATAGTGAGACCGAGCCGGAAGTTCTGCCCACGCGCGTTCCCAACCTGCTGGTCAACGGGTCGTCCGGCATCGCGGTGGGTATGGCGACCAACATTCCGCCGCACAATCTCGGGGAAGTGGTGAACGCCGTGATCCACAAGATCCAGCATCCCGAGGCGCCGCTCGTGAAGATGATGGAATTCGTGCAGGGTCCCGATTTCCCCACCGGCGGATTCATTCTGGGCCGCCAAGGGATTCTGCAGGCCTATTCCACCGGCCGCGGGCAGCTCAAGATCCGCGCCCGCGCCAAGATCGAGCACGTCGGCAAGGATAGAGAGCAGATCATCATCGACGAAATTCCCTACCAGGTGAACAAGTCGAAGCTGCTCGAGCAGATCGCCTCCATGGTCAACGAAAAGCGCATCGAGGGCATCGCCGACGTGGTGGACCACAGCGATCGCGACGGCATGCGCATCGTGGTGGAACTCAAGCGCGGCGAGCAGGCCGAGGTGGTGCTCAACAACCTCTATAAGAATACGCAGTTGCAGGTGGGCTTCGGCATGATCATGCTGTCCATCGTCAACGGCCAGCCGCGCGAGCTCGGCCTGGTGGACATGATCAAGTTCTTCATCGATCACCGCATCGATGTGGTCCGCCGGCGCACCGAGTACGAATTGCGCAAGGCTCGCGAGCGCGAACATATATTGCTCGGCTTCCAGATGGCGCTCCAGAACCTGGACGAGGTGATTCGCCTGATCCGCGCAGCCAAACAGCCGCGCGAGGCGCGCGAAGCCCTGATCGCGCGATTCGCGTTTTCCGAAAAGCAGGCGCAGGCCATCATCGAGCTGCAATTGCAGCGGCTGACCGGGATGGAGCAGCAGAAGATTCTCGACGAACTGGCCGAGATCCAGCGCCGCATCGCCGAATACCTGGAAATCCTGGGCTCCGACAAGGTCCTGCGCGACGTCATCGTCAAGGAGCTGAAAGAAGTCCAGAAAGAGTACGGCGACGAGCGCCGCACGCAAATCATCGAAGACACGGGCGAGATCCTGCTCGAAGACCTGGTGCAGATGGAAGACGTCGCGATCACGGTGACGCGCGGCGGATACCTTAAACGCACTTCCGTGGATACCTACCGCAGGCAGACGCGCGGCGGCAAGGGGCGGATCGGCATGGGCACGCGCGCCGAGGACGTGGTGGAGCACCTGCTGATCACCTCGACGCATAGCTATCTGCTGATCTTCACCACCCGCGGGCGCGTGTACTGGCTGAAGGCCTACGAGATTCCCGATGCCGCCACCGTTGGCAAAGGGAAGCACATTTCCAACCTCATCAATCTGCAATCCGACGAGGAGGTGCGGACTTTCCTGCCGGTGAAGGAATTCGTGGCCGATCGCTACGTAGTGATGGTCACCCGGCACGCGGTCATCAAGAAATCGGAACTCACCGAGTTCGACAACCCGATTTCGCGCGGTCTGATCGCGCTCACGCTGGATGAAGGCGACCAACTCATCGGCGCCGGCATCACCAATGGGCAGAATTATATCTTCCTGGGCTCCCATGAGGGCCAGGCCATCCGTTTCCCGGAGAGCGAAGTGCGGCCCATGGGCCGGCAGGCGCGCGGCGTTCGCGCCATGGACCTAGCCGAGGGCGATTACCTGGTAGGCGTGGAAGTGGTCGAAAAAGATGGCCTGATCCTGTCGCTGGGCGAAAACGGATACGGCAAGCGCACGCCGCTCGAAGATTACCGGCTGACCCGGCGCGGCGGCAAGGGCGTGATCAACATGAAGACCACCAAGAAGACCGGCAATGTGGTGGCCATCCTCTCGGTGAAAGAGGATTGCGATATCGTCGTCGTCAGCCAGGCGGGCAAGATCATCCGCATCGAGGCGAACACCATCCGGCAAGTGGGCCGGTCGTCGCAGGGCGTGCGCCTGGTCTCGCTCGAAGAGGGCGACCAGGTGGCCGCCGCCTGCGTGGTTCCCGATACCGAAGAGCCCAACGGACAGGAGCCCCTGCCGCTCCAGTAAAATGAAGTGGTGATGGAAGAAAAGCAGGATCGGCTGTTCGCCAGTTTGCGCAACTTGGAGCGCGTTATCGTGGCCTTCTCCGGCGGCACCGATTCCGCCTACCTGGCGTGGGCCGCCAACCACGTGCTGGGCAAGAATGCGCTCGCGGTGACGGCCGATTCGGCTTCCATCCCGGAATCCCACAAGCGCGACGCCGAAGCGTTCGTGGCGCGATTCGGCATTGCCCACGAGTACATTCAGACCAGCGAATTCGACAACCCCGATTACGTCGCCAACAATCCCGACCGCTGCTTTCACTGCAAGGACGAGCTTTTCACCCGGCTCGAGGAATTGGGGCGCGAGCGCGGTATCGCCCACATCGTCTACGGTGTGAATCTCGACGATCTCGGGGACTATCGTCCGGGACAGGGCGCGGCGAAGAATCACCAGGTAGCCGCTCCGCTGGCGGACGTCGCGCTGTCAAAAGCGGAAATCCGCGAGCTCTCGCGGCGCGCGGGCCTGCCGACGTGGGATCGGCCCGCGGCGGCGTGCCTCAGTTCGCGCATTCCTTACGGCACTCCGGTGACCATCCAGAATGTGAAAACGGTGGAGACGGGCGAGGAAGAACTGAAGGCGCTCGGCTTCCGCCAGTTCCGCGTGCGCTTCCACGGGGAAGTGGTGCGCATCGAGATCGCCCGCGAGGAGATGGCGCGCGCCATGTCATTGGAGATGGCGGCGCGGTTCACGGAGATCTTCAAGCGGTTGGGATTCAAATACGTGACGCTCGATCTCGAAGGCTATCGGCAGGGGTCGCTCAATGAAGTGCTGAATCTGGCGCGGAGGTAAGGGCAAGGGGTATATCGTCGTGGCAATCGCTCGATGGTTGTCGATTTGAACGCGAGGTTGCAGCCTTCCTAACCCAACATGGTTACATTGTCCGGCAGACCGGTGGCCCCGGCTACGAAGGGGTTTGAAACGTCGCGCGGGCTCTCCTCTCGCGCCCGGCGGTTCGCTGCGGGCAAATCCATAAGCCTGCTAACGGTTGAGAATCTGTTAACCCGTGCAGACACGCTACTGTAACGGCGCCCGGGCCGTCTCGCTTTTCCTCACCTGCTCCGTCACCCAGTCCGTCCAGATCGCCTCCTCACCCGGACACATCAGTGCCCTGCCCTCTGCCAGCGCACTCACGAAATTCTCGATCGCCGGGTAGTGCAGATTCGCGTGAGGCGGTAAGTTCTCTTCCCTCCCCCCGCAGCGGAGCAGCGGCCCGTTGAGCGGATCGAGACCGATCTCGCCATCCGTGCCGATGACGCGGAACTGATCGCGCTCGATGTGCGAATTCCAGCGGACATCCACGACGCCGCGAGCGCCTTCTGGATAATCGATGACGATAGTGGCCGAATCTTCCACTGCGAGCTTGTGCACGGCATTCGACAGCAGGCCGGTAGCGCGCGCCGGATGGCCGAACAGGAAATTCAGCGCGTCGATGCGGTGCGACGCGATGTCGTAGAGCGGCCCGCCGCCGGCCATGGCCGGATCCCACAGCCAGCTTCGCTCCTGGGCCGGCAGCCACCCATGGCAATTGGCTTCCGCGATCACCGGCAGTCCGATGGCGCCCGCGGCGATCAATTCCCGCGTGCGAATCAGCTTGGGGTAGAGGCGGCGATAGTACGCGATGCCCCATTGCTTTCCGCTGGCGCGCGCGGCGAGCGCGATCGATTGCGCCTCGGTGTAATTCATCGCCGCCGGCTTTTCCCCGAGTACGTGTTTTCCCGCGCGCAGGCTGGCGATGGTCTGCGGCGCATGGAGCGCTACCGGGGAGGCCACGTACACCGCGTCGATAGCGGCGTCGCACAAGGCGTCATCGAGCGAAGTGAAAACGCGCGCGGGCGCGTACGGCGCGGCCTTGGCAGGATCGCGCGTCACCACCCCGTACAATTCGCTGCGCGGCTCGGCCAGAATGGCCGGCAGGACGCGCTTGCGCGCGATATCGCCAATTCCGATCGCCAACCATCGCACCATACCGCCAGGATAATCCGGCACGCTTGTGAATTTCGCGTTACACTACCCTCATCGCCCAAAATTGAGGGGTTATGCGCAGATTCATTGCCACTTGCGCCGCCGCGGCGGCGCTCACCTACGTTTTGCTGTCTATCGGCGGAATCGAACGGGCCCATGCCCAATCGAAGAAAGCGGCGAAAGCCGCTCCCGCGCCCACTTACGGAAATGCCGGCGCCATCACCGAAGAGGAACTGAAGGTCTACGATTACTTCCTGGCTTCCGACCAGCTCGAGGGTCGCTACTTCCCCTCGCGCGGCTACGATACCGCCGCGCTTTATGTGGCCAGCCACCTGGCCGAGTGGGGTTTGAAGCCGGGCGGCAGCACCAGCGGCACCAACGGTCCGCTACAGCCTTATTTCATGCCCATCGAAATGGTGGCGCGCGAAATCGTGCCCGAGGATAGCAAGGCCACGCTGGTGGCGCCCCCGCCTCCGGCCCGCGGTGGCCGCGGCGGATTCGGCGGCCCTCCCACCGATGGCGAGCCGGGCGGCGGACGGCGCGGTGGACGGGCCAACGCCGAGCCGATCTCTACGACCTTTGAATATGGCAAGGATTGGAGCTTTGGCGCCGGCGGCGGCTTCGGCGGCGGACGCGGCGGCGGTGTGCCGGACGGTCTCGACGCCAGCGGCAACCTGGTTTTCGCCGGCAACGGGTACGTGATCACCAAGACCGGCGACGATCCCTACAAGGGCATCGACGTGAAGGGCAAGATCATCGTGGTGGCCGGATTGCCAGAGGAAGTCGCCAAGGCGCAGGCTGCCGGGCGCGGCGGGCGCGGCGGCGGCGCGGGCGCCACCGATCCGCTGGGCGAAGCTTGCAAAGATTATTGGACCCCCGAACAGTACGCCTACAAGAATGGCGCGCTGGCGGTGGCGACTGTGGCAAATTTTCAAACTGCCACCGCCATGGCATATCCGAATGCAGGAGGCCGCGGTGGACGCGGCGGTGCGGGGCTGAACGGACCGCCGTTCACGCCCACGAAATTCCGTCCCACGCCCGCCTGCCCGGCGGCGCCCAACGTCACCCTCGGGTTGGAATTCACCAACTCCCTCTTCCAGGGCGAAAAGATTTCGGGCGCGCAGGCTTTCAGCGCTACCGAGACCAACGCCAGGCAGGGCACCTTCGAGTTCAATTCCGTCAAGAAGCTCACCGTTCACCTGGCGGTGCACAGCCAGCCGGGGCATGCCGAAAATGTGGTGGGAATTCTCGAAGGCAGCGATCCCGTGCTCAAGGATGAGTATGTCGTCATGAGCGCGCATCTCGATCACATCGGCTTGAGCGCGCCCATGGCCAACGGCCACAACGTGAATAACGGCGCGGATGACGATGGCTCCGGGTCCACCGGCCTGCTCGGCGTGGCGCATGCTTATGCCGAAGGCGCGGCCAAGGGCATTCGCCCCAAGCGCAGCATCGTGTTCCTGTGGAACGGCGGCGAAGAGCGCGGCCTGTGGGGCTCGCAATATTTCACCGAATTCCCGCCCATCGACCTCGGCAAAGTGGTGGCCGATCTCAATATGGACATGATCGGCCGCACCAAGAATCCCAATTCCGTCGATCCCAATCCGCAGCACGCGCTGGTCGATCCGGGCGGCGTCTTCCTGATCGGACCGAATATCTCGAGCGAAGACCTCGAAGACACCATCGAGACGGTGAACAACAACTTCCAGAAACTCAAGATCGACCACTTCTACGATGTCACCGCGCCCGATGCGACCCACGACAATCTCGGGCCGCAGCCGCGCGGGCAGCGCATTTTCTATCGCAGCGACCATTACAACTTCGCCAAGATGGGGATTCCGATCGCCTTCTTCACCATCGGCCTGCACGTGGATTATCACCGCCCCACCGACACGCCGGAGAAGATCGATTACCACGAGATCCAGATAGTCTCGAAGACCGTCGCGGCGGTCGGCTGGCAATTGGCCACTGAGCCCGGCCGTCCCAAGCTCAAGGACAAGCTCCCCGACGACCTGATAAAGGACATGAAGACGGCCAAGGATCAGGGCTGGGGAAAGATCACCCCGGTGCTGCCTCCGCTGCCCGGCGAACCGTATTAAGTAGCTCGGCCGCCAGTAGAGCGGTGCTTTTGGGGCGAACGCTCTCTACCGCCCGATCGTCTCGATCTGCGCGTCTACCCGCTGGCGGATGCGTTCGACGGAGAGATGTTCGCAAGCCCGCGCTTTCTCGGGCAGATCCGGGAGCGGCCCGGACTCCTGGCACACTTCCGGGAACCCGATCGCCGTGGCAATGCGGCAGGCGAGTTGCACCAGGGGCACGGGCGCTCCCGGCGGGCCGATCTCGGGATCGTGGTGACCTACCATGGATTTCTCGAGCACCGCGGGGAAGCCCCATTTCTTCGCCACATGCGATGCCGCTTCACAATGATTCATGCCGAAGCGGGCACGTTCCAGTTGAATCGATTCTTCCATGCTGGGCACTTTCGTCGAAACCCATTTCTCGTAGGTTTGGCCGATGGTGAGCAGCAGCCCGAGACGGCCGAGATCGTGCACCAGGCCGGCGGTGTACAATTCCGGCAGGCGATAGAGGTTGCCGAGAATTTCCGCCACCGTCGCGGTGGCGACGCTGTGCGCCCAGATGTGACGCACGAAAGCGGTGCGCGGCTGATTGCGGACAAAAAAACTGAGGGCGATGGTGCTGGCCAGGGACCGCACGCGGTCGAGTCCGAGATGCGTAATCGCGTGGCGGATGGAAGCGATGCTGGCGCGCGTGCCGAACAACGGCGAGTTGGCCACCAGCAGGAGATCCGCCGTGAGCGCCGGATCGGCTTTGAAAATGGCTTCGAAATCGTCGATGGCCGTGTCGCTCTCGCTGGCGATGTTGAGGAGTTTGAGCGCCGCGGGATGAAAGGGCGGCAGCTTGGAAAGGCAGATCACCGTTTGCGCATGGCGGGCAGCAAGTTCCGCATCGTGTTCTGGAGGTGGACTGAGCAGGGTGGCCAACCGTTAGATCCTCACATCTTCAGATCGGCCGCGCGGTCGCCCTTTTCGACGAAATTTCCGCCGATCGCGAAAAAGATATCGTTACCGGCGCGTAACCACAAGCCGTTCACGATCGCTTCTACTCGAACTCGACTACCGCCGCCGCCTGCGCCACGCCCACGTGCCCGGCCTCGATCTGCGCCACGAAATAATTCTCGCCCTTCATCTTGCACCCCGCCATGCGCCGCAGCATGGCAAGCTGCCCCACGTGCGTCAGCGCATCGGCGATCGGCCCCTGGAAGAGCCTTTCCGCCGGATAACCGAGCGGCGCGCCCGATCCCAATCGATGATCGAACGCTTCCAGCGCGGCGAAGAATCGCGCCACGCCGTCTTCCCACGGGAGCGCCGCTGAATTGTGCCAATCGCGCCGTCCCTCGCACAACGCCAGCGCCCAATCGAAGAGATCGCCCATGTGGGCCAGGATCTCCGCCGGTGTACGCGAGTCGGTCGCCGCGCGGTATTCCGCGAATTCCGGCGGCGCGCCGCGCATCGCTTTTGCCCCGCGATACGCCAAGGTGGCAACTGTGTGACGCAACATGCCAAGATCGTCGCTCACTTAAATCCTCCCGAAATCGATGAAGCCGCGCTGCGGATCGGTGCTCAGCAGCTTGACGCGCAGGCGGTCGCCGACATCGAGGCCCTGTTCGCCGTGCATCAGCCGGCCCTCCACCGGCGGACCGAGCACGCGCACGAACACTCCTTTCGGCGTCACCCCCGTTACCACCGCGGAGAATGTCTGCCCCACGCGATTGTGCAGCGCCGCCGCGGCCATCCGCTTGTCCATGGCGCGCCGCACCTTGCGCGCCGCGTCTTCCTTGAGGGTGCAATTGCGCGCCGCGGCGTCCAATTCCGCGTCCGAATACGGCCTCGCCGGCAGCGCCTTCAGCAGCCGCTGCGTCAATAAATCGGCGAACCGGCGATTGGGAGCGGTGGAGTGCGTGTAATCGTGCGCCG
>Ga0335078_10019434_pt1 | contig 10099 bp, 6 predicted proteins | sample Lox_Sample_32_FD_206711 | JGI IMG/M metagenome (GOLD analysis project Ga0335078, IMG submission 206711) | Soil microbial communities from Loxahatchee National Wildlife Refuge, Florida, United States - Lox_Sample_3.2 | ecosystem: Environmental > Terrestrial > Soil > Wetlands | place: USA: Florida...
CTGATCCGCAAGCAGCGGGAGGCCTGCGGGCTGAAGCCGGCCAACCTCGCCTTCACCGACGAAGCTGTGCGCGACATCATCCGCAGCTACACCCGCGAGGCTGGCGTCCGGAACCTGGAACGCGAGATCGCTAATGTCTGCCGGAAAGTGGCCCGCAAAGTCGTGGCCGAAGGCCCGGACCTGGAGATCGAGGTCAAGCCGGAGGATCTGCGGGAGTACCTGGGTGTCGTCAAGTTCCGCGATACCCGGTCCGAAGAGAAGAACGAGATCGGCTTGGCGGTGGGCCTGGCCTGGACGGAAGTGGGCGGCGAGATCCTTCACATTGAAGCTACCATCATGCCAGGGAAGGGACGCCTGCTGCTGACCGGCAAACTCGGGGAAGTGATGCAGGAATCCGGCCAGGCGGCGATGAGCTACGTACGCTCCCGTGCCGCGCGCCTCGGCCTGGAGGCCGACTTTTACCGCCGCTACGATATCCATCTTCATATTCCCGAAGGGGCCATTCCGAAGGACGGTCCTTCAGCGGGTATCACGTTGGCGACGGCCATCATCAGCGCTCTCACCCGCATCCCGGCGCGGCGGGACGTGGCCATGACGGGCGAGATCACGCTGCGAGGCAAGGTGCTGCCCATTGGCGGCCTCAAGGAGAAGGTCCTGGCCGCGCACCGCTTCGGCGTGGCGACGGTGATCCTGCCGCGCGACAATGAGAAGGATCTGCCGGAGATTCCCGCCAACATCCAGCAGGAGATCTCACTGCGTTTTGTCGACACCATGGACGAGGTGCTGGATCTTGCGCTCGAACGGAGCATCAAGGATGTGCCCGTTCTGGCCGTCGAAACCGAGGCAAGGCCGGAACTGGAGGCGCCGGTCGAGACCGACCGCGGGCAGCTGGCGAACTAGCGTCCGGGAGCGGACGGCCCCGCCCGGAACGGATCGGCCGGAAGAAAAAATCAGAAACCTATGGCGCGGAGGCTGCATCTTAATAGCCGGACGAGACGGTACGCGGACCGGCCGGCGAGCCCGCGCTGGGTTCGGGAACGTTAATAACCCATCGAATTTCCACGCTGAGGCCCGTTGAAAACCACGTCGGAGTCTGTTTGACCTGCCCAACGCAAGCCTCCCAGGTGTGATCCCACTGTGCCACTAAACACGTCGAACGAACCTGAAGAGAACGGCCAGAGTCAAGCGGCTCCGGCTGAGCCGCAGCGGAGTGCGCACGCCCGCGGCCGGGAGCGGTCCAAGAAGAGAGAGAGCGAAATGGCTGCCAAGAAACTGGTTGAAGAAGTCCAGGAAGAAAAGATTCCCGAGTTGAAGGAAGGCGAAGTCCTGGACATTGCCAAGCTGAAAGAGATGAGCATCACCACCCTGGTCCAGGTTGCCAAGGATCTGGCGGTGGCGGGCGCGAGTACGCTGCGCAAGCAGGAGCTGATCTTTAAGATCCTCCAGGCCCAGACGGAGAAGAGTGGTCTCATCTTTTCCGAGGGCGTGCTGGAGTGCCTGCCGGACGGCTTCGGCTTCCTGCGCGCCCCGGATTACAACTACCTGCCCGGGCCCGACGATATCTACGTCTCGCCCTCCCAGATCCGGAAGTTCGACCTGCGGACCGGCGACACCGTCTCGGGTCAAATCCGTCCGCCGAAAGAGGGCGAGCGTTACTTTGCCCTGATCAAGGTGGAAGCCATCAATTTTGAGGCCCCGGAAGAGGCGCGGGACAAGATCTTCTTTGATAACTTGACTCCGCTTTACCCCCAGGAGCGCATTCGCCTCGAGACGGTCAAGGACAACATCTCAGCCCGCGTGCTCGACCTGCTGACGCCCATCGGCAAGGGACAGCGCGGCCTGATCGTGGCGCCGCCGCGCACCGGCAAAACCATGCTGCTCCAGACCATCGCCAACTCGGTCAGCACCAATCATCCCGAGGTCACGCTGATTGTGCTGCTGATCGACGAGCGTCCCGAAGAGGTCACCGATATGCAGCGCACCGTGAAGGGCGAGGTGATCAGCTCGACTTTCGACGAGCCGGCTGCCCGCCACGTCCAGGTGGCCGAAATGGTGATCGAGAAGGCCAAGCGGCTGGTGGAGCACAAGCGCGATGTCGTGATCCTGCTCGATTCCATCACCCGCCTGGCTCGCGCCTATAACACCGTGGTCCCGCCTTCCGGCAAGGTGCTCTCGGGCGGTGTGGACTCGAATGCCCTGCAGCGTCCCAAGCGCTTCTTCGGCGCCGCCCGCAACATCGAAGAAGGTGGGAGTCTCACCATCATCGCCACCGCCCTCATCGACACCGGCAGCCGCATGGACGACGTGATTTTCGAGGAGTTCAAGGGCACGGGTAACATGGAGATCAACTTGGACCGGAAGCTGGTCGACAAGCGTGTGTTTCCGGCCATCGACATCAACCGCTCGGCGACCCGCAAGGAGGAACTCCTGGTCCCCAAGGACGAGCTCAATCGCATCTGGGTCCTACGCAAGGTGCTGAGTCCTCTCTCGCCGGTGGAGAGCATGGAGCTCATTATCGACAAGCTCTCCAAGAACCGAACCAACGGCGACTTTCTGTCCTCGATGAGTAATGGGGGCAGGTGACAAAGCCTACATGACTAGGCTCCACATGTAGCTACCTCTCTCAGGCCTCGGGCGGGCCCGCCCCAATCAGCATCTTCTCTCTGGCCAGTTCCAGGATCTGCTCGACCACTTCCTCCGCTGTCAAATGAGTGGAATCGATGCAGATCGCGTCCTCCGCCGGCACCAGCGGCGATACCTTGCGTTGAGCGTCCAATTGGTCCCGCCGGTGGATCTCATTCGCTGTCTCGCTCAGACTGGAGCCATGCCCTTCTGCTTCATCTTGCTCGAGGCGGCGGCGGGCACGCTCGGCAGGGTCCGCCCCCAGGAAGATCTTGAGCGCTGCCTCAGGGAAGACCACGGTGCCGATGTCCCGGCCTTCCATTACCACGCCTCGGTCTGCCATAAGACTCCGTTGCAGCGCGACCAGCTTCCTCCGGACCTCCGGGAGCCGCGACACTTCGGCCGCCGCCGACGTGACCGGCAGCGTACGGATCAGGGGGGTGACGTCGCGCCCGTCGAGCCGGACCCGCCAATCACCGCCGACCTTCACAAACTCGATCTCGGCGTGATCCACAACATCGACGACGGCCCGGGTGTTGGCCCGCGAGACGCCGCTTTCCAGAACCTTCAGCGCTGCGGCCCGGTAAGTGGCGCCACTGTCCACGTAAGGGAGCTCAAGACGCGAAGCCAGAGAGCGCGCCACCGTGCTCTTGCCGGCCCCGGCCGGACCGTCGATGGCGATGGTTAAGGGTTTCCGCAGGATCTTCATCACTAATAGGCAGCGACCAGGCGGGCGTGGTCGTCAAGTTCTCCGGAAGGCGCGCTCCAGTTCGCGGATCGCATAGCGCAACATGACCGGACGGCCGTGCGGGCAGGACATCGGCGACTCGGTGTGTCCAAGTTCGGCGAGCAGCCATTCCATCTTGCGGCCGTCAAGCGGCATGTGGATCTTGACGGCGGCCCGGCAGGCCAGCGAGGCGCTGATCCGGTTGCGGAGTATTTCCAGCGTGAGGCCGCGCGCCTCCCCCCCGAGGCCGTCGAGGATCTCCACCAGCAACATGCCCACCGCATCCGCCGCCAGTTCGGCGGGGGCGCTCTTCACGGCGATGGTCCGCTGCCCAAAAGGCTCCACCTCGAATCCGTTGGCCGCCAGTTCGTCGGCAATTTCGGCGAAGACCGCCTGCTGGTGCGGCTTGAGCTCCAGGATGATGGGCAGTAGCAGGCGCTGGACTTCCACCTCGTGGGCGCGCACGTTCCGCAGGTGGCGCTCGAACAAGATGCGCTCGTGGGCCGCGTGCTGATCGACAATCCACAGGCCCGCAGTGTTGGTGGCTACGATGTAGCTCTGTTCCACTTGCCCCAGCGGCCGCAGGTCGAGGGGGAATTCCGAGGCTGGAGGCGCAACCCTGCCGTTCGAATGCTCTTCTGGAGGCGAGACGGCCGCGGCCTGCGGGACGTCGTTGGGCCGGCACGAGTCCATTGTGGCGCCGGAGGCCATGACTCCAACCATCGAATCCACGGCGGACCCTGCTTCTAGGTCAACCTCCAGCGGCAAGCGGCCGCCAACTGGGGTTGCCTTGGGGGCGGAGAGCGCGAAGTCCGTGGCGGCGACCGCCTCAGAGTCGGGCGATGACACAGCAAAGGGTGACGGTGAGGATGCTGGTCCGGAGAAGGGCAGGCCCGCGTAAGCCTGCGAGGCGTTGCGTATGGCTTCGAGCCTGGGCGCGTAAGGCTGGGACCCACCGAATCCGCCCACTCGGCGCCAGTCGGGCACGCCTGGCTGGGCCCCTGGGAGTGGGCCGCCGGTCGGGATCTCTTCGGCCAGCGTCTCCGCCGCCTCAGCGTTGTCCGCCCCGCTGGCCCGCAGGTCACGCCGCAGGGGGAAGGCGGCCACCGGCCGAGCGGCGAGCAGCGCCTGACGGATCGAGTCGCGGGTGAAGTCGTGCACGAAACTCGAACGGCGGAAGCGGACCTCGGTCTTCGCCGGGTGAACGTTGACATCGACCTCGCCCGCCGGAAGCTCAAGGAAGATCAGCGCGACGGGGAACATTCGTGGCGGCAGGATGTTGCGATAGGCTTCGGTGATGGCGTGCAGGATCAGCCGGTCGCGCACCAGACGGCGGTTGACGAAGAAGAAGACCTCGTTACGATTCAAGCGCTGTACTTCGGGGCGTGAAACAAAACCCGAAAGCCGGACGCATTGGGGAGTTTCGGCTGCCCCGGCCTCTTCATTCTCTTCGACCTCGCCGAACGTTGTCAGAGCTGGAAGGCGCCGCTCCACCGGAACGATCTCGATCAGTTGTTCCAGGACCTGGCCTCCCAGGAGTTGGTAGACCCGCGTCCGGGCGTCAGGCGCCGGCGTCGCGTTCAGCATCTCGTGGGTGAGCGAGGTGAGGCGGAAGCTCTTTTCGGGATGGGCGAGGGCGTAGTGGGTAACCAGGCTGGCGATGTGGCCGAGTTCGGTGGACTCCGACTTCAGGAATTTGCGGCGCGCGGGGGTGTTGAAGAAAAGGTCGCGCGACTCCAGGCGCGTGCCTTGCGGCCAGGCGATCTCGCGCACGTCGCGGAGCTTGCCGCCGGCGATCTCCACCCGCGTCCCGGCCGCCTCGCCGACGTGGCGGGTTTCAAGCACCACCCGCGAGACGGCGGCGATGGACGGCAGGGCTTCGCCGCGAAAGCCGAGGGTCGCGATCTCGAGCAGATCTTCGGCCTGGCGGATTTTGCTGGTGGCGTGGCGCTCGAAGGCCTGGACGGCATCGTCGCGGTCCATGCCGCAGCCGTCGTCGGTGACGCGAATCAGCCGCTTGCCGCCCGCCTCAACGTTGACCTCCACCTTGCGTGCGCCCGCGTCCAGGGAGTTTTCCAAGAGCTCCTTGACGATCGACGCAGGTCGCTCGACGACCTCGCCAGCAGCGATCTGGTTGGCCACGCGATCGGGAAGGATGTGAATGACGGACATCGAGGAATAAGGTGATTGGACGTCAGCTCGATTGATTTATTGACTCATTGAATTGTCATTGATCCAGTGAGTCTGCTTCTGCTTACCCTTTCACCGCCGGACTGGCTGCCATTCTTGAGACCAGAGGGTATCGCTCCGGATGCTCAATGGATTCAACCGCCAGGTCAACGTCGAGGTCCGGCCAGTAGAGATGACCGGGGTGAGGCAGCGACACGTTCAAAATTGCCGAAACGGCCGCTTGGCGGAACCAAGGGAAGTCGGCAAACGCCACAAATAGTTCCTCCTCTCCAAGCAACAGCCAGAAGCCGTGTTTCGAAATATTCGTAACTTCAACCGCCAAAGTGCTTGTACCAGGCGTTCCGGATCTCATTGGCGTGCTCCTGCACCAGTTCTTGGGCTGCCCTCAGATCGGGATCCCGCAAGCCATAGCTCCGAGCCAGCTCAACAACGGGCTCCAGCCAGAATTTTGCTTCCCCATCTGATGAAGCCACGTGCACGTGCATTCTCGGCTCCTCGCGCGAAAAGAAAAAGAAGCGAAATCCCCCGTAACGAAAGATCGTAGGGCTCATCGAACTCGGGTTGGCTGGTCCCCAACCAGTTCTGCAATCATGCCACGCTCGTACTTTCAACAGAAACTCAAATATCTGGTCACGGCCCACGGCTCTGCTGCGCCCGCACGGCTTCCAGATTCTCGGCCGTCTTGATCTCGAGCTCCAATTCGCGAAGCTGCTCCGGGTCGACGGTTGAGGGAGCATCGGACATCAGGTCCACGGCGCTGGCGGTCTTGGGAAACGCAATCACCTCGCGGATGTTCGTTTCGCCGCACATCAGCGCGATAATGCGATCCCAGCCGAGCGCAATCCCGCCGTGCGGCGGCGCGCCGCTTTCCAGCGCATCCACAAAGAACCCGAAGCGCTGGCGAGCCTTCTCCTCCGTAATACCGAGCGTGTTGAAGACGCGCCGCTGGATGTCAGGCCGGTGGATACGAATGGAGCCGCCCCCGATCTCCGACCCGTTGAGCACCAGGTCATAGGCGCGGGCCTTGCACGCCGAAGGATCGGCTTCAAGCTTATCAAGGTCCTCTTCGCGCGGCGACGTGAACGGATGGTGCATGGCGGCGTAGCGCTTCTCATTTTCGTCGTACTCGAACATGGGGAAATCGACCACCCAGCACAAGGCCCAGGCACCGGGCTTGATCAGGTCAAGTTTGCGCGCAAGATCCAACCGAACATCGCCCGAAGCTGAGTCCAGGCGGCGCAAGGCCTCGACAGATAAACCAGGCGCCGGCGCGCGCTCGGTTCCGATTGGCTCTGATCTCAGGCCAAGCAGCAGCACCAGGTCGCCCGACTTGGCCTCGACAGCGTCTGCCCAGGAACGGATGGGTTCCTCGCCTGTCACTTTCAGGAGCGGGGATTGCACCTCCGCGCCTGTCAGCTTGACGTAAGAGAACCAATTTGCGCCCGCGCCTTTTGCCACTTCCTGCAGCTTATCGAGCTGGCCGCGCGAAAAGTCCGCCGCGCCGGGCACTCGCAAGGCCTTGAGCGGCTCAGCCACGTGAATTTTGCCGCGAGCGTTCTCGGGCAACGTAAGGCGCTTCCAGGCCAAGTGGAAGCGAAGATCGGGCTTGTCCGACCCGTATTTCTCCATCGCCAAGTCGTAGGGAAGGATGCTGAAAGGCCGTTCCACTTTTACTTCGATCAAGACGAAGAGCTTTTCGATGAGCTCCTCGATGATGTCGAATAATTCTTCCCGCCGCGGAAAGGCCATCTCGATGTCGATTTGGGTAAACTCGGGCTGGCGGTCGGCGCGTAAGTCCTCATCTCGGAAGCAGCGCACGATCTGAAAGTAGCGGTCGAAGCCGGCGATCATCAGGATCTGCTTAAAGAGCTGCGGCGACTGTGGGAGGGCGTAAAAGTGTCCGGAGTGGACGCGGCTCGGCACAAGATAATCTCGCGCGCCTTCCGGCGTGCTGCGGGTGAGGAACGGGGTTTCGATGTCGACGAAGCCGCGCGCCGTCATGTGCTCGCGGACCACCAGGCTGGCTTGGTGCCGCAGCCGCAGGTGGTGCTGCATCCGGCCGCGACGCAGGTCGACGTAGCGGTAGCGGAGGCGGGTCTCCTCGTTCAACCTTCCCTCGTCGTCGAGGGGGAAGGGAGGCGTGCGAGCTTCGTTGAGTACGAGCAGTTCCTGGGCCACCACCTCCACCTGGCCCGTCTCGAGTCCCGGGTTGACCGTCTCCGGCGCGCGCAAGGCGACCTCGCCCTCCACGCCCAGAACGTATTCGGACCGTACTTGCTCGGCCTTGGCATGGGCTTGGGCGCTCATCTCGGGCCGGAACACAATCTGGGTGATCCCGGTGTGGTCGCGCAGATCGATGAAGATCAGGTTGCCGAGGTCGCGCCGGCGGGCAACCCATCCTGCCAGGAAGACCGTTTGCCCGGCGTCCGCGGGGCGCAGCTCGCCGCAACGGTGGGTTCGCTGCCTGTTTCCAAGAAGGTCGAGGTCCAAGGTTCATTGCCTCCGGTCCGCCGGACCACAGTCGAAAGTCGAAGGTTGACAGTAAGGCGGGCCAGTCGCTCGCAGGTCTGGCCCGAAACCCCTCGAGGTTTGGCAACTCACAGGTTATCCGCAATGACCGGGAAAAGTCGAGCGCCCGGACTGTTGAAGCCTCTCGAATGGTCGTTTCAGGAAGCGGCTCACCTTGCTGCCTTGACATTCCCTTGGCCCCGGGCGACCTTCCCTGGCGCCGCTCCCCTGGCTGGGGTCAGAGACGGCCGGTTGGCGGCTCTCATTGACCGGTGCTCATCCTTTTCGCAAAAAGGCTCCTTTTCGAGCCGTAAGCGATTGAATCAAAGTCAGATAACACTGTTGGGTTCGCTTTTGGCCAGATCTGAACCAAGCCATTGAATCTTTTGGGTTTAACTATCTTGGGTTCGCTTGGCTTCGTTTTTCTGAGTTCTCCTGCGGACCGGGGCTTATTGACCGGGCGAACGAATCTTTTCGCGATTTTCAGAGTCATCTCGATTAGAATCATGTGGATACGCTGACAGTTCGTTTGCCCAAGATTAAGCTAAGTATAATTGATTCAAAATGATACGCGATCCAGTTCGTTTCGGCTGGAGCGTCCTCCTTGCCGAAACGGGTCCTATGCTGAGGCCCGGGGTGACCTGAGAGTCCAGAGCCGGAAAGGGTCGGAAACGGAGGGCGAGCCAGTGGAGGCCGAGGCGAGAGGCTTGGCCGCCAGATTTGACCGGATCTCTTGTAGTTCATGTCTTAATGTATTAGAAGTAATGAGCGCTTGTCAATGCCGGAGGTCCCTTATACTCTGCCCTTGTATCGGATCGGCGTGGAGCGGCGATAAGGTGCAATTATTGTGGCGATAACCCAGCAGGCGGTTTTCGAACCGCGGCGCGGGCGCCGGCATCTGAGAAATATGGGCTGCCGCTGGGTCATGAGGGCGGCCCCGTTTCAAGCAAGGCTCGCAAGGTAACTGCCTTATGATGTGGCTGGTCAGACTCGCGCTTAATCGCCCCTACACCTTTGTGGTGGCTTCCATGCTGATTCTGATCCTGAGCGTGGTGGCGATTCTGCGCACTCCGACCGACATCTTCCCGAACATCAACATTCCCGTGGTCAGCGTCGTGTTCGGCTACACCGGCCTGGCCCCCGACGAGATCGAGCGGCGACTGGTGGGGCTCTACGAGCGCTTTGCCACGACCACCGTCAATGACATCGAGCACATCGAGTCCCAGTCTTACTTCGGCATCGGCGTGATCAAGATCTTCTTCCAGCAGGATGCCGACATCAACGGCGCCATCGCTCAGGCTACGGCCGTAGGCCAGGCGGGCATCCGCCAGATGCCGCCCGGCACCACACCGCCGCTGGTGATCGCCTACTCCGCCTCCACCGTGCCCATTCTGCAGTTGGGCCTGAGCAGCCCGACCCTCTCCGAGGGACAGCTCTTTGACCTGGGCGCCAACTTTATCCGGATTCAGCTGGCCGACATCGAAGGTGCCGCCATGCCCTGGCCCTACGGCGGAAAGCAGCGGCAGGTGAGCGTCGACCTCGACCCGCAGGCTTTGCTGGCGCGCGGCGTTTCCGGGGCGGAAGTGGTGAACGCCGTCAGCTCTCAGAACCTGATCCTTCCGGAAGGCACCATCAAGCTGGGGCCGCGCGAGTACGACGTCGAATTGAACAGCAGTCCGCCCCAGGTGCCGGAACTCAACAATCTGCCCATCAAGGTTGTGAACGGGACGCCAGTCTACATCCGCGACGTGGCCCACGTGCATGACGGCTTTCAGTTCCAGACCAACATCGTGCACGTCGACGGGCACCGCTCGGCGCTGATCACGATTTTCAAGAGCGGGAAAGCCTCGACCCTGGACATTGTCTCCCGCGTGAAGGAGCACCTGCCCCGGATCCAGGCTGCCTTGCCTCCGGACCTGAAGATCAGCCCGATTGCGGACCAGTCCTTATTCGTGCGCGCTGCCATCAAGGGAGTGCTCCGGGAAGCGACCATCGCCGCCTTCCTGACCGCCACCATGATTCTGATTTTTCTGGGAAGCTGGCGCATGACCA
>Ga0335078_10019435_pt1 | contig 10099 bp, 6 predicted proteins | sample Lox_Sample_32_FD_206711 | JGI IMG/M metagenome (GOLD analysis project Ga0335078, IMG submission 206711) | Soil microbial communities from Loxahatchee National Wildlife Refuge, Florida, United States - Lox_Sample_3.2 | ecosystem: Environmental > Terrestrial > Soil > Wetlands | place: USA: Florida...
GAGAACTCGGAGACGGTACCGAGGTCTTGCCAGATTTAACAACTTACGGATGATTGCTGCAAAGATCATGGACCACCCTCGTAGCGCCAGCAGCAAGGCATCTGTATAGAGACGAGCGCGTAGGGCCTTTCTAATGCAGAAGACGATTACTCCCCCATGGCGCGCGTATCTCTCAAATCGCTTAGTAGGCCCTCCGGGGTACAGCCCCTGCTGTTCTCGCCTTATCATCAGGTGGGCCGACTTTAAGAATGGAGGAACTGATCGAATGCTGTTGCCTCCATGCATCCGATAAAGCATTGTGTATGGCGAGTGGACAACGATAGCAACACCTGAATAAGCGAGCTTGGCATATAAGTCCTGCCCGTCGAGTTGGAAAATCTCGGGGGTCCATCCCCCCACTTTCTCAAACGCACTATGCTCGATAACAAAAGCACCTATGTTAATTCCGTATCCTCGATCTTTGGCCATCAAGGTTGGATATCTGAAGAATTCGATGTGATTTGGAATATCGGCCTGGACTGAGGGAATCTTCCCCTCGAACCAGAGCGATCCGGAAAGAATTGCTGTTGGGTGGCTGTCGCTCGTGAGTTCTTCATACACATCCAAAGCCCAGGGAGTTAGCAAATCATCGCCATCAAGAAAAAGAAGGTAAGTTCCAGTTGCAACCTCCGCCCCTCGATTACGCGCTGTGCTTGCGCCACAGTTCTTAGGTAGAACGATCAACCGTATGGCTGGTTCAAATTCCTTGAGTATCGATACGGAATCGTCGCTCGATCCGTCATCAACGACTATCACTTCTTTCGTTGGGTGCGTCTGGGCGAGTGCCGACTGAACCGCATCCTTAATAAAGGAAGCTTGGTTATAACACGTGATCACGATACTGAACTTTACTTCCTGCATAAAAATAGTCAGGCCCGAATGGGTTGCAACACCTCAGTCGTGGTTCTGGTTGCGCGTTCAATCCCCACCATTTCAGAGGCGATTTTGATAGCTGCTTCAACCGGTAGCCTCGCATACAAAGGGAGAAGTAGGACATTGCGAGCCGCCCAAGCCGAGTTCGGGTACATTTCCGTTTCATGGTCATTAGCCAACGTTCGCTCGTAGTTGGTTTCAAGAAAAAGTCCCCGTTGCAATGCAGCTCGCAAGATCTCGCTGCGCTTTCGCCCTTCAATTACAATCGGAAATCTGAGCAAACCCGCCTTGTCACATCCAGGGACCACAAATGTGCGAATTTGCGTACCCCTGAAAGCCTGCTCGTATGCTTCGACCAACCGTGCTATGTGCTCACGGATGCTGCAAATTCGTCCTAGAACTCTACTAACGAGAGCCGCTTGATAAGAATGCAACTCACGGGTGAAGAAAGGATCATCTTTTGTCGGTAACGTCGTCCGGCCTTGCGCATCAGATTCGGTTCCGTATTTCTTGAGCATTTGTGGGACGGTAAATCTCCCATAAAGCCATGGGATACTCCCGAGATTATGTGCAAATCCGAAAAGTAGTTCCCTGACAGGCGTCGTAACCGCTCCGTCGTTCTGTTCCTGGAGCTTGGAGATATCAACTGCTGCTTCATTATTGACAATGATCGCCGCACCGCGGAAAGCCGGAACACGCTTCGAGCGTTCGAAGCTAATAATCCCAACGTCTCCGAACGTGCCTAGGAGACGATCCTCCAATTGGGCTGGGTAGGCTCCCGCCGCATCCTCTATAGTTGGACAACCGTACTCCCGCGCTACGTCGCAGATTCGGACGATGTCCGTGGGTATCCCGAACAAGTGAGTAGGAATTAGGACTCGACCCGGCCGTATCGCCCGTAAGAATTGTGCCGACGTGGCATTGAGAGATCTCTTATCTATATCTACGCAGACAATTCGCTTACCAGCGACTTCTACGGCTCTCTTGACTGCCGAGCAAGTCCAGGCGGGAACAACCACTTCAGTTTCGGGCAGCGCCGTGAGAATCCGAGCAATTGCGCATCTGGCGGACGGTGCGAAGAATATGTGTGTTCTTCCACTCATTTTTCGCAGCTGGTCCCTGAGGTTCTCGACCGCCCTATTGTCATCCAAGTGTGCAAGGGCGGCGATGAGATCCCAGTTTTGAGTTTCTAGGCGATTCAAGGCTGTTGCAGTCTGACGGGGAAATACAACGGGAACCCCCAGCGCCTCCTTGTAACCTACTTCCATTTAAGTGCTCTTAGCTCCAAACTTATCGTATCGTTTGTCCTGGCTGGCGTACTCACGCCTGGTTCTGAGATACAAAGTTGCTAATATTAGGACGAGACTGGCTGACTAAGGTCGTGCAGGCCCCGTGGCTTGGATGGATCGATACTTAGCGCATCTGCGTGGCTAAGCTGCTGATTAAAGATGCTACTAATGTCCTGAAGTGTTCTTGCGAACAATACGCGGCGGAAAGGTAGTGAACATCTGAGTAAAAGGTTCACAATCTTTTTAGACCCAGCCCTAGGCAGCGAAGCATAAGCTCCCCTCCAAAGTACAATCGTTGGAGTTCGAAACTTAAGGAATTCACGCGAGAGAACGCCAATCCATTGCATTAATCTCTTGGGAACGAATTCCAGCATGATCTTTCCATTTGGTCTTTCCTCGATCTGCCAGCTAAGATCCGCCGGTGCGTAGACGAGAAAGCTTGCGTTCGGAAAGGCACGTTGCAATTGAGGCCAACCAGTGCGCCACTTCGCAAGGCTGCCGGATGGAAGAACTATTACTGTGACGCTGCGAGACTTCGCTCTCTTTTTTATTACGGATTTGGTCCCGGATTCCAGCTTCACGAGACCCTCACATTCTCGAGAGAGTTCAAATTCCGAGGGCAGAGTCACGTCACCCTCTACCTGGTGATATACCTCACAGAGATGCCCATTGCCTTGCCCTTCGCGCATCGCGGCTTGCCGAATGCCGGGTTCCATGTGGGATATCTTGAACTGCGAAGCGAAAACTGAAATTGCTCGAACCTTTTCTGTGAAAACGTCAGTAACATCTTCGGTCTGACGAACCAATTGGGTTCCGTGCGCAGCGAGCGCAGCGCGTATCTGTGTGGAATGGCCTGGCGTGGAAGCGTATGGCAGATCTTCGTACATCGAAACACGAACCCCGTTAAGCTGGGGCAACTTTTGGCTCAATAGCAATAGGCACGCGCTCCGGGTGGATCGATGATCGAGGTGATTGCCTAAGCCCATCGGAATCCAAAGTTCGTCGGGGTGAAGTTCGGTCAAGCGACTTAAGAGTTGATGCGCGAGTTTGGAAACATCCGTGAACTCCGGTACGAAGTTAGTAAAAAGCTGAGGTTCCTGCTTGAACCGTTGCACGATTTCAGCAGACCAACGTTCAGCCGGCCACAAGCGCAGTGGGGCGTCATCCCAGCCAAGGCAACTGTGTTTCGCTCCCAGAAGGCCAGCGGAGAGCTCTGACTCTTGCGTTCTAAGCTTGCTAATCTCGGCAACATTTGTGAAATCACGGCCCACCGTTAAGTACGAGGTGAAGTTACTCTGCCTCATCATCGACAAAATCGTGATTCGGCAGTGACCGCGGCGGTGAAGCAATCGGCCTCCCACACTGAGAGCTGCATCATCCATATGGGGTTCCACAACCACGATGTGCGGATGCTCAGGGGGTGAAATCGGTGGAATTAACTCAAGAATTTCTGCCTTATGCCAACATAGTAAGCTCTCGATGGCACCGGGCTTTTGATCTTCCAGTTCGCCGACTGTTTTCCTTCCATCGATAGATTCGTAAAGAACAACTTCTTCCGTAGCCAGTTCGAGGACAGGCCTTCTGGAAATCATAAAGAACAACTTCTGATCTCGCCGGTGGATGTGAGGGCGAACATGTGGCACGTATCTGTGAATGTCCTTTGTCATGTTCGGTAAATCTCTCACCTCAGCCCTCGAAACATCCAGATCAGACCATTGGGTTGGCATAGACAGTTCTCTTTACTTATAAGTACGAGTAGATTCGATCTCCCAGCCAGCAGATCGCGGACAACGGCAGTTTTTGCCACAACAAGTTCGTTAGTAACTCTGGGCCAAGCCAGGGCTCATCCGGCCGTTGCTCGCGAACGGAAGATATTGGGTGATAATAGCGATGCAACCGGACTGGCTCAGCCCCCCACTTGCTCTTGAACTTTGCCAATTCCACGTTGCCTTGCGGTACTTCACCAAAATCAAAAAATCGGAAACCTTTCTTACATGCATCGTTAATCGCATGCCATTGGATTACATCATTGGGACGCAACGGCAAGTCCTTCATCCGGACCCCATTGAAGGCATAGGAGACAGTCTGCCTGAAGCTCAGAAAAATCGAACCTGCGATGATCCGTTTCTGGCCAGCCTGCTCCTGTTCGGCCAACAGAAGAGTAAAAACACCACGTGGTTTCAACAAATCCCATAGCGCCTTGAAGAACCGGTACGGCCTCGGTGGGACCACATTACTCCGCATAGTCTCGAGATAGAGCTTGTACCACTCCGCAAGCTCGGACTCTGTTTCCGCGGCACGTGCATGGACACCAAGCTTGGTGGCCTTGTTGATGGCCCACTTCACTACGGATCGGCTATGACTATTACTGATCCGGAAAGTTCCGTCCGGGCTTGGAGTCAAATGCAAGAGGTAAGATTCACGCCAGGGAGTACAAACGAGGCCCTCTACCAAGCCATTGAGATCAGGTCCCTGCCTTTTAATCTGTAGCTGAACCCCGCGTTGGCGCGAAAGCTGAACCGCTGCTTCCACGAGGGCAACCGTTGCGCGAGTATCCGTGGAGAGCGGCCCGGCTACCGGTGTCCTGGGAAGAGAAGACAAGCGCCGCCCGGTCAGGCGCTTTCCAAATCCAAACGGAAGGCCTTTTGTGTATAGCAGCGGTAGAATCGCGAGAATTTGTTTGTCCGCATCTTCACAAATGAGGAAAACCCCTTCTTGACCGTACTCTCGATGCAAAGCGCTCAGCCATGCGGGATGATGATAAATCGATCCATTCGGATGCTGGTTTACGAATGCTTCCCAGCGTGGATCGCTCCATGGGTTGGTTTCTACAACCCGGATTTTCTGCGGGACGAGATCGTTCGCAATGAATGTTTCAGCGGGCCTGCTTGCCATGGATCTCCTCAAGTGGTTTCCCGCACAGTTCAACCGTCGATCCTGACTCGCGAGGTAGTCGAACATCACGGAATTGCTCAGTAGAAAGATTGTCGATTAGATCAAGATATTCTTGCTTTGTCCGGTTCCAACCATGACGTGCAGCGTACTCATACCCCCGAGCAATGAGTCGTTCGCGTAGACTTTTGTCTCTGACCACGTCGAGCATCGCATGCGCCATCGCCGAGCTGTCTCCAGAAGGGAAGAAGTGAACGGTCCCTTCTTGGAAATAGTAGCTATCGATCTTTGTCCGAGAAGCTACGACGGGAACGCCTTGGGACATGAACTCCATAATTTTTGTGCTGTACGCCTCATTACCAAACGAGTCCGCACGTTTTGGAACAACTCCAAGGTCGGCATCTGCGATCACTTGAGGAATCTGATCGAGAGAAATACCACCGCAGAACTTGACACTGCTTTCGAGATTTAGGCGCCGGACCAGGGCCTTGAGATCCTCCTCTAGCTGTCCGTTCCCGCCCCCGTACAGATGAAACTCGGCGTTCGGAACTTGATCCTTAAATTCTGCGAAAGCTTGGATGGCAATATCCAAGCCTTGATGCCATTGAAAACTACCCGGGAAGATAACGATATATTTGCCATCATTTCGCGTTCGAGGATGCGGTGAAAAGATCCCCGGATCCACAGAGTTGATGAAAACAGAGCATTTTTCTTGCTCGACGGATCGATTCACTAACAGCGTTTGCCACAAGTGATTGGACACAATCACATGGTCGACAAACCTCGCCGACATCTTCTCGATCAACTTCAACATTCGCACATACGGAGAATCCAGCCGTGAGTTGAATTTATTGGCAAAAAACTCAGGCATAACATCATGGATGTCCAGTATCAGTTTCGAGCCGGTCAGCTTCGGATACCACGCCGAGAAAGCCAGAAAATCCGGCATGTTATGAATGTGAATCACGTCATACCGCTTGCGCGCATGCAGTTTTGCTAGCGAAAAGGAGGATTTCACCAAGAAGCGCAGCAGCCGAAACGCATAACTCCATTTATTCCGTTCCTTGAAGTCGCGCTTTTGAATACGGTGTACGGTGACTCCCTCAACTTGCTTTTCGCGTTGCTGCGAATAGGTGCCGTCGAGAGCAATTATGTCTACTTCGTCTCCTCGCCTGGCAAGAGTCTCGGCATAACGGCGTAGGCGGTTGTCCGACTCGTAGTAGGTGTACGCCACCATGCAGATTTTTCTGTGAGTGTTTCTTGACTCCATCGGTACGCTGTCTTGATAGTAGCGAGAGAGTTCCTGCGGCGTCCCTGTCCAGAACGATCCTTCATATTTCTGACGCAAGTAAGCCAGGAACTCTTCGTAGAGCTTCACTGGGTATTCATTGGGCTCCTGCTCGTCGGTGCCGAACTGCATGTAATCAGGGTGTGTGTTTATAAGGACCATCCCTCCCTTTTCCACGATCCAATCGATTTTCTGTTTCCAGATGTCGATATTCTGTTCACGAAGGACAACGAAGAGAGTGAAATCTTGTACGACGGTATACGGTAGCTCGACGAAACCGGCGCCATTACCGCTCGAGACCCAGAAAGGAAAGATTGTGCCAGCGCCGTCTGGCTCGGGCTCGAACGGGTCGGTATCGAAAGTTGATGCATCGTACTCGGTTCCGAGTTCGTGTAGCCAGCCCAGCTTGTGTTGCATGAGCGGCGAGCGAAATCCGGACGCGTTCCAATCTCGGCAATACTCGCGAATACGAGCAGCTCTCGCCGCGAACTTAGCTTTTGACGAATATAACTTCCCGTCATGCTTTAGTCCGTGGACGCCTACTTCAAACCCCGCTTGCTCTAGTGTTTGGCGGAGATTTGCCGAAACGCGATACTCTCGTTCTGGCACGAAATTGAATGACGATCGAAAGCCAAATTGTTTTTCTACTTCCATCAACTGCTCGACCCGGTTATATCCCTTGTTGCCTTCGACGTCGTGAGTAAGAACAACGGCGAACTTTTTGCCGTCGGGCCAGCCGGGCCATCCGTAAGGAGTGATGCCAGCCTTGCGATCAATTGGCCACACACTGGCAAAAGCTCGACGGCGTCGATCGCCACGCCACCGTCGTAACGCAGTCCGCAAGCGCCACGGCAATATGGGCTTCAATAGATAGTAAATTTTGTTGATTAACATAAGTGAACTGATGTGATGTTCAGGTTTTTGCTGTTCGCTAGCGGGTAGCCACGCGATCACAACTTTGATCGAAACCTCAAGCCATGTGTCTGTAGAGCAGGGTGCCGGCAAGTTGCAGACCGGAATCTGGCATCAGAGAAACTGCTCGCTTCGCAATATTCTTCTGCCAATCCGGCCGAGTTCTCGTGGATCTCTCCGGATACGTCCAGTATGTGAGCGTGCTTCTGGTCGTGCCCCAGTGTTCCTTAAATGCGATCAGGCCAGGGTTGTCGGTGTCTGACCGTCCCATATCGAATTCTTCCAGTCCGCTGTTCTGTGCGTCTTGTATCGCTTTCCAGAACAGCAGGGCAGTTCCGCCAAATTTGTTGCTCGCCGCATCGCTGCAACCATATTTGTAGACCATGGTCTTCTTGTAAGAAAGTGTGAGAATGCTAGCTATGGCGACTCCATCCTTCGATGCCACGCGAATCTTCAGATCTTGCCCGAATTGTGTAATCAGTGCCCGGAACCAACTCAAAGGTTGAGGTGGCAAGTTTTGTCGCCGGCGTGTCATCACAAGGAGCCGATAAAAACTTCGTAACAGATCCTCCGAATTACCTTCCTCGTACAGTAAGTTCTCTTTTTCAGCGCGTCGAATTTTCCTTTGTACACAATCTTTGTGAAAATTCCGAAATAGTTCTTGACCACTCGTTCTCAGATCCAAGTTATGAAAGCAATAATCAGTACTCTTAGTGAAATGAGTTCGGGTATTTGGCGCGAAGCGAACCGGTCGCAACTCCAAATACTTCCAGTTCTCGGCATGCACACATGGCTGCATGAGCGTTAGGAGATGATCTAACTCTTCCACACAGCTCACTAAAGGCTCGCAGTGATCGGAGAACGGCAAAGATACTAGGCGTGACCCAGTCAACCAGCTCTGGACTCGGCAAAAAAGCACGCCGTTAGTAAGTGGAGTTCCAGGCGCATTAGTTGTAACAACCACTGGTTCGTAGGCGTAGACACTGCGCAGGGCGCTGAGCCAGTTGGTGGTATGAAAAACGGACGAATTGGACTGCTGCTTGATGAATTCGGTCCAGCGGCGATCAGCTAGCGGGTCGAGTTCGTAAATAATGTCAGAGACATTCGCGATGTTTCTGGCTAAAGAAACGTTAGATATCAGCTCTCTTCTCGACGTCCTGTCCACTGAATTCGTAGTTAACATGTGCGTTCGTGAACGACCTCTTCTTGAACTCCTGCTGTTGATTCGGATCCACGTGGAGCGAGACCAGCGATTACATCCGCGACTGTCATAACCCGAGCACCGCGTTGAACAGCATATGCAACGGCAGATTTCAGCAGGGACGGTGTGCAGCCGAAGGGAGAAGGATTGCTACGTATATCGTGAGTGTAAAAGATCAACCAAGTATTGCGAGCCTCGTTTTCCAGAATCAATTTCTTCGCAATTTCAGCCTGATCCTCATCACCATACAAACTGTTCGCACGAAGAAGGCTCAAGTCAACAACCGGTCCATTGAAGCCTGGCCAAATACTACGGCAGCTCGCAAGCCGTGTGCTTAAGGTCTTCCTGACCCGCAACGTGAAATCCCCGAACGGGAATGCAAAGTTTCCCGAGTCATTCCTGCCGACTAGCTGCTGGAGCGCATGTCTTCCTTGATTCACGTCACTTAGGAACCTCGAGCCTGTGACCGAACGACAGGAAACATGGCTAAAGGTGTGACTGGCAAGCTCATGCCCATCCGCTAATAATGCATCCAGATCATCACGGCGAAATTGCTGCCCAAGTTCGTTCGATGAGTTCATTAACCCCACAGATGCGTAGTAGGTGCCACGAACACCAAAGGACTTCAAGATCGCGCCACCAACGGCATAAGCCGATCGTGGGAAGTCATCAAAAGTGAAAGATACGATAGGCCCGCAAAATCGAAGAGAGAAATCGCGTGAATACGATAACCCAATCAGGGCGCGGCGCACGGAACCTAAATGAGTACGAAGATTCATCGAATCAAACTGTTACGGTTTCTCGATGCATCACGATGTGGATGATCTTATCGTCAGGAATTGGTTGTCCTTGACGAAAAACCAAGTCGGTATTGCCATCCCTTACCTCGACTTCTTCCATGCCGAGGTCGGCAAAAACCTGGCCCGCAACTGCATTACGAGAGGTCTTGCGATAGGTCGCGTGGAAATCTCTGCCACATTCAGTTATATACTTCTGAAGAATATGAACGAGGAAAGCATGTTCGACACGCTTCGATTGAATCCTGCAGCTAAACATTAGGTCTGTCATCCTCGGCTCACGGGTGTCGACGATACTGAATCCAACCACACCGTAGGTGCCGAACCGGTCTTCACAACTGAGCACGTAGGTATCAAGGTGCGCGGCCGACAAAATATCTTTTAGGACCTGCCGATCGTAGCGATTCCCAGAGAAGTTCATCTGGTTCGTACGTTGAGTGAGTTCGTGAACTCGCTCAAGAGTGTGTTCGCTCAAACGTCCGATCGAGAGTTCGATGTTGCAGTCCCGCAAGAATGCCATGTAGTCGTTTCCAAAGCTCCGAGCCGCGTCGTGGCGGATCGATTCGACTTGGTACATCTGACGCCTTTTTCTGCTTTCGGGCGTGACAGAAACTTGACACGCATCTAAGCTCGGAATACTTCGATAGTGCCTGGCATCAAGAGTCTGCACTTCCGGGCAGACGGACTGAACCTGCTCCAGTTCAAACTCGGAGTCATCCACGAAGAGCAACGCGTCGATCCCGATATTCAGTTCGCGTGAAATTGTTTTGAGAGCATCGCTCTTCGGATTCCAGGAGATTTGTGGATA
>Ga0335078_10019436_pt1 | contig 10099 bp, 12 predicted proteins | sample Lox_Sample_32_FD_206711 | JGI IMG/M metagenome (GOLD analysis project Ga0335078, IMG submission 206711) | Soil microbial communities from Loxahatchee National Wildlife Refuge, Florida, United States - Lox_Sample_3.2 | ecosystem: Environmental > Terrestrial > Soil > Wetlands | place: USA...
AGCGGTTACCTCGACAAGCGTCTTGGCACCAAGGGCGGGCGGACCAACAGCGCGGCGTAGCAGCCGTGCGGCGCGCAGATTAACAGCAACCATTAAACGCTGAGAGGTCTTTCGATCCACGGCGTGCCGCGCTGGACGACTGTATTGGCATAGATCAAGAGCTTTCTGGCACAGGCGATGAGAGCGGCATTGTGGGCTTTCCCACGTGCGGTGAGGCGCCTGTAGAGATCGATCAGAGCTTTATTCCAACGGAAGGCGGCTGGTAGGGCTGCGGCGAACAGCGACCGGCGCAAACGGCTCCGGCCGCCGGCAATATGTCGCTCGCCCTTGTGCTTTCCGCTGTCGTCGTCGAAGGGCGCAAGACCGGCCAGAGCTGCGGCTTCCTCACGGCAGACCCGGCCGAGTTCGGGCATGCGGATGATAAGTGCGAGTGCTGTGCGCTCGCCCAGGCCGGGAACGCTCAGCACCAGATCGAGGCGGCGGGCGAGATCATCATGGGCGTGCAGTGCGGTGACGATCCGCAGCAGCTCGGCCGATCGTCGCCCCTTCAATCGGGCGATGTCGGCCATGACCATGCGCCGCAGCCGCGGATCACCGACATGCTCCAGCCGAACCTTGAAGCGGGCGATGTCCTCTTCGATCTGCTCGACGAAGGTCAGATGTTGAGCCAGCTTCGTCAGGCGTTCGTCCGGCTCGATACGCGGCCGATCGATTGTCGCTGCGCAGGCGGCGATGAGAACCGCATCGAGCTTGTCATTCTTGGCACGACGCAGATGTAGGCGAGCATAGGCTTTGACCTGGATCGGCTGCAGGACCAGGACGGTAAAGCCCTTGGCCCGCAAACAGCTGACCACACCGCATTCGTAGCCACCGCTTGCCTCGATACCGACACGCATCACCTCAGCACTCGTGAGTTCGGCAGCCAGACGCCGCCAACCCACCAGCGTGTTGTCGACCTGCCAGCGCTTGACGCCGCCGTGAACTGCGACGTCGAGCTTGACTTTCGATGTATCAATTCCCGCTGTTCTGCTAATCTGCGTCATCTTCGTCGACCCTACCTTGTTGAACGAACCTTGTGTTCCGGCAACCATCCGGGTCCGATGAAGGCGCTGGCGCGATCACGCTACAACAGAGTCAGAAACGGCTCAGGGCGGGTTCGATCAGATCGCCAGCCGCCCTGCCGCAGATGGCCGTCCGCGGCAGGGCATTCCTTTCGGAACACACCGACGATAATCGTTTTCGCTATGACAAGGGTGGGTTAGCCGAATGCGTAACCCACCAGCCGCCGTATTCGGTCGAGAAGAAAAACGGCGGATTACGCTTCGCTAATCCGCCCTTGTCATAGCGAAAACGACCACGTGTTTCTTGTCGCATTCAAAAGTAAGACGTGGATGGCCGGAACAAGTCCGGCCATGACGATGAGATGGCGTCATTGCGAAGAGCGTCAGCGACGAAGCAAGAGTAGGGTGGGCTGAGCATAGCGAAACCCACCGCGGCCTTTTTGAGACCATGACGTGGACACGGCGCTTTGCACTTTTGCCCACACTACGGCGACCGGTCGCCACGCCCTTCGTCAAACCGTCCCGCCCCTCGCGCTACGGCACCTGCGCGAAGTTTCTCGGCGCCGAGTTCACAGGCAGGCGAATGTTTGAAACCGTAGAAAATGCCGCCGAACAATTCGGCGAAAGCAGCAAGACGCCGACCAGTATGACCGCGCCCCAGAGCGCCGACAGACGCTGAACGCGGTTTTAACCGCCGGTCGACTTGGGCGACGGCGCCAACAAGCCGGCGAGCGCTCCTACCGCAGCCGATCCGATCGCAACGATGCCGTCGGGCAGTTTGATATTTGGGTCGGCTTTGCGCGCCAGATAAATTCCGCCAATGACCGTGACCAGAACGGCCGCACCGAGGACAGTGACGACGATGCGATAAATTACCAGATCGTAGTCCAGCGGACTGTTGGCGACCGCGATTGCGTTACCGACGATTTGACGCACGTCGTCCGGAATATCCTGCCGGCCCGCCAACGGCGACAGAAGTTGGACCAGGTCGTTTTTCTTCACGGCTTTCTCCACAAGTTATGATGTTGCTTCGGATTCAGGCTGCTACGGTACGAGCCTCAGCGACGCTTTATAGGTAATGGAACCATAGGCGACCGGACGGACGACGTCGTTCCTTCCGTCTCTGATCTGGATTTCGATGCTGTCGTCCAAAATCTTCTGCGTGTTCAGGTACGTTCGAAACGTGAAGTATCCAAGCTGGCCGAATTGCGCGAGCCAGGCGTTTTTGTTGGCAGTCCATTTCTGCAGGGTGATTCCCAGACCGGTAATGATCTCCGATTGGTCGCCGAGGATGACCGCGTTGACTTCGAGCCGCCGATTTTTCTGCAGTGAATTGAGCGTTTGCTGGCCGCCGATCACCGTGAACGAAAAGTACAGGAGGCCCTGGGTCAGCGTAGCCCGGGAAATCTGTCCGTTGGTGGCGGGACCGGTGACTGTGTAATTACCGTCATCCGCTACGAAGCTTGAAAAGATCGGAGCCGCGATTTCGAAAAGCTGCGCCAGGGCCGGTGCCGGCGAAGCCAGCGTTAACGCAAGAATGCCCACCCCCAGCCGCACTACGAACCCCCGCCTGTAGACCCCTCTTATCACAACCATATGGTGTTTTAATATAAAATACAACCTTCCTGGCGGGTCCTGGTTTGGGCGTTGTCCGGCGATGACGAAATCCCGTCATTGCGAGCCAACGGACCCGCGCGAAGTCGCGCGGTCCGATGACAGGCTCCGCGAAGCAATCCAGCCTTTCCTCATTCGTTTCTGGATTGCTTCGTCGCGTTCGCTCCTCGCAATGACGAATGGGAGCGTCAAAGAATCAAACTCGCCGCGCGCTCTCATCAGAAAAACGCGCGGCGCGAAACACCCTGATTTATCGGCACAAATCGAAATCCTTTGACTTTGCCTCGGCAATCACCATAACCGCGCCCCGTCGCGCTCTTCGTAAGGGACGTCAACCGGTGACGCCGACTGACGAGAGCGCGATGCGGTGCCCGCGCGCGGGGGCTCGTCACCCCCGCTCTCGGGCGGCTTCGGATCCCCGGTCGGCCGGCACAAGGACCGGTCCGCACGGAGCGTGCTTAACCGCGGTTTTTTGTTCGGCGAAGCGGGCAAACACCTGTTGCGCCGGCGCCGCGGGAAACCCGGTTCTGGAGCTGAGCCATCGGGGTAGGAGCCGGTGGCGAGTGCCGCAAGCGTGAGCGCCGAAGGGCGGCGCGCCCCTCACCCTGACCCTCTCCGGGTAAGTTTACAGCCGGGCGCGCGACAAGCGCGGCCCGGTTGCGGGAGAGGGAAAAGTGAGCACGGTGCGCAGCCGCGCTTGACGCGGACATGGTTGGACAATGCGCCTTTCGGCGCTCCGCTTTCCCTTTCTTTCGTTGTGCGCTTCGTTGCGATCGCAAACCTCGGACGCAGCCGCGCCGCGAGAATGGTCAGACTTGTGCCCGCTGTTTGACAATTGAACCGAACCACAGGCCCCACCCCGGCGGCCGCAGCCCCCGGCGGCTACCTAGGGCGGGCTGAGCGCGCGAAGCCCACGCGGACTTGTAGCGAAATAACGCGGGGCGCGGCGCTTCGCGCCTTTGCCCACCCTACTTTCTTTGCGTGACAATCCTGCCCATAGCGGCCGGGGCCGCGGCAGCGTAATCTGCGGCCGGCGCAGCAAGCGCCTATACGGGGCGTATCATGATTTTAGGATTATCGATCGGCGCTTTTACGCTTTTGCATGTCGCGATCACGCTCGTCGCCATTGGCAGCGGGCTCATTGCCGTCGGTGGAATGTTTGCGTCGCGCCGGCTGCCGGTCACCACAGCACTCTTTCTGCTGACGACGGTGCTCACCAGCGTGACCGGGTTTTTCTTTCCGATTCACGGCTTTACGCCGGCGCTCGGCGTTGGCGGCGTGTCCTGCGTGATCCTCGCGATCGCGCTGTTTGCCTATTACGGCAAGCGCCTCGATGGCGCCTGGCGCTGGATTTACGTGATCACCGCGATCGCGGCGCTTTATCTGAATGTTTTCGTCCTGTTCGTGCAGAGCTTCGTCAAGGTGGCGGCGCTCAATGCGCTGGCGCCCACGCAATCCGAGCCGCCCTTTGCGATCACGCAGGCCGCGGTTCTGGCGATTTTTGTCCTGATCGGGATTGTTGCGCTGGTCACGTTTCGGCCGAACGCGCCGAACTGACATACTGATTGCAAAGCCACCGCCGCCTCGCATGCTCTTCCTTCGTCATCACCGGGCATAGCGTTCGAACAACGGCGTCGCTTCGCTCGCCTACGGACCCGGTGGTCGATGCCGGGGTGAAGGCCGCATGGCGCGTTAACATCGACCCCGCCGCACGTTATCAAATAGTCCCGCCTCGCGCGCCGCCGACGATATCAATCCCCTGATTGCTCCCATCGGGCTTGAGCATCATTTTCCTGATCGACCACACGCCTCCTTTCTTGACCGCCTCCAGAAAAACCCGGCCGGCGCCTTTCGGGCCGGTCGCCGAAAAGTTGAGGACCGCAGTGCCGGATCCGCCGTTGATGTTGATGCGGCCGAACGGAAAGCCGGTGGTGATCGGGGTGCCGAGAACGTCGGCGGCCACCGAACTTGCGCGCAATTTCTCGGCGCCGAGCTCATAGGCGGCCGAATGTTTGAAGCCGTAGAAAATGCCGCCGAATAATCCGCCGAACAGCAGCAAAAAGCCGATCAGGATGATCGTGCCCCAGATCGCCCACAGGCGCTGGACGCGCTTGAAATGCTCGACGCTGTCCCAGCGCCCATTGCGCCAGGCCCAGCGGCTGCCTTTGGCGCCGAGCACGAACGGCATGACGAAGCCGACCAGCGGAACGAGAGTCAGCAGCGCGATGTAAGTGTTGTTGCCGACGCCCCAAATCCAGTTGAGCAGGAACGCGCCCCAGTTCCAGCGGTCGAGCTCCGGAGGGATGTCTTGCCCGGCAATACCCAGCCGTTGGTCGGTCATGCTCCACGTCCTTTAGCTTCGCGATCGACCTGGGCGTTTCAACCGACGGCCTGGATGGACCATGAGATTTTTTTCACGCTCATGACTAGCAAACTTTTCGTCGTCATGCCCCGCCACAACCGTTCAAAGCGCAGTATTGCTTGGCTCTGGCCACGAAATCTTAAGCAAGCCGGTGTAAGGGACCGGCCTTGATCCCGGCGCGGCACAGCGCCCCCAAGCACGCAAAGGATCTCGCCGATGCCCCTCCTCTCCTTCATCTCGGCCAATTGGCAGAAAGCTCTGCCGGCACTGAGCGCCATCGGCGTTGCCGCCTGGATCGCACTGTTCCGGCATGATCCCTTGAGCGAGCGCGCGCTGTTCGCGGCGCTGCTGGTGATCTACTTCCTGCACCAGATCGAGGAGCACCTGTGGCCGGGCGGTTTTCGCCAGTTCGCCGACGCCCATATCTTTCACAGCGGGAACGACGACTGGCCGGTCAACATGGGCGGCGTCGCGCTGGTCAATGTCGGCTTTGTCTGGTTGCCGATGGCGCTCGCGATTGCGTTCCCCGGGGCGCTCCGCTGGGTCGGCCTCGCCTGGGTCGGGCTCACGCTGATCAATGCCCTCACTCACATCGCCCCCGCGATCAAACTGCGCATGTACAATCCGGGGCTCGTCACCGGCATCGTGCTGTTCCTGCCGTTCACGATCTTCGTGCTGGCGCACGAAGTCGGCCGCGGCGCGCTGACCGGCGCCGATGTCGGGCTGATCGCGCTTCTCGGCATTCTGCTCCACCTGCCGGTGGCGGCGCTGTTCGTGATCCCGTTCCTGCGCCGGCGCTGGGCCTCGGCTTAAAGGGCCGCGTCGGCGGTGCAGATCGTCGTCCTCTCTGGTATATTGAAGGCATGACGATCGAAGACATCGAAAACGCCGTCGCCAGGCTGGCGCCCGACCAGTTGGCGAAATTTCGCGATTGGTTCGAGCAGTTTGACGCTGCGCAGTTCGATCAGAAGATCGAGCGGGACGCCAAAGCTGGCAAGCTCGATAGCCTCGCCGATCAAGCCATCGGCGATTTCCGCAAAGGCCGCACCCGCGAGCTATGAGGCACTTCGCGAGCCGCGCGTTTTGGGAGGCTTACGGAAGGCTTCCCGAGCCGGTCCGCAGTCTCGCCGACAAAAATTACGCGCTCCCGAAAGAAAACCCGCAGCATCCCTCGTTGCAGTTCAAACGGGTTGGGCGATTCTGGTCGGTACGCGTCGGCCTCCGCTACCGCGCGCTCGTAACCGACGCCGACGGCGATCTCGTGTGGTTCTGGATCGGTTCTCACGCGGACTATGACGCCCTGATCCGGTAAGCGGCGAGCTCATCGACCGCCTGAACAACAGATCGTGTGTTCGTTTTGAACGGCGGATTGTGTGTGATTTACGGGGCACGCGGCGGAACGACCGTCGTCGCGGCCTGTTGTCTGTCCGCCGCGTTTCAAAACAGCCATATGGACGATCAGACCAAACCGCCGCTTTCAGCCAATTATTCGGCCAGGACTATCCTCGCCCAGGGCCTTGCGGCCCATGAGCCGGTCCCGAGCGCGCTGGTTCCCCCGATCCATATGTCGGCGACGTATCTGCGCGATGCCGACAACGGCTATTCCTCAGGTTACATCTACGGCCGCACCGACAACCCCTCGGTGCAGCATGCCGAGAACCTGATCGCCGAACTTGAGCGCGCCGACGAAGCGCTGCTGTTCGGCTCCGGCATGGCGGCTGCCACGAGCGTGCTCTTGGCGCTCGACAAGCCGACCCACATCATCGCCTCGCAGGTGATGTATTGGGGCTTCCGCTCCTGGCTCCATGAGATCGGCCGCTACGGCCATCGCTTAAGCTTCGTCGAAACCTCCGACCTCGATGCGGTGCGCGCCGCGGTGCGGCCGGGCGAGACCGGCCTGTTCTGGATCGAGACCCCGAGCAATCCGCTGTGGACCATCACCGACATCGCCGCCATCGCCCAGATCGCGCATGCCGCGCGAGCCGTGCTGTGTGTCGATTCCACCATCGCGACGCCGATCTTCACCCGACCGCTTGCGCTCGGCGCCGACATTGTCATGCACTCGGCGACCAAATATCTCAACGGCCACTCGGATGTGGTCGCCGGCGCGCTCGCCTGCGCGCGCGACACCGCGCTGTGGGCGCGCATCCGCAAAGTGCGCCAGCAGCTCGGCAGCGCGCTCGGCTCATTCGACGCCTGGCTGCTGATGCGCGGCATGCGCACGCTCGACGTGAGAGTGCGCGCGCAAGCCAAAACCGCGGCAACGCTGGCGAGCCGTCTCGACAATCATCCGGCGCTCTCGGCGGTGCTGTACCCCGGACTGCCGCGCCACGCCGGCCACGACACCGCCTTGCGCCAGATGGCGGGCGGCTTCGGCGGCATGCTGTCGATCCGGATCAGAAAAGGCCAGCCCGCCGCGATCGCGGTCGCCGGCCGCGTCGAACTGTGGAAACGCGCCACCTCGCTCGGCGGCATCGAAAGCCTGATCGAGCACCGCGCCTCGATCGAAGGCGAAGGCTCGCCCTGCCCCGGCGACCTGCTCCGGCTGTCCGCCGGCCTCGAAGATGTCGACGAACTTTATCTGGATCTGACGCGCGCGCTTGCGATCGTTGCGTAGGTTTCGGCGCGGCGGAAAACTACGCCGCCGCGAAATCTGCGGCGGGTTTCTTGCCGCCGCGAACAACAAAGAATCCAAGCCCGACCAGGCCGATGAGCATGATGGTCCAGGTCGGGGGCAACGGCGTTGCGGAAACCGGCGTCAACGCAAAGGTGCCCACGCCGAACCCGCTGGGGCTGAACTCGCCATAGGCATTGCCCGTACCATTTCCGCCGAAGCTGAACACATCGAGATTTCCCGCGGCAATCGCAAACGCAATGCCATCGCCATCGAGCTTCGTCGGATTGGTGTGGCTCACGCCGTTGGGGAACAGCAGGTTATCGTTGCTCTCGAACGTCCCGGGCGCCAGCAATGCGGTGATCGCGCTGCCGTTCACTTCGCCGGTGATTCCGGTTGCGATGTCGACGCCGGCCGTCGCGGTCGTATTCGCGGTGATCGTGCCGCTGCCGGTAAACTCGAAACCACCCAAGCTTGCGGCCGGAGCAGTCAGCGTCCAATCGAAGGTCACGGTTGCCGCATTGGCAGGCGCCACTGCCGCAGCGAGCGGCAGCAAGCCACCAACAAACAACGCGGCGGTTCTCAGAAATTTCATATCAAAACTCCTCACCGACTTGCGCTTCATTGTGCGACTGCGCGCGATTGAACTTTGCTTCGGTGTCGGCGCCATGACGCTCTGTTGAACTTTGGGTATGTGACAAAGAATTCTCGCAAGCATCGCCGGATGAGCGAAGTGATATCCGCGATTCAACCTCGACGTTGCGTCCCGCATGTTCGCGTCGCTACTGTCAGCCGTTGCCGGCAACGTCGAATTGTGGAAACCCACCACCTCGCTCGGCGGCTTCGAAAGCCTGATCGAGCATCGTGCCGCGATCGAAGGCGAAGGCCCGCCGTGTCCGGGCGATCAGCTCAGGCTTTCCGCGGGACTCTAAAGACGCCGACGAGCTTTATCTTGATCTTTGCGCTCGCGCCGGACCTCGAATGATTCCCTGTCCCCACCGGGGAGAGGTGAGGTAAAGCCCGTAGGATGTTAGAGCGTAGCGAAACCCATCGTCTTTTATTTCGGCGAGGCCCATGGTGGGTTTCGCTTCGCTCAACCCACCCTACATATTTCCGATGCCCTCTGCCGTTCGCGACAACGCCGCCCTCTCCCGCTTCGAGCTTGATGCGGCCGGCGCGACTGCGGTGCTCACTTACAAGTTTGCTGACGGCGTGATGACGCTCCTCCATACCGAAACCCCGCCGGCGGCGCGTGGCCGCGGGCTTGCTTCGCAACTCGTGCAGGGCGCGCTCGACAATGCCAGGTCGCGCGGTCTCAAGGTGGTGCCGGTCTGCTCTTTCGTGAGCGCCTATCTGGCCGAGCATCCGGAGTATCGCGACCTCGTCGCGGCGTAGCGGCGAGAATTTTTCCGCCCCCGCGCAAGCGGGGGTGGGGACCGTGCCAACGGGTCCGGCCGAAGTGGCCGGCCCGATGACCATAAACTCTGGGCCGAGTCGATGCCGTGACGGCGATCCGACCGGAACTTTTGTGACTTGGGCTTTTATGACTAAATCTTTTATGACTAAATTTTGGCGACGCGTGCGATCTTTTGCCCGGATTTCTTGGTGCAGCAGGGTTTGCCTCCCCCTGTCGCGCCGCGGGACGCACCCCACATAAGCGGCGGTTTGCGCACTCAAGGAGAGCCGCAATGACCCCACAGGAAAGCGAACTCGTCGCCGAGCTGTTCGATCGTTTAGCCAAGCTTGAAACCACGCCGCGTGACCCCGACGCCGAGCGTCTGATCGCCGACGGCACCCGGCAGGCGCCGCATGCGCTTTACGCGCTGGTGCAAACAACGCTGCTGCAGGACGAAGCGCTCAAACGTGCCAATGCGCGCATCGAGGAATTGCGGGCGCAAGTCAATGAGTCGCCGCAACCCGGACAGCGGCAAGGCAGCTTCCTCGATTCGATGCGCGCGACGTTCGGCGGCGGCGAGCCGCGCGGCTCAGTGCCAAGCGTACGCGCACAGAACGCGCCGCCGCCAAGCGCGCCGCCGCCAGGTTACCCGTCACAGAACTTTCAATCACAACCCGGCTACCCACCGCCGCCGCCGCCCGGCTATGCCGGCGGCCCGGCTTTCGGCTCCGGCGGATCGTTCCTTGGCACGGCGGCCTCGACCGCCGCCGGCGTGATCGGCGGCTCGCTGCTGCTCGACGGCATCCGCTCGATGTTCGGCCACCATCTCGGCGGCAACCCGGCAAGCGCGTTCGGCGATTTAGGCGGCGAACGCGCCTCGCCGTGGGCTGCCGATACCAGCGGCGGCGCCGCCGACAGCCAGCTCGCGCGCGATGCCGGCATCGATCACATCGGCGATCATGCCAACGATCCGATTGCCAATGTCCGCAACGATCAGTCCGCGGCCGCCGATGATTCGATCAATGCGGATGACGCCGATGACGACACCATGG